>Ga0194128_10000455_pt1 | contig 75310 bp, 75 predicted proteins | sample TA2KigCa65mmetaG_FD_148650 | JGI IMG/M metagenome (GOLD analysis project Ga0194128, IMG submission 148650) | Freshwater microbial communities from Lake Tanganyika, Tanzania - TA2015037 Kigoma Deep Cast 65m | ecosystem: Environmental > Aquatic > Freshwater > Lake | place: Tanzania: Lake...
TCTTCGCCTGGATGCAATGGCAACGGCGGCTGCTGGTGCGCTGGGAGTTTCACTCGATCAACTTTCTCGGCTTCGTGCACCTGGCGGCCCTGTGTATCCTGCTCAGACAGTTTTGAGATAGGTTCTAATTGGTGCCACGCTCGATACGGGGTAACGGCGGATCAGGGCGAAATAGCCCGTGTGGGCGACGAGGCTCGCCAGCACGGCCGAATAGAGCAGCGCGCTCCAGCCGGTGACGTCGGCAGCCTGGAGGCTTGCGATCTGGTCGTCCTCGAGCATCAGCGACAACAGCAGCAGGAGCGGCAGACTGCCCCAGGCCGGCCAGGCTTGAAGTTCCAGCGGTTCGGGTTCCCGCACACGCTTGATCGCGACCAGGCCCACCGCCCCCACGAACGCCGCGGCGACGATCAGCAGGAAGCCGGGCCAGGCGTCGAGCACGCCCGGGCTGTAGCCCACGGCCACGACGCCCGCGAAGGCCATGCCGATGCCGAGCCAGCGTCGCTAGTGGATGCGCTCGCCGAGCAGCAATACGGACAGGAGGGTTGCGAACGGCACGCCGAGCTGCCCGCCGATGGCGACCGCCGACATGCTCTCGGACAGCGCGACGCCCGAGTACATGAGCGCGAACTGCAGCCCGCCGCTGCAGGCCGCCGCCGTCAGCAGCCAGCGCATCTCGCCGTGCCGGACCCGCAGCCAGGGCCAGACGGCGAGCGCCACGATCAGGAAGCGCAGGAAAGCGAGGAACACCGGCGGGAATCGGTCCGCGCTCAACTTGACCGCGACGATATTGAAGCCCCAGATCGCGTTGATCGTGACCAGCTGCACGACGTGCGAGCGACGCACTTCGCTCATGCGGGCATCACCAGCTCGGTCGCCGGTGGCCGCAGATTGTAGTGCGAGGCCATCACATGGCCGTAGGCGCCCGCGTCGGCGACCAGCAGCACGTCGCCTTCCTCGCAACGCGGCAGCCAGCAGTCGCGCGCGAGTTCATCGCCGCTTTCGCAGATGGGCCCCACGACCGTGCAGGCGTGCAGATCCGGCTCTTCGAGCCGTGTCAGGTTTCTCACCTCGTGATGCGCGCCGTACAGGGCGGGCCGGATCAGGGAATTCATGCCGGTGGCAACGCCGACATAGCGCCGGTCGCCCTTTCCCTTCACCTGGGTCACTCGCGCGAGCAGCACGCCCGCCTCTGCCACGAGGTAGCGGCCGGGCTCGAGCCAGATCTCAAATCCGGGATGCGCGGCCCGGAATTGCAGCAGCGCTGCATCCAGACCGTCGAGATCGAATGGCGCGCGTCCGGGTCGGTCGGGCACGCCGAGGCCGCCGCCAAGGTTGAGGACGCGTGCCGAGGGGAAGTCAGCCGCGCAGGTCGCCAGCACCCTCGCTGGCTCGAGCCAGCTGTCCAGATCGAAGCTGCCACTGCCCCCATGCGCGTGCAGGCCAACGACGCGCGCGCCGGCGGCGGCAATCACCGCTGCCGATTCGACGAACTCCTCGGGTGGCACGCCGAATTTGGAGCGGTGTCCGCCGGTCCGGACCTTTTCATGGTGCCCATGGCCTTCGCTCGCGTCGAGACGCAGGAACAGGTCGCGGTCGCGGAACAGCGTCTCCCAGTCGCGCAGCACCTGCAGGTTGTCCACGGTCAGGCGGAAACCCTGCTCCAGGGCCCAGCCGTACTCCGCGCGCGGCGCGAAATTCGGTGTGAACAGTACCCGCTCCGGTTCGACACGCGGCAGGGCCTTGTGGACGCGTTCGAGCTCCGTGCGCGAGACGCACTCGAAACCCAGGCCGATGTCAGCGAGCGTGCGCAGGATCGCGACGTGCGGATTCGCTTTCAGCGCGAACAGGATGCGGGCCGGTGCGCGCATCCGCACCAGCTTTTCGGCCTGCGTCCGGACTGCTGCCAGGTCGTAAACGTACGCGCACTCGCCATCCCCGAGCAGGTCGAGCAGCGTCGTGCGGCGAGCGCGCCACCAGGGCGACGCGGTGCGATCAAGCCTCGTCGACGTCGTGGAATTCCTGGAGTTCGCGCTGCAGCCGCTTTTCGGCGAGGACGTCTTCGACACGGCTCCAGGCGGACTGCTGAACCGGCCGCTTCGGACCCTTCGGGCGACGCTCGACCACGATTAGCCGATCGAGGTCGCCATCCTGCTCGGCGGCGCCTCCGAGGAACTCGTCCTCGAGGGCGAAGGAATCGTCATTGCGCTCTTTCATTCCGTGGAATTCCTAGAGAAAACAATGAGTTTCGCAACAAACCCCGCTCGCGTAGGGCTGCGCAATATATACGAAAAGCGGCATTAATCAACCGGCCGCGGCCAGAACGGCCGCGCTGGGGGTCAGCCGGGGGGGCCTCAGCCGCCCTCGCAGGCCTGCAGGCATTCGCTGTACTTGTCGTCGCAGGCCTGTAACTTGCCCGAGTCGCCATTGGCGTCCTGCATACACTGGTCGGATTCGGTGTCGCACTGCTCGATGCATTTCTCGTCCGCGTAGGCACGCGCATCGGACAGGGTGCGCGCTTCCGGTCGGATGTCATCCGCGACTACCGGCGAAACCGCGAGCGAAGTCAGGAGCGCGAGCGTAAGGCTATGGATCCTGCGCATGTTCATGATCCTCGATCGTTCCGCGGAGCCTACCTATACGGCACGGAAAGCCGGGTTGCAATCAACGGCCATTACCCCCTGCGCCAGCACGCCTGAACGCCCACTGAATAGCAGCCGGGCGCTCACGCCAGCCAGCCTCCATCCGCCGTCAGGCAACTGCCCGTGGTGTAGGACGCCGCGTCGGACACCAGGTAGACGACTGCCCCGGCCATCTCCTCCGGCTGGGCGATACGCCGCAGCGGCACGAGCTGCTCGACCAGCGCGCGATGGTTCGGATCCTGGTGCAGCGCAGCGGCGAAGCGCGTCTCGACGATTCCCGGCGCCAGCGCATTGACTCGGATGCCGTGCCGCGCCCACTCGCGGGCGAGCCCCTGGGTCATGTTGACGATTGCCGCCTTGGTGAGCGAATAGCAGGTCTGGCCGTCCATGGGCCGGAAGGCGTTGACCGAGGCGACATTGACGATCGCGCCCTTGCCCTGGCGCAGCATGCACCGCGCGGCCTGCACCGAGGCCCAGAAGTAGCCGCGGAGGTTCACATCCAGGGTTTTCTGCCAAGATGCAAGGTCCATGTCGAGCGCCGGGCCGTAGTAAGGGTTCGTGGCCGCATTGTTGACCAGGATGTCGAGGCGGCCATGTTGCCCCTCGACGGCCGCGACCATCGCCTCGATCGCGGCCGGCTCGCCGATATGGCAGGCATGGGCGCTAGCCCTCCCGCCGCTGGTGCGGATTTCCGCTGCCACCGATGCGCAGTCGGCGAGCTTGCGGCTCGCCACGGCGACGATCGCGCCGCGCCGCGCGAGCGCCAGGGCGACCGCACGACCGATGCCGCGGCTGCCGCCGGTGATGAGCGCGACGCGCCCGGAGAGATCGAATTCGTCGCCTGCCAAGTTGCGCCGCCTCCCGCCGACTGACGCGCACCGCCGCATCGTAACACCCGGAAGCGTACCGGCGACCGCTACAATCCACCCGGCGGCCTCCGGCCGCGCCGGGTGACCCGCATGCTGATTCCGCGTCGCGACGTCGACTTCCAGCTGTTCGAGGTCCTCGATTGCGCCACGCTCACGCGCTTCGAGCGCTACGCGGCGTACGACCGGGAGGCCTTCGCCAGCGTGCTGGATACCGCGTATCGCATCGCAGCCGAGCGTTTCGCGCCGTACGCGGCCGCCTGCGACCGAGAGGAGCCGCGCATCGAGCACGGGCGCGCGTGGACGATCCCGGAGACGCGCGCGGCGCTCGCCGCCTACAACCAGGCGTCATTCACGGCCGCGACTTTCGACGCGGACGACGGCGGCCTGCAGCTGCCGATCGCGATTGCCAAGGCCTGCACCGCGGTGTTCTCGAGCGCAAATGTCGCCTTCCATTCCTACGCTGCGCTCACCGCGGGTGCCGCGGACCTGCTGGTCTCGTTCGGCAGCGACGATCAGCGCCGGCGCTTCGTGCGCCCGATGCTGGCCGGCCGCTTCACCGGCACCATGTGCCTGTCCGAGCCGCACGCCGGCTCGTCGCTCGCCGATATCCGCTGCCAGGCACGCCCGGACGGCGACGGCCACCATCGCCTCACGGGCACGAAAATGTGGATTTCGGGCGGCGATCACGACCTCGCGGAGACGATCGTGCATCTCGTGCTCGCGCGCCTCCCCGGCGCACCGCCTGGCACGCGCGGCATTTCACTGTTCGCGGTGCCTCGCGACCGCGTGCGCGAGGACGCCTCGGTTGGCGAGCCCAACGACGTCCGCCTGGCAGGGCTGAATCACAAGATGGGATGGCGCGGGACCACCAATGCCGTGCTCTCATTCGGGGAGCGCAACGCCTGCCGCGCGGAGCTGGTCGGCGAGCCGCACCGCGGGCTCGAGTACATGTTCCGGATGATGAATGCCGCCCGCATCGGTGTCGGCACCAATGCGGTCGCGCTCGGTTATGCGGCCTACGGGGAGGCGCTCGCCTACGCGCGGCAGCGCCCGCAGGGGCGCCTGCCGGGCGCGAAGGATCCCTGCTCGCCCCCGGTCGAGATCTTCCGGCATGCCGATGTGCGCCGGATGCTGCTCGCGCAGAAGTGCTGGGTCGAGGGCGGACTCGCGCTGGTGCTGTATTGCGCCCGGCTGGCGGACGAGGAGCGCTGCGCAGCGGACGCCACGGCACGCGCGCGGATTCACGCGTTGCTCGAGCTGCTGACGCCGGTCGCGAAGTCCTGGCCGAGCGAGTACTGCCTCGAGGCCAACAAGCTCGCCATCCAGGTGCACGGCGGATACGGTTACACGCGCGATTTCCCGGTCGAGCGCCTGTACCGTGACAACCGGTTGAACCACATCCACGAGGGCACGCACGGAATCCAGGGCCTGGACCTGCTGGGCCGCAAGGTGGCGATGCAGGATGGCGTCGCGCTCAACGACCTGTTCGCGCGGATGACCGGGACGATCGCCTCCGCCGGCAGCGTGGAACCGCTCGCGGCCCACGCGACGGCGCTGGAAGCCGCCGTCGCGGACATCGGCATGACGACGCAGGCGTTGTTGCGCGCAATGAGTCTGGACCCCGGAGTCGCGCTCGCGAACGCGACGACTTACCTGGACTCGCTGGGCCACATCGTGGTCGCCTGGCGCTGGCTCGCCCAGGCGCTGACCGCTCACGCGGCCCTCGCAGCCGCCCGGGACGGGGATCGCGACTTCTATACCGGCAAGCTGGCCGCCTGCCGATTCTTCTTCCGCCACGAGCTGCCGCGCACCGGTCCTGCCCTCCAGCTGCTGCGCTCGCTCGACGACACCGCGCTCGCCATTCCCGACGGCGGATTCTGATCGAAGGGCACGGAACGAAGGAGACGCGCCCCTGCGATTCAGTTCGCGAGCGGCCTGTAATCCATGCCGAGGTCGCGCGCCACGGCTTCGTGCGTGATGGCGCCCTCGTGAACATTGAGCCCGGCCGCAAACCCTGCGTCGCGCGCGAACGCTTTGCGCCAGCCGAGGTCGGCGAGCGCACGCACGTAGGGCAGCGACGCGTTGGTCAATGCGAAGGTCGAGGTGCGGGGCACCGCGCCCGGCATGTTCGTGACGCAGTAATGCACGACGCCATCCACGAGATAGGTCGGGTCGGCGTGCGTGGTCGGCTTGCTGGTCTCGAAGCAGCCGCCCTGGTCGATCGAGATGTCGACCAGCACTGCACCCTTCTCCATCCTGCCGACCATCGCGCGAGTTACCAGCTTGGGCGCCGCGGCGCCGGTCACCAGCACGGCGCCGATGACGAGGTCTGCCTGGATCACGAGACGCTCGACCGCCTCGGTCGTCGAATAGGCAGTCTCGATCTGGCTGCCGAACTGCGCGTCCAGCTCGCGCAGCCGCTTGAGTGATCGATCCACCACCGTCACCTGCGCGCCGAGGCCGACGGCCATCTGCGTCGCATTCGTCCCGGCCACCCCGCCGCCCAGGATCACGACGCGTGCGGGCGCGACGCCCGCCACGCCGCCGAGCAGCACGCCAAACCCGCCATTGGCCTTCTGCAATGCCGTTGCACCGACCTGGATCGACATGCGGCCTGCGACCTCGCTCATCGGCGTGAGGAGCGGGAGCGAGCGGTCGGGCGCCGCGACGGTTTCGTAGGCGATCGCGGTGACGCCGGATTTCGCGAGCGCCCGGGCCTGTGCCTTGTCCGCGGCGAGGTGCAGGTAGGTGAACAGCACCTGGCCTTTCCTGAGCCGGGCGAGTTCAGGCAGCTGGGGCTCCTTCACTTTCACGACCAGCTCGCACTCCGCGAACACCGCCTGCGCGTCCGGAACGACGGTTGCCCCAGCGGCGCGGTAGGCGTCGTCGCCGATGCCGATGCCGATGCCGGCGCCAGCCTGCACGATCACCTGATGGCCGGCCGCCGTCAGCTCCCGCACGCCGGCCGGCACAAGGCCGACGCGATATTCGTGAATCTTGATTTCCTTCGGACAGCCGATCTTCACCTGGACCCCCTTGGAGCCACCTGCGTGGCGTTCGACCCTGGCTGCGGTCGCGGCCAGGGCACGCAATTATCCGCTTAGAATACCTGCGATGGCCACGGTCCATGATTCCACGCATCTCGCGACCCCGGCCACGCCGCTGGCGCAGGCCCTTGACATTCAGCGTCGGGCATTCGCCATGCAGCCGTACCCGGATGTCACAACGCGTCGCGACCGGCTCGCGCGCCTCGCCCGCATGCTGCGTGAACATGCGGCCGGGATCCGCGACGCGATTTCCGCGGACTTCGGCCAGCGAGCCGGCGAAGAAACGGAACTGCTCGAGCTGTTCACGAGCCTCGAGGGCATTGCGCATGCGCGCCGCCACCTGCGGCGCTGGATGCGCGTCGAGCGGCGGCCAGTCGCCTGGTGGAGCCGGCCCAGCCGCGCCGAACTCCTGCGCCAGCCGCTCGGCGTGGTCGGAATCATCGTGCCCTGGAATTATCCGCTGTATCTCGCGATCTCGCCGCTCACCGCTGCGCTAGCCGCGGGCAACCGCGCGATGCTGAAACTTTCCGAGCATACGCCGCGCTTCGGCGCATTGCTCGAGTCGATCCTCGCGCGCAACTTCGCGCCCGAAGAGGCGCTCGCCGTGAGTGGCGACGCGGCCCTCGCCCGGGCCTTCGCGGCCCTGCCCTTCGACCACCTGCTGTTCACCGGCTCGACCGCCGTCGGGCGCGAGGTCATGAAGGCCGCCAGTGCAAACCTGACGCCCGTCACGCTGGAGCTAGGCGGCAAGTCGCCGGCGATCGTGACCGGCGGCTTCAATCTCGCGGAAAGCGCGCGACGCATCATGTACGGCAAACTGATAAATGCCGGTCAGACCTGCGTCGCGCCCGACTACGCGCTGGTGCCGAGGCCGCTCGTGAATCCCTTCATCGAGGCCTGCCGCGCAGCGACCCGTTCCTATTTCCCGACGCTCGCCGTCAACCCGCAGTACACCTCGATCGCGAGCGAAAAACAGTTCCGCCGGCTGTCCGGCTATGTCGAGGACGCCCGCAACCGGGGCGCATCGATCCACCCGCTGCACGAGGAGGCGACCGACGCCGAGCGCCGCAGGCTCTCGCCGGTCGCGCTGACCGACGTGAATGACTCGATGCGGGTCATGCAAGAGGAGATCTTCGGCCCGGTGCTGCCGGTAGTCGGCTACGACACGATCGGCGAGGCCATCGCCTACGTCAACGCGCGCCCCCGCCCGCTGGCGCTCTACTACTTCGGCGCCCGCGACGACGATCTCGATGCGGTGCTCAAGCGCACGGTTTCCGGCGGAGTCACTGTCAACAACACGGCGCTGCACGTCGTGCAGGAGGACCTGCCGTTCGGAGGCGTGGGACCCAGCGGCATGGGTGAGTATCACGGCCGCGCCGGGTTCGATCGCTTCTCGAAGCTGAAGCCGGTGTTCATAGACGGGCGGTTCAGCGCCGCATCGCTGCTGGCGCCCCCTTATGGGCGGAAGTTCCGCACGATCCTCGGCTTACTGAAGCGCTGAATCAGTCCAAGAGCGCCCGCGCGTGATGGCGCAGGTGGTCTTCCATGAACGTGGATATGAAATAGTAGCCGTGGTCGTAGCCCGCCTGGCGCCGCAGCGTCAACGGGTAGCCGGTGTCCTTGCAGGCCTGCTCGAGCCGTTCCGGCAGCAGTTGCTGTTCCAGGAACTGGTCGCCGAGACCCTGATCCACGAGGATCGGCGGGCGCCCGGCGACGGTCGGCAACGCACGCATCAACTCGCAGGCATCGTACTGGCGCCACCGCTCCCGGTCGGTGCCGAGGTAGCCCGTGAACGCTTTCTGTCCCCAGGGGCAATTCATCGGGGCTGCGATCGGCGCGAACGCGGAAATGGACTTGTAGCGCTCCGGGTGCTTGAGGGCGATCGTAAGCGCCCCGTGGCCGCCCATGGAATGACCGAAGATCCCCTGGCGCCTGGCGTCGACCGGGAAGTTCGCTTCCACGACCGCCGCGAGTTCGCGCGTGACGTACGAGTACATGCGGTAATGGCGCGACCACGGCTCCTCGGTCGCGTCGAGGTAGAAGCCCGCCGCAATCCCGAAATCCCAGGCGTCGCTGTCGCCCGGCAATGGCGTCCCGCGCGGGCTCGTGTCGGGCGCGACCAGGGCGAGACCGAGCTCGGCGGCGACGCGCTGGGCGCCCGCCTTGATCATGAACGTCTCTTCCGTGCAGGTGAGTCCCGCGAGGTACCAGAGCACCGGCACGCGACGCCGCTCGGCCTGCGGCGGCAGGTAGACCGCAAAGCGCATCGTGCAGGCGGTTTCGGCGGCGGCGTGGCGGTGAAAGCTCACCGCCCCGCCGAACGCCGGATGCCGCGAGAGGAGCTCGGGCGCCGCCGTCATCGCTGCTGGGACTGCGCCGGCGCCGGCACCCGGTCAGGCCTTCAGCGTGCCCCTGGACTTGGCCGTGTGGGTCGCGATCGCGTCCATCAGCGCCGGGCTCAGACAGTCGTAGGGCTCGAGCCCGAGCTCCTTGAGCCTCGCGCGCACGCCCGCCATCTCCTCCGGCTTCGCGGCTCCCGTCTCGATGATCGATGAGACGAACGCGGCGAACTCTGGCGCCGCCCAGCCTTCGTCCTTCGACAGTTCAACGTGCACGAAGTCGAACCCGTAGAAAGGATGCGCCTTGTTCTCGATTCGCCCGTACAGGTGCACGCCGCAGCCCGTGCAGGCGTGCCGCTGAATCACGGCGGCCGGATCCACGATTTTCAGCTTGTCGGGGTTGGCCGTCACCGACAGCTTGTCGCGGCCGACCACCGCGACCACGGAAAACGCGGCGCCGTCCGGCTTCCAGCACTTGCTGCAGCCGCAGGCGTGGTTGAAAGCGACGTCGCTCGCAAGCGTCACCGTGACGGGCCTGCTCGCGCACTTGCAGGTCAGCGTGCCGCCCGCAAAGCCCTTCCTGCCGGGCTTCACGCCCTTGTCGACCGACGGATGAATCTTGACAGCCATAATGGGTTCCTCTCCTCCGGTTTCAGAACGTCACGACACTGCGGATCGACGCGCCCTCATGCATCAGGTCGAAGGCGTCGTTGATCTTCGCGAGCGGCATGACATGCGTGATCAGGTCGTCGATGTTGATCCTGCCTTCCATGTACCAGTCCACGATCTTCGGCACATCGGTGCGGCCGCGCGCGCCGCCGAAGGCCGTGCCCTTCCAGACCCGGCCGGTCACGAGCTGGAACGGCCGCGTCCTGATCTCCTGGCCGGTGCCCGCCACGCCGATGATCACCGACACGCCCCAGCCGCGGTGACAGCACTCGAGCGCCTGGCGCATCAGATCGACGCTGCCGACGCACTCGAAGCTGTAGTCGGCGCCACCGTCGGTCAGCGCGACCAGGTGCGCGACCAGGTCATCCTTGACCTCCTTCGGGTTCACGAAATGCGTCATGCCGAACTTTTCGCCCAGCGGCTTGCGCTTCGGATTGATGTCGACGCCGACAATCCTGTTGGCGCCCGCCATGCGCGCGCCCTGGATCACGTTGAGGCCGATGCCGCCGAGCCCGAACACCACGACATTCGCACCGGGCTCGACCTTCGCGGTGTTGATTACCGCGCCGATGCCGGTGGTCACGCCGCAGCCGATGTAGCACACCTTCTCGAACGGCGCGTCCTCGCGGATCTTCGCGAGCGCGATTTCCGGCAGCACCGTGTAGTTCGAGAACGTGGAACAGCCCATGTAATGGTGGACCGGCTTGCCGCCGATCGAAAACCGGCTTGTGCCGTCCGGCATCACGCCCTTGCCTTGGGTCGCTCGGATGGCGGTGCACAAGTTGGTCTTGCGCGAGGTGCAGGATTTGCACTCGCGACACTCCGGCGTGTACAGCGGGATCACGTGGTCGCCCTTCCTGAGCGACCTGACGCCCGGCCCGACGTCCACGACGATGCCGGCGCCCTCGTGGCCGAAGATCACCGGGAACAGCCCCTCCGGATCCGCGCCGGAGCGCGTGAACTCGTCCGTGTGGCAGACCCCGGTGGCGCGGATTTCCACCAGGACCTCGCCGGCCTTGGGGCCGTCCAGGTCGATCTCGACCACTTCCAGCGGCTTGCCGGCCGCCCAGGCGATTGCTGCGCGAGTCTTCATGATCGTCTGCGTCCCCCGTTCAGAACATGTGCAGGCCGCCATTCAGCGAGAAGTCCGCGCCGGTCGCGAAGGCCGCATCATCGGACGCGAGCCAGGCGACCATGGACGCGATCTCCTCGGGCGTCCCGAGCCGGCCGACAGGAATCGTGGCGACAATTGCCGCGAGGACTTCCGGCTTGATCGCGCGCACCATGTCGGTGCCGATATAGCCCGGCGAGATCGTGTTCACCGTAACGCCCTTGCTTGCGACTTCCTGGGCGAGCGCCATCGTGAAGCCGTGGATGCCGGCCTTGGCGGTCGAGTAGTTGGTCTGGCCGAACTGCCCTTTCTGGCCGTTCACCGAGGAGATGTTGATGATGCGGCCCCAGCCACGGTCGAGCATCCCGTCGATCACCTGCTTGGTGACGTGAAACAGGCTGTTGAGGTTGGTGTCGATGACCTTGTGCCAGCGCTCGAAGGTCATCTTGCGGAACGTGCCGTCGGCGGTGACGCCGGCGTTGTTGACCAGCACGTCGACCGGGCCAAGCTCATTGCGGACCCTCTCGAAGGCCGCGCGCGTCGATTCCCAGTCGGCGACGTTGCCCTCCGAGGCGTGGATCTCGAGCCCCTGGGCCTTCATGTCCGCGATCCAGCGGTCCTTGCGCTGGGAGCCGGGCCCGCAGCCCGCGACCACCCGGTAGCCGTCCCGGCAAAGCCGCCTGCAGATGGCGGTGCCGATGCCGCCCATCCCGCCCGTCACGTAAGCGATTCGTCCCGTCATGCTCCCCACCGCAGACCGCGAAGTGTACTTGGTCTATAGTCGGCCCGCTGCCGTCGGACCAGCCATTGCCCGGTCACAGGGGGAAGCAAAATGAAGACATCGATGCTTGGGATCTCGCCACTCGCGGCCTGCTGTTTTGCGCTGACCAGTCCGGCAGCGCTTGGCCAGGACCAAGCGGCCGAGCGGTATCTCTACGCCACCTACAGCAACTGCGACATGTCGAAACAGGACCGCGCGGACGAGTTGTTCGAGCAAATCAACAAGCCGGTGCTCGACGCGGCCATGAAAGACGGGACCATCAATTTCTACAGCTATCTGGGCCACATCGCAGGCGGCCAGTGGCGCCGGGTCAACGTCATCGGCGCGGGCAGCGTGCAGGCGGCGCTGGATGCGCAGAGGACCATCGGCGAGCGCATCGAAGCCAATGACAAGAACAGGAAACTGGATGCCGAGGCCGCCGCCATCTGCCCGTCGCATGACGACTACATCTGGCGCGCGGTCGCCGGCAATGTCGGCAGCGTGAATCGCGGCGGAGCGTCGTTCTCGACCTACTACGTCTGCGACCAGAGTCGCGAATCGACAGCGGATGCGGCCGTGAAGACCATGCTGGCGCCGGTGTTCGACAAGATGGTCGCCGACGGCAAGCTCAAGTCCTGGGGCTGGATGGAGCACATCGTCGGCGGCAAGTACCGCCATCTTGCCACGATGAGTGCGGACGACCTCAAGTCGGTCATGTCGGCACGCGCTGCACTGATCGAAGCGCTGGAAGACAACCCGGGCGGCGACATCCTGACCGCGGTCTGCCCCGAGCACTCGGATTACATCTGGGAGATCAAGGCCCAGGCTCCATAGTGCCGGCGGCTGGGGCGGCGGCGGGATCCGGAACGTCTCGGCGACCGGATCCCGCTCCCTGCCTCTGCGCGGCTCGTGCATTCCGGGACTTCGGCGACGGATTTGTCGCGGTCCTGCTCGCCGTTTACCTGACCGCCCTGGGGCACTCGCCGTTTGCAGTCGGCGCGATCGCCACCGCCGCCCTGCTCGGCTCTTCGTTGACGACCCTCGGGATCGGGTTGCTCGGCCCGCCCGGCGCGCAGCGCACGCTGCTGCTCGCGGCCTCGGCGCTGATGACTGCAACCGGCATCGCGTACGCGCTGTCCTCGGACTTAGGTTGGCTGCTGCTGGTCGCCTTCGTCGGAACCATCAATCCCTCAGCCGGCAACGTCAGCATCTTCGTGCCAATGGAACACGCCTTGCTTGCAGGCAGCGCAGTGGCCGCGCGACGCACGCGCCTGTTCGCGGCCTACGGTCTGACCGGCGCGTTCGCGGCATCGCTCGGCTCGCTCGCTGCCGGCCTGCCGGAGTGGCTTGCAAGGTTCGGCTGGACGCAGCTCGACGCCCTGCGCGGGATGTTTCTCGCCTACGCCGGCCTCGGACTGGCCGGCGGCCTCTGCTACTGGCTGGTTCCCGCGGCGGCAACGCCCGCTTCCGCGTACCGTTCGCCGGCGCCCGGTCCGTCGAAAGCTGTCGTATTGCGTCTTGCAGGGCTTTTCAGTCTCGATGCTTTTGCCGGCGGCTTCGCCGTACAGTCGCTGCTGGCTCTCTGGCTATTCCTCAAGTTCGACCTGTCCCTCGCCGCGGCTGGCGGATTCTTTTTCGCCTCCGGACTTCTCGCCGCGGCGTCCTACCCGGCCGCCGCCTGGCTTGCCGCGCGCATCGGCTTGCTCAGGACGATGGTGTACACGCACATCCCCTCGAGCCTGTGCCTGATCGCGGCGGCGCTGGTGCAGGAGCTTCCGTCCGCGCTGGCACTCCTGTTGCTGCGATCTGCGCTATCGCAGATGGACGTCCCGACCAGGACTTCCTACGTCATGGCCGTCGTCACCCCCGACGAGCGCGCGGCGGCCGACAGCGTCCCTTCGGTGCCGCGGGGCCTCGCTGCCGCAGTGAGTCCGGCACTTGCCGGCGCCTTGCTGGCGGCGGGATACTGGGCTGCGCCGTTGGTGGTCTGCGGCGCGCTGAAAATCGCCTACGACGTCCTGCTGCTGCTGACGTTCGGCAACCTTAAACCGCCGGAGGAGATCGCCTCGAAATGAGCTCTGCCAGCGCGACCCTGCTAGACAACCACATCGTCGTCGAGGCCTGGAACACGGTCCTGTTCGACAAGTTCCTGCGCTTCAAGCATCTGCTGGTGGCGGGGCTTTCCGGCCACAGCGACGAACTCCTCTCGCGCGGTCTGTACCGGATGGGCGAGCGAATACTGGACGTGGGCTGCGGTTTCGGCGACAGCACGATCCGGATCGCAGAGCTCGTGGGGCCCGAAGGGCGCGCCGTGGGCGTCGACTGCACGGAGAATTTCGTGCGCTCCGGCAGGGCCGATGCGGCGGCCGCCGGTGCCGAGAACGCGGATTTCTTCGCGGCCGATGTGCAGGACGATGACTTGCGCGGCCCGTATGACCACGCATTCGCGCGCTTCGGCACGATGTTCTTCATGTCGCCGGTCGCGGCATTGCGCAACGTCCGCCGTGCGCTGAAGCCGGGCGGAAGTTTTGCCCAGATCGTCTGGCGCAAGCGCGAGGACAATCCCTGGCTGCATGAAGCGGAGCTGCGCGTACGCGAGATCGTGCCCGTGGTTTCGCACGAGGAAACGGACCAGGTGCACTGCGGGCCGGGTCCTTTCTCGATGTCGGGGCCGGACATGGTCAGCGCGATGATGAAGGCCGCGGGCTTCGTCCGCATCGCCTTCGAGCGCTTCGACACGGACATCTGCATCGGCCGCGACCTCGCGGAAGCCGTCGAGTTCGCGATGGCCCTCGGTCCTGCCGGTGAGATCATCCGGCTCGCCGGTGACGAGGGAGAGCGGCTAAAGCCGAAGGTGATCGAGGCGCTGCGCGACACGCTCGGACCCTACGAGCGCAAGGACGGCGTCTGGGCGCCCTCCAGCACCTGGTTCATCACCGCGCGCAATCCGGGTTGAGTTGATTGGTCGGAGCGGCGAGATTTGAACTCGCGACCCCTTGCACCCCATGCAAGTGCGCTACCAGGCTGCGCCACGCTCCGACGCTGAAATCATAGCCGATCCGGCAGGGGCCGGGGTCAGCGCCGCAGGATGCGGAGCAGTTCCTCGAGTTCGGCGCGCACCTGGCGGATGATCTGGCGGGCCTGCGTGTTGTCCTCGCGCGCCTCGTCGCCCTCGAGGCGGTTGCGCGCACCGCCGATCGTGAAGCCCTCGTCGTAGAGCAGGCTGCGGATCTGGCGAATGGTGATCACGTCCTGGCGCTGGTAGTAGCGGCGGTTCCCGCGGCGCTTGACGGGCTTGAGCTGCGGGAACTCCTGCTCCCAGTAACGCAGCACGTGCGGCTTCACGCCGCACAGGTCGCTCACCTCACCGATCGTGAAGTAGCGCTTCGCCGGAATCGCCGGCAGGTCCTTGTTGTTACTTGCTTCCAGCATAGGCTTCGACGCGGGCCTTCAGCTTCTGTCCCGGGCGGAACGTCACGACACGGCGCGCGGAAATCGGAATTTGCTCGCCGGTCTTGGGATTCCTTCCGGGCCGCTGGTTCTTGTCGCGCAGGTCGAAGTTGCCGAAGCCCGACAGCTTCACCTGCCCTCCCGTTGCGAGCGCCGCACGGATCTCCTCGAAGAAGAGATCGACGAGCTCGCGCGCTTCGCGCTTGTTCAGTCCGAGCTGGTTGAACAAGGCTTCGGCGATTTCCGCTTTCGTCAGTGCCATTCCGACTATTCCCGGATCCCCGCCTTCAGGTCACCCTTGACGCGCTCGATCACCGCGGCTACCACGGCATCGGCCTCCCTATCGGTAAGGGTGCGAGAAGTTTCCTGTAAAATCAAGCCTAAAGCGATGCTTTTTCGACCGGGTTCTACCCCCTTCCCCCGGTAAACATCGAACACGGCCAGTTCGCGCAGCCGGCCTTTCGCGGCCAAATTAACACTTTCCCGAAGTTGCTTCAGCGTGACCGTCTCGTCCACCACGACGGCCAGGTCACGGCGAATTGCGGGGTATTTCGAAATCTCTGCAAATACAGGCACTTCGGAACTAAAGCTCGGCTCGATCGCCAGCTCGAAGAGCCACGGCGGATCGCGCAGGTCGAGCTTGCGCGCAATATCGGGCTGCAGCTGGCCGATCCAGCCGACGCGCAAGTCGCGATCAAAGACCGCTGCGGAGCGGCCCGGGTGCAGGCAGGAGCGGTGCGCCGCGACATAACTTATTGCGGACTGACGGCCAGTCAGCGCGAACAGCGACTCGACATCCGACTTGATGTCGTAGAAATCCGATTCGCGTTTGGTTTCTCCCCACTGCTCGGGGAATGCCGACCCGACGATCAATCCTGCGATCGCCTGCCTCTCGAACAGGCATCCTTTCTCCATCGCGAAGCACGTACCGACCTCGAACAGCCGCACGCGATCCTGCTGACGGCGCAGGTTGAAACGCAACGCCTCCACGAGTCCCGGCCACAGCGACACGCGCATCTCGCCGAGTTCCGCGGAGAGCGGGTTCTCGAGCGCGAGTACCTCATGTTTCGGAAACAGCCGGCGCTGCAGGCGCGGATCCACGAAGCCGTAGGTGATCGCCTCCTGATAGCCGCGGTCGACGAGCATCAGTCTGAGGCGCTCGCGCGTCACTGCCCGCTCAGTCACGGGCTGTGCACGCTGCGGCATGCTCGCGTCACTGCGGGGAATATTGTCGTAGCCGTGGATACGGCCGACTTCCTCGACCAGATCCTGCTCGATCGTGACGTCGAATCGGTAACTCGGCGGAATCACGCCGAGCACTTCACCGGCGCTACCGACCTGCATGCCGAGGCGGCGCAGGATGTTCTCGATCTCTGCACGGGGGACCTGCACGCCAAGCAGGCTGGCAACGCGCTCCGGACGCAGCGTCACGCTCGGGCGCCGCGGCTGGTGAGCCTCGTCCTGCACCAGTACGGCAGGGCCTGGGCGACTGTCGGCGATCTCGACGAGCAGCTGCGTCGCACGCTCGATCGCGCGCTCCTGGCCGCGCGGGTCCACGCCACGTTCGAAGCGCTGCGCCGCATCCGTGACGAGCCCCAGGCGGCGCGCGACACCGGCGACCGTGTCTGGCGGGAAAAAGGCAGCCTCGAGGAATACGTCGGTGGTATCCACGGCGATCCCGCTCGCCTCGCCGCCCATGATGCCTGCGAGGCCGACTGGCCCGCGGCCGTCGGCGATCACCACCGCCCCGGCGTCGAGCGCGAGTTCACGACCGTCGAGCAGCTTCAGCCGCTCGCCCGCGCGCGCGGCACGCACTTCGATGTGCGAGTTCAGACGTCTGAGGTCGTAGGCGTGCAGAGGCTGGCCGAGCTCCAGCATCACGTAGTTCGTCACGTCCACGATCGGCCGGATCGGCCGGAGGCCCGCGCGGCGCAGGCGCTCGAGCATCCACAGCGGCGTGCGCGCCGCCGGGTTGACCCCCTGCACCACCCGGCCCGCAAATCGCGGGCAGGCCGCCGGGGCGTCGAGGCGGACCACGAAGTGTTCGCGTGTCACCGCCTGCACGGTATCGAGCGCGGGCGGCGTGAGCCTGCGCCCGGCAATGGCCGCCACCTCCCGCGCAACGCCGAGCACCGACAGCACGTCGCCGCGGTTCGGCGTGACGTTGAGCGTCAGGATCGTGTCGTCGAGCCCGAGCGCTTCCCGCAGCGGCGCACCGGTCACGAGCTCGCCCGGCAGTTCGAGGATCCCCTCGTGCTCGTCGGACAGTCCGAGCTCGCGCGCGGAGCACAGCATGCCGGCCGACTCGACGCCGCGCAGGCGTGTTCGACGGATCGCGTCGCCGGCCGCGAGGCGCGCGCCTTCGAGCGCGAGCGGTGCCTTCATGCCGGCCCGCACATTTGGCGCGCCGCAGACCACTTGCAGGGGGGCCGGACCGCCGCCCGCGACCTGACACACGGTCAGCTTGTCAGCGTCCGGGTGCCGTTCGACGGACAGCACCTCGCCGACCACCACGCCATGCAAGTCGCGCGCGGCCGGCTCGACCGCCTCGACCTCGAGACCGCTCATGGTCAGGCGCGAGGCGAGCGTCGCGACGTCCATGCCGGGATCCACCCACTCGCTGAGCCAGGCGAGGCTGATGCGCATCGCTGCCTAGCCCCGGCTGAACTGCGCGAGAAAGCGCAGGTCATTTTCGAAGAACAGGCGCAGGTCGGTGACGGCGTAGCGCAGCATCGCAAGCCGCTCGATGCCCATGCCGAAGGCGTATCCCTGCCAGCGCGACGCATCGACGCCACAGGCGGTGAGCACGTTCGGGTGCACCATGCCGCAACCGCAGATCTCGAGCCAGCCGGTCTGCTTGCAGACGCGGCAGCCCGCGCCATCGCACAGCACGCACTGGATGTCCACCTCGGCCGACGGTTCGGTGAACGGGAAGTAGGACGCGCGGAAACGCAGGCCCCGCGGCTTTTCGAAGAACTGCTCCGCGAAGCCCGCGAGCACGGCCTTGAGATTCGCAAGGCTCACGTGCTCGTCGAGCACGAGTCCCTCGACCTGGTGAAACATCGGCGAGTGGGTCACGTCCGAATCGCGCCGGTACACGGGACCGGGCGCGATCACGCGGATCGGCACGCCCTGCAGCTTCATCGCGCGGATCTGCACCGGCGAGGTGTGGGTGCGCAGCAGCCGGCCGTCGCCCAAGTAGAAAGTATCGTGCATCGCCCGCGCCGGGTGATTGGCGGGGATGTTTAGCGCCTCGAAGTTGTGGAAGTCGTCCTCGACCTCCGGGCCCTCCGCGATGCTGAAGCCTGCACGGCGGAAGATCGCCTCGATGCGCAGGCGCGTGCGCGTCACCGGGTGCAGACCGCCGACCGATTGACCGCGGCCGGGCAGCGTGACATCGATCGCCGCGCTCGCGAGTTCACGCTCGAGCGCCGCTGACTCGAACTGCGCACGGCGCGCCTCGATCGCCGCACCGAGCTTTTCCTTGGCGCGGTTGATGTCGGCGCCTGCGCTCCTGCGCTCGGCCGTAGGCAGCTTGCCGAGCCCCTTCAGCAGTTCGGTGACCGTGCCCTTCTTGCCGAGCACCGCGACCCGCACCGCGTCGAGTGCGGCGAGATCCGCGCTCGCCGCGACTTCGGCCAGCGTGCGCGCGACCAGCGACTCCAGGTCCTTCACCCAACCCCCATGGAGCTTCTGCCGGGCTACTTCGCGGCCAGTGCGGCCTTCGCTTTCTCCGCGACCGCGCCGAACGCGGCGATGTCGTGCACGGCGAGATCGGCGAGCGCCTTGCGGTCGATCTCGACGCCGGCGGACTGCAGACCCGCGATTAAGCGGCTGTACGAGAGTCCAAAGCCGCGTGCCGCCGCGTTGATGCGCTGGATCCACAGCGCGCGGTAGTCGCGCTTCTTGAGGCGCCGGCCCGCGTACGCGTACTGGCCGGCCTTGATGACCGCCTGCTTGGCGACGCGATAGACCTTGCGCCGGGCGTTGTAGTAGCCCTTCGCCTTCTTGAGGACCTTCTTGTGCCGGCGCCCTGCGATGACGCCACGCTTCACTCTTGCCATGTCATTTGTCCATATTCAAAAAGAATGACGAAATTCAGACGTGTGGAAGCAGCCGGACGAGCCGGCCGACGTCGGTCTCATGGACCATCGTCGCGCCGCGCAGCTGGCGCTTACGCTTCTTCGTCATCTTGGTGAGGATGTGGCGGCGGTTCGCATGGCCACGCTTGAAGCCCTTCGCTGTCTTGCGAAAACGCTTCGCCGCAGCCCGGTTGGTCTTCAACTTGGGCATCGTTCGTCTCCTGTTATGACCTCTTCACACCGCTCGCGCGGGCTGGAGGCGTATCGGCGGTCGCCCGCCGGTCACTTCTTCTTCGGAGATATCACCATCGTGATCGCGCGCCCCTCCATCGCGGCGTGCTGCTCGATCTGGCCGTGTTCGGCCAGATCGACCACCAGCCTGTCAAGGAGCCTGCGCCCGACCTCGGTGTGGGCCATCTCCCGGCCGCGGAACCGCATGGTCACCTTGGCCTTGTCACCCGCCGTCAGGAACTTGACCAGATTACGCAGCTTGACCTGGTAATCCGCGGTTTCCGTGCCCGGCCGGAATTTCACTTCCTTGAGCTGGATCTGCTTCTGCTTGCGCTTCGCCGAATGAGCCTTCTTGTTCTGCTCGAACAGGTACTTCCCGAAGTCCATGATCCGGCAGACAGGGGGCTCGGCAGTCGGCGAAACCTCCACGAGATCCAGTTCCTCCGCGGCGGCCTTCATCAGGGCCTCGCTGCGGCTCAGGACGCCGATCTGGCTCCCGTCGGCGCCTATCACGCGTAATTGCGGCGCAAGGATCTCCTCATTGCGCCTTACGCGCTTGGTTGTCGAAATACTCAGTCCTCCAAATGACCAAGGCCGCGGCTCGCCACATCCCGGGCGATCCGAGCGGCCACCTCTTCCAGGGGCATGGCACCCAGATCCTTCCCGGAGCGCGTGCGCACGGCCAATGACCTGGACTCGACTTCCCGATCGCCGGCGACCAGCAGAAAGGGGACACGCTTCAGCGTGTGCTCGCGGATTTTATAGCCCACCTTTTCGTTCCGCAAGTCGATTTCGACCCGAAGCCCCTGATTTCTAAGGAATTCGGTCGCAGTCTGTGCGAAATCGTCGTGCTTTTCGCTGATATTTATCACCACCGCCTGAACCGGCGCGAGCCAGGTCGGAAGCCTGCCGGCGTGGTGCTCGAGCAGGATGCCGACGAATCTCTCCAGCGAGCCGAAGATCGCCCGGTGCAGCATCACGGGCGTGCGGCGCTGGCTGTGCTCGTCCACGTAGGTCGCGCCGAGGCGCCCTGGCAGATTCAGGTCCACCTGCCAGGTACCGCACTGCCAGTCGCGCCCGATGGCGTCCTGCAGGACGAACTCGAGCTTCGGGCCATAGAACGCGCCCTCGCCCGGGTTGAACTCGTACTCGATGCCGGCGGCCCGCGTCGCGGCCTTCAGCGCCTCTTCCGCGCGCGTCCAGGTCGCGTCGTCACCGACGCGCCGTTCGGGGCGGTCCGCGAACTTGACGCGTACGTCCTGGAATCCGAAGTCGCGGTAAATCGACATCATGAGTCCGATCCCGCGTATGGTCTCCGCGCCGATCTGGTCCTCGGTCACGAACACGTGCGCGTCGTCCTGCGTGAAGGCGCGCACGCGCAGGAGGCCGTGCAGCGCACCCGATGGTTCGTAGCGGTGCACCTTGCCGAACTCGGCGAATCGCAGCGGCAGCTCACGGTAGCTGTGCAAACCCTGCCGGAACACCTGCACGTGACCCGGGCAATTCATCGGCTTGATGGCGTAGACGCGCTCGTCCGGCGTCTTCGTTAGGAACATGTTCTCGCCGAACTTCTCGACGTGGCCCGACTGCACCCACAACCCGCGGTCCATGATCTCGGGACTGCTGATCTCCTGGTATCCGGCCGCCGCCTGCTTGTCGCGCATGTAGGCAATGAGCTGCTGGATGATCGTCCAGCCATGCGGATGCCAGAACACCGCGCCCGGCGCCTCTTCCTGGAAATGGAACAGGTCGAGATCACGCCCGATGCGGCGGTGATCCCGCTTCTCGGCTTCCTCGAGCCTCTGCAGGTAGTCCTTGAGCTGTCTGTCGTCCGGCCAGGCCGTGCCGTAGATGCGCTGCAGCATCTCGTTGCGGGAATCGCCGCGCCAGTAGGCGCCCGCGACCTTGGTGAGCTTGAACGCGCCGAGCTTGCCGGTGGACGGTACGTGCGGGCCGCGGCACAGATCCTGCCAATCGCCCTGACCGTACAGCGAAATCTCCTCCCCTTCCGGGATCGCCGCGATGATCTCGGCCTTGTAGTGCTCGCCGATCGACCTGAAGTGCGTGACCGCGGCATTGCGCGCCAGCAGGCGTCTGTGCACCGGCAGGTCCGCCTTGACGATCTCGCGCATCTTCTGCTCGAACTTCTCGAGATCTTCCGGCGTGAAGGGCCGCTCGAAGGCGAAGTCGTAGTAGAAGCCGTCCTCGATGACGGGCCCGATCGTGACTTGCGCCTTCGGGTAAACGGACTGGACGGCCTGCGCCAGGAGGTGCGCGGTCGAATGGCGAAGGATCTCGAGACCCTCCGGATCCTTCGCCGTGATGATCCGCAGCCTCGCATCGTGCTCGAGGACGCAAGCGGTATCGACCAGCCGGCCGTCGACGCATCCGGCGAGCGCGGCTTTCGCGAGACCCCTGCCAATGGACGCCGCCACCCCGGCGATGGAGACCGGGGCGTCGAAGCGCTTCTGGCTGCCGTCAGGCAGGGTGATTACGGGCATGGCGGTCCACACGCATTCAGGCGCGCCATGTTAGTGGATTCGCGGCACGCCCGCCCGCGGCGGGCGGCGTCGCGCGCCTCACGCACGGACGGACTTCCAGTCCCTCAGGATTTCCCGCGCCGCATTGTGCCCGGGTATGCCCGAGACGCCGCCGCCCGGGTGCGTCGACGAGCCGCACTGGTACAGGCCGCGCACCGGCGAGCGGTAGTCCGAGTAGTGCGGCGCGGGCCTCTGGAAGAACAACTGTTCGAGCGACAGCTCGCCGTGAAAGATGTGCCCCTGCGGCGTGTTGATGATGCGCTCGATGTCGGGCGGCAGCAGCAGCTGGTCGGCGATGACGCCGCCGCTGAAGCCGGGCGCCAGTTCGTCGATCGTGTCGTAGACGTTCTTCAGAAAGGCGGCACGCTCGGTGCCCCAAGTCGCGCCCTTGAGTTCGTACGGCGCATGCCCGCCAAACAGGTTGATGACGTGCTTTCCCTTGGGGGCCAGCGTGTCGTCCACCGTGGTGGGAACAACGGCCGTCACGAATGGCCGCCGTGACCAGCGTCCCTGGCAGGCATCCTCGTAGGCCGCCTGCAGGTAGTCGACGTCAGGCCCGATGTGCACGTAATTGGGCGCCGCGAAACCGCACCGGGCGGGCTCGAATGCAGTGAACCTCGGCGGCGCCTCGGCAGCAACATTGATCTTGAAGGCGGTTGAGAAGGTCCGATAGCCGCGGATGTGCTTCAGGAATTCCGGCGGCAGCTCGGCCGGTTCCACCAGACGGTCGAACAGGACCTTGCAGCTCACGTTGCTGACGACGGCTCGGGCTTCGAACGCATCGCCGGTCGCGGTGACCACGCGCGCGGCACGCCCGCCCGTGACTTCAATCTTCGTCACATCTGCGCCGGTACGGGTCTCGAGGCCATGCTGCCGGCCGGCTGCGGCGATCGCCTCGCTGATGGCGCCCATGCCGGCACGGATGAAGCCCCAGCCGCCGGCGCCCACGTGCTCGCCCATGAGGTGGTGCAGAACGACATATGCCGAACCCGGCGTCTTCGGTCCGGCAAAGGTCCCGATCGAGCAGTAGTAGCCGAGCACCGCCCGCGTCACGCCGTGCTCGAACCAGCGCGCGAGATAGTCGTCGGCACTCATCGTCAGGAGATCGACGATGCGGTAGAACTTGCCGCCGATCCTGCGGTACTTCCAGGCAAACGCCGCCAGCTCGCGCAGACCCTTGAAGTCGCGCCGGGACGGGTCGATCGGCGTGTCGAACAGGAGTTCGCGGACGACATCGGCTGCCTCGTTGAGGTACGCGTCGAACTCGGCGTAAACCGCTCCATCATGGCGGGAGAAGCGGCTGAACTCGCGTGCGGTGCGCGCCACGTCGCCGCTCATGATGATGTGGTTGTCACTGCCGATCGGGCAGAATAGGTCGGTCGCCGGCAACACCGTCAGGCCGAGTTCGCGCAATTCGAGGTCCCGGATGACCTTCGGGTGCAACAGACTCATCAGGTACGAAAATGTCGAGGTGCGGAATCCCGGTGCGAACTCCTCGGTCACAGCGGCGCCACCGATGACGCCCCGGCGTTCGAGTACCAGCGTCTTGAGCCCGGCGCGCGCGAGGTAGGCGCCGCAGGTCAGGCCGTTGTGACCGGCGCCGATGATGACGACGTCGTAGCGGCCTGATGTCAAATTCCGGTGTCCGGTGCGATTGCCCGAGGGCGCGGTTCCCGTGCCAATGTAGATGACTCGCAGAGATACGCGCAAGGCGAGCAGGCTGGCCCCTCGGTACTGGCCGACGTGGCTTGCCATCGGCCTGCTGCGGCTCATCAAGCCATTGCCCTACTCTTGGCAACTGCTGATCGGAACGACCCTCGGTCGCATTGCTCGCGTGCTGCCGCTCGCCCAGGTCCGCGTTGCGCGACGGGATTCTGAGCTGTGCCTGCCGGACCTTACCGCCGGTGCAAGCAAGGCCCTGTTGAGGCGCCACTTCGAGAGTCTCGGTATCGGTGTCTGCGAGATTGAGATCGGCACCCGGATCCTCGGCACCCTGGTGCCTCTCAATGTGCTCTACCGGCCGCCCAAGGACGAAGTCCTGTCCGACTTCATGGCGAAGCGGATCGCGCGCCATGCGCAATGCGCCATCAGGAGCGACGACCACGTCGACTTCGCGCGGCGCGCACGTAACCGGTGCCGCAGTGCTGAGCTATTTCCCGCGGCGATTACCCGATGGCAAGGGCTACCGGGTCGTCATCGGTCCGGAACTGCAGGACTTTCCCGGCGATGACCCCGTTGCCGATACCGCGCGACTGGGCGCATTGCTCGAAGCGCAGATCCGGCACCACCCCGAGCAGTATCTGTGGGTCCACCGCCGCTTCAAGCAGCTGACGGCCGACTACCCGGACTATTACGGTCGCGATCCGCGTCCCGACCCGGGGCCGCGAAAGACCGCGTGATCCTCCCGGTCACCGGTCCCGATCAGGCCCGGGACGATTTCGGCGCGCCGTAATCGCGTTGCGCGCTGCCGGGGCTGACCTTGCCCTCACGCAGGTCGCGGGCGAGCAATTCGGGGTCGCGCTCGCGCGGATCGCCGAAACCGCCGCCGCCCGCCGTATCCATGACCAGCGTGTCGCCGGGCTGCAGGCGCGTGAGCCCGTACGGATCGCCGGGACTGCCATTGACGAGGAAGCTGGCGAGTGCGCCAGGCCGGCCGCCAAACAGGCCCTCCGGCGGCCGGCGAAACCGCCCGGACTGGATCGCGAGGTTCACCGGCGGAAGCGGCGCGTAAGCGTCGTCGGGAACGCGAAACACCTCGCGTCGGCCGAGCGCGCCGCGTTGCCTGCCGGCCCCACCGGAATCGGGGAGCAGTTCACGCCGCTCGACAACAAGGGGCGAGTCGCTCTCGAGGATTTCTACCGGGGTATTGGCACCATTGGCCGGAAAGATGAAGCTGCCCTCGCCGTCACGCGTCCCGCTGGCGCCCAGACCACCGCCGCGGATCAGCACGGTATGGAACGGGCGGCCGTCGCCAAACCGCCCGTAGAACATCTGCATGGTCGCCGGCGTGCCACGCGATGCATGGATCCATGCGTTCACGCTCGGTGCCTACGGCATGCTGAAGATCGGCCTGATGACACGCGTCGCGCTGCGCCACACGGGCCGTCCCCTGACGGCCACGACCGCGATGCAGATCGCCTTCGTGTCGGTGTTTGCGGCCGCCCTGCTGCGTCTTGCGTTCTCGTTGACCGGTCTCGGTGATTGGCTGCTGGCCGGTTCAACCTTGCTCTGGGCGGCGGCTTTCCTCGCGTATCTCGCGTTTCACGGCGCGATGCTGCTCGGCCCGAGCCTGCCGCGAAACTGACGCAGACCGGCGGATGCCGGCCGCGGTCGTTTGGTTACGGGTCGAGACCCTCGCCGCGCAGCAGCTGGGCGCGCGCCGACGAGACTTCGAGCAGTGGCCGGGCCCGAGCCTGCGCCACCTCGTCCGCCGTGAAGGGAGGGATGGACTGCCGGGCGCCCGCATCACTGAACTCGCGCAGCGCCCAGTTGAGCACCTCGGCCGTCAATTCCGCGTCGAGGCTGGACTGGGAGACTCCCGGCACCCGCAGCAGGAATGAGCGCCCTTCGGGCAGGACCGCGAGCCGGGCGAGCGTGCCGCGCATGCTTGGCACCTGGTCCTTGAATCCGTCGCCCTGCTCGCCGTGGCAGCCCATGCAGTAGATCAGGTAGTTCTGCCGTGCACGATGGTCGTCGGCCAGAATACCGGGAGATGCGGCCAGGCCGCACAAGCCGACCAAGCCGAGCATGGACCGCGCGCCCCGCATCACGGCGGACTCACTCGGTAACCATGCCGACGATGCGCGAGACGGTGCAGTGGTACGGGAGGTTCGCCTGGCTGCCGACGCACCAGTTGTAATCGTTGGACTTGCCCGGCATGTAGAGCGGCCGGTCGCCTTCGTTGCGGTTGCACAGGCAGCGCCCGCAGGAACTCTTGCCGCAACAGTCATTGTACGAAACGATGTAGTCGTGTCCGTCCGCGGCGTTGTGGCAGGTTCCGACCCAGGTGACCGGGGCCGGCTCCGTGCCGGGCGGGCACACGCTGACCGTACCGCCACAGCAGGCGCACAGGAAGCCGTCGATGGCGCAGTAGCGCCAGTAGTCGCAGGAAGCGGGGTCGCCGGATTCCTTGCCAGCCGACTGGCCGCGCGCCACCGGCAGCAGCGGCAGCGCCGCTGCGCCGACCAGGAGGCTACCGAGCGTGCGCAGCAGACTTCGCCTGACCGTGGTCTTGGCGAGGCTTCGCGTCATGCGCTCGATCACGTCGTCATAATTCGGCATGGGACACCATCATTGCATCCATGATCGTCAGGCCACGTTGCGGATCCCGACCCGCTCGAGATATTCCTGCAGGGAGGCGACGCCACGCTCGCGGGCCTCGAACAGGCTGTCGAGGTGCTCGCGCGAATTGACCAGCCCGCTGGCACGCACGATGCCGCCGCCATCCAGCAGCACCGCATGCGGCAGCCGGCCGGCGCCGAGCGCAAGTCCCAGCCGCTCCGACAGCACGTACGGAAATTCCTGCAGCGATTCCGCCGCAACGAAGCCGGCATGCTCGGCTGCCGGCCCGTCGCTCGCCAGGATGACCTCGACGCGCGGCTTCTCGCTCCGGCGAATCGACCGCAGCGCGGGCAGCAGCGACTTGCAGACCGGGCAGCTGGGCGACACGAACATCACGAGTGTGTCCACGCCGTGTGGATGCGGGGCGCCGATCTGCAGCGTATCGCCCGCGAGGGTGGCGACCTCGAGTCGCGGCGACGGATCCCCGACCTTGAGACCCCTGGCAAGGGACAGCGCTCCAACCGGCTGCAATCGCTCGTGGAGCACGCCGACCTGGCGCGCGAGCGCGAGCACCACGAGCGCCAGGCCGATCACGACCGCCCACAACGCGCTGATGGCGATCCATCCAGCCGCGCTCATGGCGCGCCCTTCCGACCCGCCGGCAGCGTGCCAAGACGCGTGAGCGCGGCGGCGAGCAAAGTCATTGCTACCAGGCCGGCACTGATCGTCAGCGCGTCCAGCGCCACGAGACCGCGCGGCGACGCTGGCAGCAGCAAGGCCAGCGCCAGCGCGACCAGCACGAGGTTTCTGGCGACCATCGTCCACGTGATCCGGTCCTGCCGGCCGAAGCCCAGGCAGCCGCAATCGATCCGCGTCCGCCCACGCAGCAGATTGATCGCAATGGCGATTGCATAGGCCGCGAGCAACGCCACGGCTGCAAGGGCGCCATAGCCGCGGACCGCAGGCGGCACCAGCAGCAGGGCAGCCGCGGCCTCCGCCGCGACGATGACCATCGCGGTCAACGGTACCAGCCCTGCGGGTATCAATTCGTAGTTGCGAAGTACCGCCAGGAACCGGACGCGATCCGCAAACTTGTGGCCGGCCGCGACGCCGAACAGCAGCGCGAACCCGAGCCCGAGGATCCATGAGACGGCAGGATCGAGCGTCACGTCGGGGTCTCCCGGTCAGTAGCTGACGAGGACCGTCGGGGTGAAACCGACTTCGTTGATCGTCCGCAGCGCGGCACCGGTGCGGGCATCGAAGACTCGCAGCTGCGGCGCGCCGATGAAGATTCCGAACAGCAGCGGCCGCTCGTCGCCCGTGACGGCGATGGATGTCAGGGGCGCCTCCAGCACGATGCGCTGCGTGCGCTCCCGGCTTGCGAGATCGTACACCCAGATCTCGGCGCCGGGATCCTTGTGGGTATCCGGCCCTCCCTGGTGCATCAGGCTGTACAGGCGCCGGCCGGTCAGGTGCAGGGCCAGGTGCTGCATGCCGCCGGGCCGCCAGCCTTGCGCGCGTTCCTCAGCAGTCGTCAGCGACCAACGTGCCGCAGTCCGCGTCCTGCCCTGCACGGTCTGCACCGCCACGATGTCGCCCGCGAACGAGGCGAACAGCCAGGTATTGCCGTCGCGCACGGCTTTCTCGGTCACCGGATCCTGCTCGGCATCGAAAAGCTCTGGCGTGCGCTCCCTGGCAATGACCCCGCCGGCATCGTCAAGCTGGATGGCGAGCGCCGTGCCATCGCCACACAGCGAGAAGAAACTGCGCGGGCCGGTGGGATAGACGAGCGCGCAGCCCGGCGTGTCCACTTCGCCGACGAATTTTCGCGCGGGCAGGTCGATTACCGTTACGGATTGCGCGGGCGTGAAATTGTAGATCAGCAGGAAGCGGTCATCGTCGGTCAGGGCCGTGGTCGCGCGCATCGGCATGTTGCTGGAACGCTTGGCCGGAATCGCGATTTCGCCGATCGGGTCGAGGGTCCGCGGGTCGTACAGCACCACGACATCGGTCCGCGTGCCGCGTGTGCCACGCGAAAAGTAGGTCTCCGGCGAAATGATCACCGAACGGTTGCCGGGCACCAGAACACTGCCGAAGCCGAATCCGGTGCTCAGCATCCCGAGTATGTTTCCGCTGTCGCCGTCGAACAGGAAAGCCTTGCCATCCACCATGTGATGAAAGACGACGTCGTTGACCCAGACCCAGTGCGCACTGCCGGTGCCCGGCAGGTCCTGGCGGACCAGCGGCTCAGGCTGCAGCTGGGCCAGGGCAACGCTGCCCGGCATCAGGAACGCAAGCAGGATTGCCGCACCGGCGAACCCTGCATGTCGCCTCGGATCATTTGATGTCGCGGCTGGCGAATGCGATTCACTGGACATGATGATGGCCTTCAAAGCTTGCGGCGGTCGATGATCCGCTTCGCCTTGCCCTGGGACCGCTCGACGCCGCCCGGTGGCAACGCGTTGACCTCGACGGTGATGCCGACATACGTCTTAACGTACTGGACGAGTTCGCGCGCCGCCTGCGGCGCATCCGCTCCAGCCCGGCATTCGACGTGGACGGTCAGGGTATCAAGACTCCTTTCCCGGGTTACCTCGAGATAGAAGTGAGGCGCGAGGCCAGCACAGCGCAGGATGGCTTCCTCGATCTGGGTCGGGAAGACGTTGACGCCGCGGATGATCAGCATGTCGTCCGAGCGCCCGGTGATCTTGGCAATGCGGCGCAACGAGCGCGCGGTCGGCGGCAGCAGCCGCGTGAGATCCCGCGTGCGGTAGCGGATCACCGGCAGCGCCTCCTTGGTGAGGGAGGTGAACACCAGTTCGCCCTCCTCCCCGTCGGGCAGCACGGCCCCGCTCTCGGGATCGATGATCTCCGGGTAGAAGTGGTCTTCCCAGACACAGGGTCCGTCCTTGGTCTCGGCGCACTCCTGTGCGACGCCCGGTCCCATCACCTCGGACAGGCCGTAGATGTCCACGGCGGACAGGTCGAGCCGTTCCTCAATCGCCGCGCGCATGCCCTCGGTCCACGGCTCGGCGCCAAAGATGCCGATCTCCAGCGAGCACTGGCGGGGGTCGAGCCCCTGCCTTTCGAATTCGTCAGCGATCGCCAGCATGTATGTCGGCGTCACCATGATGATGCGGGGTTCGAAATCCCGGATCAGCGAGACCTGGCGCTCCGTGGCGCCGCCCGACACCGGGATCACCGTGCAGCCGAGGCGCTCGGCCCCGTAGTGCGCGCCGAGGCCGCCCGTGAACAGCCCGTAGCCGTAGGCCACGTGCACCATGTCGCCCGGACGGCCGCCGGCGGCACGGATCGAGCGGGCGACGAGATTCGTCCAGACGTCGATGTCCCCCGCCGTGTAGCCGACGACGGTCGGCTTCCCGGTCGTACCGGACGAGGCGTGAATTCGTACCACGCGCTCCCGCGGCACCGCGAACAGGCCAAACGGATAGTTGGCGCGAAAGTCCTGCTTGGTCAGGAACGGGAATCGAGCGAGATCCTCGAGCGATTTCAGATCGCCGGGATGTACGCCCGCCGCGTCGAAGCTGTGCCGGTAATGGTCGACGTTTTCGTAGGCGTGCCGCAGCGACCACTGCAGCCGCGCCAGTTGCAGGGCGCGAAGCTCCGCCGTCGAGGCGCGTTCGATCGGTTCGAGGTCCGCTGCCGTCATGTCCGCGGTCAGTACCGGTAGGACACCGCTACGCCCACCTGTCGCGACGGGCCGAACACCTGTTCGACGAAGCCGAGGTCGTGAACGCCGGGGTATAGCTCGCAAACCGCAGCGCGGGCATCTGTTGCACGATGTCGGTCGCCCTGTTGACCCCCAGCCGCTCGGGTTGCGTGCCGGACACGGCGGCCAGCAGGCCGCTGGAGCGATGCATCTCTGACATGTACCCCCTCAGTGCGGCTGACCGGACTCAGCCGGCAGAATTCACCGCCATCGTCATTCCAGCGAACCCGCGTCACCCAGTCTTGGCTTTAAGTGCAAGCCGCCAGTGCCAACCTGCAATCAATCATTGCGTTTGAGCAACATGAAACGGCGTGGCGGTTCGCCGTACTCCTCGCGGAAGCATCGTGTCATGTGGGAGAGGTCGTAGAAACCCCAACTCAATGCCACATCGGTCAGCGAAGGACTGGTCTGGCCGTCGGCCTCGAGCGTGCGGCGGCAGGCCGCGATCCGCTGGGCGCGGATGTAACGGCCGACGGTCGCCGGTTCGGTCTCGAACAGCATGTGCACCGAGCGGGTACTGATTCCGAATGCCGCGGCAATCGTCGCCGGCCCCAGCCCGCGGTCATGCAGGTGATCCTGGATGTAGACTTTCACCTGTGCCAGCCATTGCTCGTGGGTGAGCGGTCGCGACCTGGCGCGCGCGGTCAGCACCGCGCCCAGCAGGTCGAGCACGTTGACCTCGATGCGGTGCATCATCGGCTGCGACAGCTGGTTCATGCGCGCGACGACCTGCGCGACGAAGCTGCTCAGGAGCCCGCAGTCCGCTTCCTCGACGGCCATCCGTCGCCCGAGAAACTGGTCCGGATCGGGCGTCAGCCGGCGCATGATCGCACCGGGAACCACCATCACCGGCATCTCGTATTCGCCGCGAAAGGTGAGTGAATAGGGTTCCGCAGTCGAGGCGATCACGAAGTCCCCGGGGCGGGCGTGGACCTCCCGGCCGCGCTGGCTCCAGAGACTCTCACCCCGGAGCTGGAACTTGACCAGGTACGGCGACTCGGAGACGTGCGCCAGGTCCTGCGGGCGCCGACGCACCTGCAATGGGCTTGTCGCAACGCGCACCAGCTTGACGCTGCCGAGGTTGACGGCATCGACGCGCGCGTCGAATGCGTCGCGCACGCTGCGCCGGCTGTCGATTTCCATGGGACAGAAAACGTCATCGACCAGCGCCCTGAAGCTGTCGAACCGCTCGTGGGGGCGGCAGGCGGCAATGGCGTAAGATTGGTACATGCGCCCCGATCTTGCACCGCGCGGCGATCTCCGACAACTCGGGCCCCTGGGGCCCGGCGAGCGACGGCATGCGCTCATGTACAAGGCCTCTGCACGTTGCGCCAAGACGCCCCGGGACGGCATCTTTCCTAATGCCCGCATCCGGGCGCCGATCTATCCCTCAACGGCAATGTACGCGGGGCATTTATGGACCAGAAGTACGACATGACGATCGGCGGCCGCCGGGTCGGCGCCGAGCGTTACGAGGAAATCCGCAACCCCGCCAATGCCAGCGTGGTGGGCCTGTGCCCGATGGGAACCGAATCCCATGTCGAGCAGGCCATCGCGGCGGCCAGCAAGGCCTTCGCCAGCTGGCGCAACAGCAGCGATGCCGAGCGCGCCGGCGCGTGCCAGGCCATCGCCAAGGTGCTCGGCGACAATGCCGCCGAACTCTCGGTGCTGCTGACCCGGGAACAGGGCAAGCCGCGGAAGGGTCTCGGCTCGGAGTTCGAGCTCGGCGGATGCGCCGCCTGGGCGGGATTCACGGTGACCCAGTCACTGCCGGTCAAGGTCCTGGAGGACAGCCCGAAAAACCACATCGAAATGCACCGGGTGCCCATCGGGGTCGTCGGCTCGATCACCCCCTGGAACTGGCCCCTGCTGATCGCCATCTGGCACATCGCGCCGGCGATCCGCACCGGCAACACGGTGGTCATCAAGCCCTCCCCGTTCACGCCGCTCAGTACGCTGCGCATGATCGAGCTGGTCAGCGCCGCGCTGCCACCCGGCGTCGTCAACGTCATCGCCGGCGGCGACGAGCTGGGCGCGAAGCTGAGTCAGCATCCGGGCATCGGCAAGATCGTCTTCACCGGCTCGATCCCGACGGGGAAGAAAATCATGGCGAGCGCCGCACCGACGCTCAAGCCACTGACTCTTGAACTCGGCGGCAATGACCCGGGCGTGGTGCTGCCGGATGCGAATGTCGAGCAGCTCGCCGAAGGCATGTTCTGGGGCGCGTTCATCAACTCGGGGCAGACCTGCGCCGCTCTCAAGCGGCTGTACGTGCACGACAGCCTGTTCGACCGCACCTGCTCCGCGCTGGCGGAGATCGCCCGCAAGGTGCCGGTGGGCGACAGCATGGTCGAGACCAACCTGCTCGGCCCGCTGCAGAACGAGCGCCAGTATCGCAAGGTCATCGAGCTTGTCGAGGATGCGAAGCGGCACGGGGCGCGGGCGCTGATCGGCGGCGAGCCGTTGGCCGGTCCCGGCTACTTCTATCCCGTGACGCTCATGACCCACATCGAGGACGGCACCCGGCTCGTGGACGAGGAGCAGTTCGGCCCGGTGCTGCCGATCCTCCGCTACCGGGACGTCGACGATGCGATCGCGCGCGCCAACCGCGGCGAATTCGGCCTCGCTGCCTCGGTCTGGGGCACGGACCGCGCGCAACTATCCGCGGTCGCGGCCCGCCTCGAGGCGGGCACCGTCTACATCAACAAGCATGCCGACATCGCCCCGCACGTGCCGTTCGGCGGCATCAAGTGCTCAGGGATCGGCCGCGAGTTCGGCGAGGAAGGCCTCGAAGCCTTCACCTCCATCAAGGTCATCAATGCCGCGGCCTAGGGCCATGCCATACGCATGAAGCCTTTCGCCTCGTCCGCCGACCTGACGGCGAAGACGGAGACGCTCGAGGTCCTGGCCGACGGCGTCTATGCGCTGACCGCCGAGGGAGACCCCAACGTCGGCGCCATCGAGGGCGAAGATTTCCTGGTCTGCATCGAGGCGCGGGCGACGCCTGTGGTCGCGCGCGAATGGCTCGCCCGGCTACGCGAGCACACGGACAAGCCGGTCAAGTACCTCGTCCTCACGCATTACCACGCGGTGCGCGTCCTCGGGGCGAGCGCATTCGAAGCCGATGCCATCATCAGCAGCACGGTGACCCGCCGGCTCATCGCCGAGCGCGGCCGGCAGGACTGGGCGAGCGAGCTGGGTCGCATGCCACGTCTTTTCAAGGAACCCGACTCGATACCGGGACTCACCTGGCCGCAGGTCACGTTTGATGACCGCCTGACCATCGAGCTGGGCGGCGATCGCGGGCAGCTCGAACTGCGGTTCCTCGGCCGCGGCCATACGGCGGGCGACATCGTCGCCTGGTACGACCGGCGCAAGGTCCTGTTTGCCGGCGACCTGGTCGAGGCACAGGCGGCGCTCTATACGGGCGACGCTTTTCATCGCGACTGGATGGGCGGCACGCTCGACCGGGTCAAGGCGCTGCGGGCCGAAGCGCTGGTCGGCGGGCGTGGTGCAGTCGCGCGTGGCGCCGCTGCCTGCGAGGCCGCCATCGAGCAGACGCGCGAGTTCCTGCGCGGGATGATCGACGAGGTCGGCGCCGTGCATGCCCGGCGCGGGACGCTGCGCGACGCCTTCGCGGCGACCCACGCGCGGCTGGCACCGAAATTCGGCCATTGGCCGATCTTCGAACACTGCCTCCCCTTCAACGTGCAGAGACTGTGGGACGAGCTGGACGGCGTCGATTGGCCGCACGTCTGGACCATGGAACGCGATCGCGAAGTCTGGGAGCGATTGCAGGGAGCCTAGGGCAGCTCCGTACAGGTAGCGCGGAGCGATCCGTCAGCCCCTGAGCCGCGCGTCCGTGCCATCCGGACCGTCGCTGCGGCTCGCCAGCGCAAGATAGCAGCAGGGAACCAGCGCGCAGCACGCGGCGATGGTCATCGGCAGGACCGTTGCGTCGCCGTCGATGCCGCGGCCGACGACGATTCCGACCAGCGCCGCCATCCCCATCTGCGAGAAACCGATCAATGCCGAGGCAGTGCCGGCCATTGCTGGATAGGGTACCAGCGCCCGCGCCGCCGCATTCGGCATCACCAGCCCGACCGAGGCTGCGACGACTGACATCGGCGCCAGCAGCGCGGCAGGATGCCGGACACCGCCCAGGTCGAGGCACAGCATCGCGACCCCGGCCGCCGCTCCGAGCCAACCACCGGCCCGCAGCAGCCAGTGAGTGCCGCGCCTGCGCACCATGCGGCCGGCAATCTGCGTGCCGACGATGTAACCGGCGACGACCCACCCGAAACACAGGCCATAGACGGCGGGTGACAAACCGTACCGACCGATCAGCACGAAGGACGAGCCGGAGATGAAGGCGAACAGCGCGCTGTACGACAAACCGAGCGCCAGCAGGCAACTGAGGTAGCTGCGATCGGCCAGCAGCACCCGGAAATTCAGGAGCATGCGTCCGACGCCGGTCGCCATTGGATCCGGGTGCTCGTTGCTCTCGCCAAGCCAACGCCAGACCGCCGCCAGCTGTGCCGCCCCGAACAGCGCCAGCAGCACGAAGATCGCCTGCCAGCCGAAGGCGACGGTCAATACACCGCCGAGTGTCGGGCCGACCAGCGGCGCCAGCGCCATGGCGCTGCCGATGTAGGCCAGGGCGCGCGCCGAGTCGACGGGGCCCCAGGCGTCGCGAACGATCGCGCGACCGAGCACCGGACCGGCACAGGCGCCGATCGCCTGCACGAAACGGGCGCCGATCAGCTGCTCGATGCTGGTCGCGAACAGGCAACCGATGGTTGCGACGAGAAAGATTGCCAGGCCGCCGAGCATCACCGGCCGCCGGCCGAAACGGTCGGACAGCGCGCCGTAGGCCAGCTGCGCGACGGCGAAACCCGCGAGAAAGACCGACAGCGTCAGCTGGACGTGCGCCGCATCGGTGCGAAAAACGTCGATCAGCGTCGGCAGCGACGGGATGTAGAGATCGGTGGAGAGCGGCCCGAGCGCAACCAGCGTGGCCAGCAACACGCCCAGCCCGGGTGCCGGAGCTCGCAGGCGCTGGCGCGGCGCGGCGGCCCTCACAGGAGTCTGTCCAGCGTGAAGGTGAACTTCCTCAAACGCCGGCGCGGGCGATCCGCATGGCTTCGCGCAGGACGGCGATGTCGCCGACGTGATTGGCCAGCAACAGGATAAGCCGCGCGTTGACCATGGCGCTCTGTTCATCGTCGAGGCCGCGGTGGGTCTCGATCAGGGCCTCGTAGAAGTCGTCGCCGGGCGTGAAGGCGCGCACGTAGCGTTTGCCCGGTTCGTGGAAATTTGGTTGCAGTTTCAGGGTCATCTTGTTGCCCTCCGCTATTCGCTGTTCCCGATCGCTCGCGCCAGCGCAGCGCGCACGGACTGCGCATCGAATGCACGCCACCTCGCGGCAACATGCTGATCGGGACGGATCAGGTAGGTCGTGCCGGCACGGGCGTCGTAACGCTCCGCATACCGTCCGGCACTGTCACGCCATACGCGCAGGCCCTGCGGACCTGCACCGCCCCTGGGTGAGACCAGCGCGGCCTCGACCGGCACGGGCGCTTCGGCCAGCGCGACCATTGCGCGAGCCTCAGCCGGACCGACGGCTCCCGGGTCGTCGACGAATACCAGCGCCATGAAGCGATTCCCGACGCGATCCAGCAACCAGCCATGCTTGCCCTCCTCCTCGACGGGGGCGTCGTCCATCGGCGCACCAGGCACCAGGTCGCAGCCGAACGCGGCGACGTCCGGCGTATTCAGGCGCGATTCCGTCAGGAAGGACGGCACGGACAGGCGGCCCGAATTGACCAGCGTCCGCGCGAAGCCATGGTCCCTCGCGAGCCCCAGCACGGCGTTGCGCAAGATCGTCGAGGTCCTGGACTTCGGCGTGATGAAGTCGGTCGATCGGGTGGAATTGAGGATGTTCTCGTCGGCCGCGAAGCTGCGTTCCTCATCGTAGGTATCGAGCAGCGCGTCGGGTGCCAGGCCATCCATCACGAGCTTCAGCTTCCAGCAGAGATTGTCGGCATCCTGGATGCCGGAATTGGCGCCGCGCGCGCCGAATGGCGACACCTGGTGCGCAGCGTCGCCGGCGAACAGGACGCGGCCGTGCCGGAACTTCGCCATGCGGCGGCACTGGAAGGTGTAGACGCTGACCCATTCAAGCTCGAACTTCCGGTCCGCGCCGAGCATCGCCTGGATGCGGGGGAGCACATTCTCCGGCTTCCGCTCGGTCTCGGGATCCGCCTGCCAGCCGAGCTGGAAATCGATGCGCCACACATTGTCGGCCTGGCGATGCAGCAGCACGGACTGGCCGGGATGGAATGGCGGATCGAACCAGAACCACCGCTCGGTCGGGTAGTCGGCCTTCATCAGGACATCGGCGATCAGGAAGCGGTCGGTGAAGACCTTGCCCTCGACCTCCAGATTTAGCATGCGGCGAATGCTGCTGCGCGCACCGTCGGCGACGATCAGCCAGTCGGCCTGCAGCGTGTAGCGGCCGTCAGGAGTCTCGACCTCGAGGGCCACGCCGTCGTCGCGCGGCGCGGTCGCCGTGACCTTGTTCCGGAACCGCAGATCCAGGTTCGCAAGCTGAAGGGCGCGCCGGACCTGGTACTCCTCGAGATAGTACTGCTGCAGGTTGATCATGCCCGGGCGCTTGTGATCGGGCTGCGACAGCAGCTTGAATTCGTAGACCTCTGCGCCGCGGAAGAACGTCCGGCCGACATTCCAGCTCACACCCCTGGCGACACAGGCATCGCCCACGCCGATGCGATCGAGGATCTCGAGCGTGCGCTTCGCGTAGCAGACTCCGCGCGAACCGACCGACACCGTGTCGTCGTCGTCGAGCACGACGACGGAAACGCCGGTCTGCGCGAGATCGATCGCCGCGGTCAGGCCGACCGGACCGGCGCCGACGACCACGACCGGGTGCTTCCGGGTCCCGCCACCACTCAGCTCGGGAGGCTGGCGATACTCGTATTTCGGATAGTCGTAGGTACGGAGCATCGTCATCCTCGGACCGGCGCGTCCGGTTCAGCGAAACGACAACACTCAGGTTCGCAGCCGGTGGGGATGCGAGTAGATCACGTGCCGGCCCGGACGGGCAAAGCCCACGAGCGTGAGCGAGCAGCTTTCGGCCAGCCGGACCGCCAGCCCGGTCGGCGCGGAAATCGCGGCCAGCAGCTGCACGCCGACGGTCGCCGCTTTCTGCACCATCTCGTAACTCGCGCGGCTGGTGATGATGACATAGCCGCTGGCAATGTCGGCCTTGCGGCGGATAAGCGCGCCGATCAGCTTGTCGAGCGCGTTGTGCCGCCCGACGTCCTCGCGCACGACCTGGATGCCCTCATGCGGCAGCACCCACGCCGCGGCGTGGACGCTGCCGGCGCGTTCGTTCAGGGGCTGGTGCGCGGCGAGTTCCCGCAGTGCCGCATGCAACGCTGCCGGCGATAGCTCAAGCCCGGCCCGGACCGGCGGTGGCCGGCGAATCGCTCCCTCGACAGTCTCGGCGCCGCACAGTCCGCAGCCGGTACGGCCGGTGAGATTGCGCTGCCGCCGCAGCAATTCCGCGAAGCGCGGCGGCGCGATGTCGATGTGGACCTCCAGCGCGTCGCCCGCCGTCACTTGCTGTACGTGACGGATCTCGTCAGGCGAGGCGACGATGGCTTCGCTCACGGTGAATCCGACCGCGAGATCCTCGAGGTCGGCCGGCGTCGCCAGCATCACGACGTAAGGCGTGCCCTGATAGCGGAGCGCGATCGGCGATTCTTCCGCGACCACGTCGGTCGCGCTTGCAGCTCCTTCCTCGTGCCAGCGCTGGACGCGGACCTCGGTGCTGGTCGGCACAGCCGGCTGCCCGGCCGACCTCGAATTGGGATCAGGAGCGGACATCGCCCGCCGTATCGCCGATGCGCCGATATCGCCGCACGAACCTGCAGGGAGGCCCCGGAGGACTGTCACCACGGCATTGATTCATTTCCGGCCACTCTCAGGCGACGCCCGGATCGACAGGGCCCGAGCCGGTGGATTCTCGGCCAGCCGGTCGGGCCGCGCAAGGAAGCCGGCGGGATGGCAGCGCGAAAATGATCGCGTCGCGCTGCGCACGCGCCACTACGGCGCGCTATCGCGGAGGATCCATTGATCTTGGTGGGCGCGACAGGGATCGAACCTGTGACCCCTACCATGTCAAGGTAGTGCTCTACCGCTGAGCTACGCGCCCGGAAGGGGGCGGAATGGTAATGGATTCCGCCCCTGCCGGTCCACCCGGCCCGCACGGGCACGGAACGCGCAGGCCAGCCGCAAGCGATGCCGCAGTGGTCGATAGCCGCGCGATTCGCCACAATCCACGAACTCCGGGAATGGATGAATGCAATGACTGCAAACCACGGCTCCCTCCTCCACGCATCGCTCGGTGCCTGCCTGTGCATGATGTTCTCCGGTCAGGCGGGTGTCGCCCTGGCCGAGCCGCCGATCGTCCACCCGGGCGCGCCGGGCCAGCCGACGCGCAATCTTTCGGCCGAAGAAGCTGTCAAGGTGGCCGTCACGAGTTACTCGCCGGACGACGTGCGCTTCATGCAGGACATGATCCCGCATCATCACCAGGCGCTCGAGATGTCCGTGCTGGCGCCGGACCGCACCAACCGGCCGGAATTGCTCGAGGCCGCCAGGCGCATCGAAGCCTCGCAGTCGGACGAGATCGCATTCATGCAGAAATGGCTGCGCGAGCGCGGCCAGGCCGTTCCGGATCCGGGCGCACACGGCGCGATGCACACCGACCACAGGATGGCGGGCATGGCGACGCCGGAACAGATGGCCGCGCTTGCCTCTGCCGGGGGCGTGGACTTCGACCGGCGATACCTGACGCTGATGATCAAGCATCACGAAGGCGCGTTGAAGATGGTCGACAAACTGCTCGAGCAGGAGGGCTCGGCCTTCGATCCGGCGCTGTTCGAGTTCACGACCAACGTGACCAACGACCAGAAGGCCGAAATCAAGAAGATGAACGCGCTGTTGATCACCTTGTCGTCCGACCCGCGCGCGGGTTTGGCCCCGGGTTTCGACAATGCGGGTGAAGCGATTTCGAACCTCGAACGCGTCGCCTCCTTGCCCAAGCCGGTCGGGTTCTACGATCCCAGGAATCCCTCCGAACTTCCGCCCGAGCCGCCGGCTTCCGGCAAGAAGGATTCCGGGACGGACGGCGCTGCCGCCCAGCCTGCGAAGGATGACGAGGATCCGAAGAAGGAACCGGACGAGGAGGACGAGCGCGCTTCGCTGCTGAGTTTCGGCAACACCGACATGGCCTTTTCGGGCGACATCCTGGTGGCGGGCAGCTACCACGGCTTCAACATCTACCGTCTGGGCAAGGACGGCGTGCCCGAATTGCTCAGTTCGGTCGTTTGCCCGGGTGGCCAGGGCGATGTCTCCATCGTCGGCGACCTGCTGATCATGTCAGTGGAGCAGTTGCGGGGACGCGTGGACTGCGGACTCGAAGGCATCAGCAAGGACGTCAGCCCCGAGCGCTTCCGCGGGATTCGCATATTCAACATCAGCGACCTGACCCGGCCGCTGCAGGTGGGCGCGGTACAGACCTGCCGCGGCTCACACACGCATTCCGTGGTTTCCGGCCCGGGCAAGGACGGCAGGATCATCGTCTACGTCTCAGGCACCTCCGGAGTGCGCGACGAAAAGGAGATGGAGGGTTGCTTCGATGAGTCACCCGGCGACTATCGAACCGCCCTGTTCCGCATCGACGTCATTGAAATCCCGGTCGCCGATCCCGCAAAGGCCCGCATCGTCGACAGCCCCGCCGTGTTCGCCGATCCCGAAAAAGGCGTTATTGCCGGATTGTGGCGCGGCGGCGAGCACGGTGACGACACGCAGGAGACTTCGCAGACCGACCAATGCCATGACATCACCGTGTATCCGGAACGCGGCATCGCTGCCGGCGCGTGCTCGGGCAACGGTATCCTGTTCGACATTTCGGACCCGCTGAAGCCCCACCGCATGCACGAGGTGGTCGATGCCGGTTTCGCCTACTGGCACTCCGCGACCTTCAACAATGACGGGACCAAGGTCCTGTTCACCGACGAGTGGGGCGGCGGCAGCCGGCCGCGCTGCCTCGCGTACGACCCGATCGCCTGGGGCGCGGATGCCATCTATGACATCGAGGACGGCAAGCTCGTGTACCGCAGCCATTACAAGATGCCGGCGCCGCAGACCGAGCAGGAAAACTGCGTGGCGCACAATGGCTCAATCATTCCCGTGCCCGGCCGCGACATCTTCGTCCAGGCCTGGTATCAGGGCGGCATTTCCGTCATCGACTTCACGGATTCCGCCAACGCGAAGGAAATCGCATTCTTCGATCGCGGCCCCATCGATGGCGAGCATCTGGTGGGCGGCGGATACTGGTCGACCTACTGGTACCGCGGCCGGATCTACGGCACCGAAATCGTCCGCGGCCTGGACGTTTTCAAGCTGTTGCCCAGCGATTACCTGACCGAAAACGAGGTCGCCGCGGCGGCCCTCGCCGAACAGGGCGGAATCTTCAATCCGCAGCAGCAATTCCGCGTGACGTGGCCGGCGGAGCCGGTCGTGGCCCGGGCTTACCTCGACCAGCTCGGGCGCGACAAGGCACTCCCGGAAGCGCTGACGGATGACGTGGTGGCCGCGCTGGACCGCGCGGCATTGCGCCTGAAGGACGGCGGTTCCGATGCCGACCTGAGTGGCACGCTGAAGGCGCTGGCCGGTTCCCTGCAGGAAGGGGCTGCGGGCAAGGCGATCACGGCCCGACGGCGCGCCGACCTGGCCAATGTCCTGGTCGGCCTTGCGGACAGGCTGCGCTAGCGCGCGTCAGAAGCCGTAGGTCGCCCTCAGGTAATAGAACGCGCCGTTGAACGTGATCGGCTGCAGCACGTCGTACGGCAGGTTGCCGAAGTAGTTGATGTCGTCGCTCGACAGCTCCGGGTACTCGTCGAGCACGTTGTTCGCGCCGACCGCGACGCGCAGCGCCTCGGTCACCGCGAATTCGACGTCGAGGTCGACGCCCCACTCCGCCCCGTAAGTCTGGCGCGGCCGGAAGCCGCCGAAATTGAAGACGCGACTCGCCTCGCCCCAGCGCGTGCCGCGCGCGAGCACCGACCAGCGATCCGTGGTCCAGTGCGCGGTCAGGATCCACTTGTCTTCCGGGGAGGCGGTCTCGATGGTGTTGCGCTCCTCGATGCCGAACACGACGTTGCCCACACCGAGCGCGTCGATCTCCGGCGGGTTCGGATCGACGTGCGTCACCTCGGTGTCGCTCTGGTTGTAGGCCGCTGACAGCAGGAGGTTGCCCGGCCCGAGATCGAGGGAATAGTCGGCGACGATGTCGAAGCCTTCGGTCCGCGTGTCGATCGCGTTGGTGAAGAAACGCACGCCGAGCACACCCTCGATCCCGAGCTCGTCCTCGATGTACTGCGTGACTTCGTCGCCCCCGATGCGCTCGGAGAGCGTGATGCGGTCGTCGATGTCCACCCGGTAGAAGTCGATCGTCAGGCGGAAGCGGTCTCCGGGCGCGTACACGAAACCGAGGTTGTAGCTCACCGACTCCTCGGCATCGAGGTCCTGGGCGCCCAGCAGCACCGCGATCGGATCGTCGGTCGGCAGGTTCAGCACGTTCTCGAGCTGCCCGCCTTCGCCAAAGCTCGTCGTCGAGCCGCGGAAGTACGCCTGGGTCAGCGACGGCGCGCGGAAGCCGGTGCCCACCGTGCCGCGCACGGCGAGCGACTCGGTCAGCTCGAAGCGTCCGGAAAACTTGCCGTCGACCGAGCTGCCGAAGTCGCTGTAGTCCTCGATGCGCGCCGCGATGCCGGCCTGGAAACGGTCCGTGATGTCGGATTCGAGATCGATGTACGCGCCCACGGCGTCACGATCGACGTCCACGGTTTCCTCGGGCTTCAGTCCCGAACCCGCCTGCGTACCGATCGGCGCCCCGATCACCGGCCCTGCTTCGTAGGACTCCGGGTCGCCGGCACGCGTCTGGTAGCCGTCCTCGCGGTACTCGAGGCCCCAGGCGAGATTCACCGGGTTCGCGAAGCCGCCGACTTCGAACGGGCGCGACATGTCGAACCGGAAGCTCAGCTGGGTGAACTCGTACTCGGCCACGTTGAAGCGCGTCGGGCTTGCGGTGCCGAGCGAGACATTGAGCGAATTCGAGATGTCGTGATCGAAGTCGTTCTCGCCGTAAACCAGCGACAGGTCCCAGTCCCAGTCGGAGGCGAGCGTGCCACGCCAGCCCAGCGCCAGCGAGGCATCCGTGTTGTCAGCCTCCAGCACCGGGATGTAGCCGTCCGGGAAGATCTCCGTCACGTTGGACCACGAGTCCGGGTAGCGGAAGAAATTCGCCCCCTCTCCTTTGCGCTGCGAGTAGCCGCCAAATGCATAGAATTCCAGCGCCTCGCCGAGCGGGATCGCCGTATTGAACATGAACGACAGGTCCTCCATCGTCCCGTCGCCCGCCTTGTGCGTCTGCGTGCCGGCCAGCGCCAGATTGGGCGGCGTCTGGTTCTCGAAGAACGGAATCTAATCCGGGCCCGACCGCAGCGTCGAGTCGCGGTCGCGGTACTCCACGGTCATGTTCAGGAAACCGTCATCAGGACCGAAGCAGCCATTCAGCGAGGCGAACAGCGTATCGCCATCGTTGACGCTGCGGCCTGTTGGCTTGAAGTCGGTTCGATTCTGCCCCCAGCTCGCCTGCACCTCGTCGCCCTCGTCGGCATCCTTCAACACGACGTTGATCACGCCCGCGATCGCGTCCGAGCCGTATTGCGCGCCGGCGCCGTCGCGCAGTACCTCGATCCGCTCGATCGCGCCGACCGGAATGCTGTTGAAATCGACCGGGCTCGTGCCCTTGCCCAGCTTGGACTCGGTGGTGAGCGTCGCGGTCGTGTGGCGCCGCTTGCCATTCACCAGCACCAGCACCTGGTCGGGGCTCAGGTTCCTGAGCTGCGCGGGCCGCACGACGTCGGCGAAGTTGGAGTTCGACTGGCGCGGCAGGTTGAAGGACGGCACCAGCGACTGGATCGCAGCGCCGACTTCGCCGGGGATCGCGGCGGACTGGCGTATTGCCTCGCTCGTCACGAGGTCGATCGGCGCCAGGCTCTCCAGCACATCATGGCCCGCAGTACGCGTGCCGACGACGACGACTTCTTCGAGCTCTGGCTTTGCTTCCTGTGCAAATGCTGCCGGGGTCGCGATCACCGCGACGCTCGCACCCAGAACCGCCCTCACCGCCAACTTCAGATCCGTACGCATGACACTCACCCCTGCGCAGACAGAGCGCCGATTGAGTGTAGGGGTCGGCAAAACGCCCGGTCAACGCCGGATCTGGATACTCCACTCCGGCCCCGAGCCGATGCCGTGGGTGCTGGCGAAATTCTGCTGATTGATCGCCAGCGAGACGCTGTCGAGACTGTTCAGGTAAAGCAAGGGCTTACCGATTTCCACGGCGCCGAACGTCGGCACGAATGGCGCGTCCAGGCTAAGGACTTCTACACCGGACTTCAGAATCTTTATGCGTACGGTGTCGCCGTGAATCGCGCCGAGCCGGCCGAATGTCGCGCGATCGACATTGGTCCAGAGATTGCCGTAGTTGCCGTCGTCGGTCTGGATGTTGCCGTAGACGACGCCGTCTTCGTAACGCGCCGCCTGGTGCGGGATCGTGACCACCTGCGCGGGCAGCTCGCGGCCGACCTGCTCGAAGCTGATGACGCCCGCGGCGAGTCGCGCCGCTGTGTACGCATAGACATCGCGCCCATGGAAGGTGAACGACTTCTCGGAATCCTTCATGCGGTTCACGGCCTCGTCGATCTCGCGCACCGCCTCGATGCCGAGGCGAGGCGCAACGAAGGTCAACGTGCCGTTGTCCGGCGTGACGAAGTAGTGGCCGGTCCGGGTCCGCAGCACGATGGACTTGCGCTCCGTGCCCACGCCCGGATCCACGACCGAGACGAACACCGTGCCGGCCGGCCAGTATTCCGCGCTCTGCGCGAGGCGCAGCGCGCCCTGCCGGATGTTGTACGGCTCGATCTGGTGGGTGAGGTCGTAGATGTGGATGTCCGGCGAGACGCCGACCGCGACGCCCTTCATCGAAGCAACCGCGCCGTCCAGCAGCCCGAAGTCGGATTGCAGGACCAAGTTCGGCTGCGCCGCGCCGGCCGGATTGGACAGCAACACGCAAAGCAGCAGGGTCGCGAGGCTTGACAGTCGCATCGAGTGGGTCTCCAGGGTGTGAATCTATCCCGCGAGCCGGTCCGCATCCGCGCCGAGCGCGCCGGCCCGGATCGCCGCGATCTCGTCACGCACGCTTGCCGCCTTCTCGAACTCGAGGTTGCGCGCGAGGCGGTACATCTCGGACTCCAGCTTGCGGATCTGCTGCATCGCCTGTTCGGGCGCCATGCGCACGACGCCGCGCCGGCGCGCCTCGCCCGGCGCCGCGCTGCGCGCGCCTTCCATGATGTCTTTCACGGCCTTGCGGATCGATCTCGGCACGATGCCGTGTTCCGCGTTGAAGGCCAACTGCTTCGCGCGCCGCCGGTCCATCTCCGCTATTGCCCGCTGCATGGATCCCGTCACGCGGTCGGCGTACAGGATCGCGGCGCCGTGTTCGTTGCGCGCCGCGCGGCCGACCGTCTGGATCAGGGACCCCTCTGAGCGGAGAAACCCCTCCTTATCGGCATCGAGGATCGCGACCAGCGACACCTCGGGCAGATCCAGCCCCTCGCGCAGCAGGTTGATCCCGACCAGCACGTCGAATTTCGCGAGCCTGAGGTCGCGGATGATCTCGACGCGCTCGACCGTCTCGATATCCGAGTGGAGGTAGCGGACCTTCACGCCGTGATCGTCGAGATACTCGGTCAGGTCCTCCGCCATTCGCTTGGTCAGCGTCGTGACCAGGACGCGCTCGCCCCGCTCCGCCCGCAGCCGGATCTCGGACAGCAGGTCGTCCACCTGGGTCGCCACCGGGCGCACCACGACCGTGGGATCCACCAGGCCGGTCGGACGCACCACCTGTTCCACGACCTGTCCGGACTTCGCGAGTTCACGCTCGCCCGGGGTCGCGGACACGTAGATCGTCTGCGGCTGGATGCGCTCGAACTCGTCGAAGCGCAGCGGCCGGTTGTCGAGCGCCGACGGCAGCCTGAAACCGTACTCGACCAGTGTCTCCTTGCGCGAGCGGTCGCCCCGGTACATGGCCTGCAGCTGCGGCACGGTCACATGGCTCTCGTCGATGATGAGCAGCGCGTTGCGACGCAGGTAGTCGAACAGGCAGGGCGGCGGCTCGCCCGGTGCGCGCCCTGACAGGTAGCGCGAGTAGTTCTCGATGCCGGCGCAGTAGCCAAGCTCGGCGATCATCTCGAGATCGAACAGCGTACGCTGTTCGAGCCGTTGCGCCTCCACCAGCTTGCTCGCGGCGCGCAGCTCGGCGAGCCGCACGCGCAGCTCGACCTTGATCTCGTCGACGGCCTTCAGCAGCCGCTCGCGCGGGGTCACGTAATGGGTCGACGGGAACACCGTGAGCCGCGGCACCTTGCGCAGCAGCTCGCCGGTCAAGGGGTCGAAGAACGCCAGCGACTCGATTTCCTCGTTGAAGAACTGCACGCGCACGGCCTCGCGTTCGGACTCCGCCGGGAAGATGTCGACCACGTCGCCGCGCACGCGGAAACTGCCCTGGCGCAGGTCGAGCTCGTTGCGGGTGTACTGCATGTCGGCGAGGCGGCGCAGCAGCTGGCGCTGGTCCATGCGGTCGCCACGCACCAGGTGCAGCACCATCTTGAGGTAGGACTCCGGGTCGCCGAGCCCGTAGATCGCAGACACCGTCGCGACGATGATCGAGTCCGGGCGCTCGAGCAGCGCCTTGGTCGCCGAGAGCCGCATTTGCTCGATGTGCTCGTTGATCGACGCGTCCTTCTCGATGTAGGTGTCCGAGGACGGAACGTAGGCCTCCGGCTGGTAGTAGTCGTAATAGGAAACGAAATACTCGACCGAGTTGCGCGGGAAGTATTCCTTGAACTCTCCGTATAGTTGCGCTGCCAGTGTCTTGTTGTGCGCGAGCACGAGAGTTGGCCGTTGCACGTGTTGAATCACTTGGGCGACGGAAAATGTTTTCCCGCTTCCCGTGACCCCGAGCAATGTCTGGTGCGCGAGGCCCGATTCGATCCCGTCGATCAGGGCGGCGATCGCGGCCGGCTGGTCGCCGGCCGGCTCGTAATCGGCCAGGAGCTCAAAAGGTCTCGGCTCGCTCACCTGCGCCTCGAATTGCAACGCAAAATGCCTTCCCGTAACTTATCCGGATTCAGCGTCATCCGGTACTCCCCGTGCCCATCCGACTCGCCCAGCGCGTCCAGCGCATCAAGCCCTCCCCCACGCTCGCCGTCACCGCGCGCGCCGCACGCCTGAAGGCCGAAGGCAAGGACATCATCGGTCTCGGCGCCGGCGAGCCGGATTTCGACACGCCGGCGCACATCGCGGATGCCGGCGTGGCTGCGATCCGCAGCGGCATCACGCGCTACACGGCGGTCGAGGGCACGAACGAGCTGCGGGACGCCATCATCGGCAAGTTCCGGCGCGACAACGGCCTCGAGTACAAGCGGCCGCAGATTCTCGTGTCGAGCGGCGCGAAGCAGACCGTCTTCAACCTGTGCTGCGCCCTGCTCGACCCGGGCGACGAGGCGATCATCCCGGCGCCTTACTGGGTGTCGTACCCGGACATGGTGCTGGTGGCGGACGGCACGCCGGTGTTCATTTCCGCGGGCATCGACCGGGGGTTCAAGATCACGGCGGAGGAACTCGAGGCGGCGATCACGCCGCGTACGCGCCTGTTCATCCTGAACAGCCCGAGCAACCCGACCGGCGCCGCGTATTCGCGCGCCGAGCTGCAGGCATTCGGCGCGGTGCTGGAACGTCACCCGCAGGTCGTCATCGGCACCGACGACATGTACGAGCACATCTGGTGGGGACCGGAGCCATTCACCAGTTTCGTGACCGCGAATCCGTCCTTGTACGACCGCACCGTGACCATCAACGGCTGCTCAAAGAGTTACGCGATGACCGGCTGGCGCATCGGCTACTGCGGCGGTCCTGCCGAGCTGATCGCGGCCATGGGGACGATCCAGGGCCAGAGCACGTCGAACGCCTCGTCGATCTCGCAGCGCGCGGCGACCGTCGCGCTCAACTCGCCGCAGGACTGCGTCGCGGAGATGAACCGCGCCTTCAGGGCGCGCCATGACCTGGTCGTCGCCGGGCTGAACGCGCTCCCGGGCATCCGCTGCTTGCCAGGCTGGGGCACGTTCTATGCGTTCGCGAACGTCGAACTGGCGATGCGGGACGTCGGCGCGGCCGACGACAATGCGTTCGCCGAATTCCTGATCAGCGAGGCCGGCGTCGCGGTCGTTCCGGGTTCTGCGTTCGGCGCCCCCGGCCACGTGCGGCTGTCCTTCGCCGCGTCCGCCGAAACGCTCAGGGACGCGCTCGGCCGCATGGGCCGCGCGCTGGCTGCTGCGCCTGCAAAGCGGCGCGCCTGAACGCCGGCAAGTCCCCGGATTGCCGGGGCTTTTGTTGACTTGGCCGCGCCCTTGGCCGACAATCGCGCGCCCTGAAATCCCGCTTCCCCGATAGCTCAGCCGGTAGAGCAACGGACTGTTAATCCGCAGGTCGTTGGTTCGAGTCCAACTCGGGGAGCCATCTTCCGTCGCTGCCGCTCAGCGGCGCACGCGGCGCCCGCTGCCGAGCGCGAGCGCATTGCCGGCCACCAGCACCGCGAGCCCGACGACCGCCACCAGGCTCCAGCGATAGCCCTCGAACAGCGTCGACACGGCCAGCGCCACGACCGGGAACAGGACGCTCGTGTATGAGGCGCGCGAGGCGCCGATGCGCTTGATCAGCACGAGGTACAGCCCGAAGGCCAGCGATGTGCCGGCGAGCGAAAGATAGAGCAGCGAGGCGACATACGGCCAGCGGGGATCGAAGTCGAGCGGGGTCCCGCGGATCGCTGCGATCACCATGAGGCCGATCGCCCCGTAGGCCATGCCGTAGGCATTCACCGTCACGACCGGCAGGCCGGCCTGCGTGTTGCGCGAGGCCGCCATGTTGCCTAGGGAGGCGATATAGGTCGCTGCGAGTGCGAACCCGGCGCCCTGCAGGATGCGCGGGTCGTGGAGCGCCTCGCGGATTTCAGGAAAGAACAGCAGGGCGACACCCAGCATGCCCGCCGCGGCCGCCAGGAGCACGCGCCGATCGACCGGCGCACCGAGGATCAGCCGCCCGTTGACGATATTGAAGAAGATGACTGACGTAAAAATCACGGCGACCAGGCCGCTTGTGAGGTACTGCGTCGAGAGATACGTCATCCAGTAATTCAGGCAGAAGAGCGTCGCGCCCTGGAGTGCGACGATGCGGTGGTCGCGCCAGGACAGGCGCAGTGGACTTCCGGTCAGCCGCGCGAAGACGAAGACACACGCCGCCGCGAGGCCGAACCGGTAGACCAGGGAGATCTCCGGATGAACGACGCCGAGCTGGAACTTGATCGCGTACCAGGTCGTGCCCCAGATGAGCACGACGACGGTGTAAATGAGGCTCGTGGGCACCGCCGGACGCTAGGGGTTTTTGTCCCGCCGATCAATCACCAAAGCTAGATACCTCTTCAGCTGTCGCAGGTGAGAGCCGGGCGGAAAGCCGCTATGATGGACGACGGTCATCGCGGCAGGGCAAGGGGATCGCCGCATGGGTTTCACGGTCGCGCTGCTCGCGACACTCGCGCTCGCCGCGTCGGCGGAGGTCCCGCAGGACGCGACCGGCTGGCGTGCGCAGGCCGATTCGCTGTTCGCCCAGGGTAATTTTCGCGGATCGCTCCATGCGGCCGAACGCGCGCGAACGCTCGACCCTTCCGATCCCTGGGCCCGCTTTGCCTGGATTCGCGCGCTTGCAGCAATCGATGCGGAAGCAGCGCGGCGCTCGCTGCCCGGGCTGCTGGACCCCGAAGCGCTGGAGACGATTCCAGAAGAGGAACGTGCGCGGTTGGACACGGCGCTTGGCTACCTCTGTCTCGATCTCGGTGTCGAGCCGCTCGCCGCGGACTATTTTGGCGCGGTTCCTGCGCTTGCAACGAGCTATCCGAAAGCGCAGGCGGGCCTCGCGATCCTCGCCGTGCGGCGCGGCAATTCACGCCAGGCGCTGGTGCACTTCGTGGCGGCGCGCGCGACGATCCGCCAGGATCCCTCGCTCGCGGAGCTCGAGCGCGACGCGCGTTACGAAGTCGCGCTGCGCGAGTTCACGACCGCGCGCGACCTGCGCGATGCAAATGCCGCGGGCCGCGCCTACTCGGTGCTGGACGACCTGCGGCCCAACCACCCGTCGACCTTGCAGGCGCGCGCCGATCTCGCTGCGCTGCGCGGCGATGCCGCGGCTCGCGAACGCGCGCTGCGCGCGCTGCTGGCCGTTGACCCGCAGGCGCCCGGCGCTGCAGGGCAGCTCACCGACACCTTGCTCGAACTCAACCGGCCGTACGATGCCTACGTGGTGGCGTGCGATCTCGCTCCCGAGCGGCTGGCGGCCGACCCGGGCTTGCAGGCCATCGAGCGTGACTGGGTGCCACACGGGGAAGCAGCGCTCGACTGGAAATGGCGTCGCGGCCAGACGGATCACGACCGCCTCGAATTGCCGCGCATTCAGCTAGCCTGGCAGTCGAGTCATGTCGGTTGGGGACGCGTGCGGATCGTCGCCGATGTGTCCTCCCCGGAATCGGACCGCGTACCGGCGGGCGAACCATTCGGATCGTCTGTCGCGCTCGCTGAATCGTCTGCGACGCAGTCGGATCAGGGGGTCGGCGGGCTCGTGCAGTGGTCGCCGCGCGGCGGCTTCGAACTCGACCTCGGGACGACGCCCACCGCGTTCGAGGTCGCCAATGTCCTCGGCGCGCTGCGGATCCGGAGCGAATCCGAAGAAGGCACCTGGATCGGCGGCGTGGACCGCACGGCGGTCGAGGACTCGCTGCTCTCTTATGCCGGCACGCGCGACCCGGTCGACGGCAGGGACTGGGGTGGCGTCGTGCGCAACCGCGCCTACTTCGGCGGTCGCGTCGGAGAAGAGGCCCTCGAGGTGTTCGGCCTCGTCGCCGGCTCGATCCTCGACGGACGGCGCGTGGACGGCAACTCGGAGTGGCGTGCCGACGCGGGCTTCCTGCAGCGCGCCGCTTCGGGCGACGGCTGGGTAGCGCGCCTCGGCGGTGCCGTCGGAGCGACCGGCTTTTCGACCAATCGCGGACATTTCACGTTGGGCCATGGCGGCTATTTCAGCCCGAACCGCTTCCTGACGGTGGGGCCGGTCTTCGAGCTGGCGGCCCGTCGCGGCGACCGCAGCCTGTTCGTCGCGGGTGCCGTCGAGTGGCAGGAGGTGCGCGAGTCCGCGAGCGACTTCTTCCCGCAAGACCCGGCGCTGCAGGCGGCCAGCGGCGACCCTCGCTACCCTGCCGACCAGCGCGATGGCGTGGGCTTGCGGCTCGCGGCAGCATTCGAATGGCGCATCACCGAGCGCGCGGTGGCGGGAGTCCGGCTCGAGGGCGTGCGCGGGGAAGATGCCGACCTGGTCCGCCTGCAGGTCTATGCGCGGCGCTGGACCCAGGCGATATCGGATCCCGTGCAGCAGCCGCCCCTGCTGCTGCGCATGGGCGAGGCCCGGCTGCTCAACTGACCTGCGTCAGGCTCGCCCCTTGCGGGCGGCCGCGAGTTCCTCAAGGTAGGCGCCGAATCTGGCGCCGAGCTCCGGATGACGCAGGCCGTACTCGACGGTCGCTTCGAGGTAGCCGAGCTTGCTGCCGCAGTCGTATCGCTTGCCCTTGAAGCGATAGGCATAAACGGGCTCGTCATCGAGCAGCGCGGCGATGCCGTCCGTGAGCTGGATCTCGCCGCCGGCACCGCGGCCGACCTTCTGCAGGCGCGCAAAGATCGAGCCCGACAGCAGGTAGCGGCCGACCACCGCGAGGTCGGAAGGCGCGTCCGCGGGCTTCGGTTTCTCCACCATGCGCCGGATCCGCGAAAACTCGCCGACCGGGTCCTCCGTCGCGACGATGCCGTAGCTGCCGGTCTGGCTGCGCGGCACTTGCTGGACGCCGACCACGCTGCCTCCGGATTCCCGGTATCGGTCGCGCATCTGCGCAAGCACCGGCTGCTCGGCATCGATCAGGTCGTCGGCCAGGTGCACGAAGAACGGCTCGTTCCCGACCACGGCATGCGCGCACAGCACCGCATGCCCGAGGCCCAGCGGCGCCGGCTGGCGGATGTAAATGCAGGTCGCATCCGCCGGCAGGATTCCGCGCAAGGTCGCGAGCAGGTCCTTCTTGCCCTGCTCCGCAAGCGCTGCCTCGAGTTCCGGGTCGGAGTCGAAGTGGTCCTCGATCGCGCGCTTCGAGCTTCCCGTGATGAACACCAGGAGCCGCGCGCCCGCCGCCAGCGCTTCCTCGGCCGCGTACTGGATCAGCGGCTTGTCGACGATCGGAAGCATTTCCTTCGGGCTTGCCTTCGTGGCCGGCAGGAAGCGCGTTCCGCGCCCGGCCACGGGAAACACGGCAAATCGGATCGGCGCGGGTCGGCTCACGGGGGTACCTTCGGCTCCGGGATCGTGACACGGTCATGATACCGGAGCCGACGCGAGCCGGCCCGCGCCGCGGGCAGGGCCGGCTCAGCTGCCGGACTTTCCGCCTTCGAACTTCAGGTTCGACTTGTTCTGGTCGACGAGCTTCTTGCCGAGCCCCTTCACTTTCACGAGGTCATCGGCGCTCTTGAACGGACCGTTCTTCTCGCGGTAGCTGACGATCGCCTCCGCCTTCGCCATCCCGATACCGTCCAGCTCGCGCGCCAGTGTCTTCGCGTCCGCAGTGTTGACATCGACGGGCCCGGCGATGGCGACCGGTGCGACCAGCGTCGCGGCCACGAGGGCCGCTGTCAGTCCCTTGATCAACATGGCTTCACTCCCTTGGTTTGCCGCACGGCGACCATCGCCGCGCCCGGGAGGAGACTGCGCATGCGGCGCCACCGGCGTGCCGCCAGAATCGATCGCGAATGCGAAGAATCGCGACGGCACTCCCGGGGAGGTCTGACTCCTCCCCGTCGCGGCTACGACTTCTTCCCGCCTTCCAGCCCCGCCACCAGGTCGAACCGCAGCAGCGGCCGCTGGCTGTCCCAGGACTTGCAGGCCGGGCACTGCCAGAAGTGGTCGATGCTCGAGAACCCGCAGTTCGCGCAGCGATAGCGCGGCGTGCGCGCCGCAAGGTGGCGCAGCACCGCTGCGATGTCGGCGATCGCGCGCGTATCCAGCGCAGCAGGATCGCGACCGATTGCGCGCACCAGGCCGGCGATCGCATCGTCCTGCGCAAGGCAGGTGCGCACGCGCTGCTCGAGCGGCGCGAAGTCGAGCGCGTCGGTCATGATCGAGGCGATCGCAACCTCGTTGACCGCGTCCGGGCGACCGGCGACGACGCGCTCGACCGCCGGCGGACCACCCTCGCCAGCGGAGCGTGCCAGCCGGACGAGCCGCGGGATCACCTCGATCGCAAGCGCTGTGTCATACGCCAGCACCGCACCGAGCAGCCGCTCGGCAAGCGCGAAATCGCCCTGTTCGACGGCGATATCCGCCCTGACCAGCGCGCCGCGCGGGAAGCGCCGGACTTCCTTGCGCGCGGCACGCAGGTGCTCGCGCGCCTCGTCGAGCGCGTCCCGCGCCCGCGCTGCCTCGGCCAGCTCGCAGTAGTAGTGCGCGATGGCATTCTCCTGCGGCGCGCGCCCGGCCTTCTGCAGCTCGCGGAACACGGCGATCGCCCGGTCCCACTCCTGCTCCTGCTCGTAGATCCGCATCAGCTTGCGCATCGCTGCCATGCGGTGGGCGCCGGCTGCGGCGAGCGGCTCGAGGATCTTCTCCGCGCGGTCGAGCAGGCCGGCCTTCAGGTAGTCCTGCGCCAGCGCGAAGCCCGCCTGCTCCCGCTGTGCCGGCTCGAGCGACTCGCGGGTGGCGATGTTCTGGTGAATCTTGATCGCCCGGTCGACCTCGCCACGGCGCCGGTAGAGGCTGCCGAGCGCGAAGTGCGTCTCGACCGTGTCGTCGTCGAGCTCGGCCGCCCGCAGGAAGGCCTCGAGCGCGCGGTCCGGCTGTTCGTTGACGAGGAAATTCACGCCGGCGAGGTAATTGCCGCGCAGCCGCTCCTCGCCGATCGCGCTCGGCCGGGGCTTGCGCGAGGCGTAGAAGCCGATCGCGCCGCCCAGGAACAGGACTCCGAGCAGGATCCAGATCGATTCCGGGTTCAATCCTTGCCCTAGTCCCGGATCGGGTGGGACTGCCCCGCATTGACGCGCTCGCGCAGGTCCTTGCCGGGCTTGAAGTGCGGCACGTACTTTCCGGCTAGCGCAACCGCCTCGCCGGTCTTCGGGTTGCGTCCCTGGCGCGGTGGGCGGAAATGCAGAGAGAAGCTGCCAAAGCCGCGGATCTCGATACGCTCGCCACCGGCCAGCGCGTCGCTCATGATCTCGAGCATCTGCTTGACCGCGAGCTCGATGTCCTTGGCGGGCAGGTGCTTCTGCTTGGTGGAGATGATCTCGATCAGTTCTGATTTTGTCATTGCTCCCGTTCCTCAAACACGGGACGCCGCCCATCCCCGGCGGCGCCCCGGACCGGTTCACTGACCGGAGATCTGCTCCTTCAGCAGGTCGCCCAGCGAGGTGCCGCTCGCCGAGTCGGTGCCGCGGTACTGCTGCACGGCCTCGGCCTCTTCCTCGGCCTCGATCGCCCTGATGGACAGCACGATCGCGCGGCTCTTGCGGTCGACGCCCGTGAACCGGGCCTCGACCGGGTCGCCGACCTTGAGCACCGTGCGCGCGTCCTCGACGCGGTCGCGCGCGAGCTCGGAGGCACGCAGGCTCCCCTCGATGCCGTCGCCGAGGTCGATGACCGCGCCGCGCGCGTCGACCTCCTTGACGGTGCCCTTGACGATGCTGCCCTTCGGATGATCGGCGAGGTACGCCGAGATCGGGTCCTTGGCCATCTGCTTGATGCCGAGCGAGATGCGTTCGCGCTCGGGATCGATGGACAGGACCATGGCCTCGACAGTCTGGCCCTTCTGGTAGTCGCGCACCGCCTCCTCGCCCGGGCGGTCCCAGGAGATGTCGGAGAGGTGCACGAGCCCGTCGATGCCGCCCGGCAGGCCGATGAATATGCCGAAATCCGTGGTCGACTTGATCTGGCCGCCGACGCGGTCGCCGCGGGTATAGCTATCCGCGAACTCGCGCCAGGGGTTCGGCTCGCACTGCTTGAGGCCGAGCGAGATGCGGCGCCGCTCCTCGTCGATGTCGAGGACCATCACCTCGACTTCCTCGCCGACGTGCACGACCTTGGCCGGGTTCACGTTCTTGTTGGTCCAGTCCATCTCGGACACGTGGACGAGGCCCTCGACCCCTTCCTCGATCTCGACGAAGCAGCCGTAGTCGGCGATGTTCGTGACCTTGCCGAACAGGCGGGTGTTCGGCGGGTAACGGCGTGCGATGTTCTGCCACGGATCAGCGCCGAGCTGCTTGATGCCGAGTGAAACGCGCTGGCGCTCACGGTCGAATTTCAGGATGCGCACGTCGATCTCGTCGCCGACCTTCACGATCTCGGACGGGTGCTTGACGCGCTTCCAGGCCATGTCGGTGATGTGCAGCAGGCCGTCGATGCCGCCGAGGTCCACGAATGCGCCGTAGTCGGTCAGATTCTTGACCGCGCCTTTCACGACGTCGCCTTCCTTCAGGTTGTCGAGCAGCTGGGAGCGCTCGGCGCTGTACTCCTGCTCGACGACCGCGCGGCGCGACACCACGACGTTGTTGCGGCGCTGGTCCAGCTTGATGACCTTGAACTCGAGTTCCTTGCCCTCGAGGTAACTCGGGTCGCGCACCGGGCGCACGTCCACCAGCGACCCCGGCAGGAACGCGCGCACGTTGTCGAGTTCGACGGTGAAGCCGCCCTTGACGCGGCCGTTGATCACGCCCTTGACGATCTCGCCCTTGGTGAAAGCCTCTTCCAGCCGGGTCCAGGTGCGGGCGCGCTTGGCCTTCTCGCGCGACAGCCGGGTCTCGCCCGAGCCGTCCTCGACGGCGTCCAGCGCCACCTCGACTTCCTGGCCGATGGCGACGTCCACTTCTCCATGTTCGTTGCGGAACTGCTCCGCGGGGATGACGGCCTCGGACTTGAGGCCGACGCTGACGATCACGACGTCGGCGTTCACGTCGACGACGGTACCGGTCAAGATCTGGCCAGGCCTGATCTGCTGGCTCGCAAGGCTCTGCTCGAAAAGTTGCTGGAAGGATTCGGTCATTGGGTCATCCGGGCCTCGGGGCCCATTGGGTTACTACCGCCGTACGGCATCCTGCCGGTCCGGGTCCTGCTCGACGCGGCCTGGCATCCCGCCCGGCCGTCCCTGCCGGCCCTTGCCGGCACTTCAAAGTCCTCGCGCCGCCTCCGGAAACCGCTCGCGCGCGAGTTCTATCACCCGCCCGACGACCTCCTCGATGGTCAACGCAGTCGAATCCACGACCACCGCCTCCGGAACCGCGACCAGCGGGGCCACGGCACGCGTGGTATCCCGCCTGTCCCGCTCGGCGATCTCTGCGGAAAGGGCGGCAAGGCTACCACTCAACCCCTTTTCTTTCAACTGGTTATAGCGTCTCCGGGCCCTTTCCTCGGGGCTCGCCGTCAGGAAGATTTTGAGCCCGGCGTCGCGAAAAACGATCGAACCCATGTCTCTCCCGTCGGCTACCAAGCCCGGTTGCGCCGCAAAGGCACGCTGCCGGCCAAACAGCGCCGAACGCACCTCCTGCCAGGCGGCGACCCGGGACGCGGCTTCGCCCGTCGCCTCGGCCCGTAGTTCGCAGGTCACGTCTTCCCGATCGAGGACGACGCGCTCGTCGCCATGCGCGTCCATGCCGAATTGCACGTCAAGACCGGCGGCGAGACGCGCATGACCCGCCCTGTCGTCAGGAGCGAGACCGGCCCGCAGGCCGGCAAGCGCCACCAGCCGGTACAGGGCGCCGCTATCCAGCAGGTGCCAGCCGAGATGGCGGGCCACACGGCGGGCGACGGTACCCTTGCCGGAGCCGCTCGGCCCGTCGATCGCGATGATCGGCAGCCCGGTCACGACACCTCCGCCAGCCGGAGCCCGGCGGCCCGTGCAAGATCTGCAAAGCCGGGGAATGACGTCGCCACATTCTGCACGTCTTCGATCGTGATCGGCGCCCGCGCCCGGGCGCCCAGCACGGCGAAGGCCATCGCGACGCGGTGGTCGCCCTGGCTTGCAAGGCAGCCGCCGCCAACCTCCCCGCCCTGGATTCGCAGGCCATCCGGCCCCGCCTCCACCGCAATGCCGAGCGCCGCGAGACCGCCGGCCATGGCGGCCAGCCGGTCGCTTTCCTTGACCCGAAGCTCCCCGGCGCCGGTTACGACCGTCTCGCCGGCCGCAACCGCCGCTGCAGCAAACAGCACCGGTAATTCGTCGATCGCAGCAGGCACGAGCGCCTCGGGCACAACAACGCCTTGCAGGCGGCTTGGGTACACCTCGATGTCGGCGCGAGGCTCGCCTGCCAGCATCGCGCGCGCCTGCAGCCGGATGTCGGCGCCCATCAGGCGCAAGATGTCGATGAGCGCCGTGCGCGTCGGATTGACGCCGACGTCAAGGAGGACAAGCGGCCCTCGCCCCGCGATCAGTGCGGCGACGATGAAGAATGCCGCGGAGGAAAAGTCGCCCGGAACCTCGATGCGCGCGGCATGCAGCCGTGCACCGCCGGTAACGGCCACTTCATCCGCAGACCGCTCGACCGCGACGCCAAAGGCCTCGAGCATCCGCTCAGTGTGGTCGCGGGTCGCCGCCGGCTCGACGACGCTCGTGCGGCCCTCAGCCTGCAGGCCGGCGAGCAGCAGGGCGGATTTGACCTGCGCGCTCGGGACGTCGAGGCGGTGACTCACGCCCACTAGCCGGCGGCCGCCGCGGATGGCGACCGGCGGCCGGCCCCCGTTGGTCCGCACATCCGCCCCCATGCGCCGCAGCGGCGCCGCGACCCGTTCCATCGGACGCGCCATCAGGGACGCATCGCCGATCAGGATCGTGTCGAAGCCCTGGCCGGAGAGCAGGCCGGCCAGGAGCCGCATGGAGGTGCCGGAGTTGCCGAGATCGAGCGCCGCAGGTGGCGCCTCAAGTCCGCGCAGCCCCTTGCCGTGAACGCGCAGGACGCCGGCGGCCGGGCGCCCGGCGGAGACACCCATGGCGGCCAGCGCATTGAGGGTTGCGAGGCAATCCGCGCCTTCCAGGAAGCCGTGAATCTCGGTCGTCCCCTCCGCCACCGCACCGAGCATGGCCGCGCGATGGGAAATCGACTTGTCGCCCGGGACGCGGATCTCGCCGCCAACTTCGCCGCCGGGGTCCGCAATGAAGCGCATGGTCCGCGTGCTCACCGGGTTGCCGAGAGCGCCGCATCCATCGCGGCCAGCAGTCGCTCGTTCTGCGCCGCCGTGCCAGCCGAGATCCGCAGGTGATGCGGTAGCCCGTAGTTGCCGACCGGCCGTGCGATGACGCCCTGCCGCAGCAGGGCGTCGTGCGCTGCAGCCGAGGGCCTGCGCAGGTCGGCGAGCACGAAGTTGCCTGCCGACGCGGGCGCCCGGATCCCGAGCCGTGCGAGACCGTCGCGCAGCTGCCCGATGCCGGCCCGGTTCAAGCCGACTGTCGTCTCGAGGTGTTCGCGGTCATCGAGCGCCGCGGCAGCGGCCGCGAGCGCCGGCACCGAGACGTTGAATGGCTGGCGGACGCGATTGAGGAGGTCGGCGAGGTCCCGGTGAGACAGCGCGTAGCCGACGCGCAGACCCGCGAGGCCGAAGGCCTTGGAGAACGTACGCGTGACGACGAGATTCGGGTAACGCGCAAGCCAGCGCGTCCCGTCGGGTACTCCGAGGCCGGCGGAGTACTCGTGATACGCCTCGTCGAGCACAACGATGACTTCCGGCGGTACCGCGCGCAGCAGCGCGTCGAGGGCCGTCTCGTCCAGCCAGGTGCCCGTCGGGTTGTTGGGATTCGCGAGGAACAGGAGCCGTGTCTTCGGGCCGATGGCCGCGAGCAGGGCCGAGGGGTCGTGCCCCAGCGGCTGGCAATCGTCGGCCGGCCGCGCCGCGGCCACGCGCGCGCGCGCGCCGCAGGCCTGCACGGCGATCGGGTACACGGCGAATGCGTACTCCGAATACACCGCCTCGATGCCCGCCGCGAGAAAGGCCTGGGCCAGCAGCACCAGCACGTCGTTCGAGCCATTGCCGAGGGTCACCTGGTCGAGCTCGACGCCGTGGCGCCGCGCGAGCCGGGAGCGCAGGTCGTGACCGCTCCCGTCCGGGTACAGGCCGACATTCGCCATGGCGACGGCCAGCGCCGCGCGCGCACGCGGCCCCGGCCCGAGCGGATTCTCGTTCGAGGCGAGCTTGATGCTGTCCGAAATGCCGAGTTCCCGCTCGAGCTCCTCGATCGGCTTGCCCGGCACGTACGGCTTCAGCTGCCGCACGCCCGGAACCGCCAGCGCCTCGAAGCGGTTCTCCGACCGCATCTAGGGAAGCTCTGCACAGGTCGCGTGGAGCGCGTTACGCGCGCGCCACGCGGCCACAAGACGCGACCGACGAAGTGGGTTGAATACCCACGAGGAGGGAGCAACGCAGTGGCCGCGCGGCCCGCGCGTAACCCCTCGGGGCCGGGCGGATTTGCGATCATGCGGCGTCATTCGTCGCTCATGTATCACGATACACATCGCTCCTCGTTCCTTGCCTGATCGCAAATCCGCCACGGCCGCGCCCACGCGACCTGTGCAGGGCTTCCCTAGACTGCCCTCGCGCCCAGCACGCCCCGGATCGAGGCGATTCTCTCGACCAGCCCGGCAGGCACGCTTCCGTCGATGTCGATCAGCGTGTAGGCGACCTCGCCCTTCGACTTGTTGAGGAGGTCCGCGATGTTGAGCCCGGCCTCGGCGAGACGTGTCGAAATCTGGCCGACCATATTCGGCACGTTGCTGTTGGCGATGGCGATGCGCGAAGTTTCCGGCACGCGCGGCAAGGCGGCCTCCGGAAAATTGACCGAGTAGCGGATGTTCCCGTGCTCCAGGAAATCGCGCAACGTGTCGGCGATCATCATCGCGCAATTTTCCTCCGCCTCGCTGGTCGAGGCGCCGAGATGCGGCAGCGCGATGACGCCGGCGACTCCCCGCGTCGCTGCAGACGGAAAATCGCACACGTAGGCGCCGAGGTGGCCGGACTGGAGCGCAGCAACGACCGCCGCCTCGTCCGCAATGCCGGCGCGCGCGAAGTTCAGCACCGTGCCGCCCTCCGGCATGAGGGCGAGGCGGCGGGCGCAGATGAGGCCGCGCGTTTCGTCCGTCAGCGGGACATGGACCGTCACCGCGTGCGAGCGGGCGAAAAGATCATCGAGGCTCAGCGCCTGTTCCACGCCGGACGAAAGCTGCCAGGCGCGCTGCACCGTGATCTGCGGGTCATAACCGAGCACGTGCATGCCCAGCAGGTGCGCGGCGTTCGCCACTTCGACGCCGATCGCGCCGAGCCCGATGACGCCGAGCGTGCGGCCCGGCAGCTCGTGCCCGATGAAGCGTTTCTTGCCCGCCTCGACCGCCGCATCGAGCGCCTCGCCCGCGAGGTCGAGCGAGCGCACGAAATCGAGCGCCGGCCCGATATGGCGCGCGCCGAGGAACAGGCCCGCCAGCACCAGCTCCTTGACGGCATTCGCATTCGCGCCCGGGGCCGTGAACACGGGCACGCCGCGCCGGGTGAGGAGCGCCACCGGAATGTTGTTGGTGCCGGCGCCGGCCCGACCGACGGCGAGCACGCTCGCGGGTATCTCCAGCCCGTGCATGTCCGCCGAGCGCACCAGGATCGCGTCGGGCTGCCCGATGGCGTCGCCGAGTTCGTAGCGATCGGGCGGCAGGCGCTCGAGCCCTTTCGGCGAAATGGCATTGAGCGTCAGGACCCGGAAGCGCATCAGCCGTACCGCCGTTCGAAGTCGGCCATGAACCCGACGAGCGCGTGCACGCCCTCGATCGGCATGGCGTTGTAGAGGCTCGCGCGCATCCCGCCGACCGAACGGTGGCCCGCCAGGTGTGTGAGTCCTGCGTCGTCGGCCTCGGCGAGGAATGTCTGCTCCAGGTCCGGCTTAGCCAGGCGGAACGGGACGTTCATCCACGAGCGGCAATGCTTCGCGACCGGGCTGGAATAGAACGACGACGCCTCGATCGCCGCGTACAGCGCCGCGGCCTTGGCCCGGTTCCGGCGCGCCATTTCCGCGACGCCGCCCTCGCGCTTGAGCCACTGGAACACCAGCCCCGCGAAGTACCAAGCGAAGGTCGGCGGCGTATTCAGCATGGAGCCGGCTTCGGCCACGGCACGGTAATCCAGCACGGACGGCGTCCCGGGACGCGCGCCGCGCGCAAGATCGTCGCGCACGATCACGACGGCGATGCCCGACGGACCGATGTTCTTCTGCGCACCCGCATAGATCAGGCCGAATCGCGACACTTCGATCGGTCGGGACAGGATCGTCGAGGACATGTCCGCGACCAGCGGCACATCGCCCGCCTCCGGCACGTACGGAAACTCGACGCCGCCGATCGTTTCGTTCGGCGTGTAGTGCAGGTAGGCGGAGCCGCGCCGCGGCTGCACCTGCGCACGATCGGGTACCGTCGTGTAGGCCGATTCCGCCTCGTCCGCGATGACGGCGGCACTAACGAAGCGGCGACCTTCCTTGATCGCGCGCTCGGACCAGTGGCCGGTGTGGACATAGTCGGCAGGGGCGCCCGCTGCCGCGAGGTTCATGGGCACGGCCGCGAACTGTATCGTGGCCCCGCCCTGCATGAACAGCACTCGGTAGTTCGACGGGATGGCGAGCAGGTCGCGCAGGTCCGCCTCGGCGCGTTCGGCCACAGCCATGAAATCGCGGCCGCGGTGACTCACTTCCATGACGGAAGCCCCGCCCCGCCATTCGATCAGCTCGTCGCGCGCCTGCTCCAGCACGGGCAGCGGCAGGACCGCGGGACCCGCGGAAAAATTGTAGGCGCGCACGCGCGGCTCCCCGTTTCAGCCGGTCCCTTCGCCGCCCTGCGAGTCGTCGCCCGCGACGCTCTCGAGACCGACGAGCTTCTCGCCTTCCTCGAGCCGCATGATCCGCACGCCCTGGGTGTTTCGCCCGAGCACGGGAATGTCGCTCACCGGCACGCGCACCAGCGTGCCGCTCGAGTTGATCAGCATGACCTCGTCGTCGCCGCGGACCTGCCGCGCGCTCACGAGGGAGCCATTCCGCTCGCTGGTCTGCAAGGCGATGACGCCCTGGCCGGCGCGGCCATGGCGCGGAAAGTCGTCCACTGCCGTCCGTTTGCCATAACCCCGCTCGGAAACGGTGAGAATCTCGCCCTCGCCCAGGACCAAGAGCGATGTCACGCGCTGCCCCTCGGGCAGCTTGATGCCCCGTACCCCTGCCGCCTCGCGGCCCATCGGACGAACCTGGTCCTCGCCGAAGCGGATGGCCTTGCCGTCCGTGGTGGCGAGCAGGATCTCGCGCTGGCCGTCGGTCAGCGCCACGCCGACCAGGCAGTCGGAAGGCTCGAGCAAGGCGGCGATGATGCCGTTCGCGCGCGGGCGTGAGAACGCCGTCAACGGCGTCTTCTTGACCGTGCCGAGCGCGGTTGCCATTAAGACGAAATGCGCCTCGTCGAACTCGCGGACCGCGAGCACCGCAGTGATCCGCTCGCCCTCGGCGAGCTGCAACAGGTTCACGATCGGCTTGCCGCGCGAGCCGCGGCTCGCGAGCGGGAGCTGGTAGACCTTGAGCCAGTAGCACTGGCCGCCGTCCGAGAAGCACAGCAGCGTGTCGTGCGAGTGGGCGATGAACAGCTTGTCGACGAAGTCCTCGTTTTTGACGGTGGTCGCCAACCTGCCCTTGCCGCCGCGCCGCTGCGCCTCGTAGTCGGTGACCGGCTGCGTCTTCGCGTAGCCCGCGTGCGAGAGCGTCACGACCAGGTCCTGCCGTTCGATGAGATCCTCGATCGTGACGTCCGACTGGTCGGCAACGATCGCGGTGCGGCGCGCGTCGCCGTACGCTTCCTTGAGCGCAGCCAGCTCCCCGCGGATTACCGCGAGCAGGCGTTCCGGCCGAGCGAGGATCTCGCCGAGGTCGCGAATCAGCGCGAGCAGCTCGGTGAACTCGCTGACGATCTTGTCCTGCTCGAGGCCGGTCAGGCGGTGCAGGCGCAGGTCGAGGATCGCCTGGGCCTGCGCTTCCGAGAGCCGGTAGGCGCCGCCCTGCAACCCGACGTCGTCCGAGAGGCCGTCCGGCCGAGTCGGCACGTTGCCGGCTCGCGCCAGCATAGCGGGTACTGCGCCCGGTCCCCAGGTCCGCGCCTGCAGTGCCGCGCGCGCCTCGGGCGGCGATGGCGAGGCCTTGATGAGCGCGATGACCTCGTCGATGTTGGCGAGCGCGACCGCTAGACCCTCGAGGATATGCGCGCGCTCGCGCGCCTTGCGCAGGTCGTGGATGGTGCGCCGCGTCACCACCTCGCGGCGGTGGCGCAGGAACGCGTCCAGCATCTCCTTGAGCGACAGCAGCTTCGGCTGGCCGTCCAGCAGCGCGACCATGTTCACGCCGAATACGGATTCCATCGGCGTCAGCTTGAAGAGCTGATTCAGGATCAGCTCGCTGTTCTCGCCGCGCTTCAGCTCGATGACGACCCGCAGGCCGTCCTTGTCGGACTCGTCGCGCAACTCGGAAATGCCTTCGATCTCCTTGCCGCGCACGAGGTCGGCGATGCGCTCGAGGAGGCGCGCCTTGTTGACCTGGTAGGGCAGCTCGGTGACGACGATCGCCTCGCGGCCGCGCTCGTCGATCGCCTCGACCGAGGTTCGCGCCCGCACCAACAGGCGGCCGCGGCCGGTCTTGTAGGCGGCGACGATCTCGGCGGCGCCGTTGATGATGCCCGCGGTCGGGAAGTCCGGACCCGGCACGAGCCGCATGAGCTCCGCGAGCCCGAGGTTCGGGTCGTCAATGAGCGCCATGCAGGCATCCACGATCTCGCCAAGGTTGTGCGGCGGGATGTTGGTTGCCATGCCGACCGCGATGCCGGCCGAGCCGTTGACCAGCAGGTTCGGCACGCGGGCCGGGAGCACGGTCGGCTCCTGCTCGCTGTTGTCGTAGTTCGGGATGAAGTCGACCGTTTCCTTGTCGATGTCGGCGAGCAGTTCGTGGGCAATGCGCGTCATGCGCACCTCGGTGTAGCGCATGGCTGCCGCCGCGTCGCCGTCCACCGAACCGAAATTGCCCTGGCCGTCCACCAGCAGGTAGCGCATCGAAAATGGCTGCGCCAGACGCACGATCGTGTCGTACACCGCCGTGTCGCCGTGCGGATGGTACTTGCCGATGACGTCGCCCACGACGCGGGCGGACTTCTTGTAGGCCTTGTTCCAGTCGTTGCCGAGCTCACGCATGGCATACAGCACGCGGCGGTGCACCGGCTTCAGCCCGTCGCGCACGTCGGGTAGCGCGCGGCCGACGATCACGCTCATGGCGTAATCGAGGTAGGACTTGCGCATCTCGTCTTCGAGGTTGACGTGCAGAACTTCGCGCGCGATCTCGCTCATGCGGATTTCGTCGACTTTTCAGGTGCTGGGGAAAGGGCGGATTTTACCACAGCAGGTATACTTTCCGGATGCAGAATCGGGCGAATTTCGACCCCGCGGAGATCGCGAAATTCGATGCCGCCGCGCCCCGCTGGTGGGACCCGGACGGCGAGTTCCGGCCCCTGCACGACCTCAATCCCGCCCGCCTCGATTACATCGATGCTCGCGCCGGGCTTGCCGGGCAGCGGGTGCTGGACGTCGGCTGCGGCGGCGGGCTGCTCGCCGAGGGCATGGCCCGGCGCGGTGCGATCGTGACGGGCATCGACCTCGCGCCCGAGGCGCTCGCGGTCGCGCGCCTGCACGCGCTCGAGTCGGGTGTCGAAGTGGAGTATCGACAGGAGGCGGTGGATTCACTGGCGGCGGCAAGACCCGCAAGCTTCGACCTCGTCACCTGCTTGGAGATGCTCGAGCACGTTCCGGATCCGTCGGCCATCGTCGCCTCGCTGGCGAGCCTGGTGCGCCCGGGCGGACACGTGATCTGCTCGACGATCAACCGCAACGCGAAATCCTTTGCCGTCGCTATCGTGGGGGCGGAATACCTGCTGCGGCTACTGCCAATGGGCACCCACAGCTATGGCCGGCTGATCAGGCCTTCCGAGCTGACGCGCTGGGCACGATGCGCTGGCCTCGAACTTGCCGAGCTCGCCGGCCTCGAGTACGACCCGTTCAATCGCAAGGCCCGGGTCAGCGGCGACGTGTCGGTCAACTACCTCGCCGACTTCCGGCGGCCAGCGACGGCTACCGGCGGATGAGGCGCGGTCGCGACCTGCACGCCGTCCTGTTCGACCTCGACGGCACGCTGCTCGACACCGCGCCGGATATGGCAGAAGCGCTCAACCGGCTGCGTGACGCGGAGGGGCTCGAGCGGCTTCCATTCGACCGGATCCGGCCGCTCGTCTCGCACGGCGCGCCGCGCCTGATCCGGTTCGCCTTCGACGAACCGGAGGGCCAGCGCTACGAGTCGCTGCGCAGGCGCTTCCTGGATTTCTACGCCGGGGCGCTCGCGGTCCATACGCGCCTGTTCGCCGGATTCGACCGCGTGCTCGAGGTCGTCGAGGGCGCCGGCATGCGCTGGGGCATCGTCACGAACAAGCCGGGGTGGCTGTCGACACCGCTCGTGGCCGAACTCGGGCTCGCATCGCGTTGCGCATGCATCGTCGCCGGCGACACGCTCACGGAGCGCAAGCCCCACCCCCTGCCGCTGCTGCACGCCGCCGGCTTGCTGGGACTCGAGCCGCGCGCCTGCGCCTACCTGGGCGATGCGGAACGTGACGTGCAGGCGGCGCGCAACGCGGGCATGATTCCCCTAGTGGCCGGGTTCGGCTACCTGGGCGACGGCGACGATCCGGCCGCCTGGCAGGCCGAAGCCGTTTTCGCGCGGCCCGAAGACCTCATCGACTGGCTGGAACTCGCATGACGTTCGACCTGCCAACGCTGCTCACCATCCTTGGCGCCGTCGCGGCCGCCTTGGGCGCCGGCTGGTGGATGGGGCGCCGCCGCGCGGCGGCCATCGAGGCCGAGCGTGCACTGGCGCTGGATCGCGCCATGGAGCAGCTCGACCGGCGCTTCGACGATCTCGCGGGCCGACAGTTGCGCGAGAACATCGACGGTTTCCTGCGTCTCGCGCGCGAAAACCTCGGCGGGCACCAGCAGAGCGCACAGGCCTCGCTGAAGGAACGCGAACAGGCGATCGAGTCGCTGGTCAAGCCGATCCAGGAATCCCTGGCACGAACCTCCGAGGCGCTGCGCGAGATCGAGTCCGAGCGCCAGCGCGACTTCGGCAGCCTCCGCCAGCACCTCACGGACATGCGCGAGTCCCATACGGCCCTGCAGCGGGAAACCAGGAATCTCGTGCAGGCACTCAGCAAGCCGCAAGTGCGCGGGCAATGGGGCGAAATCGCGCTGCGCCGCCTGGTCGAGCTGGCAGGCATGACGGCGCACTGCGACTTCGAAGAGCAGGTCCATGTTGTGGCAGAGGACGGCGCGCAGCGGCCGGACATGGTCGTCCACCTGCCGGAGGGCCGCGATGTCGTGATCGACGTCAAGACGCCCCTCGACGCCTACCTGCTCGCGGTCGAGGCTGCGACGGACGAGGCGCGGATCGCGGCGCTGCGCCGGCACGCGCAGCACGTCGCCGAGCGCGTGCGCGTCCTTTCGACCAAGAGTTACTACGCCCAGTTCGAGCAGGCCCCGCAGTTTGTCGTGCTGTTCCTGCCGGGCGACCAGTTCCTGTCGTCCGCGCTCGACCAGCAGCCGGAACTGCTCGATCGCGCGATGAGCAGCAACATCATTCTGACGACGCCCTCGACGCTGCTGGCGCTGCTCAAGACCGTCTACAACGGCTGGCAGAGCGTGAAGCTCGCGGAGAACGCCGAGCGCATCCGCGGGCTCGCGGAGGATCTGCATGCGCGCCTGGCCGCGTTCGGAGGCCACATGGGCCGGATCGGCAGCGCCCTCGAGTCGAGCATCACCGCCTTCAACCGCGCCGTCGGCTCGCTCGAGCGCAGCGTGCTGCCGGGCGCGCGCAAGTTCGTCGAGCTCGGCGTGCGCAGCGACAAGCCGATCGAAGAGCTGGTCGAGATCGAGGTCAGCCCGCGCGTCACCGACGCCCCTGCGCCGCGGCTCGCCCCTCCCGAGGAACATTGAGCACGGCCGCGACCGGAGCGGGTCCGCAGGACGCGGCGCGAGCCTACGTGCCCGCGGCGGATTCGCACGCGGGCCGGGTCATCCTCGTCACCGGGGCCTCTGACGGCATCGGCCAGGCGCTTGCGCTCGCGCTCGCGCGTCAGGGCGCGACGGTCGCCCTGCTCGGCAAGCAGCAGCGCAAGCTGACGCGCACCTACGACCGCATCGTCGCGGCCGGCGGGCCGCAGCCGGCGTTGCTGCCGTTCAACCTGGAGACCGCAGCGGCGCCGGAGTACGAGGCGCTGGCGCAAGCGCTGGAGCGCGAGTTTGGCCGCCTGGACGGGCTCGCGCACGTCGCAGGCATTCTCGGCGACCTGAGTCCGGTCGAGCAGTACGACGTGCCGACCTGGTGCAAGGTGCTGCATGTCAACCTCACCGCGGCGTTCATCACGACGCGCACGCTGCTGCCCTTGCTGCGCCGCTCGCAGGACGCCTCGATCGTGTTCACGTCGAGCACGGTCGGTCGCACCGGCCGCGCGTACTGGGGCGCGTACGCAGTCGCCAAGTTCGGTGTCGAAGGGCTGATGCAGGTGCTCGCGCACGAACTCTCCGGGACGACCCGCATCCGTGTCAACAGCGTCAATCCGGGCCCGACGCGCACCGCCATGCGGCGCCAGGCCTACCCGGCCGAGGATCCGGCGACGCTGCCGGAGCCTGCGGCCGTCCTCGCTCCCTACCTCTACCTGCTGGGACCCGCGAGCGCAGGCGTCAACGGCCTGGCTGTCGACTGCCGCCCGGCTTGAGCTGCGCGGCGTCGTGCAGCGCCTTCAACTCGCCGTCGGTCAGCGGGCGGCTGCGACCGCGCGCCAGCGCGCGGTCCATCGCGATCGGGCCGTACCTCGTACGCAGGATCCGGTTGCCCTCGAGTCCCATCGCCTCGAGCGCGCGACGCAGGTCGTGCGGCCGAAAACCCGTGGTGACCACCTGCAGCCAGCGGTTGCTGCCTTCCCCGCCGGCCGGCGTCACCGATTCGATGCTGCCCTTGAATGCCAAGGATTGCGCCGCGGACTTCAGGCTGTCCTCGATGCCTCCTTCGTCAAACTCGCCACGCACGCGAACGCTGTACTCGCTCGAGATCGCGTAGCCGCGCCTGGTCAGCGCCGCTACGAGGGCGCCATCGGTCACGAACAGCTCGAGCCCGCCGTCCCGTGCCGGCAAGGGACTCACCGGAACCCAGCGCAGGCCGCCGGCCTTCGGCAGCTTTTCGATCGCGCCAGGCGCGGGATCTGCCACGCGGGATCGCAGGCCTTCCTGCGCCGGGCGGTGATAGGCCATGCCGCGGTGCGGCGCATCGGCGGCGCGCTCGAGCCGCAGGCGCCGGCCGTCGAGACGCACGTCGTCCCGCAGGCCGACGGGTTGCCCTGGTGTCGCAGGCTTGCCGTTGACGGTGATGCGCCCTGCGGCGATCCACGATTCGACCTGACGGCGCGATCCGATGCCGCGCGCGGCGAGGAGCTTCTGAATGCGTTCGCGCATGAAACTGCGGCTGGCGCCGCGTCGCGTCAGCCGGCTGCGTCGGCGTCGTTGGCCGCCGGCAGGCCGGCAGGCGCTGCCTGGACGGTCGCCGGCCCGTCCAGGTCGAGCTGGATGCCCAGGTCGTCCATGTCCTTGAGGGCCGCGAGCGACGGCAATTCGTCGAGGGTCCTGAGCCCGAAGTAGTCGAGGAACTCGCGCGTCGTCCCGAGCAGCTCCGGGTGCCCCGGAACCTCACGATGTCCCACCACCCGGATCCAGCCGCGTTCCGTGAGCGTGCGCACGATGTTGGGATTGACCGTCACGCCGCGTACGTTCTCGATCTCGGCGCGCGTGATCGGCTGCCGGTAGGCGATCAGGGCAAGTGTCTCCAGGAGCGCGCGCGAATAGCGGGTCGGGCGTTCCTGCCAGAGCTTCGACAGCCGCGTCGAGTACTGGCGGCGCACCTGCATGCGCCAACCGCTCGCGACTTCGACCAGTTCCACCGGCCGGCCCTCGCAGTCGTCCGCGAGCGCGGCAAGCGCCTTGCGGACCGCCGCCGCCTCCGGTCGCTCGGGCTCGTCGAAGATCTCGCGCAATTGCTCGACGCTCAGCGGCTGGCCGTATGCCAGCAATGCCGCTTCGATGATGCTTTTCAGTGTCCCGGTTTCCATGGCTCGCCCCGTCAGGCGCTGGTGATTTCGATGGCTTCGACGGTCGCGGCATCCGCTGTCGCCTCGACGCGCCGCACGTGCAGCGGCTGGTAGGGCTCCGCCTGCACGATTTCCACGAGCTGCTCGCGCAGCAGTTCGAGGATGGCGACGAAGGTCACGGTGACGCCCAGGCGCCCTTCCTCCGGGCGGAACAGGCGGATGAACTCGACCAGGCCGACACCCTCGAGAATCGCCAGCACGTCCGACATGCGCTGTCTGACCGAAAGAGTGTCGCGCTGCACGTGCAGATGCGCGAACATCGTCGCGCGCTGCACGACATCCTTGAACGCGACTAGCATCTCCTGCAACGCCACCTCCGGCAGGAGGCGCACGACCTGCCGGTGCGTGAGTTCGGCGACCGCCGGGTATACGTCCCGGTCGAGACGCGGCAAGCCGTCGATGTCCTCGGCCGCGCGCTTGAAGCGTTCGTATTCCTGCAGGCGGCGCACGAGTTCGGCGCGCGGATCTTCCTCCTCTTCCCCGCCCTCGGACATGCGCGGCAGCAGCATGCGTGACTTGATCTCGGCCAGCATCGCGGCCATCAGCAGGTACTCGCCGGCCAGCTCCAGGTCGAGCTCCTGCATCAGCTGGATGTACTCCATGTACTGGCGCGTGATGTCCGCGATCGGAATGTCGAGGATGTCGAGATTCTGGCGCCGGATCAGGTACAGGAGCAGGTCGAGCGGGCCCTCGAATGCCTCGAGGAACACCTCGAGTGCCTGTGGCGGGATGTAGAGGTCGCGCGGTACTTCGGTGACCGGCTCGCCGTCGACGATGGCGAACGGCATCTCGGCCTGCTGGGGCGGCAGCTCGCTGGCCGCGGCCTCAGAACCGTTCCTCGCTTCGATGTCGGCGCTCTCGCTCAACGGTACTCCAGCCCGATCGCCTCGCGTACCTCGGCCATTGTCGCACGCGCGGCCTCGCGCGCCCGCTCGCAGCCGTCCGCGACGATGCCACGCACCAGTTCGGGATTCTCCTCGAACTCCCGCGCACGCTCGCGAAAACCCTGCAACTGCTTCAGTACGGATTCGATCACCGGCTTCTTGCAGTCCAGGCAGCCGATGCCGGCAGAGCGGCAGCCCGACTGCGCCCAGCCCCGCGTGGCGTCGTCGGAGTAGATCTTGTGCAGGTCCCACACCGGGCACTTTTCGGGGTCGCCAGGATCCGTGCGCCGCACCCGCGCAGGATCGGTCTGCATGGCCTTGAGTTTCTTCTCGACGCTTGCGGGCTCCTCGCGCATGGCGATCGTATTGCCGTAGGACTTCGACATCTTGCGGCCGTCGAGTCCCGGCACCTTGGGCGTCCTGGTCAGGAGCACGGAGGGCTCGGGCAGCACCACACGCCCGCCGCCCTCCAGGTAACCGAGCAAGCGCTCGCGGTCAGCGACCGTCAGGCTCTTTCCGGACTCGATCAGGGTGCGCGCCCTGCCGAGTGCCTCGCCATCACCGCGCTCCTGGAACTTGCGGCGCAACTCGTTGTACTGGGCGGCGTTGCGCGAGCCGAGGCGCTTGATGGCGCTCGCGACCCGGCTCTCGAAATCCGGCTCGCGGCCAAAGATATTGTTGAACCGGCGCGCGATCTCGCGCGTGATCTCGACATGCGCCACCTGGTCCTCGCCGACCGGAACATAGGCCGGGCGGTACATCAGAATGTCCGCCCCTTGGAGCAACGGGTAGCCGAGAAATCCGTAAGTGCTGAGGTCCTTGTCCTTGAGCTGCTCGATCTGGTCCTTGTAGGTCGGCACACGCTCGAGCCAGGAGACCGGCGTGACCATCGACAGGACGAGGTGCAGCTCGGCGTGCTCGGGCACGCGCGACTGGGCGAAAAAAGTGCAGGCGCTCGGGTTGAGTCCCGCTGCCAGCCAGTCGATGATGACTTCGGTGGCATTGGACTTCAGGTCTTCGGTGTTCTCGTAGGCGGTCGTCAGGGCGTGCCAGTCCGCGACAAAGAAGAAACATTCGTACTGGTACTGCAATTCGACCCAGTTCGCGAGCGCACCGTGGTAGTTGCCGAGATGCAGCCGGCCGGTCGGGCGCATGCCCGAGACCACGCGGCGATTCTGGCTGGCTGAAGCCGGCATCCCGTAACTCTAGCCCAGGTGCAGGCAGAATATGCCGGCGATCAAGCCGATCAGCGCAAGGACCGGGCGCGAGATGATCGGTGACAGAAGACCGGTCGCCAGCAGCCCGAGCACGATGAACAGCCCGAACGGGGCGACGCGCTCCAGGAACGTGCTCACCGGACCACGCGGCAGCAGGTTGGTCAGCACTTGCCCGCCATCCAGCGGAGGGATCGGCAGCATGTTGAATACTGCCAGCACGACGTTGAACCAGATGCCAATCCAGGCCATCTGTGCAATCCATTCGCCGGCGGTCCCGCTTCCAAAGCGTTGCGACAGCAACATCAGCAGCGCCCAGATGAGCGCCATGAGGACATTGGCGACTGGACCGGCCGCGGTCACCCAGACCATGTTGCTGCGCGGGTTGCGCATGTTGCGCGAATCGACCGGCACCGGTTTCGCCCAGCCGAACAGGAACCCCCCGAGCCAGAGCAGGACGGCGGGCACCAGCACGGTTCCGATCGGATCGATGTGACGGATGGGATTGAGGCTCAATCGGCCCTGCATTTCAGCGGTGCGGTCGCCGAACTGCCTGGCCACCAGCCCGTGGGCGACCTCGTGGATGGTGATGGCGAAAATGATGGGTATCGCGGCGATCGAAATTGTCGTCAGGAATTGCGCCAGGTCCATGTACTGCCCAGCGGCCGTGAACAGCCGCCCTCGCCGAGACTGCGTGGATTATACGATGCGCCGCGCCGCGGCCGTCACTGGAACGGTCGCGGATCACCCTTGCCGACGCGCAGCAAGACCGGAGAGTCACCGGACAGGTCGACGATCGTGCTGGGCTCGACACCGCAGCTGCCCGCGTCGAGCACGAGATCGACCGCATGGCCGATGCGCGCCTCGATCTCGCGACCGTCCGTCATCGGCGCGTCGTCGCCCGGCAACTGCAGGGTCGTGCTCATGATCGGCTCCGGGTAGTCGCGCAGCAGGGCCCGGACGACCTCGTGGTCCGGTACGCGTATGCCGACGGTCTTGCGCCGGGCGTCCATGAGCCGGCGCGGAACCTGCCTCGTCGCCCTCAGCACGAACACGTAGGGCCCGGGAGTGGAATTGCGGAGCAGCCGGTATTGCCAGTTCTCCACGACCGCGAAGCGCGCGATCTCGGCAAGGTCACGGCAGACAACGGTGAAGAAGTGTCCCTTCCTCGTCTGCCGGAGGGCCTGGATCCGCTCCATGGCCGGCTTGGCCCCGAGCGCGCAGCCGAGCGCATAGCACGAATCGGTCGGGTACGCGATCACGCCGCCGCCAGCGAGGCAATCCGCTGCGGCGCGCAGCAGGCGGGGCTGCGGGGTCTTGGGATGAAGTTCGAGCCGCCGATTCATGCGTCATTATGGACCGGGCGCAAGCCGGGGCCGGTTCCGCTATGATTGGCGCCCCATTTTGCGGTTCCATGCATGCGGCTGCTGTTCGATTTCCTGCCGGTCGCGGCGTTCTTCGTCGCCTACAAGCTTGCGGACATCTACGTCGCCACGGGCGTTATCATCGTGGCGTCGCTGCTGCAGGTCGCGATCTACTGGCTGTGGAAGCGACGCGTCAACCCGATGCACTTCGTGACCTCGGGACTCGTGCTGGTGTTCGGCGGCCTGACCCTGCTGGTTCACGACTCGGCGTACATCATGTGGAAACCGACGGTGGTCAACTGGCTTTTCGCCGCCGCATTCCTGGTGAGTCTCTGGCGCCGTGTTAGCGACCGCCCGCTGATCCAGCGCATGTTCGGTGCGACGGGTGCGGCGCCGGAACTCGGTGAGCCGCTGTGGCGCCGGCTGAACTGGATGTGGATCGCGTTCTTCCTCGGTATGGGCGCGCTCAATCTCGCGGTGTTCCGCTCTTTCGACGAAGCCACGTGGGTAAGCTTCAAACTCTGGGGCATGCTGGGCCTCACGATCGCGTTCATCGTCGCGCAGAGCTACTGGATCGCAGTGCGGACGGCGGCCCATGACGAGCCCGCGGGCTGAGCGCATCAAGGCCATGCTCGAGCATCGGTTCGCGTCAGCCCGCGTCAGCGTGCACGACGATAGCGCGCGGCATGCCGGCCATGCCGGCAGCCGCGACGGCGCCGGGCACTTTGTCGTCGAAATCGAGTCGCAGGACTTCAGCGGACGAAGCCGCCTCGAGCGGCATCGTCTTGTCTACCAGGCGCTCGCCCAAATGCTGCCGCGCGAGATCCACGCCCTGAATATCGTGGCAGTATCACCGGACGACGACTTCCCATCGAGGACCCAATGACATCCACGCAGATTCTCGCCATTTCCGCACTCGGCATGCTCCTGGCGGCCGGGTGTACCAAGGCCGAAACCCCGGAGGCGACGGCCGCCAAGCCGGTCGCAGTCGTGAACGGGACACAGATCACGCGCGACGTCTGGAACCTGTACGTCAAGACGCGCCATGCCGGCAAGACACCCGGCGACCTCACGGTCGACGAGCAGAATGCCGCGCTGGATGAATTGATCGGCATGTACGCGGGCGCCCAGGAGGCCGACAAGCAGAAGCTCGGCGCCGGCGAGCCCAACGCGCGGCTCGAACTGGTGGGCAACAGCGCAAAGGCCGAACTGCTCTACAAGAAATTCAGCGAAGGCGCGCAGCCCACGGATGCAGAGCTGCAGGCCGAGTACGATGCACGCATCGCGGAGTCCCCGAAGCTCGAGTTCCACGCGCGGCACATCCTGGTCGACGACGAAGGCAAGGCAAAGGAACTGATCGCCAAGCTCGACGGCGGCGCGAACTTCGAGCAGCTCGCCAAGGACAACTCGAAGGACAGCTCGGCGGCAGAAGGCGGCGACCTCGGCTGGTTTTCGCCGAACCAGATGGTCAAGCCCTTTTCCGACGCGGTCCAGCAGCTTGAAGTCGGCAAGTATACGGCGGCGCCGGTCAAGTCTGAGTTCGGCTGGCACGTGATCAAGCTCGAGGAAAAGCGTCCGACCACGCCGCCGCCGTTCGATGCCGTGAAGGCGCAGCTCGGCCCGCTCGTCAACCAGAAGAAGTTCGAGACCTACCTCAAGGATCTCGTCAAGGCGGCAAAGGTCGAGCGCTCGCTCTGATTCAGGCCGCGGGGCGGAAGTAGCGCGAGTACGTCCGGTTCATCGGATTGATGGCCGGCGCCACGACTCGCGGTGAAACCAGGCGCCGCGTGACGTAGAAGTACACGGGCAGCAGGGGGTAGTCGTTGAGCATCAACGACTCCGCCTGCTGCAGCGTGTCGCGCCGGCGCGCCGGATCCTCCTCCGCGGCCGCCGAGGCCATCAGACGCGCGTATTCGTCGTTGCTCCAGCGGCCGAAGTTCTGCGGGCTGTCGCGGGTCATCGTGTCGAGGAAGGTGGTCGCGTCGTTGAAGTCCGCGGTCCAGCCGACACGCACCACATCCCATTGCGCGGGATCCGCGCGCGCCGCGAGATAGGCATTGAATTCCATCTGCACCAGCTCGGTCTCGACCCCGAGCGCTTCCTTCCACATTGCGGCGACCGCCAGGCACACGCGCTGAACCGGTTCGTTTTCGTTGTACAGGAGCCGCAGGCGCAGCGGCCTCGTCGCGGAATACCCCGCGTCCGCATAGAGCGTCCGGGCGCGCGCCAGGCGCTCACCGGGACTCTGGTCCCGCCAGGCGTAGTAGGCGGGCGTGTAGTGCCAGACCCCGTCCGGAACGAGTGAGTACGCCGGCACCTGCCCCGCCCCGGTGACCGACTCCGTGATCTTTTCCCGATTGACGGCCAGCGACAATGCTTCGCGCAAGCCGGGCTTGCCGCGCGGCGGACCACGATTCGTATTGAGCGTCAGGTAGATCGTGGCCAGCGTTGCCCGGTACTGGAGCCCGGAGCCGGCCTGCGCACGCAGTTCCTGGAACCTGTGCTCCGGCACCGAATACGTCACATCGAGCTCACCGGACCTGAAGCGCAGGTATTCCGCATTTTCATCGGGCACGAAAAAGTAGCGGACCTCGTCGAAGGCGACGGCTGTCGAATCCCAGTAATTCGGATTGCGCCGCAATGTGAGGCTCGATCCAGGAATGAACTCCGCGAGCACGAAGGGACCATTCGAAACGGTCGCGCCCGGCTTTGCGAACCCGCCTGCTCCCGTCAGCGATGTCGGGTGGACGGGTGACGATACGGTATTGGTGAGAATGTCCGGAAAATACGGAACCGGACGAGTCAGCCGAATTTCAAGTTCATGCTGGTCGATGGACCGTACCCCGAGTTCGCTGATGGGCAACTCGCCCTTGAGTATCTCGGGCGCATTCTCGATCGCTCACAGAAGGTCCGCCGCGCCCGATGCCGTCGCAGGATCGACTGCGCGGTGAAAAGCCGCAACGAAATTCCCGGCGGTAACCGGGTCGCCATTGGACCATCTGGCATCACGACGCAGCTGGAACACATACCGTCGGCCCTGCGACCTGACACCCGTTTTAGTCCCGTCCGGAGCTAGAGTCCGCGGTTAACGATAGCGTCTTTCCGGTCCTCGATAAATTGCTCGCAGCGAACTCCTCGGGAGTCAGATCGCCGAGCGAGCTGTGCGGCCGCTCGGTGTTGTACTCGACCCGCCAGGCTTCGATGATCCTCCGTGCCTGCATCATGGTCACGAACCAGTGCTCGTTCAGGCACTCGTCGCGGAACTTGCCGTTGAACGACTCGATATGGGCGTTCTCGTTCGGCTTGCCCGGCCGTATGAACGACAGCTGCACGATATTCTCGTACGCCCAGACGCCGAGCACCTGGCCCTCGAACTCCGGGCCATGGTCGACGGTGATCGAGCGCGGCAGCCCGCGCGTCTCGGCCAGCCGCTCGAGCACCGCCCTGACGCGGGTGCCCGTGATCGAGGTGTCGACCTCGATCGCCAG
>Ga0194128_10000458_pt1 | contig 75212 bp, 73 predicted proteins | sample TA2KigCa65mmetaG_FD_148650 | JGI IMG/M metagenome (GOLD analysis project Ga0194128, IMG submission 148650) | Freshwater microbial communities from Lake Tanganyika, Tanzania - TA2015037 Kigoma Deep Cast 65m | ecosystem: Environmental > Aquatic > Freshwater > Lake | place: Tanzania: Lake...
AAATTACGCCACCTGGTGGAGAACTCCTTCCTCCTTTTCAAACAGTGGCGGGGCATAGCGACCCGTTATGCCAAAGGGTCTGCCTCTTACCTAGCTTCCTGTCAGATCCGAGCGGTAATAATCTGGAGTAAGTTATTTTGACGACACGCTCTAGCCTTTTTAGACACCCTCTAAACCCACGGCGTGCGTTTGGACCGTTCCTTTTCCGAGGTGTAGGTGGGCAAACCCTGCCGCTCCAGGCTTTGGGCCACCAACTCTTTGAACAGCCGCCGCTCCGGGCCGCGGATGACCGCCTGCTCGTGGGACTCGGAAATGGCCACGGGGTAGCCCTGCCCCCGCTGGCACTGGTCCAGAATCAGGCTGTGGCCCAGGGCCAGCAGCTTCTCGTCATGGGCCACCCACTGGGGCACCTCCACCCGGGCAATCTCCTCGCCGCAGTGCAGGTAGTAGAAATAGACTTGCTGCTCCCCGTAGTATTCCCGCGGCACGGAGGAGTTGGTCTGGTACAGGGCGGACCGCCATCCCGGCTGGAGAGTGCGCTGAAACAGCTCCCGGTCCAGAAAGTCCGTAGTGTTGCGGCACGGCTCCAGCAGGGCGCGCCGGTGTCCGCAGGCGGTCTTGCAGCGGCCCAGGTCATGGGGGCACAGGCAGGTGCGGATGGCGTTGATGACCTCGGCGCTGCGGGGCAGGGAGACGTAAGCCGCCAGGGTTACAGTCCGGGTGCGGGATAATTCCTGCAGGCGTTCCAGGGCCGACAGCAGGCCGTTGATGATGTGGGTCATCACAAAGTACCGGTAGCCTTGCTCTGATCCTGAAAGTCCCCACAGCACCAGGGAGCCGTCCACCAGGGCCAGGATAGGGAGGTCCGCGGGGCACTCTTCCACCACCTCCGCCAGCCGCTCCAGCTCCCGCACCGTGCGGATCAGCCCCAGCACCGGGCCGGTGACGGCCTCCTCGCTGGCGGGGTTGGCAGGGTCGCTCAGGTACAGGTCCTGCTCCTCAAAAGCCAGGCGGGGCGCACTGAACAGGCGGGCGTCGGGCTTGTCGCCGTAGGTCAGAACGCAGCCGCCCAGGTTCAGCAGGTAGCAGGCGGCGGGCAGGTGCCGGTCCACGTCAATATGCGACCCGTCCACTGCGGCCACGCACCAGCCGGCAGGCGGCGGCGTGGGGGTGTAGCTGCCCAGCAGGGCCTCCACCACCTGGGGTGCCAGGAAGGGCCGCTCGTGGGCGCTGCGGGTCTTCGCCACCGCTTCGGCGGGACTGACCCGGCTTGCGGCGTCCAGCAGGGCAGCCAGGCGGGCCTGGCGGTCGGTCTTGCGCTGGCCAAGGCGCTGGGCTGCCTGGTCAAGCTGGAGCAAAGTTTGACCCAGGTCTAGCGACATCGGCTTACCTTAGCACCCGCTCGTCGCCCACCCGGCGGGTAATGCGCTGCTGGTCCAGGTGCTCCAGCAGGGGCAGCACGTACTTGCGGCTGCTGTTGAGCATGGTGCGGGCCTCCGCCACGGTTATCTTGCCGTTGGCCTTGAGGTGGGCGATGATTTTATCGCTAATCTGACGGTAGGCTTCGGCGGTGAACACCACCGATTCGTTGACCTTCACTACTTTGCCCTGGTCAATTAGCGCGCCCAGCAATTCCCCGTCCAGTGGCAAGTCCGTGGGCGGCGAATAAGGGTCCTGGGCCAGTGTACGCAGGTACTCGGCGGCCTGGCGCTCCAGGGCCGGGGTCAGCGACACCTGGTGACTGGGCAGCCGGACTTGCTGGCCGTCTTCCGCCAGCAGCCCCTCTTGGGAGACTCTGGCCGCCACCCGCAGAAATACCGGCTGGGACAACCCCAAACGGCTGCGCAGTTCCTGGGCGGGCATCCCGCGGCGCAGGGGGTATTGCTGGTGGTAGGCTTGCAAGGCGGCAGAAGCCTGGCCCTTGAGCTTGTTCCACCCCTGGCTGGAATAGACCACGGCGTCGGCCTCGGTCTCCAGGTTGCCCAGCGCCACCATGCCGCCTTGCTCCGCCAATTGGGAGACCCGTTGCCGCACTTCTTCCGCAGGCAGGTTGGACTTCTGGGATAACATTTTCAGGTCGCAGGCCCCTGCCTGGTCGGCCAGGCTGACCAGAACGTCTTCGCCCGTGCCCTGGTCTAGAGTGGCAAGTTGCTCCACCACATCTTCACTGAAGCGGCGATGGCGGCGCCGCGGGTTGGGGTCAACCACCTGTCCGCCGCCCAGGGTATCTTCGGCGGAGCGCAGGATAAAGAAGTCACCCTTTACTGCAGGCACGGGGTTTTCCAGCAGTAGCTGCACCCAACCCTCCTCGCCGGCGTTTAGCTGGTCTTGCTCCAGCAGCCGCACGCGGGCCGGGGTCTCGCTGGTGAAAATGTGCAAGGTGACGCCTTCGTTGTGGCGCAGGGGATGGGGCGCGCCCCGCACCATGCGCAGCCGGGCGTCCAGCCGCTGGGTGGGCCGCAGCCAGCCGGGGGTGGTCAGTACTTCGCCCCGCTGGATGTCGCTGCGGGCGGCCCCAGTAAGGTTGACCGCCATTCGTACACCGGGGCCTGATTGGTCAACCTTGCTTTTGTGGCTTTGCAGACCGCGGATGCGGCAGGCCAGGCCCGAGGGCGCCAGTTCCACTTCCTGCCCCACCGCCAGCCCGCCGTCAATTAGAGTGCCGGTGACCACGGTGCCGAAGCCGGAGATGGAGAAGCATCGGTCTATGGGCAGGCGCGGCCGCCCCAGGTCGCGGCGGGCTTCCGTCTCCCCCAGGATGCGGTCAATTTCCGCCTTGAGGTTGTCCAGCCCTGCGCCGGTCTTGGCCGATACCGCCAGCATGGGGCAGCCCTGGAAAGAGGTGCCCGCCAGGGTATCCTCCACTTCTGCCTTGACCAGCTCCACCAGTTCGGCGTCCACCAGGTCTGCCTTGGTGATGACCACGATGCACCGCCGGATTTGCAGCAGGTCCAGGATCGCCAGGTGCTCCCTGGTCTGGGGCATTACGCTTTCGTCCGCAGCCACAATCAGCAGGGCCAGGTCAATGGCGCCGACGCCCGCCAGCATGTTCTTTATGAACCGCTCGTGGCCGGGAACGTCCACAATACTGACTTCCCGGCCGCTGGGCAATGTCATCCAGGCAAAGCCCAGGTCAATGGTCATCTCCCGCTCTTTCTCTTCCGGGAGACGGTCTGGGTCAATGCTGGTCAGGGCGGTGACCAGGGTGGACTTGCCGTGGTCCACGTGGCCGGAAGTGCCAATGACGTACATAGGGGAACCCTCGATGAGGGATATGCCCTAAGCATAGCACTCTGCCGAGGAGATGGGTAGGTCGCCTTACCGGAACTGGATGTTGTCAATCCACATGCCGTCCTGGCCGTTGAGCAGGACCGGCCCGCTGTAGAATTGCCACTCAAAGGCCACCGGCCGCACTTCGGGCACTGGCAGCTCAATTCTGGTCCAGGTGGTGGCATTGGGCAGCTTTGTTTCCACCGGCCTGGGGGAAGCCATGATGCGGAAGGTGCCGCAGCAGGCTTCCGATGACGCCTTCACGTCAAAGGAGATGTACTTCACTGTGGAGGGCAGGTAGTATTTGGGCAGCCACAGGGTGGAGAAGCCTCCGCCGTTGATGGCGCCGGAACGCAGGCAGGGCGCATCCTTGCACTGGCTGGAAAAGTCCACCAGCCAGGAGTTGCCAGATACCTGGAACTCTTCAAACCCCAGGCCCTTGGATTCCAGGGAAGCCAGGGGTACAGATGCCCTGGGCGTTGCTGTGGAGGCCAAGGTGGCGGCAACGGTGGGCAATGGCGTCGGTTCGGGCGTGAGTATCTCTGGCTCGGCGAGGGCAGGTGCAGCAAGGGTTCCGGCAGGGTCAGGGCCTGCCGTGGGCGCAGGGGCAGGGGTTGCAGCGGAGGTGGAACTGGGCAGCGGAGCCTGTGCCGTGGGGCGGTATGCACTTGGCACGGGTGTTGCCGGTCCGGGCTGGTTGCCGAGTAAGGCGGGCAGCAGGCCCACGCCCACCAGCACCGCCACGCCCGCTGTGCCTGCCAGGGCCAGGGCTTTGCCGCGACGGGGCGGCGCAGGCTTGGGAGTTACTGGCGCTTCTGGAGGCTCTCCATGGACTGGGGATGGCGATGATTCCGGGGCTGGGGCCTTCGCTTCATCCGCAGATACGGATGATTTGTCGTGCCCACGGTTCAAGTAGGCTTCGTCGTATTTGGCCCGGCGCTGGAGGTTGGACAGCACCTCATAGGCCTCGTTTAAATCCTGCATCCGGTGCTGGTCAACCTCGCCATCGCCAGCCACATCGGGGTGGTAAATCTGGGACAGCCGGTGCCACACCCTGCGGATGGTCCGCTGGCTGGCATTGGGCTGGACGCCTAGAATCTCGTAGTAGTCTTTCCAGGTAACCTCGTATTGTTCACGCGACATTGCCTTCGCTCCGCCGGCAAGCGCTGATTGCGCATTTGCTCTCCAGTCATGGTAATCGCATTCAGGGCCAACTGAAATGGCGCATACCAGAATCACCGCTATGGCGGACAGCAAACACCCCTGAGGGGGTGTGAAACATCTGAGAGGGTGTCTAAAAAGTGCTGTGCACTACCAGCGCTCACCCTTCGACAAGCTCACCACGCGCGGTCCTTCAGCCGAAGGACGCTCACCCTGAGCCTGTCGAAGGGTGAGCATAGAAGTATATACAACCTTTTAATACAGGCTCTGAGCGCGATGGCACGCCATGCCAAGACGCCCTGGGTGCGTGGGCGGCGGAGTATTTGACGCCGGGTTATGCCTTGCTGCCCTGGACTCTGGCCCGGATTGAGAGTGACGGGATACTTGTGAGGGCGTTGGAACGACAGGTTAGAAAAGCCCCTTTATCCATTGCCACGGATGGAGTTGAGCATAGTGCAGGCCCCATTCCTGGAGGAACTTGGGGATGGAGAGTAGCAGGAGCGCCAGCAGAAGACTCGGAAGTGTCTTTGGCGCGAGCCGTGGGAAGAACCGCTCGGCAATGGTGTAGAAGAAAAAGAAGATGGCAAAAAGGTTGGGAAAGAATAAGAACAGCGCGCGGATGCCGGTGACTTCAAAGAGTATAAAGCCGGTGAGCCGGTAGGCAAACAGAATGATGCTGGTATTTCTGGCCAGGGTGTTCTTCCACGATAGGGAAACTATCAACCACAGAGCGGAGCAATAGGTATCCAGCAGCTTGTCAAATAACTGATAGCGCTCGCCAAACCCTGCCGCTTCCCCCAGCAGGATGGCAAAGAAGTCTGCCAGAACTACATCCAGCGCGTCCGCCAGCACTGCCAGCACCATGCCGGCAATGCGCCACTTGAAAATCAGAAGCGGCGCCAGCAGACGCACCGCCACGGCTACCGCCATTGCTAGGGTGATTTCCAAGGCGTTCGATGCTAGGCCGGTGTGAATTCCCGGACGTGCAAGATCTCGCTACTATTCATTACCCGGATGTCCGAAAAGGTCAGAGTCAACAAGGCTACAGTGCGGCCTTCAGCCGTTACAAATTCAACCTCGAAAGTTGGTTCCCCCCTGCCTCTGTAGCAATGCACTACTGCTCCCACGTCGCCCTTCTTAAGGCCGCGTTCTGTTATGTCGTGAACTAGGACAACAGTATCTAATTCTTGGATCATACAATGCTCCCGGAATTTGTGTTACACGGGATACGCAGTGACAAAACGCGGACGAGACCGACCAGTGTCAATAATCCACGGGGAGTTCCAACACTACCTCCCTCAGGCCAAGAATCTGGTGAATACCTGGTTGGATACCAGGTAGGCAGGCTTGGTCAGCCGCAGCACCGTGCCCTGCTGCCCCAGAAGTCTCTGGTCAATCAGTCCCGCAATCTCGGATTTGTACCGGCTGGCGAGATTCAGGCCCGTGCGCTCTTGGGCTGCCGCCAGGTCCAGCCCTTCCAGCAAGAGCCGCAGGCCCAGGAACATGGTCTCGGAGGCTGATACTTCCGGACTGATTTCTTCCTGGCCGCCGATTTGCGGAATAGCCTCCAGGGCCAGGTGGTCCAGCTCCGGCAGCGGCGGGGGGTTGCTGGCCGCCCACTTCTTCACCTGAGCGATGTAGCCCAGGGGCGAATCCATGTCCCAAAAGCGGAAGCTGCCCAGGCGGGAGTGGGCGCCGGGGCCAACTCCCAGGTAGGGGAGATTCCGCCAGTAAGTCAAGTTGTGCTGGGACTGGCGTCCCGGCAGGGACCAATTGGAAATCTCGTAATGCTGGTAGCCGTGCCGCTCCAGCACATCCTCGGCATAATGGTACATATCCGCTGCCAGGTCTGGGTCCGGTTCCGGCAGCTTTCCCTGGGCCACCCAGGCGTGCAAGGGTGTGCCTTCCTCCAGGGTGAGGCAGTAGAGGGACAGGTGGGCCGGGCGCAACTCCATCATCTGGTGCAGCGTGTCCCGCCACTGGGCCATGGCCTGGTGGGGCAGCCCGTACATCAGGTCCAGGTTGATGTTTTTTAATCCGGCCTGCTGGGCGTCCTGGAGAGCCTGCACCGCCTGGGCTGCGCTATGTCGGCGGCCCAGCAGATTGAGCAAGCCGTCATCCAGGCTTTGCACGCCGATGCTCAACCGGTTGACCCCCTGCTCCAGCAGTCTCCGGCACGCCTCCTGGGATAGGTCGCCGGGGTTGGCCTCCACTGTCACCTCGGCGTTGTCTTTGATAGCAAAGGCTGCCTGGGCGGCGGACAGAATCCGGCCCAGGGCGCCATCGGGCAGATAAGAAGGGGTGCCGCCGCCAAAAAACACGGTGTTGACCTGCGGCTTGGACAGGACTTTACCCCAGGCGGCTATCTCGCTATTCAGGGCTGCCGCGTAAGGCTCCATGAGGCGGTCAATGCCCTGGTAAGTGTTGAAGTCGCAATATGGGCAGCGGGTCTGGCAGAAGGGCACGTGAATGTACAGCCCCATGCCCTGGGATGGGACTATTGGACAGGACGCGGAAGTTGCAGTTGTTTTATGGGAGTTCATACCATTAATCCAGGCGGCGGCTGTGGCCCTCCACCACTTTACGTGTGGGCTGCTCTGGCGGATGCTCCGAAGTTTGACCGTGGCTTCCCCGGCGCTCCCGTACCACCGCCTTGGGGGCTAACCATAGCAGCAGCCAGCAGGCCAGCAGCAGAACAAGCAGGTCGTCGGCCCAAGCCAACATGCCCCGGCCCCGCAGCAGGTCCAGGGGAGATAGGACATAAATCAGCGCCAGAGCGGGCAATATCCGCAACAAGAAGGGCACCCGCGGGTCCCGCACCAGCCGCCACACCAGGGCCAGCCGCTTCAACGCCGCGGGCAAGAGGAGCAATAAAAGAAATCCCAGTAGTAGCGGGATTGCCCATCTAAGCATCAAGGAGCCTGCCCAAAGATTTGCCGTCTATCTGGTGTGTAGATTGGAATCATGCCACGTCCGGCTGGCGAGCGCTTCCCCAGAGCGTATTGCACCACCATCTTGTGGATCCTAGCCCGGCGGTGGGCCAATTATTTCCAGATTGTGGCGTTGCGCGGCATCCATAACCGCATCCATGTCTGTAACGCCGTGAATCTCCTTGAAGAACTGCTCGAACCCCGGTGGGGAGATGATGACCAGCAGCTTGGCGGGAGCGTCACCCACTTTGGAGAAAGTGTGCATCACGCCCCTGGGGATAAGCACGAAGGAACCAGGAGTTCCAGTCACCACGTTCTCCCCGACCCGGACTTTGACTTCGCCTTCAAGGACGTAAAAGGCTTCTTCTTCGGTTCGGTGGATGTGGGGCGGCGCGCCATCGCCGATGGTGGTAATCTCGGTTAGTGTGTAGGCGCCGCCGGTGTCGGCATTGGAGGCCTTAAAAGTATATGCGTCGCCCAGCACCGAGTATTGCTCCCCTTCACCGGGATTCAATGCCTTGCCTTCAAATGACATGCTTCCGCTCCTTGTGCGAGATGCCTTAATTAACGGCAGTTTATAGTCCAATGCAAATCACCGTCAACGTCAAAGGCAATGTAATCGGAAGGTCGTTAACGAGCTGCGCGCCTCAAGCCTTTGCTCAATGGGACTCTTACCGGAATCTTGCCACACATCAATTGTAACCCAAGGGGACTTGCCCTTTGGCTGTGCTATACTTTTGCCACAGTGCCACATTGCTGGGTCATGCCGGAACCAATCAGGGAGGAAGCAGGGAAATGAGTCCAGTCAACCAGGCCAGGACCATTGGCGATTTGCGGCGCAGCGGTTATCAGGTGCTGCCTGTGCGGGAAGAACTTCGGAAGAACCTGGTGGCCAAGATCCGCGCCGAAGAAATTGTGTTTCCAGGCATTGTGGGCTTTGATGACACCGTGATTCCCCAGTTGGAGAACGCCATTCTGGCCGGACAGGACATCATCTTGCTGGGGGAGCGCGGACAGGCCAAGTCCCGGCTCATCCGCAGCTTGACCACCCTCTTGGACGAATATGCACCGCGCATCGCCGGCTGCGAAATTAACGACAACCCCTACAAGCCCATCTGCCGGGCCTGCCGGGACCTGGTGGATGCCCACGGGGACGACACCGAAATCGAGTGGATGACTCGGGAAGAACGGTACTCGGAGAAGCTGGCTACTCCGGATATTTCCATCGCCGACCTCATCGGCGAGATTGACCCCATCAAGGTGGCCGAGGGCCGCCACCTGTCCAACGAACTGGCTATCCATTACGGATTGGTGCCCCGCACCAACCGCGGCATCTTTTCCATCAATGAGCTGCCTGACCTGGCGGAGCGCATTCAGGTGGGCCTGTTCAACCTAATGGAGGAGCGGGACGTGCAAATCAAGGGCTATCGCCTGCGCCTGCCTCTGGATGTGTACGTGGTAGCCACGGCCAACCCGGAGGACTACACCAACCGGGGCCGCATCGTCACCCCGCTCAAGGACCGGTACGGGGCGCAAATTCGCACCCACTACCCCAGGGAAGTCCGCCAGGAAATTGACATAATGGAGCAGGAGCGGGGCAAGTTCGCCGACGAGGACAAGCTGGTGGCCCCCGCCTATATGAAGGAAATTGTGGCGGAGATTACCAACCAGGCCCGCCGCAGCAACGAGATTAACCAGCGTTCCGGCGTCAGCGTGCGGGTGTCCATTGCCAATTACGAGACGCTGCTGGGCAACGCCGTGCGACGGGCCATCCGCCACGGCGACCAGATAGCCTGCCCCCGCATTACCGACCTGCCCTATATTGTGGCCTCCTTTGCCGGCAAGATTGAGCTGGAGACCTTTGAGGAGGGGCGTGAGGGCAAGCTGGTGGACGACCTGACCCGGCGGGCGGTGCTGCGGGTGTTTGGGCAGCACGTGGATATGGGCCAATTGGAAGAGGTGGTGGCCTTTTTCGAGCAGGGCGGCCGGGCCGATTCAGGCAGCGAGCGACGGGCGGCGGACTACCCGGGGCTGGTGCGCCAGGTGGACGGGCTAGGCCCCGTGGTGCGGAAGCTCACCGGCGACGACCAGCGGCCCGAGGTTGTTGCATCTGCGGCAGAGTTTGTCCTTGAGGGGCTGCACCTGAACCGCCGCCTCAACTGCGAGCGCACGGCTGCGGGGTACCGGTACCAGAAGTAAAGGGAGATACAGTAGGCAAAATACCTTAACCCTTGGCGCTGGCCTTGAGGTAATCCAGTGCTTTGTCTATCACTCCTTCGGCGTCAATGGCCTTGCGGCGAGCCAGTTCGTGGATTTCCCGCAAGGTCTTATAAATTTCGGGAGCCGATCTATCCCCGATCAATTCACCTGCCCTCTGCATTCTGGCATTATAGAGCCAGAGTAAGTAAGCGCCGCCTGAAGCTAGCATAATATCTATGCGGATACTCTCTGGGAATCGCACAGTATAAATGCCGCCCCCAATTAATTTCCAGTCTACTTTTCCCTCTTTAGACCGGTTGAGAAGTTCGTTGGCGAGTTCCAGCATCTTCACATCGGTCATAACTATTCTCCCAGCGGGGATTGTTGTAGCCTGCTTTCTAACCCTGCCAGAGTCAACTGCATATTATTCAAGTCCCCATTAAACTTACTGACAGTTTCTTGTGGGATCTCGCTCCCTACTGCTGATGTTTCAGCGGAGCGTTCCATTTCCAGTAATATAGATACTCCTGCTTCTAACGTCCCTGCTTCGTCGGGTGATAATTCTGGATATTTTACCCTAATGTCTATCAGTCCTTTCCGAATTTCAGGGTAAATGTACAGCGCTCGGCTCCATTCTCTCTGGCGGTGTAGTTCTTTCAAACTCTGAATTTTCTCGCTTACCCGGCTGACTTCGGCTATGGCTAGATCCCGTGCCACTTCCCGACGCGTCCTTTCCGCCGCCTCCCTGGCTGCCCGGGTCTCACCCCGCAGTTGCTTCAACTGCCATAATGCAAAGCCCAAGCCGAAGACCGACACGGCCAACCCCACAATGCTGGCCCAGTTGCCAATATTACTGAGCATTGTATTGTCCGCCGGTGCATTTCACTAACCGATTTTAGCACATCGGCACTGACACCTCCCCGTTGACGAACGGCCGTTCTGCATCTAGGATTAGCACGCCAGTTCCAAAGTTGTCCTAGATGGTGTTTTATGGCCGCCGCCGACGTTCAGGAAATCCAGTGCAAGTCCCTGCTGAACCGGGTGGATATCCCCAACTTCCCCTTCCGCTGGACCATTAACCCCTACCGGGGATGCCGCCACGCCTGCACTTACTGCTATGCCCGCCCTACCCACGAGTTTTGGGGGATGGATTCAGGCCGCGAGTTTGAGCAGCGGGTGTTTGCCAAGGTTAACGCACCTGCGGTGCTGCGCCAGGAGTTGTCCCGCCCCAGGTGGCAGGGCGAAGCCATTGCCCTGGGCACCGCCTCGGACCCCTATGAGCCTGCCGAGGCCCAGTACGGCCTGACCCGCCGCATCCTGGAGGTGCTGGCGGAGTTCCGCAACCCGGCCTCCATCACCACCAAGGGCGTGCTGGTGCGCCGGGACGTGGACGTGCTGCAGCAACTGCACCAGGCTGCGGAGGTGCAGGTGGTGTTCAGCGTGGGCACTCTGGACGAGAAGGTCTGGAAGCAGACCGAGCCGGGCACTCCCAGCCCGCAGGCCCGCCTGGAGGCCATGCAGTATTTGGTGGAAAGCGGCATCCCTGCTGGTGTGATGATGGCCCCTCTGCTGCCGGGCCTGTCTGATGGCTGGGAAAGCATCCACACCGTGGTGGCCGCCGCCGCTGCCCACAAGGCCCAGTTTCTTTCGGCCAACTTGCTGTTCCTCAAGCCGGGTTCCAAGGAGTGGTTTATGCCCCTGCTGCGGGAGACTTATCCCCACCTGGCCGCTGCGTACAGCAGGCTATACCACAAGACCTATCCGGAGCAGGACTATACCCAGCGAGTGCTGCGGGTGGTGAACGAGGCGCGACGCAAGTGGCAGTTGCCCTTTGCCACGCCGCCGCGGGAACTGAAAAGCGCCCAGGGCCAGTTACAGTTGGCGTTTAGCGCCTAAGATGCCCCAACTAATAGGGGTATCCTCTCCCCTTGCGGAGGATTTGCCCGAAAATTGCAAGAGGACAGCTTGTCGTTCCGGAGTAAGCCGGAACCCAGATATAGCTACAGCCCCGCAGAGGGCCTGGACACCGGCGAAAGCCGGTGTGACGACGATTTTTCGGTCAAAGCTCCTTGCGTGAGAAGAATAAGGTGAGGGGTATCGCCCTCAGTACCGGGAGACGTTAATTTCCACCATCTTGCCGGTGACCAGGTAGATGACCCGTTCCGCGATGTTGGTGGCCCGGTCGGCGATGCGCTCCAGGTCGTGGGCGGCCCACAGCAGCCACGTGGCCCGCTGGATAGTCTGCGGGTCCTGAATCATGTAGAGCAGCAACTCCCGGTAAACCTGGTCATAGAGCGCGTCTACTTCGTCGTCGTCTTTGCAGACCCGCTGGGCCTTCACGACGTCCCGGTTGCTCAGGGCATCCAGGCTCTCCCTGAGCATCTGGGTGGCCTTGTCAGCCATCCTCGGTATGTCTATCAGGGGCTTAAGCAAGGGGGTGTCGCCCATCATCAGGCTAATCTTGGCAATGCCCTCGGCATAGTCGCCCATGCGTTCCAGTTCGCCAGTGATGTGCAGCAGGGCAATGATGGCCCGCAGGTCCCGGGCAATGGGTTGCTGGGTGGCAATGATATCTATGCAGCGCTCCTCAATTTCAAAGCGCGTCTGGTCAATGATGTCGTCCTCGCGCACCACCTGGCGGGATGCCTCCAGGTCGCGCTGTTTCAGGGCGTCCACTGACCGGGCGATGGCTTTTTCCACCATGCCAGCCATGAAGATGACTTCCTGGCGCAATGCCTTAAGCTGGTTGTCCAGGTCTAGACGAGGCATAAATCACCTTCCTTGCCTGGTCACACGCGCCGCCAGAATGGGGCGCGCTGCCGTTGCTTTTCCAGAAGGCTGGTGTCCAATAGCTCCGTAGGCTCACCTTCCGGCGACTGCACGTAATTAATAAGCTGGAATACCTGGGGATTGGTGTAATAACCATTATATGTCTGGAGCACCAGGGCATCGAAAAACTGGGGTTGGGCTTTCTCTACCTGGCGCAGCACTGCTTCCTGGGATGCCTGGGCTAGCTCCTGGAATTCCCGGCCTTCCTGGGCCGCAGCGACGATGTCAATCTGGGCCAAACCCTCCCCAAAGAGCCGCCGCAGCCGGGTGTCTTTCGCTACCGCCGACTCGACAAAGTCGGCCACGCCGACGTCTCCGGCAGCAGGCATCTTCCCCTCTTGAGGCACGATCCGGTTCAGCACCGTCATCAGGAGCTGTTTCTGCCCTGGGCTGAAAATAGTGGGGCTAGTGGTCACGGTGGGCACCTCGGAAGTAAGAGTAAGGTATTGTCAGGTTGAAGTCCAGGGCTGGCTACCTGGGTATGACCGGCAGCACTACGTGGGACGGATAAGCCGCCGAATGGTGGACTGACTGTTGGGCCAGCTCCAGCCGGGCGTCCTGCCCCAGGGGCGCGCCCGTGTTGGGGTTGCGGTCAAAGCGCGGGAAGTTGCTGCTGGCAATCTCCAGGCGCAGACGGTGTCCGGCGAACAGCACGTGGCTGGTGGCCCACAGGTCTATGGTGTATTCGTACACTTGGCCCGGACGTATGAAAGACGCCTGCACGGGGCCGGACCGGTACCTGGCGCGCACGATGCCGTCTTGCAGGTTCTGGGCGTAGCCGTCGGGGCGCACGTCCACCAGCTTGGCGGTGAAGTCCGTGTCCACGGCGCTGCTGGCGGCAAACAGGTTCACCTTGATGGGGCCGGTAAGCTCCAGGTCTCGTTCCAGCGGCTCGGAGGTGTAAACCAGCACATCCGGACGATTTTCCACGGGACGCTGGTCGGCCACCCCGTGGGGGATAATCAGGGTATTTCCGCACAAGGTGGGCATCGGGTCGTTGGGGTTATAAATAAAAGTGTCCAGCGGCTCGTCGCCAGGCGGCACGGTGGAAAGACTGCCATCACCGAAGCGGCTGTTGGCCTGGCCCTGGCTGTGCAGGTAATAGCGGGTGTAGTGGGTGCGGGCCAGCGGCCATTCCTGCTCGTCGCGCCAGCGGTTCTCCCCCATGACAAAGATGCGCACCGGCGGCGCTTCCATAATCCCGGTAGCCTGGTCTTTCAGCCAGTAGTCAAACCAACGCAGCAGATAATTGTGCAGTTCAATGCGGGCTTCCGGACCAAAGTCAATATCGCCCGCGCCTCCGGACGTAGGAGCAGTATAGGGCCGGATATGCGCCCAGGGGCCCACCAGGAGCTTTTGGCTGCGGCGCGCCAGTTCGTTCCCGCCCTGCTGCCGGATGGACTGGTAGGCGTTCAGCGCCCCTTCCAAAAAGATATCGTACCAGGAAGTGACATGGAACATGGGCACGGTGATACCTGCCACGTGTCGCAGCAAGTTAATGCGCCACCAGTAGGGGCCGTCAGTCTCGTTATCAAAATACTGGCTGAAATAGGGAGCGGTCTCCTTGAGCCAGTCAGTCCAGTCCCGCAGGGGCAGGTGCTTGTACCATTCTTCTTTCAGCGGCTGGCCAAAGTTGCCCGGCGGCAGTACGTATTGGTCCATGCGGGCCAGCAAATCGCTGCGGCCCTGGCGCTGCAGGGTGTTGCGGCCTTTATGAATGGCGTAGGGCACCATCCAGCCCCACTCCATGGCGCCGCCGGTGTGGTACACCCAGCTCTGGTGAAAGTCAGAAGACGCCGAGACTGGAGCCATAGTCTGGAGGGAAGGCGGCAGCGGGCTGCTGGCGGCCAGGGTATATTGAGTAGCTCCCAGGTAGGACTGGCCGGTGGTGCCCACTCTGCCGTTGGACCAGGGCTGGCGGGCGGCCCACTCCACAGTGTCGTAGCCGTCCTGAGCCTCCTGGAACAGCGGCTCGTAATAGACGCCCTCGGAATCAAAGCGGGCGCGGCAATCCTGGCTCACCACCACGTAACCATGCTTGGGGAAGAACCATACCGAGTGGTCCGGGTTGTCCACGTAGCCGTCTTTGCCGTAAGGCCCGCGGGTGACCAGCACGGGATACCGTCCCGGGGCGTCGGGGCGGAAAATATCCGCCGCCAGCCGGGTGCCGTCGCGCATCGGCACCATGACGTTGCGCTCCCGGATTACTCGGAACTCCTTGGACTGAGCCATCGTCGCACCTGGCTGTACTGGGTCAAATACGCAGCGGCCTGGCGGCCCCATAGGCCTGCCAGGCGCTGGCGAGACATAAACAGAATAGCGCCCGGTGCCGCCGGCGTCAATTGATTTGCTTGACACTCCTGTAGGTGGTGCGATAATTGAGGCAACCTGCCCGAGGAGCACGCCATGACGATAGTGAAATATACTCTGAACGACTTTGTGGCTGAAATGGAGGCGCTGCTCAAGACCCAACCGGACCAACAGAAGCTGTTCGACTCTGGCTCCACTTATTTGTCCGGCCTCATCAGCAACCCCAACGCTGTCCCAAACCGGTTCCGCGTGCCAACCGGCGCTGGTCGCCGCGCAACCACGGCTCCTATCTTTTGTACCAGGGCGCCAGCGGCTTGCAAGTGACTGCGGTGGTCTGGGGGCCCGGCGACCACGCGCCGCCCCACAACCACAACACCTGGGGTATGATTGGAGTTTGGGACAACGCCCTGACCGAGACCCGCTTCCAACGCCTGGACGACCGCACCCGCGTGGACTACGCCAAGCTGGAGAAGGACCGCACGGCGGTGGTCAAGCCGGGAGAGATTTCCCTGCTGGTGCCCGAGGTGGACGAAATCCACCAGATGGACAATTTTACGGACCGCCCCACGGTAGAGATTCACGTTTACGGCAAGGACTTGCGGGGCCTGGACCGCTGTACCTACGACCTGGAGACTGGCAGGGTGTCGCCATTTGTCACCAGGAAATACGATAACTGCTGAAGGCGGGCGTTAGAGTAAGGATGGTGGCGCAACCTGCTACGGCTAGGGGTCCTCTGCCACGGGCGGCGGAGTTTTTCGCTGGAGTGGGCCTCGTGCGCATGGGGCTTGAACAAGCTGGCCTGCAAGTGGTCTTCGCCAATGACAATAATCTAACTAAACGAGACATCTACGCCCTAAACTTTGACGCCTCCTGTTTTGTTTGCAAAGATGTCCGCAATTTGCATGGCTATGATGTGCCGGACATTGAAGTCGCTGTCGCTTCTTTCCCGTGCACTGACCTCTCACAGGCGGGAAACAGAGCTGGACTGAGGGGCAAAGATTCCGGCCTGTTGTATGAGTTCATCAGAATTCTGGGCGAGATGGGAGGAAGACGGCCAGGGATAGTAGCTTTAGAAAATGTCACTGGTTTTGCCATTTCCAATGGCGGGCAGGATCTCAGAGATGCATTGGCGGCTTTAAACCAGTTGGATTACCTTTGCGATGTAATAGTATTGGATGCGCGCTCTTTCGTGCCACAAAGCCGGGAGCGGCTTTTTGTGGTTGCGGCAAGGCAAGGCCTGGTTGTCCCTGGTGATTGGCTCTCCAGTGAAGTGAGACCAGAGTGGGTGGTGACATTGCCCATGCGGTTTCCAGAACTTCGGCTTCAAGCTGTGCCTTGGCCGCCGCTGCCTCCACTGCCAAGGGCAAATCTTGAGGAAATAGTGGAAGCAATGCAAGTTGACAATCCACAGTGGTGGGACTTATCAAGGGAGACCGCGTTCTTGGAATCACTTAGCAGTGTCAACAGGAAACGTCTCAATGATTTTAAACAGTCCGCGACGGTCATTCACCGAACAGCGTACCGGCGTACTCGTCACGGCAAGGCAGTGTGGGAAATCCGCGGGGATTCTATTAGCGGCTGTCTTAGAACGTCACGGGGTGGTTCAAGCAAGCAAGCCATTGTGGAAGCTGGACAAGGGAATGCTCGTGTTCGATGGATGACGGCCCGAGAATATGCAAGACTCCAAGGCGCTCCAGAATTCCAATGGGGAGATGCCACGGAAAGTCAGGCGAAATTCGCCTTGGGAGACGCGGTTTGTGTACCGGCAGTGGCCTGGCTTGCAAGAAGTTATCTAGCCCCGGCTGCCTGCAAGATTATGCATTGCCGGAATAGAACTCAAATGGAGTTGGCATTGGGAAATGCGTAATGCACGGCGCAGGGGTGAGCCTCCGGAAGAAGTTGCTGCGATTTTGGAAGCCCTATCGCATTTGCTTGACCAGATTGATAGCACTGGCCGGAAGGTCGGAAATGCAAAGTACGGCGCTTACGCTTTCTTTGACTATGACGGCGAACCCATTTATGTTGGTCAGACCACGGAACGCCTGCGAACACGAATAAGGAGACACCTTACCAACCAGCGGACTGATGCCGTAGCCATGAGCGTGCTTGACCCCTTTGAAGTTGCCGAAATCGAGATGTGGCCTCTGTGGGATCTCACAGCATCGCCAGGAAATCAGGCTGAGATCAAAGAGCGATTGAATTCAGCGGAATACACAGTGTTCCAACAAGTTGTCGCTGGGTCGCTTTTCTGTGCGGTGCTGAATGAAGTGCCCGTTACTCCTGCCCCCATCGTAACCTTGCCCAGTTCAGTGCGGGGCCGCATCGTCCCGGACGACATTTACCAAAGACGGCTACATTCTGATATTCGCATTGCGCGAAGAGCCAACACAATTGCTCGCTTGGCTCAGATAATCAGCGAACGTTCCGTACAACCCGGTCTTCGGGCTACGCTTTTGACTCAGGCAAGGCGTTTGGAACACCTGGCTAGTCAACGCTTGGAAGAGATTGGTGGACCGCCAGTGCCGGGAGAGAATGTCGAACCTGATGAGTGATCCATTCTCTATGTTAGAGCGAAGCCGAATCATGGCGCAAGTGCACTCAAAGGATACAGCTCCTGAAGTGCGTGTCCGCCGAGCGCTGCACAGCGCCGGGTTCAGATTTCGCGTGCACGCAGAATCTCTTCCAGGAAAACCCGATATAGTGCTTCCAAGGTTCCACACAGCCATTTTTGTTAACGGCTGCCTTTGGCATGGTCATCATTGCAAGCGCTTTAGAATGCCTGTCGCACACTCTGAATATTGGGAACGAAAGATTTCCAGGAACCAGGCCAGAGACGCTGCAAATATAGCAGAACTCAAAGCGGCTGGTTGGCAAGTTTTCACCATTTGGGAGTGCGAATTGCCGATTGCCACCGCAGCCGTCATCTCTAAGCTTCAGCAGATGCGGTTGCCGCCAGATTGTCAAACTTCTATTGTTAGTTGAGGCGCCGCCATGCCCGCTGCCACCTACGCCGATATGATGGACTACCTACGTTGGGAGGAAGCCCTGGAGCATAAGTGTTGTAGTTAGCTGTCAGTTATCATGAAGGGGTGAAGCGACACAGCCTATGAACTATTTTCCTTTAACCAAGCAGCAGCAAGACTGGCAAGAGCGGGCCAGGGAGATTGCCGCCCGGGAGCTGGCCCCGCGGGCGGAACAGACTGACCGTACCAGCCAGTATCCTCAGGTGGCCCTGGATGCACTGAAGCGGGAAGGGTTATGGGGCCTGCGAGTCTCCAAGGAACATGGGGGCTTGGGAGAAGACCTGCTTACCACTTGCCTGATAGTGGAGGAACTGGCCAAGAAGTGTCCTTCTACTGCCATGTGCTACAAGATGCACCTGGAAGCCGCCGAGCTCATTTGCCGCATTCCCACCCCCTACCAGGTGACGCACTTTGTGGAGCCGATGGCCAAAGGCCAGGTCTTTACCACCATTGCTGGAGGCGAGTCTTCTGGCGCTGGTGACAACTGGACGCCCAGCCAGAACGTTTCCCACGTTGATAAAGTCTCCGGCGGCTACCAGATGAGCCAGATACGCAAATCTTACGTGACGTCCGCGGGCCACGCCACCCACTACCAGCTCCGCTGCCGGGTGGGAGCCAGCAGTCCCCAGAGCAGCGTCAGCCAGCTATTTGTGGAGGCAGCCAAGGTCCAGTGGAATGTGGTCGAGCCTTGGCATGGTCTGGGGATGCGTGGCAACAGCAGCTCTCCCATGATGTTCAGCGGCTTTGTCCCGGAAGAGAACCGCATAGGTCCTGAACACACCGTGCAGAATGTCACCAACAATTTTTTTCGCCCGGTGGTGGCCCTTACCTACGCCGCCGCCTACCTGGGCATTGCTTCCGGAGCCTTTGAGTTGGGCTGCCAGGAAATTGCCCGAAAGTTCCCCAGCGGGTCCCGGCGGCTGGACAACGCGGTGCACCAGCGGCGCATGGCCGAGATGGGGACGCAAATTGAGGCGGCGCGTGCGCTGGTCCACGCCACGGCCTCGGCCTATGACCAGGGCAGGGCAGTGGGCCAGCTTCCGTACATGCAAGCCAAGGTGGCGTCTTCCGAAGCGGGAGTGCGTGTCACCCAGGACCTGATGACCATCTTCGGCGGCACGGCCTTTGCGGGACGGCTGCCCTTTGAGCGCTACTTCCGGGATGCCCGGGCAGGCATGGTCATGGGCATGGCCAACGACGTGGCCTACCAGGGTATGATACCGCTGATGTTTCCGGAGGGAGGTTAGGCCCAAAGCAAAGTCCTGGTCCTTGGGGCTGGGAATGTACCAATGCAATGATAATTGAACGTCGCACCGGCGAAAGCCGGTGCCCAGGCCCTGCTGGAGTTATTGCTAGATGCGGATTCCAGTTATAGCTGGAATCCAAAGGCATACGTAGAGCGACACCCTGGGTTCCGGCCTTCGCCGGAACGACGAGACAGTGACCAATACGCAATGAGGTGACTTCAGTGACCATCCAGAGCATCCTTGAACAGACTCCCAAGCTAGCCCAGGAGTGGGCTGCCCAGCGGGCGGAACGGCAGCGGCGTACCAAAGCTGACCCGGCTGATTACGAACAGCTCCGTAAACTGGGCGTACCCCTGTTGGCGGTGCCGGTGGAATTTGGCGGCACCTGGAAGGATATATCCCAGTCGGCCCGGCCCCTTTGCACCTTTCTGCGCACCCTGGCCCAGGGAGACCCGTCCATCACTCTGGCCAGCGCCATGCACCTTGGAGTGCTTGCCTCCTGGCGCATACCCGCCGTTCCAGAGCCTTACAACGCCGGCTGGCAAAAACAGCGTAAAGAGGTGTTCCAGACGGTGGTGGATGGGGCCTGGTGGGGCACCATCGTCTCGGAGCCGGGCAGCGGCGGCGACACCGGTCTGACGCGGTCCCGCTGTGTGCCTGAGGGCCGCGATTCACTGAAATACCGGATGTCCGGACAGAAACACTTCGGCAGTGGGTCCGGGCTGACCTCTTTTATGACTACCCGGGCTATTCCCGAAGGAGAGACCGCTCCTGACCTATTTTTCATGGAGGTGCGTAATCAGCCCTGGGACGGCAGCACCGGTATGAAATTGTCGGCGGAGTGGCAGGGCCACGGCATGATGTCCACCAACAGCCACGCCTTCGAGTTCAAAGATTTCCCTGCCACCCGCGTGGCGTGGCCGGGCCACCAATCGGAACTGATGGCGGCCAACAGCGGCCTGGGTGGAATGTCGTGGGCCTCGGTCATCTCCGGCGTAATGGACGCGGCCATGGATTACACCCGGCAGCAGTTGAAGGCATCCCGCGCCCGGGGCAGCGCCCTGCGGGCTTATCAGCAGATTGAGTGGACCAAGGCCGAACAGGAAGCGTTTTTGATTGACCGGGCTTGGGAAGGGACCCTGCAGTCCCTGGACCGGGGTATTATCAATCGCCGCACCATACTCATGACCAAAGAATGTGTGGCGCAGCTGGCCGAGTCGGCGCTGGGGCGGCTATGCCGGCTGTCGGGCGGCACGGCCTACACCTGGTACTCTCCCCTGGGAGCCTGGCTGGACGATGTGCGGGCCCTGGGGTTTCTGAGGCCCCCGTGGGCATTGGCCTATGACAACCTGTTTAACATGGGCTGGGCGGAGTAGCCCTGGGCTGGGGCTTACCCCATAGAGGATGGCGGAAAGTGGGAGCCAGCGCGGGGTCAATGGGCGGCGGCGCAGGCTGCGGCGAGGGATGCTCTGCCGGTTCCGGTGCGGCGTCTTTGGGCGGATGGCGCTGGAGGGTTGAGCTGCGCCGCGGGCTTAGCTGGTTCAGATGCTGGGCCAGCGATGCCAGGCTGTTCAGGTTGTGCACTGGCAGAAAGTCGTCCACGTAGGGCAGCGCCGCCTGCATTCCCCGGGTTAGAGGTTGGTACTCCGGCGAACCTAACAGCGGGTTGAGCCACACCAGCCGGTAGCAGCTTCTCTGCAGGCGGGCCATCTCCCGGCCCAGCAGCTCCGGCTCGCCCCGGTCCCAGCCGTCGGAGATTACCAGAACTACCGAGCTGCTGCGCAGCACGCGCCGCGCCCAGCGGTAGTTAAAGGTTTTGACGGCTTCGCCAATGCGGGTGCCGCCGGACCAGTCGGGCACTGCTCTGGACACCTCGTTGATGGCCTGGTCAACGCTGCGGTGGCGAAGGCATCGGGTGATGCGGGTCAGCCTGGTGGCAAAAAGGAAAGCCTCCACCCGGTCCAGCCCGCCGGCAATGGTGTGGATGAAGTGCAACAGCATCCGGGTGTATTGCTCCATCGAGCCGCTGACGTCGCACAGCAGCGCCAAGCTGCGGGGCTTGTCCTTGGGATGGCGGCGCGCCAGTTCCAGCCACTCGCCGCCGTACTTTAGGTTGCGCCGCAGGGTGCGCCGCCAATCCAGGGCTGCCCCTTGGCCGGGAGTCATGCGCCGGGTGCGGCGGCGGCCCAGGTCCCAGGCCAGCTCCGCCATCATCCTGCGGGCGTCGGTTACTTCCGACGGAGCAAAATCCCCGAAGTCCTTGGCCCGCAGCACCTCCCGGGCGCTGTAGCTGTAACCCAGGTCCACACGGTCGCCCCCGCCATCTCCTTCACCCTGGCCTTCGGTGTCGGCAGACTCAAACGCCGGAGGCGCTACCCTGGGCTGGCGGTAGCGGCGCTGCTCGCCCATGGAGCGCAAGTCGTGGGTGGTCTGGTCGCCAGCGGGCCGCCGCCAGAACACCTGGAAGGCCTCATCGAAGATGGGCAGGTCCTGCTTGCGGTGCACCAGCAGGCAGCGGGCGGCCTGGCGGAAGTCCTCCTTGCGGGAGACGGGCAGGTGCTCCGTGGCCTGCACCAGGTCCAGGATGTTGCCAGAACCCACGTCCAGGCCCGCCCGCCGCAGCACCTGGCCGAAGAGCATCAGGTTGTGCAACAAGGCGCCGTCGGGTTGGCTGTTGCTGGAAGGGACGGTCACGACTGGCCTTCTACGCCGCGGAGCATGGACTCAAATTTGGGTCTCACGTCCGGTAAGTCCCGTTCCACTACATCCCACACTTGTTCCAGGTCCACCCCCAAGTAGTTATGCACCATCATAGACGTTCAAAAGGGCACTGCTTCTTTCAGGACTTTCTCACGAATGGGCCAAAAGAGTGCAGCCTCGGTAACTATGTCCACCTTGCATCCAAGCAAGTCCTCCAGGTCGGCCAGCAGCCCCCCTGGAAAGAAGGGGCTATGTTCGCGGCCCATCTCCACCAGCAAGTCCACGTCGCTGTCGGGGCGGGCTTGGCCGCGCGCCACCGAGCCGAAGACCCGTACATTGTACGCCCCGTGCTTGGCGGCCAGGCGCAGGATTTCCTCCCGCTTCTCTTTCAGAAGCTGGTCAATGGGCACTTTCGTCTCGCTCACGGCGATGCGCCTCCTCCCCCGCCGCGGCCGCCCCGGCGCGGGCCGCGGTTGCGGGAGCGGTCCAGCATGGCCCGCACCGGCTCGCCCCGCACCAGTTCTATGTCGTCCTGGTACTTGAGCATAATGCCCAAAGTGTCGTCAATAACCTCTGGCTCCAGAGTCTTCTGGTCCAGGGCCACCAGGGCGGCGGTCCAGTCCAGAGTCTCCGACACGCCAGGCACCTTGTAAAGCTCGGCCTGCCGTAGTTCCTGCACAAAGCCCGTGACTTGTTCCGCCAGCCGCCGGGGGGCATCAGGCATCCTGGTGGTGACGATTTGCAGCTCTTTCTGGAAGTCCGGGTAGTCTATCCAGTAGTACAGGCAGCGCCGTTTCAGGGCGTCGTGGATTTCCCGGGTGCGGTTGGAGGTGATGATTACAATGGGCGGGTGCGCGGCGCGGTAAGTGCCCAGTTCTGGGACAGTCACCTGAAAGTCCGCCAGCAATTCCAGCAGAAAACCCTCAAATTCTTCGTCGGCCCGGTCCAGCTCGTCAATAAGCAGCACCGGCGGGCGCTGGCGGCTCTGGTCAATGGCCTGTAGCAGGGGGCGTTTGATGAGGAACCTCTCGCTGAACAGGCTGGCGGAGGCTTCCTGCCGGTCCGCACCACCCGCCGCCTCCATCAGCCGGATTTCCAGCATCTGCCGGGCGTGGTCCCATTCGTAAACGGCGTGGTTGATGTCCAGCCCCTCGTAGCACTGGAGCCGGATTAGCTCCGTGTCCAGCCCTTTGGCCAGGGCGCGGGCGATTTCGGTCTTGCCCACACCAGCTTCGCCCTCCAGGAACAGGGGGCGCTGGAGCTTGAGGGCCAGAAAGATCGCCACGGCCAAGCCCCGGTCGGTGACGTAGGTCTGCTGGCGCAGCAGTTCCTGGACGGCCTCTACAGAGTCGGGCAGGGTGATAGAGGAGGTGGTCACGGCAAGGCACTCCCGCGTAGCAGATATATGGTACATCTGCATTGTAGCGTATTGGCCGGAGGGTTCACCACCGGGGGTTCCAGTTCTCCTCCTTACCAGGGGGGCGATGGAGGGGGTTGGACCACCCCTCCTAGCCTCCCCTTGCCAAGGGGAGGAATTGCTTATCTACTCCCCTGGCCTCGGCGCCTCGCCAGATACTCCCGGAAGAACTCCTGCACCAGGGCGCGCAGCCGCCCCCAGTGGTCGCCCAGGGACTCCCGCTCCTGTTGAGAAAGCTGGTTGTAGATCTTGCCCAGGTTGGGAAACTCCCACACTGTGAAGGCCCAGAAGCCGGGCACATAGGGCTTGCCCTGGGCGCTCTCGGCAATGACTCCTGCGCTCCCCGCTAGCTCCCAGGAGGCCAGCACCTGGCCACGGTCGGCAATGGCGAGGGCTTCCACCCAGGAGGCAGCCCGCTGGTTGTCCTTGTAGGTCCGCATCAGATCCAGCAGGCGGCTGATGCGCTCGGAGTCATCGGCGGCGGGGCCGGCAAAGCGGTGGGTGAAACGGCTCTCCCAGCGGCCGCCCAGGGCCGGAATCACCAGCCCGCCGTCGGTGGCGATGACCAGCATGTCAGCAGCCAGGGACCACTCCCGCGCCTTGAGGCGGGCAATTTCCTCGTGGGTGTCGCCCACCTCTTCAGGGGCAGCAGTCAGGCCCAGTTCCTGGGGCGTCACCAGGCGCAGGGACAGCCCCGCCAGCAATTCCCGCAAAGTGGACTGCTTGGCCGGGTTGGTAGTGGCCAGGAGGAGGGGGGTGCTTGCTGACAACCCTGTATCCACGTGAATTTTAGCTAAACCTGATAGAAATCCCCCTGTGCCCCCCTTTCGCAAAGGGGGTTGGGGGGATTTCCCTTACAGTATTCTTGCCACCGCCCGCGCCGCCGCGCCGTCGCCGCCCAGGAGCTTGATGGGCAGCGCCCACAACTCGAACCTGCGGCCCGCCAGCTTGTCCAGGTTAATCAGGTTTTCGATGATGGGCACGCCCCGGCCCAGCACCAGCCGGTGCACCGGAAAGTCCCGGATGGTGGACTGGGGCGTGGCCGGGTGCTTGTCTATGGGGAAGTCCACCGCTACGGCGTTGATGCCGCAGTCCAGCAAGTAGGCCGCGCCCTCGGTGCTGAGGTATGGCCCCTGGGAGTAGAAACGCGGCCCGCCGGACTCGGCTTCCGCCCAGCCGGTGAACAGCACCGCAATCTGGCCCCGCAGGGCCTCCGGCCTGCCGCCCGCCTGCTGCAAGTCCGCCACGGAGATGGGCGTCTGGCTGCGGTAGAGTTGGCGCAGGTCCAGCAGCAGCGCCTGGCCCATGTACCGCTCCAGGGGCATGTTGTCCACCGTCACGCCGCCGGGATGGAAGTGGTAGGGAGCGTCCACGTGGGTGCCCAGGTGGGTGGCCAGGGTCAGCTTGGTGTTGGAGCGGGCGTGGCTCTGGTGGGTCTGGAGCGGCTCCATGCTCACGCCAATCAGACCCGGCACGGGCGTGACCCGTGGGCTTCCCAGGGTCAGGGTCAGATCAATGAGTTCTGGCATTTCTCCCTACCCTGCTGCGGCGTGCCCGTGCCGGGGCCGCGCCGCAGGCGGACGCCGCAGGGCGGTGAACAGCAACACCACGGCCGCTGCGCCAATTAGGGCTGCGTTGTAGTAAAAGACTGCGCCCAGGCCATAGTTGTTTACGATGAGGGCCGCGAAGATGGGAGATACAGCGGTGATGGCGGCGTTGCTGCCCAGAATCAGCCCCATAGACGCCCCTTCGCTGCCGCGGTCAATGTGGTCCAGTACCGTGGCTTGCAGTATCTGGGCCAGGGCATAGGTAAACAGGCCGACCACCAGCACCACCAGCGTGAGCAAGAGGCCAGCGCCCACCAGTCCCATCACTCCTGCCAGCACTGCCGTGATTACCAGGCCTGGCACTACCACAATTTTGCGGCCAAACCGGTCGGACAAGTACCCCAGCACCGGCGCCGAGGCTACTCCCAGGCCGGTGAGGAAGGCGGTGTGCAAGCCCACCATAAAGCCGCTCATGCCCAGGCCCCCGCTTTCCACCGGGTCTTTCAGGTACACGGGCAACCACACCAGCAGGGAGTTGAACCCCATGTTGCGCAGCATGGTCACCAGCGTCAAGGAAAGGATGGTGCGCTGGCGCAGTAACCGCAGGGCGTTATGCACCCGCTCCTTCAGGGGCTTGGACTCGTTGGGGGCCACGCCGCTGACCCCAATGTCCCGCAGGCTCAGCCACACTATCACCGCCACTACCAGCGCCGGGACCACAAAAAGCAGGGTGACCTTCTGCCACACCATAATGCCCAGCAATGCCCCGGCTACCAGTGGGCCAATAAAGTTGCCCACGTTGCCCCCGGCGCCGTGGATGGACAGGCCAAACCCCCTTCGCTCCGGGAATCGCTGGGATATGGCGGCAATGGCGGGCATGTGCCAAACGGTGCCCGGCAGAGCTACAAATACCATTACCACCGCCAGCACTCCGTAGTTAGGAGAGAAGGCCACCAGGGTAAAGGAGATGGCCGCCACCACCATGCAGGCGGTGAGGATGAGGCCCCACTGCCGCTTGGCCATGTCAATGGCAAAGCCGGCGGGAACGTTGGCTACTCCGGAACTGACTTGCCGGATGGTGGCCAGGGCAGCAAACTCAAGGTTGGTCAGGGACATGGAGTCCCGGATGAAGGGGAGGATTACCAGCAGGCTCTGGTTGTACCAATGGGTGATGGCGTGGCCCACGGCCAGATTGCCCAGGACAAACGCCCTGCTGCGGCTTCCCCGGGCCGGGGCGGACGCTGGTGAGGTAGGAGTTACCGCGCTCAAGAACTGCCTCCTGAAGTGAAAACTCGTCATATTCTAGCGGCAACTGCATAAGGCGGCAAACTGCCGCCAGGAAGTACAAGGCAATCGCATGTTAAAAATGCCCATTTGCATGGCTTGACAAGACTGGAGACATCAAGGAGCGAAATCCCCCTGCCCCCATTCCCAAAGGGGGTTGGGGATATTTCAACTCCAGCATGTCTTACAGGGTGTGTGAGAATTCCCCGCTCGTGGTGAGTCCCGACGTATCGGGATCCCGACCAGGTCGGGGCTTGTCGAACCATGAGCGGGCTAAAAGCTACTCATCCTTCGACAAGCTCAGGATGAGCGGGCTGGGTAGACGGCACTTCTCACACAGGCTCTTAAGACGCGATTGCCCCGCATCCCGCAAGGTTGTAATTGCCTTCCTGGTGAGATTGGGGTATTCTCAGGGCAGTTTTGGTCTGGCTGTGTACACTTTGGAGACGTTTCAGGTGCAAGCACTGGAAGGCGTACGTGTGGTGGAGGTGGCCCAGGTCTGGGCTGCTCCGGGTGCGGGTATGTATCTGGCCGACCAGGGCGCCGATGTGATTAAGGTGGAGCCGCCCTGGGGAGACGAGGCCCGCCGTTTGCTGACCCAGCCTCCCATCGCCGGTGGGGAAAGCCGCGCCTTTCTGGCCATCAACCGCAACAAGCGGGGTATTGCTCTGGACATTGCCCATCCGCAAGGCCAGGATGTGCTTTATCGCCTGGTAGACCAGTCAGACGTATTCATCCACAACTTCCGCCCCGGCGTGGCCCCAAAGCTGGGCTACGATTACCAGACTCTGTCCCGGCGCAACCCACGGCTGGTCTATGTGGAGGTCTCAGCCTTTGGGCAGCATGGCCCTTACGCCCGCCGCCGGGGCTACGACCTGCTATTCCAGTCCCTTTCAGGAATTCTCAGCAAGCGGCGCACCGCTGAAGGAACGCCCATCGCCAGCGGAGTGTGGGTGGCCGACGCCTCCACTCCTATCGCCATTGCGTATGGCGTGACCCTGGCTTTGCTGGCCCGACAACGCACAGGGCGAGGCCAGCGGGTGGAGGCCGCCCTGCTCCACATGGCCCTGGCTATGCAGACGGTGGACATGGTGCGGGTGGAGCGGGAAAATCCCCAGCAGTTCGGCACAGACTTCTCCGCCCAGGCCCTCTACTCGCCCTATAGATGCCAGGATGGACGCTTTATCCAGCTGGCGGTTATTGGCGACCAGCAGTTTGCTGCCATGTGCCGCGCCCTGGAACTGGAGCATCTCATAGACGACCCGGAGTTTGGCGACAGCTTGAAGCGCGCCCAGCGCAGCCAGGAGCTGCACGAGTTGATTGCGGGCATTGTCGCCACGCGGTCCAGGGATGAGTGGCTGGAGACGTTGGAGCGGCACGACGTGGCCGCCGCGCCGGTGCTGGAACGCAATGAGGTTTTTGATCACCCCCAGGTGCAGGCCAACGGAATGTTTGCCACCCAGGAGCATCCCCAGGCAGGCCGGGTGGATATGGTGGATGTGCCGGTGCGATTATCGGATACGCCGGGAGGCCTCCGTCGTCCCGCGCCGCTCCTGGGGCAGCACACCCAGGAAGTGCTGGAAGAACTGGGCTACTCCCAGGAGGAGTTGCAGCGCCTGCGGGCGATGAAGGTGATAAGCTGATTGGTATCGCCGGAAGTGCATTCTGCTTATGCAGCGGCAGCCGCCGACAATTTGGGGCCGCTCCCGCTGACTCAGCAGTATCTATGCCCCTTGAGGAAATCTGGCTTTAGACGGAAACTATCCACTGAGGAGTGATTCATGCCCGCCTGCACCAATTGCGGCGCGCCCCTGGAACAGGCCCACCGGTTCTGCGGCCAATGCGGCCGTCCGGTGGCAGAGGCGCAGCCTTCACCGACCCCAGCCCCAGCGCCCCCCTTCGAGCGGCCGGCGAGTCTAGGCAGCCAGGCCTTGCCAAGCTTGGTTTCTCCCTCTCGTGTCCTGGTCATGGTCGTACTGTCCTACGGTCTGTACCTGTTCTACTGGATGTATCTCACCTGGCGTCATTACCGAGACCACACGGGCAGGCCGGTCTTTCCAGTTTGGCATGCTCTCTCTTTGATTGTGCCGGTTTACGGCCTGTTTCGCACCTACGCCCACATGCGGTCCTTCAAAGAGCTTATGTTGCAGGGCAATGTGCCTTCCACCATCAGTCCTGGATGGGCTGTGGCGGTAATATTGCTTTACTCCATGCTGGAATGGGCGTCCTTTGCCGCCTCAGGTGGCATCCCAGCAGTCACTGGCGCCGTGGAGATAACCAGGGAAATGGCCATCAAGGCCATGCTAATAGACCTGGTGGGGCTGGCGCTGGTGGCCGGGTTGCTAATGCAGGTGCAAGGCAATCTGAACCGTTACTGGGCCAGTCTGGGTGTGGGCCGGGCTGTGGTTCCTGGCATCAGCTTGGGGGAAGTGCTCTTTGCCCTGGCAGGCTCCTTATTCTGGATCACCGCGCTGACCAGCATTATGGGCCAGTGATCCTGCTTTAGGATGCCCCGGCATACGGTCCGCCGCAGCAAATCCCGCCAGCGCCAATACTCCTCCCGCCAGGGCGTCCAGCAAGAAATGGTTGCCGGTGATGATGATAGCGGCCAGAGTAAGGCCTGGGTAGGCCAGCGCCAACCAGCGTTGCCAGCCCTGCAACAACTGCAAGAACATTACCCCCAATATGATTGTCCATGTAAAGTGCAGGCTGGGCATGGCCGCATAGGCGTTGTAGAAGGGCGCCATCTGAGGGCCGCCGTAGAGAGACGGGCCAAACTGCTGGACGGTATCGGTGAAGTGCTCCGTAAGTTTGAGCGGCGGGGCTACCGGGAACAGGGCGAAAACCGCCAGCGCCAGGGTCAGGCTGGCCACCATCACGTTGCGGTAGCGGCAATACAAGGGACGGTTGGACAGGTACAACGCCACCGCTGCCGCCAGAATAACCGGCCAGTAGGTGACAATGTAAAACCAGTTGAGGGTTTTTACCAGGGCTGGAACATTTTCCACCCACCAGGACTGCCAGGCTGGCTCCCAAAAGATGCCCAGGCGCCGTTCTAAAGCCATTAACTGCTGGGCGTTATCCAGGGCAGCCGCCGCCGGGTCGCTGGCAAAGCCCCTGCGCATGCCCAGGTAAACCAGGTAAGCGCCCAAATATAAGGCTACTTCCAGCGCGGGGTCCCGCCACCGGCCCAAACTGTGCAACCGGAAGTGCACCTCAGCCCGCAGCATGTCCACTCCGTTAATGCGCCTGACTGGGGATGTGGATGCCAATTCTAGCACAATGCCCCGGTGCATATGGACTGGCCCTGCTGTGCCAGGCGGGGCTGGCGGTGGTTGTGCGCTCGGTTGTGCACTGTACTTGACTATTGGGCTTCTGGCCGGTACAGTGCCTTGTAGTGTGTAGGAGCCTTAGTCGCGGCTGGTGAATGAGGCTGCCTTTGCATGGGGATCGGGGCGTAGCGCAGCGGCTAGCGCGCCACGTTCGGGACGTGGAGGTCGGTGGTTCGAATCCACTCGCCCCGACCATCTAGACGGGCTGGACTGGTAAACAGCAGTTGCTGGGATGGGTCATGGCGGCTATGCAAGCCTCCGCAGAGACCCCGCACTTTTTGCCCCCTGTCACCCCCCTCTTTCGCCATTGGCCGTGCGCTGCGCAGCAACCTCTGCTTGAACGCAGTCTCTAGTTTTGCAGTACCTGCGCCAATATGCTGGCGCACACCTGAACACCAACGGCGCGATGGAATTATCGAGTAAGAGTATGGAGGTACCCCCATGCCCTTCGGCGGCAATGACTGGCTGGCTCTGACCCAGGAACCTGCCCTGGAACCGGAACTTCCCATTTGTGACCCCCATCACCACTTCTGGGACTTCCGTGTGCAGAGTATTCCCTACCAGCGATACCTGCTTCATGAGCTGGCAGCGGACATCAACAGCGGACATAACGTCCGCTCCACGGTCTTTGTGGAGGCCAGGTCCATGTACCGGGCTAGCGGGCCGGCGGAGATGCGGCCCGTGGGCGAAGTGGAATTTGTGCAAGGTCTGGCAGCGGCCAGCGCCAGCGGCATGTATGGCCCCGGCCGGGCCGCCTCAGCCATAGTGGGCCACGCTGACCTCAAGCTGGGCGACAAAGTTGCTCCGGTGCTGGATGCCCTGCAGGCGGCCAGCCCCAACCGTTTCAAAGGCATCCGCCATAATGTGACCTGGAGTCCCGACCCGACGCTGGGCAACCGGGAGACCCAGGGAATACTGGCCAACAGCAACTTCCGTAAGGGAGCGATGGTGCTGGCCCAGCGGGGCCTGTCCTTGGATGCCATGTTGTCATTCCCCCAGCTGCCTGAATTGGCGGACTTTGCCAAAGCCGTGCCCAACCTGCCCATAATTCTCAACCACATGGGCGGCGTCAGCCGGGTAGGTCTTTATGCCAACAAGGACGCCGAGGTGCAGGCGGCCTGGCGGAAGGGAATTGCCGCCGTGGCGGCCTGTCCCAACGTGACCGTTAAATTGGGCGGCATGGGCATGCCCCGGTGGGGTTTTGGCTGGCACGCCAGGGAGAAACCCATCGGTTCAGCGGAACTGGCTGAAGCCATGTCCCCCTGGATGGGCTATTGCATACAGCAGTTTGGGCCGGACCGGTGCATGTTCGAGAGCAACTTCCCGCCGGACAAAGTGTCCTACTCGTACAACGTCATGTATAACGCCTTCAAGCGCCTGTCCAAAGGCTATTCGACTGGCGAGCGCGCCGCCATGTTCCATGGCACTGCGGCCAGGATGTACCGGATAAACGACTAACTGCGCCCCGGCGATGGGTTCACAGTATTGCACGGCATAAATATGGAGGTAAAGGTGACGCAAGGTCTATTGAAACATGGTTTGGCGCCCCTGGTCCTGGGCGCAATGATGCTGGCGGTCCTGACGGCTTGCGGGCCCAAGGCCGCCGCCACGCCGGCCCCTTCGGCCACGGCTCCGGCTGCTCCTGCCGGTGGCGGCGCAATGACGCCTGCGGCCACCGCAGCCCCCGCTCCTGCCACTGCCGCGCCGGGTGCCAGTCCCACGGCCAAGCCGGCTACTGCCGCGCCCGCTGCGACGGCCACCGCGCAGCCGGCAACTCCTACTCCCGCAACGGCCGGCGGGTTTCCCTTTGCCCCCGCCAACTTCAAATCTGGCGACTGGGCCAAGTACACCATGATGATGGGCGCCAGCACGCAGAAGGTGGTGGAAATTGAGTTTGGCGGCACCACTTATGTGGGCAACGAGACTGTCACCGAGCTGACCGGCATGCCTGTCCTGCCCACAATCCGGCCATTCCAGGTGGGCCGACTATTCCCGGATTTCCGTCCGGTCCCACCTATATCTATGGCCTGGTGGAAAAGGGCAATCCCGCCGGCAAGGCCTGGGGAGTGAGCAAAACCGGCACCCAGGTGATCTGCACCCGGGCGGGAACTCCAGGCCAGCCTACCCCGGTCCCTCAGAACCCGCAGCAACTCATCCGGCCCGAGATGACGCTGCTGGGCACGGACACTTACAAAGTCCCAGAGACGGGACAGAGCATCAAGGTTTGGAAGTACCGCAGCACCATCACGGTTCAGGGTATGACCACGGAGCAGGAGATGTGGATTAGCGATCGGGTGCCCACCTACTCGGTGAAGCTCATGGGGACGATGCCCATGTCTCCGGGCGCCATGACCACCATAATGGAACTGGTGGGCTTCGGTTCGGGCGCGCCCATCTCCATAACCAAGGCGGAACTGGAAGCCAACTGCAAGTAGCCCTGGCTGAGGCTGGGTGGTTGTCCCGTCTGCCGGAGTTGGCAGCCTGCCTTTTTACTTGGGGGCTGCCAGCTCCGGCCGTTCGGAAGGCTGCCCAGGCGCGAGTGGTAGAGTAGCCTCGCGCTAGGCCTACCTCTCGCATCCTATGCCGTTCTTGTCTGGGTCAAAGTGGTGGGGGTCCGGCGGCAGCACCAGGAAGTTGTGCAGTCCAATGTCTTGGCAAGTCAGTCTGGGCGGCGGTGGCGGAATGCACCTTTCTGGGTAAGACGACGCGCACTTGGTGCTGGTCCCAGGGTTCAGCTTTTCAATCATGTCCAGCTGCTGCTGCATCTGGGGCCTCATCTCCAGCACCCGCTCCAGCGTCTCCATCATCTGCTGGGAAGAAACGTCAGGCAGTGCAGGGGTTGGCGGTGTCCGTGACGAGCAGGCTGTCCATAGCACTGCGATGGTGCTGAGTGCCGCGAACAGCAGCCACGCTTTACGGACGCGGTGATGGCTGGTCTGCATGGTTCCCCTCAGGACTCTTTGCTTTTGCCATTACCCTAATCCACGGAATGGCAAAGTCCCAATGGGACTGCACCCCATTTCTTCCTTGCGCAGATGGAGGACTCCGTGGGCAGTTGCTGGCGTCTTCCGGCGCAGAGTCGTTTCATTCTCGAAATTTGGGATGTGCTTAGTTGGTTTCGATACGGCCCAATTTCATCGGGCCTACTCGACCGGCGCATCTCCGAGAATGAAACGGCCCTGTCTTCCGGCGCGCCAGTGGTTCTCAGCCCATTGCGTCATGGTATATGCTTTTTCTTTCCTGACTGAACATCAAACGTATTGCAGAGGCGGCAAGGCCCTTGGTATCAGTCTCTTCCGTTAAGGCCCGGCTGAAGGGTGTTTACTACGGTTGGTGGGTGCTGGCGGCTACCTTCTTTTTAGGCGCCATTTCCGGCGGTCTGCTGGGCAGCAGCAATGCCATATTCTTTGGCCCGGTCAAGCAGGACCTGGGTTTGAGCAGCGCCCAGACCTCGCTGATATTCAGCCTGACGCGGGCGCAAGGCAGCGTGGCTGGGCCGCTGGTGGGCTGGGTGGTGGATCGTTTCGGTGCCAGGCCTATGGTCATTGCGGGCGGCCTGGCCGCCGGCATTGGCTTCATGCTCCTGTCCGGGGTGCATCAGTACTGGCTTTATCTGCTTATCTTCATTGGGGTTGTGTCCACCGGCAGGAGCGCAGGACTGGGACAGACTCTCCTGGGTGCAGTAAACAAATGGTTTGTGCAGCGCCGGTCCTTGGCCATGTCCATATGCATCACCGGGTTCACCTCCGGTGGCGCGGTATTGCTGCCCCTGGTTACCCTGGGCGTGCAGTCCATTGGCTGGCGCGCCACCATGTTCTACTCTGGTATCTTTGTGGCGGCGGTCACCGTGCCGCTGGCCCTGCTAATCCGCTCTTCTCCAGAAGACATGGGGCTGGAGGCCGACGGGGGAAGCCAGTCCCAAAAGTCCAGCGTCGGGCGGCGCAGCGCCGCCGCCGTTTACGATTTCAGCACCCGGGAGGCTTTGAGAACGCGGGCCTTCTGGATATTGCTGGCGGGAGTGGTGGTGAGGACCAGTTTGTGGGGAGGCATATCGGTCCATGCCGTGGAGTTGCTGGTATGGCGTGGCATGGAATTTCAGGCGGCGGGGTTGATGTTCTCGTTAATGTTCTTGCTAGCGGTGCCCATGCGCTTGGCGGCAGGAGCGTTGGGACAGCGCTGGGACAGTCAGTTCCTATTGTTTGTTGGCGAAGTCCTGGCGGGAATTTCAATGGCCTCGCTGCTGTTCTTGCCGGGACTGCTTGCGGTGTACCTCTTCGTGGTTCTGTTTGCCGTGGAGCAAGGCACCAGCACGCTGAACTGGGTGGCTCTGGGCGACTATTTTGGGCGGGCTAGTTTTGCCACCCTCATGGGCATCATGAGTGTTTGCTTTAACATTGGCATGCTGCTGACTCCGCTTTACGCGGGTTGGGTAGTGGACAAAACGGGTAGCTATAACCTGGTGCTGTGGACTTTTATGCCCCTGTACGGCCTGAGCGCTGTAACCTGCCTGTTCATGCGCAGGCCCGCGCCGCCGGCGTCTGCGGCCCAGACTGCCCGCTAAGAGTCTGGCCTGGACAAACGGGAGGGCGCAAAAAATGCTGTGAGTTCTAGACTGATTTCTTGTTATTTCAGAGGTCTCTGCGTACTCAGCGGTGAGTTCTTAGGATGGGCACTAAGCGGGTGTGTGACAATTCCCGCTCGTGGTGAGTCCCGACGTATCGGGATCCCGACCAGGTCGGGGCTTGTCGAACCATGAGCGGGCTAAAAGCTACTCATCCTTCGACAAGCTCAGGATGAGCGGGCTGGGTAGACGGCATTTCTCACACAGGCACTAAGCGGCAATCCGGTACGCCCGCACGGCGGTGTCATGAAACATGGCCGCCCGTTCCGAAGAGGTGTAACCCTGGGACATGCGCTTGAAAGCATTGAAAAGCACGTGGTAAGAGTACCCCACCTTGTCCGGCGGGAAATTGCTCTCGAACATGCACCGGTCCGGGCCGAACTGCTGGATGCAGTAGTCCATCAGCGGGGCCATGGTCTTGGCCAGTTCTTCGGAGCCGATGGGCTTCTCGCGGGCGTGCCAGTCGAAGCCGGTGCGGGGCTGGCCGATGCCCCCCAGCTTCACGTACACATTGGGACATTGGGCCACCGCTGCGATTCCCTTCCGCCAGGTAGCCAGCACCTCTGCGTCCCGGTTGGCATAGGGGCCGGTCCGCAGCAGCCCGCCAATGTGGTTAAGAATGATGGTCAGGTTGGGCACGGCCTTGGCAAAGTCCGCCAGCTCAGGCAGCTGGGGAAAGTAAAGCCAGGCTTCCAGGGAAAGCCCCATGCTTGCCAGTTCCCTGGCCCCGGCGCGGAAATTGGCGCTGGCCAGCTGTCCCTGGCCGTTGTGGGCGGCGGTGTTGGATATATCTGAGTGGGGGTCCCAGGTCACGGTGTGGCGAATGCCTCGTAAGCGGTTGGGGCTGGCCGCCTGCAGCGCCTCCAGCACGGGGCGCACTTTATTGCCCAAGTGCAGGTTGGCGTGGCCCACTATGGCCGCCGCGGCCCGGGCCGGGCCGTAGATGCCGCTGGCGCTGGCCGCCGCCAACCCCTGGGCAAATTCCACTTCCCCCACCGGGCGCATCTCTTCCGGCCCATCTTTCCGATACATAGCCCGGGTCTCAATAAACACGGTGGAGCGGACGTTGTGCCCGCTGCCAATGTCGGCCAGCAGTTCATCCAGCAAATACTGCTGGTACGGCAGGCGCGCCGGACGCCGGTCCCAAAAGTGGTGGTGCGGGTCGCAGATGGGCAGGCCGGGTTCCAGGATGGGCTCCTGGGTTAAAGCCAGCCAGTCGTTGCCGCCAAAGGGCATAGCTGGGACCTCCGTTCACGCAGAGAGTGGCCCCATGATACCATACTACAAGTATCCGGCTTTTCCTCCTGATAAGGGAGACCCGGCCAGGTCCACCGTCAAGCTGATGCGCCAGGGTTCGTCTGGCACGCCGTGCAAAGATGCGATGAAGCCTTGCAGCATACCCTGCAGGACGCTGGCAGGGTATGCCCGCAGCGGCACAGGCACTCCATTGACCTGCAGGGACACAGCAGGACTTGAATCTCCTTTGGAAAGGAACTGGCTCCAAATCTGCTGGGCCAGGTCATCCAGTTGGCTGAAATTGTATGCGGGCGTATTGCTGCTGGCCGGACGGTGGCTGACCACCGCAATTACGTTGGAAACCTCCGGCGGGCCGCCTTCTCCGGATACCAGCACCTTGGGGACGCTGCTGCCCTTGAACCCCTCGGCGATCACGATGTCCAGCCCATCCCCCAGCGCCGCCGTTATGGCTTCCAGGGACGCGTCCCCCTGGACCTGTTCCACTCTGCTTAGCTTGCCGGGGGAACTGGCCACCACCACTTGCGCCCCGGCAGAGTAGAGGCGGTGGGTGTCGCTGCCGGGGCGGTCCATGTCATGCCCGGCGTGGCAGTGTTTCACTGCGCCCACGCGATAACCCTGGGCGCTGAGGTTCTTGACCAGCGCTGTAGCAACCCGCGTCTTGCCGCTGTCCGAGAACCCGACCACGGCTATGACCGGCGGCATGAATACCCTCCCTTACCTGTTTTGCGGTTCTTGCGGACCTGCGGCTTGCCGGGGCCTCCGCAGCCGCAGGGCTATTAGCGCTGCGCCTGCCGCCGCGGCAACGGCAGCTGCGCCGCCAACGGCTGGCCACAGAATGCCTGTTCTTTCTTGATCCTGGGGCAAAGGCGTGGGCGCCGGAGCGGCGGTCAGCCGCATCTCCTGCCACGTGGAGTAGGCCTTTTGCCCGTTGCGTTCCTGGCGAGAGCCGTCCCACACTGCAAAGGCCACCAGTACAGGCGTGTCCTCCCGGAATGTGAACGCTTCCTGCTGGCGGGGGAAGGACATGGCAATTTTCCATGACCCGTTTTGCCACAGCCCTGATCCTTTGGCATCCTGGGTGGCATGGGGCTCCAGGGTACCGAAGCCCTGGGCCTGCATTTTCTGGATGGGGCCTATTTTTTCCTGGATTAAGGGGTCGGCCAGGGTGTTGCCCGCCGCCGCCGCTGTAAGGTAAGCTTTATCCCCCTTGGTGAGGTAATCTGATGCCTCTGGTATTTCACCGGCCTCCGCGCCGGAATGCTGGTACCAGTCGGCGTACATGTTGGGGTATGCTTCGTCCACGTCCAGGAGCCGTCCAAACTGCCAGTCGCTCTTCCAGTGATAAATCGTGACCGCATTGCCTTGGTGGCCCATCATGAAGGAGGCGCCGGTCATGGCGGGATCGCGGGGAAACTGAATGGCGGCGGCGTCCCGGTATTGCATCACTGTTTCCAGGTCCTGGTCAGGGTGAGCGTCCGGCCACTCCAGCAAAAAGGAAATCTGTTCATCATCAAACAGCGCCCGGACAATTATCCCCTTGGCCCCGGCCTCCTCCAGCCTGGGCAAAACCAGGTTTTGCGGGGACAGCGGGATGGATACAGGGTTTGCCGTCCCCCATGCGGGGTCATCCGGTGCCGTGGGAGCGCGGCTAACCTGTCTGGCGGTGATGGCGGCGGCCTGCTGCTGCACCGCCGCTTTTCCGGCCAGGGGGCGGCTTAGCCACCCCAGCCCTGCTACCGCAGCGGCCTGCAAGATAGTGGGCCTCTTGATTCGCTTCGTTGCCGTCTTCATGCATCTTCCGTTCCTTGAGTCAGGTTGCCCTCCGCGGGGCATACTTCACAGCCCAGGTCATCTTCGCGGGTTTCGGGCGTCTCTTCCGGGTCCAGAGGCATATCCTTGGTTGGAGTGTCCACCAGGCGAAACCGCGCCAGTTCCTGCTCCATATGCAGGCTCAGCACCTGGCCTACCGAGGCGTATAGGCTGCCGTTGCCGCTCCGCTGGCCCAGCCTGCGAATAAAGGCCCGTATCCAGTGGGCCAGGTGCTGGGAGAGAAAGGCCTCTTGGGCCTGCCGGCAGATCAGTGCCTTGTCATCGCCGTGATGTTGAAGTTCTGCGTAGGCCTCTTTCAAAGCCAGCAGGTTCATCAATCCCAGTTCGACGCTGATATGGTCCGGCCGCTCCTTAATTTTGGGGTTCACCTGGACCCCAAAGGCCTGGCAGTAAGCGCCCAGGCCGGCCAGGGTCTGGGACTTTTGAAAGACATGGGCGTTGTCGTATTCAGTCTCGTAGGGTGGGCAGTCGCCGGATATAGTGTGGCCAAAGACGGCGATGTATTGCCTCTCCAGGTCCAGGTCATCCAGGCCTGCCAGGCGGCGCTCCAATTCGGCCAGGGCCTCCGCCAGCGGCTGCCACCCCAGCGCCAAACATGCAGCTTGCAGCCGGGGCACGCCCCCGGCCAGCGCTGCCGCCCTGCCCTTTTCCGGGTAGAGAAAGGCTGCCGAAAGCAGTTCATAAAGGGCGCTGCGGGCCAGCGTCTCCTGGGTACGGCTGGTTGCAGATATTGCCTGGGTGTTCATAACCACCTCAGATGGAGTTGTAGTGTTTGTCCGGACGGACATGCTGCGGCTCCTGCACTTTGCCCCGCACCACTTCCTGGCCGTTCTTGTTGAAGCCGATTACCGTGTCGTCAAACATCTCCCAGGGCCTGCCCCGGATGGTGGCCTCAAACACTTTGGGGCCTGGGAGGACTTCGTACTTGAAGATAATCTGCTGGGTGGCCCGGAAGAGCTGCTGCACTGCCAGCAGTTCCCGGTCAGGGGCCACGTACCGCTCAATGGCTTCGTCAACGCCGGGGCCAAACATTTGCCGCAAGTAAGGGCGCGGCGCCCAGCGGGGCGGTATGTAGTAGCCGTTGGGGGCCAGGCCAAACTGGGGGTACAGCGGCAGCGCCACCTTGGCTACCTTGACCAGGTAGTAAATGGGGTTCTGCCGGTCCTCGGCCCAGTTGCCGTCGGGGTCCATCTTCACCAGCCCCTGGATGCGAATTTTGCCGGGGCAGGCGGACATGCAGCGAGTTTCCAGAGGGATGCCGGGCTGCATGGGATCTTTGCCCTCGATGCGCGGGTAGCAGCCCACGCACTTTTCCGAGACGCGGGTGGTGGGACGGTACATGGCCTTTTTGTAGGGGCATGCCATGACGCACTTGCGGTAACCGCGGCAGCGTTCCTGGTCCAGCAGCACAATGCCGTCTTCTTTGCGCTTGTAAATGGCTTGCCGGGGACAAGCGGCTACGCAGGCGGCAAAATTGCAGTGGTTGCAGACCCGCTGCAGGTAAAAGAACCAGGTCTTGTGCTCCGGCAGGGCAGTTGGTTCCAGGGTGGTGTCCCCGGCGTGGCTGATGGCCCCGGCGGCGGTGTCTTCGTAGAGGTTGGGGGCAGCCCACTCATCGTCGGTAGGCTCATAGCCAATGGCCACTTCCTTCTGGGGAGCCTGGCGCTCCGCAGCCTCAAAAATCGTCAACCCCTCATATGTGCCGTAGGGTTTGGCCTTGTCGTCCTTGTGGAAAGTGTCCCACCGGGCCTCTTCTCCCGCTTGCTGGTGGGCGTCATGGAGCAGGGCCAGGATTTTGGCGTCCCAGAAACGCGGGTATTCGCCGTAGGGTTTGGTCTCCACGTTGTTCCACCACATGTATTCCTGGCCCTTGGAGAAGGTCCAGGTGCTCTTGCAGGCGTAAGTGCAAGTCTGGCAGGCAATACACCGGTTGATATTGAAGACAAAGGCCCACTGCCAGTCGGGAAAGGCCGCCTCATAGGGATAAGACATTTCCCGGCCCAGCTGCCAGTTATAGACGTTAGGCATTGGACATACCTCCTGCAATCCAGCCCCGGTTCCACTCGCCGGCTAGATTTTCAATCCGCTCTTTCACGTAACCGTGGCCCTTCTGGCGGTAGATGTTATGGGTAGCCTGGTAGTGGGGCGACCGGAACAGAAACATGATTTCCGTAGGACTCCAGCCAATGGACAGGTATTCCAGCACCAGGTCATCCAAGGCCTGGTCAATGTCTCCGCCGGGCAGTTCAACCCCCACCAACTCCATGGGGTCGTCCGGCTCAAATTCCTTAGACATCACTGCTCCTGCTAGGGTGCTTTTTGGGGGACTTCGGCCCTGTCAGTTCCACCAGGCGCTCAGGTAGAAATTATCAGCCCGCCGCTGAGGTATTTCTTCATGAAGTCATCCTCGCTGGCCGGCGTCCTGCCGCGTTCAGTCTTGGCTACTTCCCACAGGCCCTTCCCTTCTGGGCCTCCGTCTTCCGCCTTGACAACCCGCACCAGAGTCTCCTTGGGCACTGTGTTGACGGCGTGGTTATCGGCCTCGCCGCCAAACATAAAGGCCATCTCCACCTTCTTCTTGTGGAACAGGGTATCGGTCTGGTGCATGGGCATGGACCAGTCCCGGGTGATGCTCTGGTGGGAGCCGTAGCGCAGATTGGCCTGGTAGCCGGTATCTTCAGAGACCGCGCGGCCGTCGGGCCGGGTCTCATGGGCCTTCACGCTCTTCTCGGTAGCCATGAAGGGCGAGTGCTTAATCATGATTATCTGGTAGGGGTAGGCAGGGTTGTACTTGACCCGCAGCTTGAGCCGCGCCACCTTGAAGAAGGGGTCGTCCGAGGTGGCGTGCAAGTACGGACGGTCTGCTGGGTTGGCGTCCACATATACGTAGTCGCCATCTTGAATGCCCAGGTCCTGGGCAGCGGCGGGGTTCATGTGCATCTGGTGGTCGCCGGAAGCAGGCAGCCGCTTGTCCTTCCTGTAAGGGTCTCCAAAGTTGGAGTCCCAGATGTTGTGCCAGATTTCCGCGCTCCATTGGGAGTGGGCGCGATGGCGGGTTTTGGGGGTCAAGGCGTAGAAGCGGAAACCCTGCTCCCACAAGGGATTCTTGGTCTGTTTTGCTTCAGCCCAGGACATCTTGTTGTTAGCGATGGTGCGCACGTCTGCGTCCAGGAGCTGCTGCTGGAGCATTGCTGGCGTAATCCCGTAGTTCTCTGGTCGGATGTACGGGTTGGTGGAAACAATCACGTTGGGCAAATAGGGAGTAGCTTCCGGCCCCTCCCGGTGGACGATGAAGTTCTCTCCGTATTCAATGGCCTCTGGAATATCCGTGTAGGCATTCAAGCGCCCCGTGTCGGTAAAGAAAGGGAGGTTCTCGTGGATTTGCTCCCAGAAGGGAATGCGGGGGTAGGTGCGGAAGAGCATTAGGGCGGTGCCGGGTTCGCCGTACTTGCCCGCCATGATGTCCTCCACCTTGTAAGCGGAGGTGGTGGTGGAAGCGTCCAGCAGCCGCTGGATGTAGATCTGGGGTCTTCCCTCCAGGGCGAATTTCCAGTAATCCGCGTACCGCTGGTCCTGGAGGATTTCACCCAGCTTCTGGGCCACGCCGGCCAGGATCATGGCGTCGTCCCTGGTGTCATACAGGGGTTTAAGTCCCTGGCCGCCCCAGATTTGCAGGAAGGGGTTGGAGCAAGACGCCGTCACCTCCAGGTGTTCAAATTCCATCCAGGTGCTGGCGGGCAGCGTGATGTCCGAGTATTCCGCCGTGGCAGTCATCTCCACGTCCTGGTTGATAATCAGGTCAATCTTGGGGTTGACGTTCTTAATCAGCCCGTAGGCCCATTTGGCGTTGTTAATCAGGTTTACGTTGGTAAACCACAGAAACTTGGTAGGCGTGGGCATATGGGTAGCGCCGGTAAAGTTCTTGCGCCCGCGGCTGGGGGTGTCCACAATAAGCGCCTGGTCGCCGTGGTCCCAGTAGGCAGGCTCCTCGTCCTTGGTATAGGCGCGGACCCGGACATCTTTGCCCGAGGCGGCGGGGTCCAGGCTGGGCATGAAGGGGTCTTCCGCTACCCAGCCCTTAAATCCCGGCCCTGACCAGGGCGCCGACTGGAACAGCGCCGCCTTATAGTTGCCCGCCCAGGCGTAGCAGCCTGCCCCCGGCTTGCCGATGTTGCCGGTAAGCATCAGCGGCAAGTAAGTGGCGCGGTTGTGCAGGGTGGCGTGGAACCAGTGGTTAATGCCCTCGCCCACGTGAATTGCCGCGGGTTTGATGGTGGCAATGTCCTGGGCCAGTTGCTCAATCATTGCCTTGGGCGCGCCGCAGATTTCCGCCGTGGCATCCAGGTCGTAGTCCTGCAGGTGAATTTTGTACATCTCCCACAGGGTCATAGCTTCCACCTGGGAGCCGTCGGCCAGCCGCACCGTGCCCTTCCACTCCAGCTCCGGGTCCAGGCCCTTGTCCGCCATGACTTTGCCCACGTCGTCGCGGGTGATGGGCTTGAACTCCCCGGTGGCGCGGTCCCTGACCACAAAGTCACCGATGCGCTTGTACTGGTCATCGGTAAGCCCCTGGATGGTATAGCTGGGGCCGCTCCTGGCCAGGCCGGGCGCATAGTTGGGGAAAACGTCCTGGGCTTGCAGGCGTTTCAAAGTGTCGGTGCGCACCAGCAAGGGCAGGTCGGTGAATTGCTTGACAAAGGGCTCATCGTACCAGCGCCGGTCCATGATGAGTTTGGAGATAGCCAGGAAGATGGCGGTGTCCGACAGGCCCGGCCGCACCGAAATCCAGTAGTCGGACTTGGTGGCCGGGGGGCTGTATTCCGGGGAGATGGTGACCACTTTGCCGCCCCGCTCCATGATTTCAATGAACCAGTGGGAGTCAGGCATCTTGTTTTCCACCAGGTTCTTGCCCACCTGCACGTGCAGCTTGGTGTTGCGGAGATCGTTAAAGTCGCAGTCGGCGCACTGCAGGCCGTGGACAAAGGGCTGGCCGGGGGCCTGGTCGCCGTGCCAGGTGTAGTTGGACCAGTTGCGCCCGCCCAGGGCTTCCTGGGGAGCGACAGAGCGCACCCTGGCGTCCAGCAGCGCCATCATATTGGACATGCGGTACGTGCCGTACTTGCCAATGACGCCCAGCAAACCCATGCCGCCCCGGAACTTCATGGTGCGGACTCCCGCCCCGCGAGTCTCGGTAATCATTTCGGGCTGGTAGCCGTCTTTTCCCAGACGGCGGCGGCCATCGCTGCCGGTGTAGGTCTGGCAGATGGCAATCATGGCGCGGGCAATGTACCCGTTGACTTCATCCCAGGTGGCCCGCAGGAAGGTGTCCGTCCCGCGGGAGTTGAACTTGTATTTGTCCCGCAGGGATGGGTCGTCGGACAAAGAGGGAAAGCCATCATCGGCCCATTGCTTCCACCCCTGGCGAATGAAAGGGTATTTCAGGCGGTACGGCCATAAACCCGGCGGTGCATGGTATATCCCTTGCTGCATCCCCGGGGGTGCCACAGGGCAGTGGCCTGGTTGCCGTAAAGGTCGGTAATTTTGCCGCAGTCGTAGTTCTGCTCGGAGCGCAGCACCACGCCGTTTTTCACAAAGGCCCGCAGCCGGCACTCGTGGGTGTCATTGGGCGAACAAACCCACGTGAAACTGCTGTCATAAGCGTACTGGTCGTGATACACCTGTTCCCAGCCGCGGTTGGGGTAATTCTCCAGCGGGTTAATAAGCTGGCTGGTGGGAATCAAGACAGGCGCGGCAAACAGCGGTTCCAGCCCTAGAGAACCGATGGATTCTGCCGTGGCCAGCGCCGAAGCTCCCGCCGCTGCGCCCAGCGCAGTCTGCAGGAACTGGCGTCGCGATACCTTTGAACCATTGTCCTTCCCGTGCTTTAGCTTGTGCCTGTTCCCTTCAGAGGCCATCTCCTTCTCCCCCAATGTTGTAATCTCTGGACTGACGAAAATACTTATTTCATTTCAAGCTCTTAATTAACGCAGCGCCGTGAAGAGGACGTAAAGAAAGATGGCATTCATGTGAAGTCTTTGTGACAAAATTCCCAAGCATGGCCGGGCTGTGTGGATGGCTTCATGCGCTGGCTGGATCGCCAGGGTTGGTTCCTTCTTGCCGAAGATGAAACGGCTCTGCTGCCATTACCAGGGCTGATTCACTTTCACCGTAGCCGTGGGGCGCACCTGCGTGTGCGCCCTGGTAGAATCCTTGCTACGGGGCAGACACCCTTCGGTTGGCTCAGGGCAGGCTCCGGTTTGCCCTTACCCTCACCGAAAATGCAACAACCATGTTGCCATGCTGCCAGTAGTGTATAAATTTGCTTAAGGACTCAACTCGTCACACCGGCGAAAGCCGGTGTCCAGATAAAGAATAGATACAGTTCTCCACTGGATTCCGGCGGGCCTTGTTCCAAATGTCATTCTGAGTCCCGATTGCATCGGGACGAAGAATCTAAATTTCCGGAATTGTAGACCCTTCGTCCTTCAGCCGAAGGACTCAGAGTGACAAGAATTGGATGAAAATCGTATTCTCACAGCGAAATCATTACTTTTGGAACAAGGCCATTCCGGCGGAAGCCGGAATGACGAAGGGTTAATTGATACACTACCATGCTGCCAGCTTCTTCTCGGCGCTGGCGGGGCAATGGTAGAATGGGCAGTAAGCTGTCCGCATTCAAACGGGCCGCGCTTTTCAAACTACCGCAGGAGACCAGGTCGATGGAGGACGGGCAGTTCTTGGGCCGCATCCAGGAAAAGATAGAGCGCATGGCGGGCCGGGCCATTGAGTTGCAAGTGGACCGGGCCGAAGCCACCCAAATCCGGGTGGAGTTGGAGCGGGAAGTCCCCCTGGTGGTCTTGGGCTCCGACATTTTCCAGTACGCCGGATTTGCCCGCATGTGCATTGAGTACGTGGTGGCGTCCTTGAAGCAGCGCCGGGCCATTGACACCCTGGAGTTTCACCTGCTGCTGGCGCGTAACTGACCAGGTGGATCCGGAACCCCGGCAGCCGCCCCAGTCTCTGCGCCCCTGGTACTACCAGGCGTGGTTCCTGTACCCCTCCTTCCTTTTCTGGCCCCTATGGTCAGTGCTGACCATCCGCTCTCCCTGGCGGAGCAGCTTCTTTCTGGGTTCTCTGGCCTGGGCCGTGCTGATTGTGGGCATTGTCCTGGGCGCGGTGCGGCTGGCCAAGGGCGGCACCATTGCCTACAGCACCGTGGCCCTGGCGGCCCCTGGCCTTTTGCTTACCGCAATTACCCAGCTGCACTGGCAGGGGTATCGCCGGGTCCTGCTCCAGGAGAGAGAGGCTCCCACAGATGGACAGTCCGGCGCGCCCAAGCCTGCAGAGGGTGCTGCTGTCCGGCAGAGGCGGGCCGCTTCCCGCCGGGCGCGGCGGCGCAGGCGGTAGAATCCTACACAGGCACTAGCCAAATTGGAGGCTTAAACCCATGCCCCAGCATGAGTCCCAGGAAGAAAAGCCCTACTCGCGCGCCATGGTGGTGATGGCCCACCCCGACGACGCCGACTGGGTCTGTTCCGGCACAGTGGCCAGGTGGTGCGCCCAGGGCTGGGAGGTGGTGTACGTGCTTTGCACCGACGGCAGCAAGGGCAGCGACGACCCGGAGATGACCTGCGAGAAGCTGGTGGCCATCCGGCATCAGGAGCAGCTCAACGCCGGCAAGGTGCTGGGATTACATAAGGTGGTGTTCCTGGACTACCCCGACGCCTATTTGCAGCCCACCCTGGAGCTGCGCCGGGACATTAGCCGGGAAATCCGCCGCTACAAGCCCGACGTGCTAATCTGCTCCAACCCCGTCCGCTCTTTTTCCAGCGACAGTTACGTGGGCCACCCGGACCATATGGCCTCTGGCGAGGCGGCTCTGGCGGCCGCGTACCCCGCAGCCCGGGACCGGCTCACCTTTCCGGAATTGCTGGCTGAGGGTTTGGAACCCCACAAAGTGCGGGAAGTGTGGGTTATGGACCAGGACCACGCCAACCAGTACGTGGACATTACCGACTACATAGACACCGCCATTGCGGCGCTCAAGGAGCATAAGAGCCAGGTGTCCCCGGAGGAAGCGGATACTTACGTGCGCCGCTGGCGCAGCGAGTTGGGCGCCAGGGTGGGCTTCACATATGCCGAAGCCTTCAAGCGCTTCCGGCTGGGATGAATATGACTTCCCTCTCTCCGGTAGTGTATCAGTTTGCTTAAGGACTTAACTCGTCACACCGGCGGAAGCCGGTGTCCAGATACAGAATAGATACAGTTCTCTACTGGATTCCGGCGGAAGCCGGAATGACGAAAAGCTAATTGACCCACTACCCCCTCTCCTGTCCAACGGGCCTTGTTCCAAAAGTAATGATTTCGCTGTGAGAATACGATTTTCATCCAATTCTTGTCACCCTGAGTCCTTCGGCTGAAGGACGAAGGGTCTAAAATTCCGGAAATTTAGATTCTTCGTCCCGATTGCATCGGGACGAAGAATGACATTTGGAACAAGGCCTGTCCAACGGGAGAGGGGGATTTAGAGCCTATCCTAATAACCGCAGAGAGCGCAAAGAACGCAGAGAGTTTAGATTAGTTTCCCATTATCTCAGCGGTCTCCGGGTGTTCAGCGGTGAGTTTTTAGGATAGGCACTTAGAGCGTGTGTGAGAATTCCCCGCTCGTGGTGAGCTTGTTGAACCATGAGCAGGTTAAAAGCTACTCATCCTGAGCTTGTCGAAGGATGAGCGGGCTGGGTAGACGGCATTTCTCACACACGCTCTTAGGGGGTGGGGGTGACAGAACCGAGTCCTGCCATTCCCCTACCACGGCTTCCGCGCCACCACCTTCACGCTGGCCACGTTCTGGGGTATCCCCTCGTCATCGAACCGCACATTCTCGTCGGTAATCCGGATGTCGGTGAAGCCCGCCCGGCGCAGCCGGTCCAGGTAAATGTCCCGGTGCTCCGCCCCGGCAATGCAAGAGGCCCACGCTTCTGGGTCAACCCGGGCCGGGCCCTCCTTGGTCAGAGCCATCATGTCGGATAAATGAACCCGGCCGCCTGGGGCCAGCACACGAAAAGCCTCCCGGAACACGGCGTCCTTGTCCGGCGATAGGCACACCACGCAGTTGGAAATCACCACGTCCACGGAAGAGTTGGGCAGTGGGATATTCTCCATCTCGCCTTGGACAAACTCCACGTTGGTCAGGCCCAGCCTGGCCTGGTTCTGGCGGGCCAGTTCCAGCATGGCTGGAGTCATATCCAGGCCAATGACGTGGCCGGTTTGTCCTACCTGCTGGGAGGCCAGGAAACAGTCAATACCGCCGCCGGAACCCAGATCCAGCACCCGCTCCCCTGGCTTCAGCCCGGCCAGGGCGGTGGGGTTGCCGCAGCCCGCGGAAGCGGCCACCGCCTCGGCAGGCAAACCGGCAATCTGGCCCTCATTGTAGAGACGCATAGCCCGGTCCAAGTCTGCGGGGCCGCAGCAACCGGAGTCGCCACAACTTGAGGCGGACGCTTTGGGTGCTTCAGACAGTTCACTCACCCGCTGGGCGCGGGCACCGTACTTATTCCTTACCAGCCGTTTGACCTCGTCGGAGTTAGTGTTTGTGCTCATGGGTTCCCTCCTGTCGCCATTTCCTTGAGTTCCTGCTGGTGCGCCGTCCAGCGGCGCTGCCAGCGCCTGGGCCACCGTTTCCTGCACCTTGGGCAGCATTTTTTGCCAGACCCGCACCGCGGCCCGCAGCGCTTCCTGGCCGTCGGGGGTGAGCCAGCACACCCGGCGCTGGCGTCCCCGGCGCTCCTCAGTACGGCACTCTACATAGCCGCCCTCCACCAGTTCCTTCATGGTGGAATAGACCATCGCCTCGGTGGGTTCACAGCAGCCCTGGCAGGCCTCCTTGATGGCCTGGTTCAGCCCGTAGCCGTGCACCGGCCCCCGGTTCAGCTGGGCCAGCAGCAGGAACCGGCATAGGCTGCGCTTCACCAGGTTTTCCCAATAGGCTTCGTCACGCATCGGGACACCTTCAAGTGACTACTAAACCAAAATTACTAAACCTTGTTTAGTATACTGGATTGAGCATATAATTTGTCAAGCTCTCTATTCCTTAGCCGTCCATCCCTGTCCAAACCGCCAGTGGTAGAATGGGATACCCGTTGGGTTGTAGGTTGATTGTGCAGCAGGTGCGCAAAGCAAAATCACGGTGCTTGGCGGCCTTCGCTATCCCATAAATTCGTTCTCTTCTATACTATAATGGATGTAACGAGGATCGGAGAGTAGACCACGCCGTAAGGTCGCGGGCCGCATCAGCAACCGTTCACTGGGAGGCGGAGCTATGAATCTCACAGAGGCAGTCATCATCCGAGTCTTGGCTGGTGTTCGGGGCGCGGTGCCTTCGACCAAATTGGTCAAGCTTGTATATCTTGTAGATTATCTTCACTTCCAGCATTTTGGGCGCACAGTCACTGGCTTACAGTACCAGTGGGACCATTTTGGCCCAAATGCACTGGGGCACGCGATTATCTCTGAAGCTGAGAAATTGGCTCAGAGGGACCTTGTGAAGATAATTTCACAGCCGAACATTCATGGCGGTGTAACCATAAGTTTTGCACAAAGAACTGGTGTGGAAGGCATTTCTCTTTCCCCTGAGGCTGAGATGGTGATAGAGGACGTAATCCATGAATATGGCGCACTCTCTGTAAGAGCCATTACCGCCAGAAGCAAGCAAACTGCACCCTTCAAGAACGCCGCCCAGTACCGTGTGCTTTCCATGGAGCAGTCTTCTCCTGCGATAAGTGCAATAGCGGGTGATTGGGACGCTTTTCAGCGTGACTTGAAAGAGAACGGGACCCTCAGCTTAGACGAAGTAAAGAGGCGATATAAGATGGCGTAGATGCAGGTTCGTTTTGCTCCATCCGCCATTCGATTCTTGGACCGACAGCCACACAATGTTAGGTCCAAACTCGTAAATGATGCCGTATGGCTGAACGATCACCCCTACTTTGAACCGGATGATGCTTCCAAGAGGCCTTTTCTTGCTGCACCGGTGATTATAAGGCAGTTTCAGGATGGTTTTCATTGGATTTTGTATTACATAGACGGAGATTCTCTAATAATAGCCAATATCGGCCTTAGGTCGGAGCCGCCCCACCTTCGCCGTCCTCCTGATGGATGATGTTTAATGCAGCCTTGTGCCTGCGAAATTACAACCTTAAATCTTCTAAACCTGAGCCGTAGTGTGGAATCCAAATATTATGGAGACCAGCCATGAAAATCAGCCACGCCCGCACCCGCGTTCTGCGCACTCCCGCCGACAACCCCCTGGTGGTGGGGATTCCCCAGCCCGGAACCAGGGAGTTTGTGACCCTGGAGCTGGACACTGATGAAGGCATCCAGGGGGTGGGCGTCACCTTTTTTGGCGGCGCGCTGACCCAGGCCCTGAAGCAGGCGGTGGACGACCTGGCCGCCCTGATTATTGGGGACGATCCCATGCTGGTGGAGGCCATTACCGCCAAGCTGCGCCGGGCGGCGGCCAGCGCCGGTCCGGGGGGCGTTTTCACCCTGGCCCTGTCTGCCATTGACATCGCTCTGTGGGACATCAAGGGGAAGGCGCTCAACCAGCCCGTCAGCGCCCTGCTGGGCGGGTACCGGGACCGCATGCCTACCTACGCCAGCGGTGCGTTGATGCGCCCCTTCAACATTGAGTACCTGGCCGAGGCAGGCCCGCGACTGGTGGGCATGGGATTCCGCCAGATGAAGACCCAGTTGGGGGCGGAGCCTTCGGTGGCCAAGGCCGTGGAGCGCATCAAGGTGCTGCGGGAAGGCATTGGTGACGACATTGACTTGATGTGCGATATCAACCAGCTCTGGAGCGTTAACCAGGCCATAGACATTGGCACTCGGCTGGAGGACTACCACCTGTTCTGGCTGGAGGACGTGGTGGCCCACGACGACTACCAGGGCCTGGCCCGGGTGGCCGATGCTCTGACCACGCCCATTGCTGCTGGTGAGTATGTTTACGGCATTGTCCCCTTCCGTAATATGGTGGAACACCGCTCTATAGACATTGTGATGGTAGATGTGCTGCGGGTGGGTGGCATCACCCAGTTCCGCAAGGTAGCGGGCATGGCGGAAGCCTTTAACCTGCCGGTGGTAAGCCACCTGGTGCCGGAAATCCAGGTGCATACCATGACCGCCATTCCCAACGGCTTGACAGTGGAGTACATGCCCTGGACGCTGCGGCTGTGGGAGGAGACCCCCGCCATTGAGGACGGCCAGATTGTGGTGCCCCAAAAGCCTGGCCTGGGCCTTCAGTTCAGCCAAGACGCCTTCCGGCAGTACCAGATTGGCTGAGAGTGTGTTTGACAAATCCCTCCCCTTGATAAGGGGAGGACAGGGTGGGGTCGTCCGCCTAGGACGGACCCCTTCTAGCCCCCCTCTTGGTACGTGGGGGCCTTGCCCAAAAAGTATGAATTTCGACAGTCAGTAACGTTTTGCAGCCAATTATTGTCACCCTGAGTCCTTCGGCTGAAGGACGAAGGGTCTAAAATGCCAGGATTTTAGATTCTTCGTCCCGATGCAATCGGGACTCGGAATGACATTTTGGGCAAAGCTGGTACGTGGGGAAGAAACCGATTCTTACGCAGGCTCCAACAGCTCACATCAGTCAGCTTCGCAATCAGAGCCTGTGTGAGAATTGCTAGGAAATTGTCCGCTCATCCTGAGCTTGTCAAAGGAGCGGCGGACTCTAACCCGCCCGTGGTTCGACAAGCTCACCACGAGCGGGAATTGTCACACACCCTCTCAAGCGTGAAAGGAGGGGGATAGTATGCCTGCAGGAACGGTTCGTATTCACCGCGTGCTTCGAGCGCCGCCAGAGCGAGTCTATCGTGCATTCCTTAATCCCCAGGCTCTGGTCAAATGGCTGCCGCCTGACGGTTTTACTGCGGCCGTGCATGAATTCGACCCGAGGGTTGGCGGAAGCTTCAGAATGTCATTTACCAACTTTACCACCGAACAGTCCAATTCCTTTGGCGGCCAGTTCCTGGAGTTGGCCCTCAATGAGCGGCTGCGTTACACTGACAAGTTCGATGATCCCAATCTGCCAGGTGGCATGGACACCACTGTCACGCTGAAGAACGTGATTTGTGGCACAGAGTTGAGTGTGGTGCAGCAAGGTATCCCTGAGGTCATCCCGGTGGAGATGTGTTACCTGGGCTGGCAGGAGTCGCTGACGCTGCTGGCCCGCTTGGTGGAGCCAGAAATTCGTGAGCCAGCAGGAGAGTGATACAATGGTTGCCCAACTGCGCATCTACACCATCAACCGGGGCATGATGGACTCATTTTTGAAGCTGTTCAATGAGCACATCCGCCCGTTGCACGACCGGCTGGGCATTCCGGTGGTGGCGGCCTGGACCAACGCTGATCGCACCGAGTTCATCTGGGTGCGCCGGTTCAACAGCGCCGAAGAAATTCCTGCCAAGGAAGCCGAATACTTCGCCTCACCGGAGCGCAAGGCCCTTGGTGACCGTCCCCAGAGCCACATCGCCAAAATGGAAGTCCGGGTAATTCAGGAAGTGCTTGCGCCAGTTCGGGCGCGCTGATTCCCATCCAAAGCAACGCAGCCCGCTCTATGCCTATTGCCCCCTGGGCTGAAGGTCGGTGTTTGTGCGCTCTCCAGGGAACCTTGGCTAACTTGCCATGTTCAGCATGGCAGAGGGTTAGTCAGGCCCCAGTTCCCTGCCCGTTGCGGGCTGGCTGACCTCTGCCGCCAGAGGCGGCCAGGCCCTGGCATACGCCACTCACACGGGCCACAGCAGCGATTCCCACTCTGCATCCTGGCAGTTAAAGACCGGTCTAGGTAGCATCAGTATCAGGCAGTCTTTACTGCTGGAATGCACGGCGGGTGGCGCTCACCCGCAGGAGAGGGAATGATGGCTAGTCTGTACGAGAGACTTGGCGGGGAGCCGGCCATTAACGCAGCGGTGGACCTTTTTTACCAGAAGGTCCTGGCGGACGACCGGATTAACCACTTCTTCAGGGGCGTAAACATGCAGCGCCAGGCGGAAAAGCAGAAGACCTTTCTCACCATGGCCTTTGGCGGCCCCAACAACTATACCGGCAAGGACCTGCGGGAGGGGCACAAGTACCTGGTGGCCCGGGGCTTGAATGACAAGCATTTTGACGCCGTGGCGGAAAATCTCCAGGCGACTTTGAAGGAGCTGGGCGTGGCTGCGCCCCTGGTTGCGGAAGTAATGGCTATCGCCGGGAGCGTGCGCGGGGAAGTGCTGAACAAGCGGGCGGTGACCACCGGTCCCCGGTAGGTCACAGGTCTTTCCGCATCTCCACGTGGCGGATGTTGGCTTCCAGGAATACGCCGCCGTGCTCCTGGTAGCCGTGGGCCGCGTAGAAGGCTTTCACGTACTCTTGGGCGTGAAGAAAACTGTGGCTAATGCCTTGGGCGCGGGCCTGCTGCTCCAGCAAATCCAGCAGCAGCCCGCCCACCCCCCGGCGCCGCCAGGGCTGGTCCACCGCCATGCGGCCAATCTGGGCGGTCTCCGGGCCGCGGCGCACCAGGCGTCCAGTGCCTACAACCTGGTGTCCTGCCAGGGCTATGGCGTGGGTGGCCTGGGCATCGGCCTCGTCCAGCTCCTCTTCCGGCGGCACGCCCTGCTCTGCCACAAACACCCGGAACCGCACGGCGATGGCCGCCTCCAGCTCCGCCTCCGTCTCCACCAGTTTCACAAAAATCTGGCGCGCCGCCAAATCAGCGGCTCCCCAGGATGATGGTGTACTGAGAGCCATGAAGCCGGTTGGAGAACTTTAGCAGGTAACGTCCGGCCGGGCGCTGGCTGAAGTCCACCTGGCCGTCTCTGGGAATAGTTTCCTCACTGGCCTGCGGCCCCGCGTCCTGGCGCTGGAGTGTAACTGCCACCTCGTCCCACTGGTCGTACCGGCACGTCAGCACCATGCTGGAATCGGCAGTAAAGATATAGTAGTCCTCCGGGTCCTGCGAACCCACCAGGCCCTGATAGACCCCGTTATTAGCCAGCAAGATTGCATTGGCCGGAGCGCTTCCCGCGTCGGCGCCGGTATTTGCATCATCCTGGCCCCGCAGGCGCAGGTCCACCGAGTACTCACCCTGGGCGGGTGAGCAGTTCTCCACGGTCAACACGTACACTCCGCCAGTGGAGCCTCCCGTGAGGATCGCAAAGTACTCATATGTGAAACAGTCCTCGCCGTTGTGGTACACGGGGTTGCCCGAGGCGTCGGACAGGCTCATGCGAAGGCAAGTCTGGGCCGCGGTGACATCGCCCTCCAGCAGGCTGGGAGGCGGGATATTCATCTGGTGGACTTGCTTAAGTCCCGGTAAGGCCGCTGCACGGCTAACCCCTGGAATGGGCAGGGATTGGCCCGACGCGGCGGGAGCTCCTGTCGCCACTGCAGGCGGTGCACCCGCCGCCGGGCGTCCGGGCGCGGGCAGGGTGGCGGTGGGCGGGGAGCCGGTGGCCTGGGTTCTGCTGGTGTCCTCTGGCCCCCTGGCCACGTAAATGGCTGTGACCAGTCCGCCGATGGCGGTGATTAGCGCCGCCAGGCCGGTGAGAATTCCCGGCAGCGTGGTCCAGAAGGAAGTAAAGGAGTTCTTGGGCGTGTCGTCAGACATAGGGAGCGGCGGTTACTGGAACACTATTGCGCCCCGGCCCACTTCGCCCCGGTCCATGTCGTCGTAAGCCTCATTGACCTGGTCCAGGCTGTAGTGCCGCACCACCAGGTCGTCCAGGGGCAGCTTGCCGGATAGGTATAGCTCCACCAGCATGGGCATATCCACGCGGGAGTGGGCGGAGCCGTAGTAGCAGCCCCGCAGGGTCTTTTCGTTACGCACCAGGTCCACGGCGTTGATGCCCGCCTCGGCCCCGATGGGAGCGATGCCTACCACCGTCACGGTGCCGCTCTTGCGGCACATCTCGTAGGCGGTCTTTACGGTCTCGGCGGAGCCAAAGACCTCAAAAGTATAGTCCGCGCCCTGGCCGCCAGTAATCTCTTTGACCTGTTCCACCGGGTCCCGGTCGGCGGCGTTGACCATGTGGGTTGCGCCGAACTTCATGGCGAACTCTAGCTGGCCCTCCAAGATATCCACCGCGATAATCTTGCCCGCGTTGGCCAGCTTGGCCCCCATAATCACGTTGAGGCCCACGCCGCCGCAGCCCACCACTGCCACTGTGCTGCCTGCCCGCACCTTGGCGCTGAACAGGGCGGCTCCCACGCCGGTGGGTACGCAGCAGCCAATCATGGCGGCCTTGTCCATGGGGATGGGCGTTTTAATGGGCACGCAGCCGGTGTCCGGCACCACCGCGTATTCGGCAAAACAGGCCACCTTGCCCATGTGGTTTATGTATTGACTGCCTTTGTGCAGTCGGCAGGTGCCGTCCATCATGTTGGGGCCGGTGGCCATATGGGTGTCACAGATGTTGGAGCGGCCTTCCAGGCAGGACTGGCAGCGTCCACAGGCGGGCACAAAGGAAAGCACCACCTGGTCGCCGGGCTTGCATAGGGTTACGCCCGGACCCACTTTCTCCACGGTGCCTGCCCCTTCGTGGCCCAGCACTGCGGGCAGGCGAATGTGGGCATGGCCGTGCATGAAGTGGCGGTCGCTGCGGCAAATGCCCGCTGCGCCAATCTTCACCAGTACCTCCCCCGCTTTAGGCTCGTCCAGCTCTACCTCCTCCACCACCAGGGGTTGACCATACTTATACAGCACCGCAGCCTTCGTCTTCACGCAGAAGCCTCCTTGGGGGAATCGGCGTCTATCATCGCTCCCTGGTGTGGGCCTGTCAATCCTGGGGGTTCACCCCCTTGCCGCAGGGAAGGCCGCGGCCAAAGATATAATTATCATGAAATTTTGCTGCGCCTTTCCCCTGCGTTTGATAGTGACGGCGGCACTGCTCCTGGCGCTGGCCGGGGCCGGGCTTTCCCCACGACCATCGCTGGCTGCGCCCCTGGGTGGCACGCCCACCGTCACCGTTACACCTTCCACGGCACTGTCCAACCAGGCGGTGTCGGTCACCGGCACGGGCTTTACGGCCAGCAGCGGCGTTACAGTTTCCAGCGTGTCCCTGGGCGGCGTCCTGGTGTCCAGCGGCAAGATTAACTCCGGCAATACCGTTCAAGTGGACAGCGCGGGGAATTTTGTGGCCATTGTCCTGGTGCCGGTCAGCGGCTCCCTGCTGGCGGGCGGGTCCCAAACATTGACGGTGGTGGACAGCCGGGGGAGCCAGGCGTCTGTTACCCTGACCATCGCTACCCCCAGCTTGTCGGTCAGCCCGGGCAGCAGCGGCCTGGACAGCAAGGTGACAGTAACCGGAACTAACTTTCCCGTAAGCAGTTCTCGTGTGGGCGCGGATACCCTGCCGGTGGTCAACATCCAGTATGAAGTCACTGGTTTGAGCCCGCGGGTGGTGGCCGCCGCTACCCCCGATGCCAGTGGCAAGTTCACTACCACCTTTCAGGTCCCTCTGAACGCCACAGCCACTACCAACACGGTACGCGGAATTATCATGGGCGGGCCCTCTACCGGTGTCACCGCCACCCATGCGGTCCCGGCGGCATCACTCACCCTCTCTCCAGCCACGGGCAAGCCAGAAACTACCGTCACCATTACCGGAACTAACCTGCGAGCTTACTCTCCGGTGCGGGAGGTGGCCTTTGCCCATGTGAGCCAGGTGTCTGCCACCCCCATTTATACTGACGCCACTGGTAAGGTGACGCTGACTCTGGTTACGCCGCTCCTGGAAAACGGCGTCTATCCCGTGCGGGTGCAGGTGGGGGACATCAGCTATATACTGCCTTTTACCCTGGAGGGGAGCTGGTACGTTCCCCCGGAGCAGGCGCCGCCTTCGGTGGAGCCAGGGAAAGGCCTTGCCCCGGTAAGCGATAACCTTCTGCGGGTGTGGAACCAGAATAATTCCACCAAGTCGTGGACCTTCTTTGACCCAGACCCAGATCTGGCGGCAGTGGCCACGCTAACCAAGTTGGTGGATGGCTGGGTGTATTGGGTCCGGGTGAAGGCAGACCAGACCGTGAAGCTCAACGGCAAGGAGCGCGCCCTGTTTCAGGGCTGGAACTTGATTGTGTGGTAGCGGCCAGACCCTCGACCGCCCGTGGTGAGTCCTTCGGTTGAAGGATGAGCCTGTCGAACCACCAGCGCCGCTGCCAACCATCCTTCGACAAGCTCAGGATGAGCGGGTGCTAGCTCAAGGTGATCGGGTATCCCTGATGTGCGTTAGCCCTCCAGCTTCTCCAGGGGAGCGTAGCTTAACAACAGCCTCTTGATGCCTGCGCCCTCCCGGAACTGCACGGTCACTTCGTGGTCGCCTCCCGAAGGGATGCAGCTCAGCACTACCCCTTCCCCAAAGGCCGCATGGCGCACCAGGTTGCCTGGCTGCAGGGATGGGCGCGCCGAGATGGGGGCTGGCGGAGCAGCGGCTACGTCAGGCCGCCGGTTGTAGCGTACCGTCTGGACTTCAGCGATGGGCGAAGCGGCCCTGGCGGGCTGGGCCGACGCCAACAGGTGGGGTGGAATCTCCTGGAGGAAGCGGGAGGCAATGGCCGGCCCGCTGCTGCCGCCAAAACCGCGCCTGAAGGCCCGCAGCAGATACAGCTTCTCTTTGGCCCGCGTGATTCCCACGTAACACAGCCGCCGCTCTTCTTCCAGTTGGTGGGGTTCGTCCAGGGAACGGCTGTGGGGCAGCAGCCCTTCTTCCAGGCCAACTATGAACACCACCGGGAACTCCAGCCCCTTGGCCTGGTGCAGGGTAATCAGGGTGGCTGAATCTTCGGCTTCTTCGTAGGTGTCCACGTCGGCCACCAGGGAAAGGCGTTCCAGCAGGCTGCTCAAGCCGTTGGGCGGCTCCTCAGCGTTAAACTCCCGGGCGGTCTCCCGCAATTCCAGGATGTTCTCCCACCGCTCTTCAGCGTTATCGGGGCTGTCCTGGATGTGCCGCCGGAATCCTGTATCCTCCACCACCCGGTCAATCAGCTCCACAATGGACAGCTCGGTGCTTTGTTTCACCAGCGTATCCAGGCACTGGGCAAACTTGGCTATGGAATTAGCGGCCCGGACGGTCAGAGGGACCGGGCAAGGCTCCCTGGCGGCTAGGGCGGCGGCGATGCGCTGCATGGCGGCGAACAGGGGCAGGCGCTCCCGCTGGGACCAGGCTACCAGGTCCTGCACCGACTTGGCTCCGATGCCCCGGGGCGGCACGTTCATGACGCGGGTCAGGTTGACCTCGTCCAGCGGGTTATGCAACAGCCGCAGGTAGGCCATCAAGTCCTTGATTTCCCGGCGCTGGTAGAACCGCACGCCGCCCACCAGCCGGTACTTGATGCCCATGCGTAGGCACGCCTCTTCCAGGGCGCGGGACTGGGCGTTAATCCGGTACATCACTGCGCAGTCGCCGGGACGCCGCTTTTCCTGGCGCACCAGCCGGCTGATTTCGCTGGCGACGAATTCAGCCTCTTCCTCCGGGTTGTAGGCCTCATGCACCATTACCGGCGCGCCCTTGGCGTTGTCGGTGAACAGGTCTTTGGGAAGCCGCATGCCGTTGATCGAGATGAGTTTTTTGGAGGCTTCCAGAATTGTGCCTGTGGAGCGGTAGTTCTGCTCCAGGGCAATGGTCTGAGCCTCCGGGTAGTCCTTCTGAAAGCTGAGGATGTTGCGGATGTCCGCGCTGCGCCAGGAGTAGATGGACTGGTCCGGGTCGCCTACCACGCAAATGTTGCGGCGCCCTTCCGCCAGCAGCCGGGCCAGCTGGTACTGGGCCACGTTGGTGTCCTGGAACTCGTCCACCATGACGTACTGGTAGCGCTGCTGGTACTTGTGGCGCACTTCCGCGCTGCTCTGCAAAAGCTGCACCGAGCGCATCAACAGGTCGTCAAAGTCCAGGGCGTTGTTGCGGGCTAGCAATTCCTCGTAATGGTGGTAGACCTGGGCGCACCGCTCTTCAAAGAAACTCTGGCGCTGGCGGCCCAGGGTCTGGGAGTCCCACAATACGCTCTTGGCCCGGGAGATTACCCCCTGCACCGCTTGGGGCGGGAAACGTTTGGCATCTAGTTCCGCCAGTTCCATGCCCTGCTTGATGAGGGCCAGTTGGTCTTCCGTGTCGTAGATGGTGTAGTTGGGCTGCACTCCCACCGTTCCGCCGTCCCGCCGCAGCAGCTGGGCGCAAAAAGCGTGAAAGGTGCCCACGGTCAGGGAATCAGCGCGGGGGCCAACCAGGCGGCTTAGACGGTCCCGCATTTCCCGGGCCGCCTTGTTGGTGAAGGTCACTGCCAGAATGCGGTGGGGGCTGACCCCGCAGACCCGCACCAGGTAAGCAATGCGGTGGGTAATTACCCGCGTTTTGCCGCTGCCCGGCCCGGCCACTATCAACAGCGGGCCTTCAATGGTCTCCACTGCTTGCCGCTGGGCCGGGTTCAGTCCCTGCAACACTTCCAATCCAGGAGTCATAGGCCGATTATAGCATGGCGACCTTTACTCATAAGTTTGGGGATGGCCTCCCTCGTCATTTCTTCGGCGCTAGTTGTAGTTCCAAAATTGGCACCTGTATTTCACCAGGTGGTCACCTCCTTGGCCTTTGGTGCCAACGCATTCGCTGGTAACATAATTGGTGACCAAAAGGGAAAGTTATTTGGAGGTAATCCATTATGCTTAGGGGTCTAGGCAAAACCTTACTGAGCAAGACGCCGCGGGCGGTTCTGGGCGCGCTGGCAGTGCTGGGGCCTGCTGGCGGTGCTGGTGTTCCAGACCGTGACGCTGGCCTACGCCACCACTTCGGGCATCGAGATAAAGAAGTACACTAACGGGCAGGATGCCGATACTGCGCCTGGCCCGCAAATCGAGAACTGCGATCAGGTAGTGTGGACTTACGAGGTTCGGCTCTTCGCGCCTCAGGCCACTGGCCCCCTGACTCCCCTGTCCAACATCGTGGTGGTGGACGATGACGGCAACGGCGTAGCGCCGCCCAACTTCTTCCCCACGCGACTGGCAGACAATCCGGGAAACAATGACAACATCCTGGAGCAAGGCGAAGTTTGGCGCTACCAGGCCGTGGATGGCACCCCGGCGCTGGGGCAGTACGTCAACCGTGCGCAGGCGCGAGGCACCGCTCCTGATGGCGTCACATACTCGGACACCGACCTGAGCCACTATTTTGGCGTGCCCTGCGTGCCGGACAATCCCTCCGTGGACCTGATCAAGTCCACCAACGGGGACGACGCCAACACCCCCACCGGCCCCTACATCCCCGCGGGCGGGGCGGTGAACTGGACCTATGAAGTAACTAACACGGGCAACGTAGCTCTGACGGACGTAGTGGTGACCGACGACCAGGGCGTGGTGGTGACCTGCCCGGCCACCAGCCTGGCGGTGGGCGCCTCCATGACCTGCACGGCCAATGGAGTGGCAGTGGCGGGCCAGTACGCCAACCTGGGCATAGTTTCGGGCAAATCCCCCGACGGCGCTCAAGTGGCAGACGATGATCCCAGCCACTACTTTGGCAGCAACCCGGCCATCGCCATCGTCAAAAAGACCAATGGCGATGACGCCAACGCCGCGCCCGGCCCCAACATCCCAGTGGGCGGCGCGGTAACCTGGACCTACGAAGTAACCAACACCGGCAACGTGACCCTGACCAACGTGACGGTCACCGACGACCAGATTGCCAACGACGCCACGGCCATCAACTGCGGCGCAGGCAACAACATCATCGCTAGCCTGGCAGTGGGCGCTTCCGCCACCTGCACGGCCACGGGCACGGCAGTGGCGGGCCAGTACGCCAACATTGGTACGGCCACAGGCACGCCTCCAGTTGGACCTAACGTGTCTGCCAGCGACCCCAGCCACTACTTCGGCGTTGAGACTCCCGATGGTGGCGAAGGTTGCACCCCCGGTTACTGGAAGAACCACACCGGTTCCTGGCCGGCTCCCTATGCCACCGGCAATAAGTACAATACCGTGTTCGGCGTGACATCCACCTTCGGCAGCAGCTTCACTTTGCTGGACGCCCTGGAACAGGGCGGCGGTGGAGAAAAGGCCCTGGGCCGGCACGCGGTGGCAGCCCTCCTGAATGCGGCCAGCGCTGACGTGGACTACGAGTTCACCGTGGCGGAAGTCATTGCCATGGTGCAGGGCGCTTACGTCTCCGGCGACTATGAAGGCGTCAAGGACCAACTGGCGGCGGAGAATGAGCGCGGTTGCCCCCTGGGCAAGGATGACTGCAAGGATGACGACCACGACAGCAAGGGCTGGGGCGGCAAGGGCAGCAAGTCGGCCTTTGGCGTCAGCGGCGGCAGCGACGACGACTGCGACGATGACGAGGACGATGGCGGAAACGATTGCGACGACCACGACAGCAAGGGCTGGGGCGGCAAGGGCAGCAAGTCGGCCTTTGGCGTCAGCGGCGGCAGCGACGACGACTGCAAGGGGGATAGCAAGGGTGGCAAGGGGGGTAGCTGGGGCAGCAAAAATAGGTAATTGCCTTCAGAAACCCACTCTTGATTGACCAGGTTTACGGGGCCGGATGCCATCAGGTGTCCGGCCCTCTTTTATCAGTGGCGTCCAGCGGCGTCCTGGGTGACACATAGTAGTCTTGGCGCCTTGATGCTATAATCCCCATCAATTAAATATGATTGCCCACGGAATTTGGGGCGTATCTAATTTAAAGCCAGGGGCCAGGTTTTGGCCCGCGGAGGAAGCATCGAGATGGTCATCCGGCAGAACCTCAGGACTCCAGGGCCTACGCCCATCCCCGACGACATTGTGGCGGCCCTGGGCAGCCCCATGATTGACCATCGCGGCCCGGAATTCCGGGACCTGATACGGAAGGTCACCGCGCAGCTCAAGCAGGTCTTTATGACCCGCTATGATGTGCTCATCCTCACCGCCTCGGGCACCGGCTCCCTGGAAGCGGCCATCGTTAACTCCCTCTCGCCAGGCGACAAAGTGCTTATGCCCACTGCCGGTGCCTTTGGCGACCGCTTTGGCGATGCCGCAGAGGCCTACGGCGCCCAGGTGCAGCGCCTGCTTGTGGAGTGGGGCACGGCCATTGACCCGGATATTATCCGCCGGGCGCTGCGGGCCGACCCGGAAATCAAGGCTGTCCTTATCACCCACAACGAGACCTCCACGGGCATTACCCACGATCTGGAGGCCATCTCCAGCGTGGTCAAGGGCGAGTTCAACAAGCTGCTGTTGGTGGACGCAGTAAGCAGCCTGGGGTGCATCCCCCTGCCGGTGGACGGCTGGAACTGCGACCTGGTGGGCACCGCCTCCCAGAAGGGCTTTATGATTCCGCCGGGATTGTCCTTCATCAGCGTCAGCCCGGCGGCCTGGGAAGCTCAGAAGACCGCTGCCATGCCCCGTTTTTACTTTGACCTTAAAGCAGCCCGTCAGTACCTGGAGCGGGGGCAGACTCCCTGGACGCCCAACGTGGCGGCTTTCTATGGCCTGAGCGCCGCCCTGGACAAGCTGCTGGTTCAGGGTATGGAATCAGTGTTCGAGCACCACGCCGATATTGGACAATTTACCCGGGAAGGCGTACGGGACCTGGGGTTGGATCTGCTTTCCCAGGATGAAGCGCGGGCCTCCAACACCGTTACGGCGGTAAAGATTCCTGCCAGCGTGGACGGCCCCCGGCTGGTCAAGCTGATGCACGATGAAGAGCACGTGGTGCTGGCCGGCGGCCAGGGCAAACTGGCGGGCAAGATTTTCCGCATCGGCCATCTGGGGTATGTGTCCAGGGAGGACATTGAGGAAGTGCTGGCGGCGCTGAAGCGGGTGCTGCCCAGGGTCGGCTACAGCGCTTTCTGAGAGCCTGTGTGAGAAATGCCGTCTACCCAGCCTGCTCATCCTGAGCTTGTCGAAGGATGAGTAGCTTTTAGCCCGCTCATGGTTCGACAAGCCCCGACCTGGTCGGGATCCCGATACGTCGGGACTCACCACGAGCGGGAATTGTCACACACCCTCTGAGAGCCTGTGTCAAAAGTGACCGCTCATGGTTCAATAGGCTCACCACGCGGGAGATGAGGGAACCAATTTCCAAACATCCCTAAGAGGGTGTCTAAAAAGGCTAGGTGCTCGTGGTTCGACAGGCTCACCACAAGCGGTCCTTCAGCCGAAGGACGCTCACCCTGAGCTTGTTGAAGGGTGAGCGCTGGTAGTGCACAGCACTTTTTAAACACGCTCTAATAACTCGGTACTGGTTCACTTTGGGTCTCGTCATTCCGGCGGAAGCCGGAATCCAGTAAAGCAAGTCAACCTAGTGCGTATCTGGACACCGGCCTTTGCCGGTGTGACGGATGGCCCTCTTATTTCCTGCAATGGCAAGCTGAACCACTACCTAATAAATAATCGGGACTTTCGGCGGGTATCGCCCTGTCCGTTCTGGTCCGCTCTCCAAGGGAGGTCTGAATTTTGGCCCTTTCCCAACACCAGCAGGCGGTGTCGGCGCTCCGCATCACCCTGGCGGAGTTGCAGCACAAAGAGCGGCAGCTGGACAACCTGATTCAGCAGTTCCGCAACCAGCTGCGGCGGCTGCCCCGCCAGGTCATGTATGGCAGGGCCTCCCTGGACCTGTCCCTGTCGGCCATGGCGGAAATAGAGGAACGTTTGGCCGATGCCCTGGCCACGCGCCGCCGGGTGCTGGTAATCCGCAAGGCTGCCCTGGAAGAGCTGGAGGCCCTGGAGCTAATCAAGCGAGTAGACGAGGCTAGGCACAAGCTGCAAGGGTTGAAGCGTCAAGCCCTGGCGTTTCCAGCCAGCGAGGACATTCTGCAGGAAATCCGGCAGCTTGAGCAGTTCATTGCCGACAACAGCAAGCGGGCGGAACAGGCCATCACTGCCAGTTACCTGGAGCGGCAGCAGGGCCCCTAGACCAGACCGTTCAACTGGTTAATCACCAGCCCGGTGGCCAGCTTGGGATAGAAAAAGGTGGACTTGGGCGGCAGCCTTTGTCCCTGGCCCACCACTTCCTCAAACCGGTCCAGGGGGAAAGGCCGCAGCAAAAAGGCCATCTGCTGCGCTCCCGACGCCGTCATTTGCAGCGCCGCCTGATGGTCGTGCAGATAGGTGAGACGGCTTCCGGCGGTGGTCCCCAGGGCGGGTTTCAGCACCTGCTCCTCCAGTATCCAGGCTTCTGACACTGAGAGCAGCCCCCATCCTGTGCGGTCCAGGTCCTTGCGGAGCGACAAAATCTGGGCGTCCCTGCTCCCCGCCTCCACCAGCGCCAGCACCTGCCCGGTCCGGCCCAGAGCCGCCACTTCCGCCACCAGCTTATCGCCGGAGGAGTCGCCCGCCAAAGAGACGTGGCGGGTCTCAAAAAGCTGCTGCAAGCGCTGGCGCACTTTAGCCAATTCCCCGGCGGACAGGCCGCCCAGCACCCGGTGGTAGGGCAGCACCATCAGGCCTGGGTCCTCAAAGGCAATCAGCGCCATCATGACAAAGTTGTGTCCCGCCTCGGGGCTGGCAGCGGGCATAGCCTTGGCCTGGCGGCGTTGAAACTGGAGCGCGGCTTCATAGCGGTGGTGCCCATCTGCCAGGAAAATTGGCTCGCCGGCAATGGCCTGGCTAATCCGGCTGCAAATTGCTGTGTCACCAATGGGCCACAGGGCGTAGTCCTGATCGCCCATGCCCCGTATGTCCACGGCGGGCCTGCTGGACATCACCTGGGCAAGGAGTTTAGCCACCTGGCCATGCCGGTCCCGGTACAGGCTCATGATGGGGCTTACGTTGGCCTGGCAGGCGGCCATCAGCGCCACCCGGTCCGCCACCGGCGCCTGGCGGGTGAACTCGTGGGGCAGCACTACCCGCTTCTCGTACTCTTCAATGCGCAGGCGGCCAAACAACTCCAGCCGCTGGTGCGCCTGTCCCCGGAATTGGAAGCCGTGGCGCACCAGGTAAAACTGGGGATGGGCGTCCTGGACTAGAACCCGCTCCCGCTGCCACTGGTGCAGGGTGGCGGCGGCCCTGGCGTAGGGGTCGTCCTGGGGGCCGGCGGGATGGGGCGCTTCGCCTCCCTCCACGTGGACAATGTTGTAGGGGCTGCGCTGGCGCAGGGACTCCTCCATATCCGGGCCAATCAGGTCGTAGGGCGGGCAGATTAGGTCCTCCAGGTTTCCTGCTGCCTGAGGGTTGTATCGCCAGCCGCGGAAAGGACGGAAATCTGCCATGCGCACACCTGCCTTTGCCAGGATTATAGCCGGGGCTGGCGGGGGAGTCCACCGATGTTGTGGGGCAGTAGTGTATCAATTAGCGATTCGTCGTTCCGACGAATGCCGGAACCTAGGAGGATCCCTAAATCACGTAGCTATCTGGGCACCCCGATAAGTCGGGGTGCGACGAGTTTAGGCTTGGGGCAAACTGATACATTACCTGTGGGGCCTTATATTGGCGCAGGGTGGTAAACGCGGGAGCGGGTCTTGCCTTCCGGCGCCAGCAGCCCGGCCTTGACCAGCGCCGCCAGGTCCCGGGAGGCGGTGATGGCCGATACCCCGGTGATTTCCATGTAGTCGGCCCGGGTGATTTGCCCAATACGTCTTGCGAAAATGAAGCCCTCCATCTGGCGACGGCTCAGCCCGTATTGCTCTCCTGTACTATAGCTTTGCTGCATCCAACGATGCCAGTCGGTCAACCCGTCTACAAGGTAACCAACCTCGCTTCTTACTGCGAGGATGAACTCCTCTAGCCAGGGCGTGGCATCATATTCTAAGAAAAAATTAGTGCCCAGTGTCTTTTCCAAGGCGGTAATGTAGGCGTCACGGTTGCGGAAAAGTTGCGATTCCAAGGACAGCAATTTTCGGAATCCAAATTGGGACCGTTGGAGCAATAGAGTTGCCAGCGCCCGTGATGTCCGCCCGTTGCCGTCCCAGAAAGGGTGGATGGCCACCAGATGGATGTGTGCTAAGCCTGCCTTGATGACTGGATGGGTTTCATCCTCCTGGCGGAGCCACAAGGCAAAGGCGCGCATCAGGGCGGGCACGTCGCCCTGGTCCGGCGGCGTGTACCTTCCCACAGTGTTCTGTCCCTTACGGTACACGCCGGGCGTCAGCATCTCGGAAGCGCCCAGCATGAACTGCCGGTTCAACTCCCGTATAACCAGCTCGTCAATGGGAATGTCATGTTGGTCGCTGAGGAAGTCCACGAATTCATATGCCCGCAAAGCATTCAGGTTGGCTTGCTCGTCTTCGGTGGGTCTGGCCCCGGCCCCTTGGGCGACCAAGCGACCTACTGCTGCCTCGTCCAGTTTTGCTCCCTCAATTTGCGTCGTGCTGGCGGCACGCCGGACCTGAATTTCCCGCCGTATCCAGGCTTCGTGCTTGGGCATGAGCAGCGCCTGCTCGACGAGGAAACTCTTCCTCTCAAGATCTGCTAAATCAGCGTTGACGTCTGGGGTGATGCTAAAATGCGGCGTGAAGATATTATCAATCATAACAGACATATACCATATCATACTATCAAATATGATAGTTATAATAATATCATACAACCTTTTTAACAGCAAGCTAATTTAGGCGTGGCGGCTCTGCCCGCATGTTGCAATTCTCCTTCCTGCCCATCACCCAGTGTGATATACTTCTTGCCGATTTGGCTGATATTTGGCAGCCTAAGGGGAGTGCTTGTCCATGCCAGGCGCAATCAAATTTGTGGAGAACGGCACCATTACCAGCGCCCGCGGTTTCACTGCCGGAGCCACCTACGCCGGTCTCAAGACCTACGCCGCGGACAAGCTGGACCTGGGCCTTATCTTCTCGGAAACACCGTGCACCGCCGCGGGGGTATTCACCACCAGCGCCATACGGTCGCCTTCGGTGACCGTGTGCCAGGAGCACATTGCGGCGGGCCCCGTGCGGGGTCTGGTGGTTAACGCCGGTATTGCCAACGCCTGCGTGGGTGAGCAGGGGTATAAGGATGCCCAGGAAGCCACTTCCCTGGCGGCTGCCCGTTTGGGTGTTCGCCCGCAAGAAGTGCTGATTTGCAGCACCGGCGTCATCGGCGTGGAACTGCCCATGTCCCTCATCCGCAGCGGCATCAGCAAGATTGACCTGGCCGCCGATGGCGGGCACATGGTGGCCCGCGCTATGATGACCACCGATACCCGTCCCAAAGAGGCGGCGGTGACCTTTCAAGCCGGCGGTCGCCAGATTAACATGGGCGGCGTGGCTAAAGGCGCTGGCATGATTCACCCCAACATGGCTACCATGCTGGCCTTTGTCGCCACCGATGCGGCAGTGGAGCCCCGGTTGCTGCAGACCGCCCTGCGGGAAGCAGCCGACACGTCTTTCAATATGGTGACAGTGGACGGTGATACCAGCACCAACGACTCCCTGCTGGTTATGGCCAACGGCGCTGCGGGCAACCGGCCCATCGCCGCAGGCTCTCCGGACGCCGCCATATTCCAGGAGGCGCTGCGGCAGTTGTGTGTGCACTTGGCCCGGGAGATGGCGCGGGATGGCGAAGGCGCTTCCCACCTGATTGTGGTGGAAATCAACGGCGCCAGGAACACCGCCGACGCCCGCCGCGCCGCCCGCACCATCGCTTCCTCCAGCCTGGTCAAGTCTGCGGTGTACGGCTCCGACCCCAACTGGGGCCGGGTGCTGGCCGCCCTGGGCCGCAGCGGCGCTTCCGTAGATGAGAACCAGATTGACCTGTTTGTCAACGGCGTCTGCATCATGGAGGGCGGCAAGCCCATCCCCTTCCACCGCGATGCGGTGGTGGCGCTGATGCGCGGGCCTGAGGTGTCCTTCCGCCTTCAGCTCAACCTGGGGGACGGCCAGGCCACTGCCTGGGGCTGCGACCTGACCGAGCAGTACGTCATCATCAACAGCGCCTACACCACGTAGGATGCCGTGGCTAGTTCATTTCCCAGGTCCCGTATGGATTTGTATTCAACATATGGTCGCTGTTCCCCATGTTTTCTTACCGGGGGACAACAGCCTTGCAGTGCTGCGCAGTCCCTCTGCTGCCAGGCCGCTGAACTTCGCCAGGGGATGAAGTAGTGCCGCGCCCGCCGATAGTAATAAAGATTGGCGGCAGCACCCTGGGAAGCCACGATACCAGCCTTAAGGACCTGGTCACTCTCCAGAAGCAGGGCGTTGATGTAGTGGTGGTTCACGGCGGCGGCAACGTCATATCCCAGTGGATGCAGCGCCAGGGCATTCCGCCCCGCTTTGTTAACGGCCTGCGCGTTACCGACGGCCCCAGCCTGGACATTGTGGTGGCAGTGCTTACCGGCCTGATTAACAAGGAACTGGTGGGCCTGGTGCATCGCTTGGGCGGGCGCGCCATCGGCGTCAGTGGCATTGACGGCGCTATGCTGGAAGCCAAGGTGGTGGACCCGGAACTGGGCTTTGTGGGTGAAGTCACCCGCGTCAATCCGGAACCTCTGCAGGCCATTCTGGCCGGCGGCTACATCCCTCTGGTGGCACCCCTGGCCATGCACTGCCAGGACGGGCCGCAGCACTCCAGCGGTTCCCTGAACATTAACGGCGATACCGTGGCTGGAGAACTGGCCCACGCGCTGTCTGCCCAGCGGCTGATTTTTCTTACGGACGTTCCAGGCATAATGGACGCCAGCGGGCGGGTCATCCCGCGTCTGGACCGCCCCCGGGCCGATCTGCTGCTCCAGTCGGGAGTGGTCAAGGGCGGAATGATTCCCAAGCTGGGGGCCTGCTTGCGCGCCCTGGAGCGGACGCCGGTGGCCGACATCATAGATGGACGCCAGCCGGAGGCGCTGTTGGCCTGCGTCCAGGGCCGGGGCTTTGGCACCCGCATTTCAGGCGAGGCCGCACTGCCCAGCCCATAGTGGGGCGGGCGGGGTAAGGCTCCACAATCATGAGCTACAACCTGCCCGGCGATGCTGGCGGCCAGGCTCACCCCCAATATCCGGGCATCTCCAGGCTGGCCCTGCGCCGCGCCAGCAAAATCTTCATTCTCATCGCAGCCCTCTTCCTTGCACCCTTGCTGGTATGGTGGGCGGCCCGCCTGTACACCGACTGGCTGTGGTTCTCCCATCTGGGTTTTCTGGGGGTCTTCGCCAAAATCCTTCTGTTCAAGTTCGGGCTGTTTGCCGGCGGCGCCCTGGCGGCGGCTACGGTGCTGTCCTTGAATTTGTACCTGGCGCTGCGGCTGGCTGGCGGTCCATCCACCCTTGCCCTTCCGGAAAACACCTTGCGGCTCCTGCGGGCGCTGGTGGCAGGTTCAGCATTAGCGGCAATTATCATAGCGGCCCTGGTGTTAGGCTCTGCGCTGATGGGCCGCTGGGAGACCCTCCTGCTGTTCTTCCACCGTGTGCCCTTCGGCGTGGCCGACCCCCAGTTTGGCCTGGACATCACTTTCTACGTAGTGATTTTGCGGTTGCTGCAACTAGCGCAGGGCTGGCTGCTGGGGTTGGTCATCACTGCCATTGCCGGGTCGCTGGCCCTTTACGCCGCCATCTTCAGCCTGCGGGGACTTAACCTGGTCATCACTCCGCGCATTCTCAAGCACGTGGCGGGCCTGGGCGCCGCCTTGATGCTGGTCATTGCCTTGGGGCATGGCCTGCACGTGTTTGGCCTGGCGCTGGCCAGCCGGGGTGCAGTCACGGGCGCAACTTATACCGACGTCCATGCCCGTCTGCCCGCGCTGTTATTCCTTACCGCCGTGGCGGTCCTGGCGGCTGTAGGGTTCGCCGTCAGCCAGCGGTTCGGCGGGCTTCGCTTAATGATAGGCTGCTTTACCTTGTGGGTTATTGCGGCCTTGCTGGCTGGGGTGGCCTATCCGGCGGCGTTCCAGCAGCTTCAGGTCTCGCCCAACCAGTTTGCCAGGGAAGCGCCCTACATTCAGCGTAATATCGAAGCAACCCGGCGCGCCTATCAGCTAGACTCGGTGCAGGAAATAGCCTTCCCTGCTCTGGTCAGCTTGACCCAAGAGGCGGTGGTCCAGAACCCGGCTACGGTGGATAACATCCGCCTCTGGGACGGGCAGCCTTTGCTGGACGTGCTGAACCAGCTTCAGTTCAGCCAGCTTTACTACACTTTTCTGAACGTGGATTCGGACCGTTACCTTCTGGATGGCCGCCTGGTCCAAGTTCTGGTGGCGGCCCGGGAGCTGGAGCAGGACAGTCTTCCCGCTGACGCCCGCAACTGGGTGAACCAACGGCTGCAATACACCCACGGCTATGGCGTTGTCATGGGCCGCGCCACCAGCTTTACACCTGGCGACGGCCGCCCGGAGTTTCTCTCCAGGGACATTCCCATACGCAGCGCATTTCCCGTATCAAGGCCACAAATCTTCTACGGCGAGGGCGATGCCCGTTTCACCCTGGTCAATACCGCCATGCCGGAGGTTGACCCGGATGCCAGCGCACGCCACTACCAAGGGTCCGGGGACTTGCTGCTCAACTCTTATCTGCGCCGCCTGGCCTTCTCTGTGCGGTTTGGCGACGTTAACTTATTGCTCAGCGACCAGATTACTCCAGAAAGCCGCATCCAGTACAGGCGCAAAGTGGCGGAGCGGGTGCGCGCCCTTGCTCCATTCCTTACCTTGGATGGCGACCCATACCCTGCGCTGGATGAAGCGGGCCGGGTGTGGTGGCTGCTGGATGGTTACACCACCACGCGCAGTTATCCATACTCCACCGTTCACCGCGGCAGGTTCAATTACATTCGCAATAGCGTCAAGGTGACGGTGGACGCCTACAATGGGAGCGTCCAGTTTTACACGGCGGACGACGCCGACCCCCTGCTGCGCATGTACCGGAAGGCCTTTCCGGGGATGTTTGGGGACCTGGAGGAGATGCCCCAAGCCCTGCGCCAGCACCTGCGCTATCCCAGGGATCTGTTTTCGGCCCAGGCCCAGCAGTACCTGCGCTATCATGTGACCGATCCCCAGGTTTTTTTCAACCAGGCAGAGCAGTGGGCCATCCCCCTGGAGACGCGGTTTGGCAAGCCCGGCGCGCAAGTTACGCCGACCTACCTGGTGACTACCCTGCCCGGTGAAGTTGCCCCAGAGTTTATACTTATGGTGCCCTTTTCCCCCGCAGGAGAGAAGCGGAACCTGGTGGGCTGGCTGGTGGCGCGCAACGACGCCCCCCACTACGGGCAGTTGATGGCCTTTCGGGTGCCGGGAGACCGGCAGGTGGACGGCCCCAGCCAGGTGGAGGCGCGCATTGAAAACGACCAGCAAGTGTCCCAGCAGTTCACCCTGTGGGAGGGGGCTGGTTCCCGCATCGTCCGGGGGCAACTGCTGGTCATACCCATAGGTAATGCGATAATCTATGTGGAGCCGCTTTACCTGCGGTCGGAGGTGGTGGCTTTCCCAGAGCTGAAGAAAGTCATTGTCGCCGACGGCAACCGGTTGGTTATGGCCGATTCGGTGCGCGAAGGGCTGGCCCGCCTGACCGGCGGCGTCACTGCTCCGCCTGCGCCGGGTGGCGGCCCGCCCCAGTTCCGGGAAGATTTGGAACGAATTCAGGATGCGGTGCGGCAACTGCAGCAGTCCCTGGATGCCCTGCAAAAAGCGCTGGATGACTTGGGTATTTCGTTAGGAGGAAGTGGCCCGCCATGAGCAAGAGCGAAGAATGGATTGCCCTGGAACAGAAATACTATGCCCAGACCGTGCGGCGGCAGCCGGTGGTTATTGTGCGGGGCCAGGGTTCCCGCGTGTGGGACGCCGATGGTAAAGAGTACCTGGACTTTGTGGCTGGCTGGGCAGTGGATAACCTGGGCCACAGTCACCCGGTAGTCACCCAGGCCATTGTGGAGCAGGCAGCCACCTTGCTCCAGACCTCCAACCAGTTTTATACCGTGCCGCAGATTATGCTGGCCCAGCTGCTCATCGAAAACAGCTGCATGGACCGGGTGTTCTTCGGCAACAGCGGCGCGGAGGCCAACGAAGGCGCCCTGAAGTTAGCCCGCCGCTACGGCAAGCTGCACCGGAATGGGGCCTTTGAGGTCATTACAGCCTTCAACTCCTTCCACGGCCGCACTTTGGCCAACGTGGCGGCCACCGGCCAGCCCCACTACCAGGAGGGCTTTGTGCCTCTGCTGCCTGGTTTTGTCCACGTGGAGTTCAACGATGTAGAGGCCATCATGAACGCCACCACTGACAAGACGGCGGCGGTGTTACTGGAGCCGGTGCAGGGCGAGGGTGGCGTGGTTATCCCCGATGAGGACTATTTGAAGCGGGTGCGGGCCTGGTGCGACCAGCAGGGCTTGCTGCTCATGTTGGATGAGGTGCAGACCGGCATGGGCCGCCTGGGCAGCCTTTTTGGCTACCAGGAGTACGGTGTTGAGCCAGACGTGATGACCCTGGCTAAGGGTCTGGGCTATGGCGTGCCCATTGGCGCTTTCTTGTCCAAGCAGGCCAGCATGGCTTTGACCTTTGGCGACCACGGCTCTACCTTTGGCGGCAACGCCCTGACCACCGCCGCCGCCTACGCAGGCACCAAGTTCCTCATCGAAAATAATATACCTGATCATGCCCGGCAGATGGGCGAGCATCTGCTTATGCGCCTGAATGAGCTGAAGTCTCGCTTCTCCTTTCTTACCGGCGTCCGGGGCAAGGGCTTGCTGGCCGCCATCGAGTTTGAAAGCAACATCACTCCCCAGGTGCTCACCCATGCCAACCAGGCAGGGATACTTTTGAACGGCGTGCGGCCCAACGCCATCCGGTTCATGCCGCCCCTGACCATCACTGCCGCCGAAATTGATGAGGGGTTGGGGAGGCTGGCCCAGGCCCTGGGCAAGATTTAAGGGGGTGTCTCATGTCAGCAGCAGATAATCGGGCGGCCTTGCGCCGCGCCATCGAGGGCTGGAACCAGGGAGACCGGGAGGCATACTTAAAGTTGTATGACTCCCGCGCTGTGCTGCACGGGTATCAAGGCGTTGGGCCGGGGTTGGATGGCATCCGCCAATTCTACGGGGGTTTTTGGTCGGCATTTCCCAGCAGCCGTATTGACCTGGACCAGGTGGTTGCCGAAGGGGACAAGGCGGCCTGCTCCTTCACCCTGGCGGGCCTTCACTTGGGCGAGTTCAACGGCATTCCTGCCACCGGAAAGCAGGTGGCTATCTCTGGCATCACCGTTCTGCGGTTTGCCAACGGGCAATGTGTTGAACGCTGGAGCCAGGCGGACTTTCTTGGCCTGCTCCAGCAACTGGGTGTCATCCCATCTCCAGCTCCCCAGCCGTCGGCGCAGCAGCACCCCGGTCCGGACCGCCAGCCGGTGGATTCCAAAGCCCGGTCGCGCCGGGCCAGTAAGGCATCAGAAAATAAGGCTCTAGTAAGGTGGTTCTTTAAGGAGGCCCAGACCCGGCACAAATTGGCCGCGGTGGACCGGTTTCTTTCCCCGGATTTTGTGGATTACAGCTCGGCCATGTACGGGACACCGCCTAACAGGGATGGGGTGAAGCAGTTTTTCCAGGTGCTGTACGCGGGTTTGCCGGATGTGCGGGCCATCACCCATGACCAGGTTTCCGAGGGGGATATAGTGGTAACCCGCAAGACCCTTCGGGGCACTCACCGGGGCCAATTCATGGGAGCGCCGCCGACGGGCAAGGTCATCTCAATTTCGGTCATTGATATGCTTCGGGTCTCCGGCGGCAAAATTACCGGCCATTGGGCAGCCATTGACCGCCTGGGTCTGTTGACGCAGCTTGGCCTGGCGCCTCCAGCAGGCTAGGCTTGTCATAACTCTTGACGACTGTGGTCTGGTCTCATACATTGTGGACATACGTTCTTGGAGAGACCTGTGCAAAGGACACAAATCTATCTGACTGAAACAGAGCGGCAGGCCCTTCGCATTCTGGCGATCCAGACGGGACGGACTCAGAGCGACCTGGTGGGGGAGGCTATTGACCAGTTTGTTGGAAAGCACATGGTAAAAGACCGCCGCAAACTTCTTTAGCAAGGCCGCGGCCTCTGGCAGGACCGCAATGACTTGCCGGATTTTAGCGCCCTCAGGAAGGAACTGGGCCGGATAGCATTGGGCGGTGGTTAGAGTACATGCCTACGCAGTTGCTTATAGATACCGTTGTGGTGATCGAGCACTTGCGCGGGCGCCCAGAGGCGATAACATACCTGGAGCAGCTGGAGGATGCACTACTCTCGTCTCCATAACGGTTGCTGAACTATATGCAGGGGTCAGAGGTGAATCGGAGAGGCGGCACTTGTCCCAGTTCTTGCTGGCGTTTGAGGTATTGCCTGTGACCGCTGAGGTGGGTCAGGTGGGGGGCTTGTTCAGACGAGACTACGGCCCCAGTCATGGCACTGGTCTGGCCGATGCGTTAATTGGTGCAACTGCTCAAATACATGGGGCGACTCTGGTTACTTTTAACAGTCGGCATTATCCCATGCTAAATCTGGAGAATGTGCAAGTCCCTTACGTTAGACACTGAGGTGTCGCAGTGGGCCAGGAACGGCCGGATGCGGCTGTAAATCATGGCATCGCTTAAAATTAGAGTTTGGAGACATAATGGCAAGGAAAAAGGTTATCCTGGCTTACAGCGGCGGACTGGACACCTCGGTGGCTGTCCCCTGGTTCAATGAGAAATACGACGTGGATGTGGTCACCATGACCGTGGATCTGGGCATGGTAGACCTGGAGACCATCCGCCAGCGCGCCCTGAAAGTGGGAGCCGCCAAAGCCCTGACTGTGGACGGCAGGGAAGCCCTGGTCAACGAGTTTTTATTCCCCGCCCTGCAGGCCGGGGCCATCTACGAGGAGCAGTACCCGTTGGCCACCGCCCTGGGGCGTCCCCTCATCGCCCGCTGCCTGGTAGAGGCCGCCCGGGCAGAGGGTGCCTACGCCGTGGCCCACGGCTGCACCGGCAAGGGCAACGACCAGGTCAGGCTGGACGTGGGCGTCACCGCATTAGCCCCGGAGCTTAAAGTTATTGCTCCCGTGCGGGAGTGGGGCATGAGCCGCCAGGATGAAATTGAGTATGCCCGCGCGCACAACCTGCCCATCAACCCCAAGGCCAGCCGCTTCTCCGTGGACGAGAACTTGTGGGGCCGCAGCGTGGAGGCAGGGGAACTGGAAGACCCCTGGCAGGAACCGCCTGAGGAAGCCTACGCCTGGACTCGCCCGGTCTCCGCTGCGCCCGATGAACCTGCCTATGTGGAAGTCCATTTTGAACAGGGTATTCCCACCGCGGTGGACGGCGAAGCCATGACCGGGGTTGACCTGGTGCGGCACCTGAACTCGGTGGCGGGCGCCCACGGCGTGGGGCGCATTGACCACGTGGAAAACCGCTTGGTGGGCATCAAGTCCCGGGAAGTTTATGAGTCTCCGGCGGCAGTGGTGCTGCATGTTGCCCATAAAGCCCTGGAAACCCTTACCCTGAGCAAGGACCAGGTCCGCACCAAGGCGCGCATCGCCCAGGAGTACGCCGACGTAGTTTATAACGGCCTCTGGTACACTCACCACCGCACCGACCTGGATGCCTATGTCCGTCACACTCAGCGGTTTGTCACCGGCGATGTGCGGGTCCGCCTGCACAAAGGCACTTGTGCTGTAGCTGGCCGCAAGTCTCCCAGCGCCCTTTACCAGCATGGCCTGGCCACCTATGACCGGGGTGACCAGTTTGACCACACCGCCGCTGTGGGGTTCATCTCCATTTACGGTTTGCCGGTGCGCACCCAAAATCAGGCCCAGCGGGAGTGACGGTTAATCTCCGTGTCGTGGCGGGTCAGGGCGGCGCAGACCGGAAACTTGCCAGCCATTCTGGAGTTGCTCTCCCAGGTGGATGGGGACCGGGAGCGTCCCAAGGCAGGGCAATTCGTCGTGGCGGAGGATGGCGCCGGCGCAATTATTGGCAGTGCGCGGCTCAAGCCCTACCCAGGCTTTGTGGAATTGGCCAGCGTGGCCATTGCGGAAGGCTGGCGCGGCCAGGGAGTGGGCCGGGAGATGGTGGCCCTCTTGCTGGAAAACTTTCAGGGCCAAGTGTATCTCATGTGCGAGGATAACCGCGTGGCCTTCTTTGGGCAGTTTGGATTCCAGCCTTTGCCTGAGGCCCAGATGCCCCGGGAATTGGGCGCCAAGTGGCGGCACTACCTGGGTCTGGTGACCAGCCTGAATTTGATGCGGCGAGAGTGAGGTGTGATTCCAGGAGCAGTGCTGTGGCAATGTTAGTAGAGTACGTTCGCGCTGCCATGCACCAGGCGACATATGAGACTTTAGAGGCTGGCGCCTTTTAAGGTGAAATTCCCGGTTTTCCAGGCGTCTATGCTAACCAACCTTCTTTGGAGGCTTGCCGCGACCAACTCCAGGAAGTACTGGAGGGATAGATAATTCTCGGCCTGGAAATGGGACACTCGTTGCCTGTCGTTGAAGGTATAATTCTGGCGGTTGCGGAGGCGACTGGGTAGTGCCTGCATTCGGCCCGATTAGCCATGCCGGCCTACTTGGTTGCCTACGACAAGCCGGGTTTCACGGGCCTTACACTGGGGGAGGGCGCCAGTATATGGTGAGAGAGCAAGTTAAGCTTGCGGTGCCAAACCCGCATCAGGGCGATATCTTCCGTGACCTTTTGGCTAGAATCTTGCGCCAAGCGGGGATTTCAAGGAATGAATGGGAATCTCTTTAGCGATGAACCAGCGCGTTCAGGATGCCGTTGACCGGGTCCTGGCTGGCCTGATGGCTTACAAGCTGCAAAAGGTCATCCTGTTTGGTTCCTACGCCCGTGGGGATTTCGATGAGTACAGCGATATTGACCTGGTGGTCATCAAGGATACGGATGAGCGGTTTGTACAGCGTCTGGTATCGGTGATGGCCTTTGTTCCCAGGGACGTGGCGGCGGACGTCTTTGTGTATACTCCCCAGGAATTCCAGGCCATGATTCAGTCAGGCAACTCCTTTATTGAGCAGGTGCTCAAGGACGGCATCACTATTTATGAAAGCACCCCTGGAGACGGCGAAACGGTGGCTGGCCCAAGCGGAGCATAGCCTGAACGCCACGCGGATCCTGATGGATAATGGCCTCTGGTCTGACGTTTGCTTTCATGCCGAGCAAACTGCTCAACTGGCATTAAAGGCGGTTCTCTTTGGGCGCGGCAGGCGCTTTGTCAACATTCATTCTATCCGAGCATTGGTGCTGGAATGCAGCCAAGGCGACCCTGCGTGTCAACTCAAACAAGAATGTTACCGAAGGGCAGATGATTCACTGATCCAGGAATGTTACCGAAGCATTGTTGCCGGGTCCCTGTGATTGGCTGCCGGGGCAAGCTTGGGGTGCTGCCCCAGCCG
>Ga0194128_10000459_pt1 | contig 75029 bp, 68 predicted proteins | sample TA2KigCa65mmetaG_FD_148650 | JGI IMG/M metagenome (GOLD analysis project Ga0194128, IMG submission 148650) | Freshwater microbial communities from Lake Tanganyika, Tanzania - TA2015037 Kigoma Deep Cast 65m | ecosystem: Environmental > Aquatic > Freshwater > Lake | place: Tanzania: Lake...
CAGCGTAGGATCCTGCGCAATGGCCTCCAGCGCGTTGACCAGAATTGCAAGGAAAACCTGCTGGAGTTGCCCCGCGTCGGCAACCAGCCGTACCGGACCGGAATCCTCCAATTCGATCCTCGCATTCTGCATTTCGAACTTGTGCCGGACCACGGCCACGGTGCGATTGAGCACATCCTGCATGCTGGTTTCGGCCAGCCGCGTCTCCTGGCTTCGCGCAAACACCAGCAGGTTGTTCACGATTTCCCCGCAACGGAAACTCTCATGCTGAATGGTCTGCAGCCACTCCAGAGCGGGCTTCTCCGGCGCGAGTTTCCTTTCCAGCAGCCGGGCATAAGTGAGAATGCCCGCCAGCGGGTTGTTCAGCTCATGGGCCACGCTGGCCGCCAGCTCGCCAAGCGAAGCCAGCCGCTCGCTGTGGATCAGCCGCTGCTGCGTATCTTCCAGTTGCTTGGTTTTTTGCGCGATCCGCACTTCCAGCGTCTGGCTCGACATCTCCAGCTCCTCCGCCATCGAATTGAACGTCCGCTCGACATGGCCGAACTCGTCCGGCCCTGGCATCGGGAAGCGGAAGCTCAGTTCTCCTTTCCCAAACTTCTTGATGCCTTCCCGAAGCCGCGACACCGGCCGCACCACCCAGCGCCATACGAAAAGCGACACGGCCGCCAGCATCACCAGCGCTGCCATCCACACCTGCCCGAGTAGCCGCCGCTCCTGCGTGGCCAGATTCTCATCCACGCGCTTCAGCGACAGCACGACGTCCAACACCCCCAGCACCCGCTGATCCTCCTCATGCGCGTGGCAGGCCGCTTGCCAGCAGCCCGGCTCATTCTCGATCGGGCGGATGAGGCCCATCAGCCGTTCTTGGCCGCCGCCGTAAATGCGGACCGTGTTTCTGCCATCAGGCTTTTCCAAGGGCGCCGAGGTGGCGTGGCAGGCAAAGCAGGCCTCGGCGCGGGTATTCACCTTTGTTCCGATCTCGCCGGCGAGCGTGGAGTACTGGATGCTGCCCGCTTTGTCATAGATCCGGATGGCGCGCACGCCCTCCTGCACACCGATGGAGCGGATCACCTCGATGATGTCGCCGCGGTGGTTCCGCATCATCCCGTGACGGGTGGAACGGAATATGATGTCGGCCATCGTGCGCGCCGAAACAACTGCTCTTTCTTCCAAATTTCCCCGCAGCAGCCGCTGGTTGGCGATGCCCACTCCGACAAAAGCGGCCGCAAGACAGGCCACCAGTCCAAGCACCAGCTTGAGGCTGACTCTATGCATGATGGCCGGCTTCCACCGGTTGCGGCGCGGCGCTGGGCAGGGCATGCGGCGTCTCCGGCGGGAAGATCGGGAGATGTTTTGCCGCCAGTGCAAATAGCGCTATTCCCAGTACCACGATGGAGGCCGTGACCGACACTTCCATCCAGCTTGGTACGTAGCGAACCCCGGCGGCGGCTTCCAGTCCGGTCAAAGAGACATTCAGCCGGTTCATCAGGAATCCGCCAATCACCGTCACAGAGGCCCAGAACCGGTACTGCGAGTTTTGGCGCACTTGGGGCGCCAAAACCAGCCCAAGCGCTAACAGGAAAAGCCCGTTCTCCACCCAGAACATCGCCGCTTCCATGGCTCCGGCGCCGGAAAGGACAAACGCCGGCGGCAGGCTACCTCTCCATCCGAGATCCCAGAAACGCAGGAACAGGTACAAGCCGAGGAAGAGCCCCTGCGCCTTGGCGATCTTGGCCAGCAGATGTCCTTCCAGCGCCCGGCCGAAGGCGCGCGCGCTCATGCTGCTTTCAAAGATCACCATGCCGAGTCCGGTGGCGATGGCGGAGAGAAAAAACAGCGCCGGCAACAGCGGTGAGTACCACAGAGCGTGCAGCTTGGTGGGCAGAATCAGGTAGAGGCTTCCCAGCGAGGATTGGTGCAGCGTCGACAACAGAAAGCCCAGCCCGACCAGCGGCACCACCAGACTCTTCACCGCTTTCTCCGCGCGCTGCCAGCCGAGCCGGTTGAACACGTTCGGCGAAAACTCCAGCGCCAGCACCGCCGTGTACAACATCACGCACCAGGCCACTTCAAACATGACCGACCGCGGATTCCACATCACCACCGGACGCCAGATGTTCCACGGCTTGCCGAGATCCAGCATCAGCGCCACCACTACCAGCACGTAGCCAAGAAAGGCCGTCAGCACGGCCGGCCTTACCACTGGCCGCAGTTGTTCGATGTGCAGTATGTAGACGGCGCTCGTGATGGCGAATCCCCCCGCTGCCAGTCCCACGCCGCAAAGCACGTCAAACCCGATCCAGATCCCCCACGGATAGGTGTCGGAGAGGTTGGTGGCCGCCCCCAAGCCTTGCGTGAATCGCACGAACGCCGCATAGGCGCCGCCGGCAAGAATCGCCAGCGCCAGCAGCCGCCATATGAGCCGCCTGAACAGTTGTCCGGGGTTCATTTCTCACCTCCACGATTGCGGGAGACCGCGTTTTTATTGGTCTTGCCCTCTGCCAGCGCCACCTCCTCTTTCCGCCGCGTGAACCACCACAGACCCGCCAGCAGGAAACTGCCGGCGCCCACCATGGCGGGGATCTTTGACAGCGCCTCGAAAGTGAGCACGGGAAGCGGCTCTGCCGGCAAGCGCAATGGCAATTCGAGCTTGTCGAACGGGATGGGCGAAAGTACCAGCACAGAGGTGCCTCCGGCCTCGCGTTCGCCATACACGTGGTTCACATAGGAGTCAGGCGCTTCGGCGATCCGGCGGTGTGCCTCCTTCAACAACTCCTCGCGTGTGCCGGACATCGTCGCGCCGGCCGGGCATGCTTCCGCGCACGCATTCGATTCACCCCGCATCAGGCGTTCGCTGCAAAATGTGCACTTGCGTACACGCGGCGTCAGGCTGTCCCATTCATACCGCGGCACGTTGAACGCGCAGGCCTGGATGCAATAACGGCAGCCGAGACAAGGCTTCTCGTGATAAACGACTGGACCGTTTGCCGTCTTTTCCAAAGCTCCCACCGGACAAACCGAAGCGCAAGCCGGGTCCAGGCAATGCATGCACAAGCGCCGGTAATAGGCTTCCTCACCGCTGGGCTGCGGCAGCGTCTTCAACACGGTAAATGTGTCGGGGCCGAGATTCGCGGCAGGTTCGGCTGCGGCGGGAAGCCGGTTGCTTTCCAGGCAGGCTTCGCTGCACGCGCCGCAGCCGATGCATTTGGTGACGTCAAACAAGAGGGCTCGCATCGAGGTCTCCTTTCCGGCGCCGGCCTATGCGCCGGCGCTCCCGCCTCAGAACTTGAAGAAGTGCCTGACCTGTTCCTGCCAGACCTCGGGCGGCAGCTCATCACCGTGCCGGGGCTGCACCAAGCCGCCGTCCTGCGCCGTGGCCATCTGCGGCGAGAACACCTGCCGTATCTCCTGCATTTGTTCTTCCATCCAGCGCAGTGCCGGAGCGCCGCTCAGCAGATTCCGGAATCCGACGACGGCATCCGGGCTGAGCAACTCCACAAGCCAGCCCCGGCCGTAGGGATCGCCCGATAAACTGCCTGGTTCCTTCGCCAGGGAGCTATTTACCCGCAGCACCTCGCCTTCAGCGGGTGAAGCCAGCGTCGCCTGTCCGTTCTTCGTCGTAACAGAGACGCCCTTGTCACCCTGGCGCAGCCAGCGGCCTCGCTGGGGCAGAACCACCTTTTCCACCGTCCCCAGCAAGTTTGCGCCGAACTCGTCCACACCGACGCGAATCCGGCCGTCTCCCATGTCCAGCGCCCAGGTATGTCCGGGATGATAAGCTAGCCGCTCCGGCATCCTGATTCCCGCTGCCACCGGCTCCGGCATCGGTTCGATAACCAATACCGGCTCCGGTGCGGGCGCTTCCTGAAACCGGTACTTTTCCCGATTGAGCAGATAGTCAATCGCGATGAATGTCACGAATGTGAGTAGTACAAGCAGTGCCACCATGACGCACCTCCTAAAAATGCCGTCACTGTGGTTAAGGCAAAAGGTCGGCCATTGACGGAAGCAGGTGCCCGCCCATTCGCAAGTGCCTGCTGGTGAATCGCTTAGAAGGGATCGCTTCCCGCAGGCACGAGAACCGCAGGAAGACGGTGTTGTTGAAAAGTTCAACAGTTCGGGCCTGTGAAGCTCGCGAGTTCCCGAAAACCAAGGGATTCAGTGCCCTGTTGCGATCCTCATCAGCGCTGTTGCGCTCTGCAACAAGTCAGTTGGAAGCGTGATCCGAACCGGGAATCACCCGCGTCAGATCCTCACCGAGGATCGATGGACACCACCGCGCCTCGATGTGTTCCACAACCAGTTCCGTCCCCCGGGCATGGCTGACATAGGGCCGCTGCCGCGGATCATACATGGCATCGGTCAAGTCACGAGCCAGCACCACCTGGAAGCCCAACTGCGTCATCTGCCGGATGCCGAACCCCCGGTTGAGAATGCAGATGTTGGTGTGCACGCCCATCAGCGCGATGTTGGTGATGCCCTCCTGCTTGCAGAAGTTGTAGATTTCCTGGCCGCTCTCGCTGACGCCGTCGAAGCCGACGATATCGATCGCCGGATGCTGGCGCGTCCAAGGCCAGGGTGGGCCGGTGAATTTGCGCACCACCGGGTCGTCGCAGGCGCTGACCGTGTCGTCAATCGGGAAATCGCGTGACTCCGCCTCATCGCGGGGACAGCGCGAGAGTATCGTTGTCGCGGAATCGGCTTTCGGCGCGGCCTGCATCCGCTTCCGGAATGGAGTGCCTTCGTAGAATTTCATCGTGTCGCTGGGGGCGTGAATGATCATCACGCCCAGGCTGCGCGCGGCGCTGACCACCTGGTTCATCCGCGGCGCCATCGCCGCAACGCGTTGCGCGGACATGCCGCAGGTGTGCGTGTCCCACATGTCGCAGAGGATGATGGCCGTGCGAGCCACTTCCCAGCGCTGCGTCTGCTCATTCACGCGATTCTTGCCGCTGCGGCGGCGCGCGCGCAGGCTGAGCGTCCCCGGCACTTTCGGCCGGTTCGCCATCTCTTCCGGGGCCTGGCTTTGGCTGGCAGCCGCCAGCGCGCCCAATGATACTCCAAGGAAAGACCGCCTATTCATGGGTTTTCTCCAGTCGTATCAATTCAACCGCAAAACCTCGGTTCCGGCAAGCGGGTGGCTACTCCTGAAACAAACTGATCCCGGCCACGCCCGCGGCGCCTGCCGCGAGACATTGCTGCACATTGCGCTTTTTCACGCCGCCCAGCGCCAAAACGGGTATGCGTACGGACTGTGCCGCATTCTGCAAAGTATCCAATCCCAATGGCTCCCCGTAGCTCGCCTTGGAGGCGGTGAGGAAGATTGGGCCGAGCACGGCGAAATCGGCCCCTTCGGTTTCCGCTTGCTTCACTTCCCGCAAGCTGTGGCAGCTGACGCCGATCAGAAAACCCAGTGGCAGCGAGGACCGCATCCGCTCCGGCGCGATGGAGCCGGCCGGCAGATGCACGCCGTCGGCGCCGCAGGCCAGCGCCACGTCAGTGCGCGAATTCACCAGCACGCGGCAGCCATGCGGATTCGGCAGCGCGATGACGCGGCTCACCAGCTCCATCAGTTCGCGTGTGGCCAAATCCTTCTCTCGGATCTGCAGCAGCTCGATCCCTTCCTCCAGGCGGTGCCGTATGATCTCAACCAGCGGATCGATTCCCCCGGCTGTGGTGCGGTCGGTGATGTAATAGCGCAAGCCCCTACCGCCCTCCCACGGCCGTCCACGGCTGACCAACCTCCGGGCCAGTGTAATCGGCGCGGGGCCGTATGAGCCGGTTGTTTCCCAGCTGCTCCAGGATATGCGCGGTCCAGCCCGACATGCGGCTCACCGCGAAGACGGGGGTGTAAAGGTCAATGGCGATCCCCAGCGAGTAGTAGGCCGAGGCCGAATAAAAGTCGACGTTGGCGTTCAGGCCCTTTGCCCTTTGCACCGCCTGCTCCACTTCTTTCGAGATCAGGTACAGATTGGAATGGCCGGTGCGCCGGCCCAGGTCTTCCGACATCGCCCGTAGATGCGTCGCGCGCGGGTCTTCGGTGCGGTAGACGCGGTGGCCGAAGCCCGGGATCTTCTCCTTGGCAGCCAGCTTCCGCTCCACCATCGCGACAGCCTCTTCCGGGCTCGTGGCCTGAAGCAGCAACCGGATCACCTCTTCGTTGGCCCCGCCATGCAGCGGGCCTTTCAATGCGCCGATGGCCGACGTGGCCGCCGAGTGTATGTCCGACAGCGTCGCCGCCGTGACACGCGCGGCGAAAGTCGAGGCGTTGAATTCATGGTCGGCATGGAGAATGAGTGCGATGTCGAATGCCCGTTCCATCACCTCGTCCGGCCTTTTCCCGGTCAACGTGAAAAGAAAGTTTGCTGCAAACCCGAGCTCCGGATCGCCCTCCACCAGCGGCTGCCCCTTGCGCAGGCGGTCAAATGAAGTGACTATGGCCGCCGTCTGCGACATCAGCCGCAGCGCTTTTTCCCGGTTCGCCTTCTCCGAGTTGTCCCGCGCCAACGGATCATAAAGCGCGAGCATCGAAACAGCGGTCCGCAGCACATCCATCGGCGATGCTTGCGCGCATTGCTCGAGAAACTCTGTCACCGGCTCCGGCAGTGCCCGCTGGCCGGCAAGATCCCTCTTCAATTGCGCCAGCTCTGCCTTCCTGGGCAGGCTGCCGTTCCACAACAGGTGGATCACTTCCTCAAAGCAGGCATGCTTTGCCAGCGTGTGAATATCGAAACCCTGGTAGCTCAGCAGGCCCTGGCCGCCGTCGATATAGCAAATCCGCGACTGTGCCGCGACCACTCCTTCCAGTCCTGCTCCGCTACCTGACATTTTGCTGATTGTTCTCCAAGGCAATCACCCCACTCCGATAATGAGGAAGCAACCATTCTAGGAATGATCGCGCGCCCGGCGCAACCATCGCCACAGATGCCACATATAATGTTAGGCGCGCAATGAAACCCTACAAGCTTGTCTATCTCCTCTTGACAGTTTCATGCACTCTTCCGGCTCAGGATGCCGCGGCGCTTTTCCAGAAGCACTGCGCCATTTGCCACCGCGTGGGCGACACCAACCGCTCCCCTTTGCCGGAAGCCCTCGCCGTGTTGAGCCCGAAAGCGATCCTGGAATCGATGGAGTCCGGCACGATGAAGCAGCAGGCCGCCGCGCTTACCCCCGCCGAGCGCTCCGCCATCGCCGCTCACATCGGCAAGGGCACGGCGGTGAAGCTGGAAACACAATCGGCCATGTGCGCAACCGGAACGGCGCCGCGCACCGATTCCAGCTACTGGAACGGCTGGGGGGTGGACGCCGTGAACAGCCGCTACCAGCCCGCGAAAATGGCGGGTCTCAAGGCGGCGGACCTGCCGCGGCTGAAACTGAAGTGGGCTTTCGGCATCCCCAACGCCAGTGCTGCCTATGCGCAACCCACCATCGTTGGCGGACGGATTTTCTTTGGGTCCATGGACGGCACTGTTTACTCCGCCGACGCGCGCATGGGTTGCCTTTACTGGACTTTCAAAGCCGATGGCAGCGTCCGCACGGCCATCACGATCGGCGCTGTGCAGGCTGGCAAGTACGCGGCGCTGTTTGGTGACGCCAAGGGGAGCGTCTACGCGGTCGATGTGCAGTCCGGCGCGCAGGTCTGGAAGACCAAGGTGGAAGACCACGCCTGGGTGCGGCTGACCGGTGCTCCCAAGCTGCACGAGAATCGCGTCTATGTTCCGGTCTCTTCCAACGAAGAAGTTCCCACCAGCAACCCGAAGTATCCTTGTTGCACCTTCCGCGGCTCCCTGGTGGCGCTTGATTCTGACAGCGGAAAGATCCTCTGGAAGTCCTACACCATCGCCGATGAGCCCAAACCCACCAAGGTCAGCTCGGCCGGCGCGCAATTGCACGGGCCGGCGGGCGCTGCCGTCTGGTCCTCTCCCACCATCGACGCGGAAAAACGTCTAGTCTACATCGCAACCGGCAACGGCTACTCCGATCCATCCGTGGACACTACCGACGCCATCATCGCCTTCGACATGGATACAGGCGCGCGCAAATGGCACAAGCAACTCATGGCGAAAGACAACTGGACCTTCGCCTGCTCCGGCATGGGGAATCCTAGCTGCCCGGATGAGCGCGGACCCGACTATGACATCGGATCTTCGCCCATTCTGCGCAAGCTCAGCGGCGGCAAGCGCATGCTGCTGGTGGGCCAGAAATCGGGCTTCGCCTACGGAATCGACCCCGACAACGGCGGCCATATCGTCTGGCAGACCCGCGTCGGACAGGGCTCGGCTCTTGGTGGCGTGATGTGGGGAATGGCCGCCGACTCCAGTCATCTCTACGTGCCCGTCTCCGACGTGCTCTCCAAGCAACCCGGCGGAATCTGGGCGTTGCAAATCGCCACCGGCGAAAAAGTGTGGATGACGCCTCCGCCCGAGCCGCCCTGCAAGGGCACTCGCGGATGCACCACGGCGCAGATGGCTCCGGCCACGGCGCTCGACGGCATCGTCCTTTCCGGCTCCATGGACGGCACGCTGCGCGCCTTCCAGGTCTCTGACGGCAAGATCGTTTGGGAGCTTCCCACGCTCGGCGAATATGAAACCGTCAACGGCGTCAAAGCCAAGGGCGGCTCGATGAATGCCGCCGGACCGGTGATCGTCGGCGGCATGCTCTATGTGAACTCCGGTTACGGGGTGCTCGGCGGCATGGCCGGCAACGTCTTGCTCGCTTTTTCCATCGACGGCAATTAAGCTACCCTTTGAGTTATGATTCTCCGCCGTTGTCTCGTTGCGGCACTGGTGTGCCTTCCCCTGTATGCCCAGAAGTCGCCCATCACCCACGAACAGATGTGGCGCATGAAGCGCGTCGCTTCCCCCAAGACCAGTCCCGACGGGAAGTGGATCGTTTTCTCCGTCACCGAGCCTGCCTATGAGGCAAAGGACCAGACCGCTGATTTATGGATCGCCGCCGCCGATGGCTCCTCGGTGCCTAGAAAGCTGACGCACACGAAAGCCTCCGAGAGCGGCGTGTCCTGGAGCACCGATAGTAAGCGCATCGCATTCACGGCCAAGCGAGACGCCGATGAAGATTCCCAAGTCTACGTCCTCGATCTCGATGCTGGCGGCGAGGCGCAGCGCGTCACGCAACGCGCCGGCGGCGCGTCGGACCCCAAGTTCAGCCCTGACGGAAAGTCGATCCTGTTTTCCTCCACACACGACCCGCTTTCCGCCGAACGCAAGCAGCGCAAGTACAATGCCCGCGTTTATGGCGGCTTCCCCATCCGCCGCTGGGACAAGTGGCTGGATGAAAAGAGCCCGCGCATCTTCGTCCAGCCGCTCGAAACCGGAGCCAAGGAGCGCGATCTGATCGGCGGCTCGAAGCTCGCCGCCGAACCCGGCTTCGACGGCGTCAGCGGCAACTCCGGCTCCGACCTCCAGCCCGTCTGGGCGCCGGACGGCGCTTCGGTGATCTTCACCGCCACCACCACCCGCCATCAATCGGCATACGCCTCCGTGCGGATGAACTTGTACCGCGTCAGCCTCTCCGGCGGCGAGCCAGTCCGTATCACCGACGGCAAGGACAGCTATGCCGAGCCCGCCTTCAGCCCCGACGGCCGCGCCCTCTACGCCTTGCAAGAACGCGAGACCGATCAGGTCTACTCGCTCTCCCGCCTGGCGCGCTTTGACTGGCCCTCCTCCGGCTCGCCAAAAATCACCTCCTCAACACTTGACCGTAGCGTCGGCGCGTTCGGGTTCTCCGCCGATTCCAAGACCGTCTATATCCTCGCTGAGGAGCACGGCCACGACAAGCTGTTCACGTTGCCGTCGGAAGGCGGAACGGCGAAACTGGCATTCGAGGTAAAGGAAGGCGGCTACACCAGCCTGAGCACTGGCGGTTCGACTCTGGCGGCCATTTTCGACAGCTCCATCCATCCGTTCGAGCTGGTTCGCATTAACCCCGCTTCCGGCCACAAGACGCTCACCAGCTTCAACAGCGAGGCGGCTTCGCTCATCGACTGGCAGGCGCCGCGCCATTTCTGGTTCACCTCCAAGAAAGGCCGCAAGGTCCACAGCATGATCTTTCTGCCCCCTGCCTTTGATCCGAACAAGAAGTATCCGCTTGTCGTCAACATTCACGGCGGGCCGCATGCCATGTCTCGGGATGTGTTTCATCAGCGCTGGAACTATCATCTGCTGGCCTCGCCCGGCTACGTCATTATCACCACCAACTACACGGGCTCCACCGGCTTCGGCGAGGCCTTCGCGCAGGCGATCCAGAACGATCCGCTGAAGACGCCGGGCGAAGAGATCAACCAGGCCGTCGAGGAGGCCATCAAGCAGTTCCCCTTCATCGATTCCACGCGCATGGCCGCCGGCGGCGCCAGCTACGGCGGTCACATGGCGAATTGGCTCGAAGCCACCACCACCCACTACAAGTGCCTCTACTCCCACGCCGGCCTGGTCAATCTCGAATCGCAGTGGGGCACCTCGGACGGCATCTACCACCGCGAGCGCAACAACGGCGGTCCCGTCTGGGAGCAGGGTCCGGTCTGGCGCGAACAGAACCCCGCCCGCTACGCCGCCAAGTTCCGCACGCCGATGCTGCTGACCATCGGCGAACAGGATTTCCGCGTGCCGCTGAACCAAACTCTTGAAAACTGGAGCCTGCTCCAGCGCATGAAAGTTCCCAGCCGCCTGGTTGTCTTTCCCGATGAGAACCACTGGATCCTGAAAGGCGAGAACAACCGCTTCTTCTACCAGGAACTGCTCGGCTGGCTGGCGAAATACCTGGGTCCGTGATGTGATCCTGATCGGGATCAAGCTGCTCCACACCGCCGTCTGGGCCTTCTTCGGAACACTGTTCGTCGCCGGTGAGGTGTTCTTGCTTGGACGCTGGCTGGTTTCTTAACCGCGCAAGACCGTCAGGTGCTTTTCCTCGGCTGCAACCACCGCGCCCAGGGGGATCTTGCGATCCAATGTCACAAGGTAGCCCCGATGAGCCACCGCCATCCCAAGAAGATAGATGTCTGTGATCTTGTCGTGAGGTCCCGTCAGGTTCCGCTGAAACCGTTCCTCATCGGCAAGGCTGATTCCCTTCGCCCAGAATTGATGGTCCTTTGCGTGGCATAAGTGGTCCAGCCGCCGGATTACTTCTGGAGTCGTGGTTTCCACGCCCGGGTAGGAAGGATTGCTAAGCACTCTCGCGCACCCGTTGATCGTCACCGCACAGGTTGCCCAACCACCGCTGCGGTTGGCTTTGAACCACCTGTGTGCGGCCTCATGGTGCGGATGCCCCGCGTCAAACAGCGCGACAAGAACATTGACGTCCAGGAGAGCCGTCGGCATTTAGTCACTCGTCCCGCAACCGATTCACAAGCTCCAGATTTGGCTTTTTTGCTCCGGGCTTGGGTTGAAAAACGAGGACTCCGTTTCGGATCTTGCCATGGCTCTTTGGCTCCAAGGCCGATCTCACCAGATCCGAAATCACTTGGCCGGCCGTGGTGCCGCGCTGCTCGGCCAACTGCTTGGCGACGAGGAGGATATCTTCATCGAGATTGAGAGTGGTCCTCATCTCTCTCAATCTATCACATCACGCATCAGTCATCACGCATCGGCTTGCAGGCAAAGCCCCCGAATGCCGGTTTCTCTTGTTCCCCTACCCGATAATCTCTTTGATGGTCGGCCCATGGCTATCATTGCCTTGGACTCGCAAGTCACCAAACCCGAGGCCGAGTTGACGTTTCTATTCCACTTTTTCGACGAGCTGCAGCGGAAGGTTCCAGCGGGAAAGAGGAGAGCGTGGTAGCAGCTTGAGGAAGTTCGCCTAGTCGAGAACCCGGACCAGCTCCGCCAGAACACGCACCCGCGAGTCTTCCTCAATCTCCCAGGCCTCGAATTCAGGATTCAGCGGTTCCAGCCGGATCACCTCATGCTGCCAGGAGCCGTCTTCGGCATGCTTTTTCTTCGACGTGTACCGCTTGATCGTGTACCGCTGCCCGCCCGTTTCCGATTCCGAAAAATTCTCTACCAGCACCCGTCGCCCCTGTCGCGAACCCGTCACCCCGGCACGGAACACACACCAGGCTCCGTCGGGTATCTCCGGCTCCATGGACCGCCCTCGAACCTGCGCCACGAACATTTCCTCGATAAGCCGCAAATCCGCTGGCGCCTCGATCCAGCCTTCCTCCTCCACTTCCTGCTGTTCCCCCCAACGTCCCGCCGCCGCCCGGCAGGAATAAACCGGCAGATGCGTCTTATAAGGTTGCACCCTGGAAGCCACAAACTGCCGATACAGCCGGTTCAATGTCGCCTGAAAGCCTCCCGCGATCAACACCGGCTGCCTCTCGCTCACCCGCAGCGAGTTGGACAAGGTCTCCTCGATGTAGCCCAGCACCCCCCCCGCCCCCATCTCCGCGATCTTATCCCGCAGGTCCCGCTCCACCAGCTCCAGAACCTCGCCCTCTTCCGGCTCCGCGATCTGGTCCCAATCCCGCCGCATCCGCACGTCCAGCAGGTTGCCGGCCGCCTCATAGAGCAGCACACCGGCCGCTTCCGCCGCACGCCCGGGAAGCGACACTTCCAGCAAGAGGAACTCCCCACGCGCCGTTTCCACTACCGCTGCGTTCATACCCGTGTCCTGGCGCACACCGCGCCCCCTTCCCTTATCGGCAACGCCTCCCTATGGCTGGAACGGATAATAGCCCTTGCGGTGCCGTATCTTCACGTTCGGCAAAGGCACCTCCACATGGATCGTCCGGTAGACCTTCCCCATATCCGTTTCGCTCGGCACGTACCGCATCACGTACTGTGTCGTTATCTCCCCGGCCACGTTGGCAATGGCCCGGAACAACCCGCTCGCGATCTCCGACGCATAGCCGCCCGTGCCCACCTTGTAGGCGTAGTTTCCTTCATCCGACGGCGTCGACAGATACCCGGAGACATCCTTATACAGCTTGTTCAGCGGATACTCTACCCGCCCGCCCGTCTCCTCCGCCAGCCGCGTCAGGTTCTTCTCCCCTTGCACGTTGAAACCGAAGGCCACCGTGCTCACGCCATAAATCGTCACCAGGTTCCGCTGCGCCAGCTCCAGCACCTCATCCAACCCCTTCTTGCTCGCCGAATCGTGCCCGTCGCCGATAATCACGATGATGCGCCTCGGCTCAATCGGTTCGCCCTTCACCAGCTCACGGCTCGTACAGGCCATATACACCGCGTCATAAAGCGCCGCCCCGCCGCCCGGCTTGATCTTGCGCAGCTTATCCATCATCTTTTCCGGATCGTGCGAGGTGTTCACCTGCAACTCCGCTTCGTTCCCGTAGCTGATCAGGTACCCGCTGTACTTCTTCTCGCCGGGCAGCAGCGTGTTCACCAAATCAATCGCCGCTTCGCGGAATGTCTTCCAGTGCAGCCGGTTCGCGTTGCTGATGTCGATCAGAAATCCAACCACTACTGGTTGGTTCCGCTCCCGGTTGAAGTACTTGATCGATTGCAGCTTGCCCTCGTCGAAGATCTTGAAGTCCTTCTCTTCCAGGTTCGATACGAACCGTCCCTGGTCATCGGTCACCGTCACCGGGACAATCACCTCCTGCACGCTCACCTGGATCGGCTTCGGCTGGTCGGCCTGCTGCACCTCGGCCGGACGCGGTTCGCTCTGTTGCGCGCTCAAGGAGAGGGCGAGAAACACGATGGAGACGGATCTGGCCAGCATGGTTTGCACCTACTGGTTCGATTATAGACCAAAGCTACCGCTGCACCCGCCCGGAACCGCCGCCCTTGATCAGCGCCTCCACCTCCTCGCCGCTGAAGCGGTTGAAATCGCCCGGTATCGAATGTTTCAGGCAACTGGCCGCCACCGCGAACTCCAGCGCCTGCTGCGCCGTAGGCTTCGTCATCAACCCATGAATCAGCCCACCCGCGAAACAATCCCCTCCCCCTACGCGGTCCACGATGTGCGTGATCTCATAATGCTGGCTCAGCAGGAATTCCGTCCGGTTGTTGAAACAGGCGCTCCAGCCGTTGTGCGACGCGCTGCGCGACTCCCGTAACGTGATCGCCAGCGCCTTCATCTTCGGAAACGCCCCCAGCACCTTGTCCGACAGCTTCCGGTAGGCTTCGGTTTCCAGCTTTCCGGAATGCACGTCCGCATCGGCCTGGATCCCCAGCGCCATCTGGCAATCCTCTTCATTCGCGATCCCGTAATCCACATACTGCACCAGTTCCGGCATCACCTGCTGCGCCGTCTTGCCGTACTTCCAGAGATTCTTCCGGTAGTTCAGGTCGCAGCTTACCGTCAGGCCTTTTTCCCGCGCCACGCGCACGCTTTCCCGCGCCAAGTCCGCAGCCGATTGGCTCAGCGCCGGCGTGATTCCGGTAATGTGGAACCACCCCGCGCCGTCAAACGCCTTGTTCCAGTCGATGCTCCCCGGCCCCGCCATAGCGATTGCCGAATCGGCCCGGTCATACACCACCTTCGACGGCCTTTGATTGGCCCCAGGTTCCACGAAGTAGATCCCCATCCGCCCCTTGGAACGCACGATGGCCGAGGTATCCACTCCGAACCGCCTCATCTCTCCAACAAAAGCATCGGCGATCGGGTTCTTGTCAGGCAGCACCGTCACATAGCGGGATTGCCCACTGAATCCGGCCACCGCCACCGCCACGTTCGCCTCGCCGCCGCCAAAGGTAGCCAGGAATTGCGGGGACTGCAAAAACCGTTCAAATCCCGGCGGCGCCAGCCGCAACATGATCTCTCCAAAACTCACCACCAGCTTGTTCATCGATTCTCCTAGAAACTTTTTACTCCCATCGCGACCACGTCTTCAACCTTCATCGTCTCCTTCACCACAAACCCCTCCCCATACTTCACCCCGATCTTCTGTCCATAGAACCGCGCCACCGTCTCCAGCCTCTCCCGGATCTGCTTTTCCTCGGGAAACAGGTCGCTGCCAGTCTCTTGCGACCCATACTGCGACTGGTAACAAAGCAGCGCCTCCATCCGCCGCTCGAATTGCCCCGAGATGTCCACCACAAAGCTCGGTTGCACCGCCCAATACTGCGCCGCGTAAATCACCTTGTCCGGCCGGTGCGGCTCCGTGTACTGATCCAGCTTCCGCAGCCCCGCCAAGAAACAAGCCTCATAGCCGATCTCCGCCGCACGATAGTGATCCGGATGGCGCGCCTGCCAGTACGGCAATATGACCAGCCGCGGACGCAACCGCCGAACCTCGGTCGCCAGCGTCATCCTTCCGGCGAGCGAGTTCTCCAGCCGCGCATCCGGCAGGTGCAAATTGCCGCGCCATGCCAACCGCATCTTCTTCCCAGCCGCCTCCGCCTCCGCCAGCCGGGTCTCCGGCGTCCCGCGCGTCCCCATATCGCCCGCTGTCAAATCCAGCGCCCCCGTGCGGTAGCCCATCTCGGCCAGTTTGATCAGCGTGCCGCCGCAAGTCTGCTCGATATCATCCGGGTGCGCCGCAATCGCCAGCACATCCACCGGCTTCACCTCCGCGTCATCCGTGTAGGGGTTGCGGATCATAGGCTCACTTTCTTCAAAAACGCGTCCAGCTCCATCGCGTAGCCGAACAACTCCTGCCCGTCAATGGCCACCACCGGTACCCGCTCTCCGTATACAGACTGCAGCGCATCATCGCTATCCACGTCTACAAACTGCAACGCAAACTCCGCGCTCCGCCGTCCCGCGCGAACCAGCCCCTCGACACGCTCGCACAGATGGCAGCCCCGCCGCGTGTACACCGTAACCTGCCTCACCAGTGCAGATCCTTCCGCCAGCGGTACCGCTCATGCGTCTTCATCACCTTGATCAGCGCCATCCCCGCTAGAAAACCACCGATATGAGCGAACCACGCCACCCCGCCCTGTTGCAGGTGTGCCCTGCCTAGTTCCCCCACCCCGCTGAAAAACTGAATCGCCAGCCAGTACACCAACACCAGCGCCGCTGGAACCTCCACCGTCGTGATGAAGACGAACACCGGCACCAGCAGCACAATCTTGGCCCGAGGGAACTTCAGCAGATAAGCCCCCATCACCCCTGCGATTGCCCCGCTTGCCCCCACCGTCGGGACTCGCGAAATCAAGTTGAACCCCACATGCACCCCCGCCGCCGCCACGCCGCAAAGCAGGTAGAACAGCAGATACCGCCCATGCCCCAGCACATCCTCCACGTTGTCCCCATAAATCCAAAGGAACCACATGTTGCCGATGAGATGCATCCAGCCGCCGTGCAGGAACATCGACGTCATCATCGGTTCCAGCGAAAACCGCGCCGGGATCATCGCATACTGGCTCAGAAACAGCGCTTGCGAATAAGGCTCCAGCGACACCTCGTACAGGAACACCGCCACGTTCACCGCAATCAGCGCCGCCGTCACGTAGGGCGTCGACCGGCTCGGCTGCGAATCCCGTAAGGGGATCATCTCTTAAACGCCTTCTGGGAACGCCGCTCCGCCTTGCGCATCAGCGCCTCCGCCTCCGCCCGCGTCGCGATCCCACCGCGCGCCCCCAGCGCCGTGCAGTTCAGCGCCGCCATCGCATTGCAGAAATCCAGCGCATCCTTCACTGCCATCCCTTCGAGCATCGCATAGCAGAAGGCTCCGTGAAAAATATCGCCCGCCCCGGTCGTATCGACGCAGTTCACCACGTAGGCCGGCGAATAGGTGAACTTCCCGCCGCAGCGCGCCAGGCAGCCATGCGCCCCCAGGGTCATCGCCGCCATCTTCATCCCGTACTCTTCCTGAATCGTCTCCAGCGCCTCATACGGGTCGCGCCGGTTGGTCCAGGCCGCCGGAAACTCCGAGCTTGTCACCAGGTAATCCACGTACGGCAACACACGGTCGAAGCCGTGGTACACCGTATCCACATCCACCGTCACCGGAATCCCGTGCTTGCGCGCGATCTGCGCCGCCCGCTCCACCGCCGGCGTATCGTGCCCGTCGATGTGCAGCATCCGCGCGCAGGTGATCATCTCCTCGGTGATCTCCTCCGGGTTCAGTCTCAACTCCTCCGGCCGCCGCCAGAACACCGTCCGCTCTCCGGTCGTCCGGTCGATCACGATATAGGCCGACTGGTTCGTGCACCCCTTGCGCACTTGAACGTGATCCAGGTTGATGCCGGACGTGAGCAGGCTCTCCATCTGCACTTGGCCGCGATGGTCATCCCCCACCGTCCCGATATACTTTACCCGCATCCCCAGCTTCGCGCAGGTCACCATCGCGCTGGCCACCTGCCCGCCCGGACTCAGCATCTCCTCTTCAAACGGCTCCTTGCCCGCGTAGGCGGGAAACCGCGGTACCAGCAGTAGAGTATCGGTGGCATTGAGGCCCACCCCGACGACGTCAAAAATCCCCATAAGACTTAAATTCTAGCCTCAACGTTTCCCGCCGTGCGTCAGTATATACAAGCGAGAGCCATTGTGGCCGATGAATTCGACCTGCTGATCGAACGTTACCAGCGCCATGTGCTTATGACTGCCTATCGCATTACCGGCAATTACGACGACGCCTGCGACGTCGCCCAGGAGGTCTTTTTCCGGCTCTATAAGTACCGCACCGGCATTCACCTGGAGCGCGACCTCTCCCCCTGGCTCTACCGCGCCACCGCCAACGCCTGCTTCGACCTTCGCCGCCGCCGTCCCCCTCTGCCGCTGGAAACCGCGCCCGAGCCCCCCGACCCCGCCCCCGCCCCGGAGGAAAACGCCTCCCTGGACCAGCGCCGGCGGCTCCTGCACCAGGCCCTGCAGCAGCTCCCGGAAAAGGAGCGCGCCGCCGTCGTCCTCCGCGAAATCGAAGGCCTCTCGACGCAGGAAGTGGCTGAAATGCTGGGCTCTACGGAAACTACCGTGCCTTACCCTGCTAGCCCTGGCCCTGGCGGCCTCGGCCCAGCAGCCCGCTCCCAAGGCCGAAAACCGTCCAGTTCAGGAGATCTTCGAAATCAAAGGTAATAATTTACTTGACACATCAAGCCGCTCGCCTCATAATGGGTTCATGGCAACCGAACCAAAGACCCTTCAAGACGCTATCCTGTACTTCGCCGATCAGGACAATTGCCTGAACTACCTCATTGCCCGCCGATGGCCGAAGGGTGTCACTTGCCCGCGCTGCGGCTCCGATAACGTCGGCTTCGTGGCCACCCGCCGAATCTGGCAGTGCAAGACCCGCCACGATCACGCCCAGTTCAGCATCAAGACTGGGAGTATTTTTGAGGACTCTCCGATCACGCTGGACAAGTGGCTGATGGTCATGTGGATGCTGGCCAACTGCAAGAACGGAGTCAGCAGCTACGAAATAAGCCGCGCTACCGGGATCACGCAGAAGTCCACTTGGTTCATGCTTCAGCGAATCCGGCTTGCCATGCAGGACGGCGGCACTGGCGGGAAGCTTTCCGGCGATGTTGAGGTTGATGAGACCTTCATCGGCGGCAAGGCCCGCAACATGCACAAGGATGTCCGCAAGCGGCGCATTACCGGGCGCGGCGGCAAGGATAAGACCATCGTGTTCGGGATGCTGGAACGTGGCGGCAAGGTTCGGGCCGGGGTTGTTGATGGACGCAAGAAGAAAAACGTTCAGCCGCTCATCCGGGAGCACATCGAAGCCAGTTCCGCGATCTTCTCCGATGAACTGAAGTCTTACGATGGGCTGGCCACCAACTACCAGCACGCCGTCATCAACCATGCCGTTGAGTACGTCAATCAGAACGTCCACACGAACGGGATGGAGAATTTCTGGAGTCTGCTGAAGCGCGGCCTGCATGGAACCTACATCAGCGTGGAACCCTTCCACCTGTTCCGTTACGTCGATGAGCAGGCTTTCCGGTTCAACAATCGGAGGGAGATGGATGACTCTGACCGCTTCAGCCTTGCCGTCTCTCAGATCGTCGGAAAGCGGTTGACGTGGGAGCAGGTCACCGGCAAGGTGGACAAAAAACCGGCGGTCAACTAATGGCCGCTTGCCTCGTGGTCCGAAGCGGAGGGGTTGACCTTCCGTTTCGGCTTCGGGCCGGGCCGGTTTGGATTCTTCGCCGCTTGTCTGCGATGCTCCTCTACCCGCTCCTTGATGACGCTGTGCGGTACGGCCAGCACGCGATCCACAAGAGCCGTGAAGTGTTCGTACTCGGCTGAATGTTTCATTCAACACCATCGTATCAGTTCTCAAGACTTTGCTCTGCAAGATTCTTTGGCTTGGGAGTGGCGGCTCTCTTTGTAGCCGGAGTTGCAAAAGAAGTGTGTCAACTGCAAATTATCGGCGGTCCCAAGCCCGCCATCCTCTACGCGAATTCTGTGGTCAGCCGAGATTGTTTTCGACCTCATTCTGGCTCTACAAATATCGCATCTGATGGGACCTTCAACAGCGCTCTTAAGATATGCGGCAGAGCGCACCTCCTTAGAAAACTTCTTTCTCGGGCGGTCCTCGTCTCGAATGTCTTCCAAATCCTTAAGGCGCTCATCTTCCTTGAGCGCTTTCACTATTTGGCTATGATCACTCCCTTTCTTCACTTCCCGCAAAACGATTTCGTACAGGGCTACAAGAGAATCGACGGGCCGCGTGCGGCTACCCTTGCTCTTGGCCAGCTGGTTGATGTAGTGGCGGTGATGGACCAGGAATTCCTCGAATTCATGGCGCTGATCGGTAAAGTCGATAAGAAGGTTGCTGTGCCCCAGCCCACTAAAAAACTTAATTGCCGCTAATAGAGCAGCGGGCTGAAAGAGGCCGTTAGCTCCGTAAAAGTAAACAACTGGGTGCAGGCCGAGAGACTTTGCCTCGCGGCCCGATATCAAAGAAGCGGCCTTGTTCACTTCCTTAAGAAACCGAATCGTTTCGTCTCCGCTGGTGTCCTCTGGTAATCTCTCTGTAGTTTTTGCTTTTACGCGCTTGTTCGACTCCATCCACATGCGCGGCGTTACGCCATTAACCATATTCACCAGATCAATGAGCATTCGGAATGACTGTGATGAATAACTTCCGCCTGCGACTGGCAATTCAGTTGTTGTGATGGGGTCTTCAAGAATTGGTTTAAAGAGCACTTCGTGTGCCTTAAGCGCCAATGCTTCGATTTCTTTTTGCTTAGCGTCATCGAAGTCTACCCAAAACTTGTGTCCGCGCCCCGCGTGGATCAATGCCCGCGTAGCAATGGCGTTGGGGAGCTTGCGGGCTTTTAAGATCGCCAATTCAGTATCGTCTATCATGGTGGCGCTGATATTGATTTTGAAGAACGACCTTTCGGCTGTTGCCGCGTCTCCACCCACCCATTGCAAATCAAGCTTGGACGTGAACAGTTTCCTGGCCTTGATCAACGTCTCTGTGCTTGGTGCCGTCTCTGGCTTCTGTGCGTAGATCTTAAGTTCTGCATATGGACCTATCTTTTCGATCAACTGGCTGGTCTGTCTAGCATAGCGCTTTTGGGCTTCACTGATTCCCTCATCTCCGAAGAGCTTCTTCGAGATTGACCCATTCCCGTAGTCATTATTAACCCATGCCATAAGCGCACTGAGCCTATGAGCCCCATCAATGACAAATAGTTTCCCATTGAGATTTGACTCCCACATGATGAGCGACGGGACAAATTCTTCATTTATGAAACTGTTGATAAAATCTGCAACTTTCTCTGGAGACCAGTTCGCAGTGACACGCTGAAAATCAGGTTTTCTAAGCGCCGCGAATAGGGGACGCCCCAGTTCTAGGTCTTCAACCCGAATTTCCATAATCGTGCGTCGAGATCCGGACAAATTGGCGCTCTCGCGCTCCTCAAAATCTTCACGCGGAATCATGGCGTCTAGATTGACCAGTTGCGTTGGCATGGGATCCCTCCTTTGGGGCGATATTCCAATCATCGCCCACCACCGCCTGATGCGTCAAGTAATTTATCGCCAAATCAAACATGGCGATGTGGCCAGGATAGGCTCCACGGGAGCCCCGAGCGGCGCCGATGCCGCATCCCGGAAGCCACCCTCCTTGGGCGCGAACCCCACCGTCAACACAAGCGGACCCCCGGCTATCGGATGTCCGGTGGAAAATGCAGTCGGCGCCCGCAGCCGTCCCCGTCAAAACGAATAAGCCGGCCAGCAAAACAAAGCAAGGGTTCCCCTCCCCGGTAGCAGCAGAATAGCTTTGGTCCGGTGCTATGTCAATCAGTGAATCGCCTGCCCCACTCTCCCTGGCTACGTTCCGAAACTCAACTACCTCGGTTGATGAATCAGGCGTCCGCCCCAGGCCCTTTGCGCCGCCTGAAACCGGCGAGGATCAGCAGCAGCCCGGCGCCGCCCAGCAGCCAGCTGCCGGGTTCCGGCACGAGAATCGAGTTGATCCAAGCGCTGTAGCCGCGGACGTCGGTGTGCCCCGCCCCTTCTCCGAAACTGCTATCCAGCGCGGAATTCACGTCGGGCGGGGAAGACGCAGCCGGAGCTGTTGGGAAAGGCCACACACAACCCAAAAGAGGCAACACCCAGCAGCATGCCGTTGCGGAACATGGGGCCGCCGGAATCGCCGGGACCTATGTTCACTTCCACGTTGCCAAGGCCGAGGCCTGCACTGGAGTTGCCGGTCAGCAGCCCGATCAGGTTGTTGGTCGCGTTGCCATTGTCGAAATCGGTAGCAATGGCATCCGTCACAAAACTTCCGATCACCCAAATGCCGTCATATGTGTTGTTGCCCCGGCGCAAGGTGCCGAACGGGAACGCCGACCCGTTGGCGGCGCCGACCCCGGACTGGCCGTAGCCGGCGAGTGTGACCACGTCGTGCACGCTCATAGAGCCGGAATAGAGATCGTAACGCGTAAGGGCGGCCGGAGCCATCGATACCAATTCCAGAATGGCGAGGTCGCCAAGGCCAAGCGCGCCGGTCCAGGAAGGGTGGACCACGAAATTTGTCACCGTGATTCCCGTGAACACGGGCCCGATGCCGGTGGGGAATTCGGCGGTTGCCGCCGTCGCGTTCAAGACGCCGGAGGAGTCCGTGACGCAGTGCGCCGCGGTGAGCACGTGGTACCCGGTGGATAGCAGAGAGCCGGAGCAACCGACCGAACCCGTGGTTTTCGTAATCGTGAGTCTGCCTACGCCGTTGAAGAAGAGGTCGCCGTAGGCTTCAAAGTCGCTCACCGGGCCGATGGGAACAACAATGGCCGCGGCGGGCAAACTCAGCCCCGCAAGAAGTGCTGCCAGCCGGAGTCCTTGAAACATATCTCCTCCCTGTTCCTTGTTGCTTATTGTTTTTTGGGACTTCCCCTAAATCCTTTACCTACAATCGGATTATAGGGAGCAGGCAGTACTGCGTCAAGGGGCCGTGGGATGGGCGGACCGGGCAATGCCTGGGGACCGGATACCATTTGCCGGAATGGGAGGCCGCTGCGGTGGACTACCCGCCAACCGCTTGCTCTACGCCTCCCCGGAAGCCTGGCGCTGGATCTCGTGGCGGTATGCGGCCCCGGAGACCGGCATGCCGGGCCTGCTGCCGGCTATTGTTTCTGCCCGGCCTGCTTTTTCTTCCAGCGCTCCAGGCCGACGTTGTCTAGAAACTGGACGGATGCCTTGGCGACTTCTTCGGCGCGTTCCCGGGGCACGATGACGACTCCATCGCCGTCAGCCACGACAACATCGCCCGGGCGCACCAGCACGCCGCCGCAAGTGATCGGCCTGTTGACCGACTCCAACTCGTTGCGGCCCGGGCGGATTCCACGGGCGAGCCTTCTGTAGTATGCGGGGACCTTGTTGTGAATGATTTCGTCGCTGTCAGCGAGGCCTCCGCTGGTCACAACACCGAGCATGCCGCGGCGCTTCCATCCAAGAATGTTGGAGGAACCAATGGTGCGGGACTCGCCGTCCTCATCGCCGTCGATCACCAGGATCGCGCCGGGAAAGAGCACGCTCTGAAAGGCCTCGGAGGTGATCTCCTTGTACCATCTGCCGATCGATTGCGGGTCCATGCGGGCTTCGCGGCGGTTGGTGGGAACGTAACGGGCCGTGACGGCGATACCGATGATGCGGTGGCTGAAGTTATCGGTGTCACGCCACAATGTCTTGATTTCCGGATCGACTACGCCGACATCGGCGAGGCCAACTACGTCCATGCCGTCGGAGACGTCGGCGACGCGCAGGCCGTCATAGAGTCTGAGGATCCGCTGATTATCCTCCTGGGAGTAATCTTTGTACGGGATGAACAGCTTGACCTTGGCGGCTTCCAGATCGGTTTGCGCGAAGGCCGGGAGCGTGGCAACGACTATCCCAAGAGTGAAAGCAAGAGTGACAATACGGCTCATGAGGTCTTCTCCATTCTTTAGAAAGAAAGGCTGCGCCGGTATTCATATATTAACCCCTGCAACTCCCTAATTGGGCCCTTCCGCGGCACGTCGTCGCAGTCCAGTTCGGGGTGTTTGGGATTCAGGAATAGATCGGGTCGAGTTTCGTGCGGATGTAGCTCATGCAGCGGGTGAAACTGTTTTGTGGGCTGACTCGGGCGTGGTGGTGGTCGATGTTAATCCAGCCTTTGTACTTGACGCGTTTGATGAGGCGCATAATGCCTTGGAGATCGACTTCGCCGTCGCCATAGTTGCGGTTGGAGAGCATGAACGTGCCGTTTTGTGAGCCGGCCTTTTCGACTTTGCCGTTGGCGAGGGGCAAGTCGTCCTTCTGATATTCGTACTTGGCGTCGACCAGGTCGAAGAAGATGAGGCGGTGGGCGTATTTGCGGAAGAGGCCGAGGATGTCGCAGTTGGCCATATAGAGGTGTACGGTGTCCGGGCACCAGTGGAACTTCTTGGGATCGGTCCAGGCGAGCAGCATCTCGATTTCGTCCTGGGTTTCGACAAGCTGGCCCTGTGAGTGGTTGTGCATGCCGGTACGGATGCCGTATTCGGCGCAGATGTCGCCGAGGCGGTTGTAAAACTCGCAGGCTCTTCTGAGATGTTCGCGAACGAGAACCTTATTGGGCCGGCGCGGGGAGAAGGTGACCAGCTCAGTGGCGCCGAAGCGGTTGAGAAACTGGCAGGCGGCTCGCGCCGACTTTTCGATTTCCGCATGGCGTGCGGGCTCATCGGCAGGTCCGCCGAAGGAGAGCGTGGCAATGCGGATGTCGCGCTTGGAGAGTTCGCGTTCGAGTTGCGGAAGGTCCATGCCGATGCGGCCGAGGATGCCGGGCCAGCCGGTGAAGCGATACCCGTTGAAGCCAGTGTCACGGATGACGTCGAGCATCTCGGTGTAAGGAAGCGTACCGGTATCCTGCCATTGGGTGGAGGTCCAGAGAAAACTGCTGACGCACCACTTGATGTTCGGGCGGGGGCCGGCGTAGAACGCCTCGGCACGTTGGCGGAGGGCGGCGAGAGAGGCGGCGCAGGCCGTGGTAAAGGTTCGGCGGGTCATGACACCGTCATCATGCGCCGGAGGAAACGGACGCCGCGCGGGATGGCGGTGAGTTCGTCCTCGGTGCCTTCGTACACCAGGCAGCAGAAGCCGTTGTAGTGGCGGGCGCGGAGGATGTCGAAAATGCGCTTGTAGTCGATGAACTGTTCGCGGCCCTCTTGGTCGAGCTGGTAGAGCTTGACGCGGGTGAAGGGGGCGATGGCGGCGACTTGTTCGACGGAGCGGTAGTAATGCTCATAGGTGTGGCCCTCGCGCTTGGGACCGCGCGGGCCGTCGCGGCCGGTGAAGTGGCCGGTGTCCATGACGAGGGAGAAGTTAGGATGGTTCACTTCCTTGTGGAAGCGGAGCATCTCGTCGCCTGTGGAGGTGAGGCCGGAGTGGTTTTGCAGCGCGACCACCATGCCCATGTCGGCGCCGATTTCCGCGCAGCGGCGGAGGGCGTCGACGCCGCGGCGGAAGGCGTCCTCGACGTTACCGTCCTTGGGGGCGGAGCCGACGAAGACCCGCACCAGCGGCGCGCCGAGAAAGAGGCCGGTCTCCATCGCGACGCGGCATTTTTCGATTTCCGCGGGGATGCGGTCCGGGTACATCCCGAATTCGGTCGAGACGGGAAAGCTGGGGATGGAGAGACCATTGTCGAGGCACATGCGGCGGAGCTGCTTCAAGTAGATGCGATCAAAGCTGGTCAAGTGCTGCATGTGCAGGTCGACGCCGTCAAGGGCCATGGCGCGGGCTTGGGTGATGAACTTCGGCAGATCCATTTTGCCGGTGCGGAATTGATTGCCGTAGCTCAAAGAGAGACAGCTGAGTCGCATCATGGTGGTGACCTCCTTATGCGGACGGGAACGGCCAGAGGCGTTCGACGGTGCCCCCAAGTAGCCACCGCTTGTCCTCCCCGTTCAGGAATTTCAGCTCTTCGCGCACGATGGCTTGCGCCTTGGCGTAGCCGCAGTGGCGCTCGACCAAAGGCCAGTCAGTGCCCCACATCAGGCGTTGCGGACCGAAGGCGTCATAAACCTTCTTTACCTGGTCGTGCGTATCCCTATATGGGTACTCTTGCTTGGACAGCGACCAGGTGTGAGAGATCTTCACGTAGACGCGCGGGTAGCGGGCCAAGTCGAGCAGTTTCTTCAGCTCGTCGGGCCGGTCCGGAGGACAGTCGGCCATGTGGTCGATGGAGATGTCGAGGGCGGGGTGCTGCTCAATGAGCTTGGCCACCTGCGGCAGGCGCGGCGTGGTGGTCAGGATGAGCATCGGCGCCTTGAGTTGTTCGGCGCGGCGCCAGAGCGGAGGCATGAGAGGGCCGCCGATCCAGTCGCCGGAGGCGTTGGCGGCGGGTGAGAGCCGCACTCCGCGCCAGCCTTCCTCGGCGACGAGACGGTGGAGGTGATCGGGGGCGGCGGGATCCTCGGGATTAACGCGGGCAACGCCCTGGAATTTTTTTGGGTAGCGGCGGATGGCGTCACGCGCGTAGGAGTTGTCCCAGCGGTAGCCGATGTACTGGACGATGACGGTGCCTGCGACTCCGTTGGCATCCATCAGCTTAAGCAGCGTCTCGGGAGTTGCGTCTTCCGAGGGCGGGTTCGTGGTCTCTTTTGCCCAGGGATAGCGCGGGTCGGTCTTCCAGACGTGGACGTGAGGATCGATGACGCGGAACGATTGTGCAGTCATGGGAGCAGCGGCCGCGGCGGCGAGGAACTGGCGGCGGTTCATGGGGAGATTATCTAACAACTGCGCCGCCCCGCGGAGGCGACTCACTTATCTTCGCTGAGCATGTCGTCGGCCATCCGGTCACGAGCCTCGCGATACGCCGTTTCGGCTTTCCGCGTTTGCTCCCGCGCGTCCGCGACGGCGCCCGCGCCTGGTCCGGAATCCTGCGCTACATGTAGCCGTGCGACCTGAGAAGCCCATTGCCGGAACGCCTTCCTGTAGTCGGCCCGCAGGAGTTCGCTTCTCTTTTTGGCGCCGGCCTTGCCCTTAAGAAGGTTCATTTCTGCGGGCCACGCCATGCGTTTCCGACCTGCTCACTGACGGGTCTGCGGGGAGTCCGCTTGTGCCTGACCGCTTCCCGTGCGGCGAGGGAATCCGCGTGCAGGCGCATGTCTTCCTCGCTGTATGTGAAGGCCCGCTTGTCTTGGGTTTCGAAGCCGCGCTCCAGAGCGGCGCGGCACAGCAACGGCAGTTCCTGCAGCCGGATGCCGTATTGCCGAGCCAGTCCGAGGTTGGCCTTTATGGTGAAGATTTCGCGCTTGCGGTCAGCCTGCACGCCGTCGAAGGCAAACACACGGAAGCCCATCACTTCCTTGAATCCTCGGAGTATGAACTGCATTTTGGACTCTCCCCGGCTTTCGCCTCATTGTGTCTGGCTGCTCCGCCGCCATAAGGGTCTCCTGAATGTTGTCTGCCTCCTCAATCAGTATCCATCCCTTGGCATTCGTGAGGCCGAAGACACCGGAATGCGCCGGAGCATGCTCGCGGATAGCGGATTCGGTGAAAGATCGCGGGAAAAGGGTGGAACGGCATAGATAATGTTCGAAAGAGCCTGGCCGCTCTGTTAACCAGTATCGGTTAATTATTCTTGCAAGTCAAATCGATCACATGCGAAACTCGAATTCTGGTTTACCAGAAAAAGTTAATGGAATCGTGGGGGTATAGGCAGTGGATGTTTCCTTAGTCATTAGGCAACGGCTGGACGAATTGGGCAGGGATCAAAAGGACTTGGCGACAGCGGTACAGGTGACAGAGTCCTACATTTCCCAATTGCTGACGAGGAAGAAGGCGCCACCGGCGCCGGCACGCACCGATCTCTACGAGAGGATGGGGGAGTATCTCGAAATCCCGGGCGGAGAGCTATCGAAGCTGGCGGAACTGCAACGGCGTCAGGAACTGAAAAAGAAGGTGGCAGAACCACCGCAGCCTCTGTTTCAGGATTCCCGGAGGCTGATCCTGCGAAAGTATGCGGCCGGGGACCAGGGAGAAGTGCGGAGGATTATCGAGAAGGAGGCGTTTGGCGAACTGGAACGGCTGGTGACGCAAAAGCTGCTGGAGGTGGCGCAAGGGGTAGCTCGGGAGGAGCTGCGGAACGAGTGTTGGCTGCGATCGGTGGGGCAGGAGCACGGGCGGAGCTATGAGGAGATGCGGGTCGCAGTACTGGAGTTTCTGGACACCGACATCCACCAGATCTCCACGGAGGGATGCGTATCCTTCCTTGATCCGATGATCGAAACCTGGTCGATCAACCTGAAGACGTTTGCCATGACAGTGGTGTTGAACCGGCGGCTGGCGCCTGGGTGCACAAAGCGATTTGAGTTTACGGAGACTTCAGGGGCGGAAGAAGAGATGGAACCGGGGCTGCGCGAGTTCTTGAATGACACGCGGCTGAGCGGCAACGCCACTGAGGAGGAGGTGGAGTTCCTCCGGACGCTGAAGGTGAAAGGGAGACGGCCGTCGGCAATGTATTACTACCGGGAGCTACAGAACCTCAGGGATCCGCTGCATTTCCTGGAAGCGGGCCGGGAAGGAGAACAGTGAGCGCGCTAAGTGGCGATGTTGGTGAGCGTCCGGGATGCCATGCCGGGTACTTGCAGGTCAGGCATGGGGTGTGCGCGGAACAGGCGGAGGCAGATGAGACCGGTCCAGCGGGCCCAGCGGTTGGCGCTCTTGCGGCGCGCGCTGTCGGTGGCGATGCCGGTGTTGGCGTACATCTGGCGGTAGAGTTTCGAGATGAAGACGAAGGCGAGGCGCGCCTTGACCGACTTGACGCATTTGGCGCGGCGCCAGATCTCGGAAAGCTGATAGTAGCTGTCCCAGACGCCTTGCGTGCGGACGCGGATCTCTTCCGAACTCATGCTCGGGTGGGGCATGTAGAGTTTTGGCCGGCGGTGTCCGGGAATGAGCCAGTAGCGGGTGATGGGAATGCCGTCCACCTTTTCGACATTGCCGGCGGTGGTCTTTTCCCACTTCTCGAAATCGACGGTGCCGGGGAAGGGCGTCATCATGACGAACTGGGCGAAGGTGAGATCGGCGCGCTTGGCCAGGTCGGCGGTGGCGTCGAAGGTCTCCTTGCGGTCCGTGGAGAGGCCGAAGATGAAGGAGCCGAGGACATGCACGCCGTGGCTTTTGAAAAGGCGCAGGCGTTCGACGAGCTGTTCGCCGGCGAGGTTGAAATCCTTGAAAACGGATTTGAGTCCTTCCGGAGTGACGGCCTCGACGCCGACGAGCGCGCCTTTGATGCGCGCCTTGTTCATGGCTTCGAGAAAAGCGGTGTCCTCGGCGGCTTCCATGGTGATCTGGGTGAAGAGGATGGTGTCGGGTGGAAGCTGCGCAAGGCGCTCCATGAATTCGAAGCGTTCGGCGCGGAGGTTTTTCAGTTCGGCGACGCGGGCGGCGTTGTTCTGGCGCTCGGCGAGTGCGATGTCGGCGAGGGTGACGGGATAGAAGTTGTCGTCGGCGAGGGCGATGAAGCGGTAGCCTAGGCGGCGCAGCTGGACAATTTCCTCGATGACGGCGTCGGAGGAGCGCTGGCGGGGCTGCTGGCCGTCGGTGCGCCAGACGGAGCAGAAGGAGCAGTGCTTGGGGCAGCCGCGGACGGTCTGCACGGAGGCCCACATGTAGCTGTCGGGCGGAAGCAGATCCCAGCGGGCGGGCAGGAAGCGTCCGGCGTTGACGCGTCCTCCGTCGTAGAGCGGCTGCGAGTTTCCGGCGGCGATGTCGGCGAGAACCTGGCCCCAGACCTCGTCGCCGTCACCCTTGACGACGGCGTGTGCGGCGCCATGTTCGAGCGCTTCGTTCGGGTAGAGAGTGGCGTGGATGCCGCCGAAGACGACAGTGGCTCCCCGCGCGCGCGCCAGTCGGCCGACTTCAAAACCGCGCAGCGCGTTGGCGGTGTGGATGCCGATGCCGACGACGTCGCCGGGCTGAATATGTTCTGGCTGGATGGGTTCCAGTGTTTCATCCACGATGACCGGATCGCCGTATTGGGCGGGCGTTGCGGCGGCAAGCACGTAGAGCCAGCGGGGCGTAATGACGCCAACGCCGAAAGCGACATCGCTCGGGTTCACCAGGAATACACGCATCAGGTTCTCCTTCGGAAGCCGCCGGATCTTTAGGTGAGGCAAGAAGGGGGCTCATGTGATTGTACCTGTAACAGGTGTCACGTGGTGCGACCGGTTATCGGTTGCGCTGGAGAAGCCAGGCGCGGACTTCGCCGAGTTCGGCGATGGGGCGGAAACCGGGTTCGTAACATTCGCCGGCGGAGGTCCACGATGGGCCGCTCTTTTTGAGGAACCAGATGCCCTGCTCCTCTTGCATCCAGCCGGAATTGGGTGGAGGCCACATCGGGCAGCAAGAGCAGAGGAATCGGTGGGGAATGATCGGCGGAGGCTTGGCGGTGGAGTAGAGAGATCCGGCGACCGTGATTTCGCCGTTAAGGCGCCAGCCGCCGAACCAGGGATAGCGGCTCGTCCAGCGGATCTTGCCGGTGATGATGGTGTCTGCGGAGGCGACGGTGGAGTAACGTTGGGGAGCAAACAGCGGGACGGAAGCGAGGAGAAGCAGGAAAACAATGCGGCGGATGGCCACTGCTCCTTCAGGATAGCGAATCTGCGTACAAGGTTTAAAGATGTAACAATAAACAGGTAGGTCTCGTCAAAACTGGGGCGTGAACAAAACGAGTAAATTCTCGCGAATGCATCTGGCGGCCGGGGCGGCGCTGTGCGCCGTGCTCGTGCTGGGCGGGCTGGTGTGGCGCGAGACGTTGAGGTCCGGGGCGGCGGCGCCCGCGGGGCAGCCGGCCGTGCTCAACTTGCCGGCGCAGTTGATGCCGACGCTGCACAACCCGTTCATTGAATTGCTGAAGCTGATTTCGGCATTTCTGATCGGACTGGCGATCACGGCGGTGCACCGTGCAACCAGCGACCACAGGCTGAGCAGTTCGATGGAACAAGCTCAGATTCTGTTGTGCGTGTCGGGAGCGCTGATGATGGTGATCATCGGGGATTCGCTGGCGCGCGCGTTCGGGATTGCGGGGGCGGCAAGTATCATCCGGTTCCGGACGCCGGTGGATGATCCCAAGGACACGATCATTCTGTTCCTGGCGCTTGGAATGGGAATGGCGTGCGGGCTGGGAGCGTTCGCGGTGGCAGGTCTCGGGACGGCGTTTCTAGGGGTCGTGCTTTGGTACCTGGCGCGCGCCGTGCAAGGTGACCGCCGGTCGATGGTGGTGACGCTGATGGCCGAAGGGGAATACCCGACGGCGATGGTGCATACGATTTTCGAACGGCACGGGATCGAGTATGAAACGCGCGGGATCACGGAAGGAGAAATGCCCCAGGTGAAATACATGCTGGATATCGCGCCGGGCATATCGCTGGATCAGCTGAGCGAGGAATTGCGGGGGACGGAGGGTTCCAATATCAAGTCCGTGACGTGGGAGAAAGCGAAGAAGAAGGGCTGATCTGGCGGCAACCGGAGAACATGCAAATCAAGACGAGCCAACTGATCCTGGCGAGCGGCGTTGTCACCGCGCTGGGATTGTGCGCTCCGGCGCTGCTGAGCCAGCCGGCGGCGCAGGAACAGAAAACCGAGAGCAAGAAAAAGAAGAAGAAGAAGAAGGAGGAGCCGAAGGGCTGGTATTTTCAGAGCAAGAACCGGCAGTCGCTGCGCTACAACGATCAGCTGAGGATCGATTTCCGGGTGAAGCTGCAAGGGGATTTTCAGTCTGTGGATCCGAGCCCGGAGGATCATCCGCTATTTGATTTCCGCAGAAAGCGCGTGGGGGTGGAGGGCGAATTCCTGCGGGATTTCGAGTATGAATTCGAGTGGGAAATGGGTGTGGAAAGGAACGCGCTACGGGATGGATTCGTGAACTGGCGGCGGATACGGTGGCTGCAGGTGCAGGGCGGCAAGTTCCGTCTGCCATTCGGCCGCGACACGCTGACGGGAATGGCCAACCTGGATTTCGTCTTCCGGTCACGGATCGGATTCATGATCGGCCCGGGGCGCGACATCGGGCTAATGCTGCACGGGCCGGTGTGGGACCGGAAGTTCCGCTATGAGGCGGGAGTGTTCCGCCACGACGGCGAGAATGCGTTCACAGGAGATGACAAGCCGACCGGCGGAACGACGCTAGCCGCGCGAATACGGACAGAGCCGGAGCGGTATCTGCCGCTGCCGAAGATCTTGGAAACGCTGGAACTGGCGGCGGCGTCCACACATGGCGAGGTCCCGGAAGGGCGCCACAGCCTTCGCGGGCGCACGACGTTTCGGGACAATTACTTTCCGCGTGTGGACGTGAAAGGGGACCGTGTGAGGCTGGGCGTGGAAGCGAATTGGAAGCCGGGTCCTTTTTCCTTGCAAGCCGAGGCCATGCAGGTTCGCGACCAGCGAAGGCAGCAAAGTTTCCGTCAAACCGATCTGCCGGACCTGGTGGGGCGCGGCTGGTATCTGTTTGGAACATGGCTGGTCACCGGCGAAGAGAAAGCCGCGGGCGTGCGTCCGAAGAAGCCACTGACGTTTCACCAGCTTGGATGGGGCGCTTGGGAGGTGGCGCTGCGCAACGAATTATTGCGCTACGGAAGCCGCAACCCCACCGGATTGGCTTTGGCATCACCGCGGGCGGTGAATTTGTTAAGTTCCAGCAACCGGGCCTGGACATTCGGGTTAAACTGGTATGGAAACAGGCAAGTAAAAATCCAGGGGAATTTTGTCAGGGAAAAGATCGAAGATTTCAACAGATCGGACCTGAGCGCAAGACCGATTTTCTGGACCAAAGTTGTCCGATTGCAGTTTGTGATGTGACACAATGAATCCGCGGAGGGGAATAGTCCTGGGCTTGGTAGTGTTAGCCATGGCAACATGGCTGGCGCAGGCGGGGCGTACGCAGACACCGGAAGAGTTTTTCGACGACCTGGTGCTGCACGAGGTGAGGCTCTATCTGCATCCCGTGGACTGGCGCAAGCTGCAGGAGAATTTCGAGGACAACACCTATTATCCCGGGGAGTTTGTCTGGCGGGGGCGGAGCGTGGTGAACGTGGGGATCCGGTCGCGAGGCGGAGGAAGCCGCAGCGACTTCAAGCCCGGACTGAAGATCGATTTCAAGCGCTACATTGCCGGGCAGCGGTTCGTCGGAGAAACCTCCTTCGTGCTGGACAACCACATCCAGGACGCCACCTTCATGCGCGAGCGGCTGACTATGGCTTTGTTCCGGCGCGCCGGGATTCCCGCGCCGCGAACTGCGTTCGCGAAGGTTTTCATCAACGACTCCTACTGGGGCCTTTATTCGATCGTGGAAGAAATCGAGAAGCCCTTCCTGAAGCGGAGCCTGGGGGAAGACATTGGCTGGTTGTACGAATATAACTGGCTGACCGATTATAATTTCGAGTTTTTGGGCTTCGACGATGAGTTGTACGGGCTGATGTGGGATCCCAAGACCCGGGAAAACAATGCGGATGTTCGCACGATTCTGGAGTTCATCCAGATGGTGAACGAAGTTCCCGACGAGGAGTTCCTGGAGCGTGTGGGCGAGCACCTGGATCTGGAGTCGCTGATGCGCTACCTGGCGGTGGAAAACTACGTGTCGGAGTGGGACGGCATCGTCGGCAGCTCCGGGATGAACAACTTCTACCTGTACCGCTACAACAACACGAAGCGGTTCCAGCTCATCCCGTGGGACAAAGACGTGGGCCTGACCAATTTCGACCATTCGATCCTGTTCAACTTGGACCGGAACGTGTTGACGAGACGGGCGATGCAATTTCCCGAGCTGGCGCGGAAATACCTGGACGAGGTGCAACAGATCGCCGAACTGGCCGGCGGGCCAGACGGCTGGCTCCAGGGGGAATTCGAGTTCGCCTACCGCCAGATCCGGCAGGCTGTGTTCGAAGATCGCAACAAGCCGCTGACCAATTCCTTCTTCGACCATTCCGCGGAGGCGATGCGGGAGTTCATCCAGTACCGGCCGACGGCCATCGGCGAGCAAATGGATGAACTCTCAAACGGTCCCCGGCCCTAACCAAGCGGGCCGCGGTCAAGCACGGTTTCCAGGATCGGCGGGATTTCAAAGACAGCCTGGTTATGGAGCGCGGCCGCCTTCTGGCGGAACTCGGCCATTTCCCCGTCCAGCAGGCGAGTCACGGCTGCGGCGATCTGGCGGAAGCTTTTGAGCTGGATGCCGAGTTTGTTCTCCGCGATCCATTCCGCGTTGTAGCGTTCCTGGGGCAGGGTCCACGCGTTGGATTCCACGACCACCGGCAGCCCCATGGCGAGAGCTTCCGAGATGGAGCCGGGGCCTGGCTTGCCGATGAAGAAGTCGGCCATCTGCATGAAGAGCGGCACTTCTGACGTAAAGCTCTCCACGTGGAGGGGAATCGACAGCTTCAACTCGCGTAGGCGGGCGGCGAGCTTCTCATTGTGCCCGCATAGCATGATGAGCTGCAGCCGGCGGCCACAGCCGTCCAGGCGCCGCGCGATATCCAACATCTGCGGCGAGCCATGGCCGCCAAACAGCACCAGGCCCGTGGGCAGGTCCGCCTGCAACCCAGCTGCCGCCCGGCCGGCGGGCACGTCGATCGGCGGAACATTATAAAAGGTAGGGCGCAGGATCATCCCCGAGGTCCGGAAGATGGCGTGATCGGGGTGGCCCATCGCGCGCGCCTGTTCGACAGCCTTGGCCGAACCGCACACCAGGTATTGCGGCTGCCGTTCAATCCAGAAATGCGGCGGATAGTCGGCGATGTCGGTGAGGATCGTGACGTAGGGGGATTGCGGAGTCACACGGCGGAGCGCCTCGAAAACCGCGCGGTTGAAATTCGGGATGAGCGAGACCACAAGGTCGGGCGTGTCGCGGCGCCAGAACTCGGAGATCAGTTCGATCTGGCGGCGGTGGAAGGCGCGTATCAGCAGGTGCATGACCGGGACAAGCTGCTTGGAACCGAGGGTCCAGCCTTTGCGTAGCAGCAGATTGTAGATGTCTTCCAGGCCGAGTCCGAGGGTTTTTTTCAGGATGTCCGTGGGCAGGAGGATGTCGTTGAGGTTAACAAGCCGCACACGCCAGGGCCGGTTTTGTGAGGCGACAACGGATTGCAGGGCGGTGGCGGCGGCACGATGGCCGCCGCCGGCGTTGAAGTAAAGGAAATCGATCTTGGGCATGCGGAAACCGTGGCCGTTGTAACAGTATCGCCGATTTGGGGGCCTAAACAGCTGGGGCCAAGATGCCGAAGATTAGAATGGGATCAGGGTGCAAACTTCTCAGAGACGTGCCCGCACAACGGAGCCTGCCCGCGATGGCACAATCTCGGGTGTCCTGAGCGCCCTTAGAGCCGCGGGCGGCCCTGTGCGGGCTAGCCTCTTATACCTGAGCCGGCAGCGGTGGTTGCGCCGCTGGATGGAGCAAAGCCGGCTGACCAGGCGGCTGGTGAAGCGGTTCGTGGCCGGCCACTCGTTGGCCGAGGCGCTGGCAGTCTGCCGGCGGCTCAAGGGCGAAGGGATTCTCTCCACTCTGGATTATCTCGGGGAAAACGTCGCCAGCGCCGCGGAGGCGGCCGAATCCGCCGAGAAGGCGCGCGAGGCGATCCGCCTCATCCGCGACAACGGGTTGCCGGCGACGATTTCCATCAAGCTGACGCAATTCGGGCTGGACATTTCCGAAGAGGAATGCCGGGGGAACGTCACTAAGGCAGTAGAAGCCGCCCGCGCAGCCGGGACCCAAGTGGAAGTGGACATGGAATCCAGCGAGTACGTCGACCGTACGCTGGATCTGGTCCGCCGATTGCATGGCGAATACGGGAACGTGAGAGCGGTGATTCAAGCGTATCTATACCGGAGCGAGCAGGACGTAAGGCAGTTGTGCCGGGAGAGAGTGCCGGTGCGGCTGTGCAAAGGGGCTTATCTGGAGCCGGCGGGGGTGGCGTTTCCGGAAAAGACGCGCGTGGATGGGAATTACCGGAAACTGATGCGCATTCTGTTGGAGGAGGGCGCCGTGCCGGCGCTGGCGACCCATGACGAGGCGTTGCTGGTGGAGGCGGGGCTGATAGTGAAGGAGCTGGGATTGAAGCCGGAACAGTACGAGTTCCAGATGCTGTATGGAGTGCGGCGGAGGCTGCAGCGGAGGCTGGTGGAGGAAGGACACCGGTTGAGGCTGTACGTGCCGTATGGAGAGGCATGGTATCCGTACTTCATGAGAAGGCTGGCCGAGCGGCCGGCAAATGTAGTGTTTTTGGTCCGCCAATTGGCGGGAGGATAGGCAACTTTTTATGAGCCGGAGGAGTCAAAATCATTTGAGGTACATTTCTTACCTTGCGGGGAAACTCGCAGCGGCGGCGGCGCTGCTGGCGTTGGCCTGGAAAGGGCTGCGCGCCTGGTGGCCGGAACCGTATTCCTTTGATGAGGTAAAGCTGGATCCGTTCGGGCGGGATCTTGGATATACGGCGGCGGTAATGCTGTTCAGCCTGATGGCTGTGGGGCTGATTTACCTTGTGATTCTAGACCAGCGGTTCCGGTGCCGGACCTGCTTGCGGCGGCTGCGCATGCCGGTAACCAGGGGCACGTGGAACCAGTTCCTACTGGGTGTTCCGAGCACGGAGTACATCTGCCCGTATGGGCACGGGACGCTGCGCGTGGAGGACGTGCATCTGGCGGGGGTTTCCGACATGAACTGGAAGCCGATCGACGATATGTGGAAAGAGCTGGAGGAGCTCGAGACCACCAAGCGGTAAGGCCGGCGGACGCCGCGGCGGGTGGCATCGCGCAGCTTTGCCGCAGCGCTGAGAACATAGTACAATTCGAAGCCGTGACCCGCCCCGGCCGGCCTACTAAGGTCCGCACGGCGATTCTGGTGATTCTGTTCACCTTGCTCATGGTCGCCGGTTTCGAGCTTGTGCTCCGGGCCACCTACTGGGTCCGGAATTTGTTTGTGGGAGCCATAGCGCTGCCGTATGCAGTGGGCGACGATTATGGACCGATTCCTCCGTGGGTGGACGGGCTTCGCATTCTCGTCCCTGATGAGCACCTGATCTGGAGGAACCGGCCGAGCCTGCGCCGCACCTACGTCGATATCTTCAGTCCCGTCCCTTTGGAAAGCGAGCGAACGGCGCTTCTTCGCCAATTCATCCCGACCCTGCCGGAATCCTTGCAGGGGAATCCGACATGGGAAATCTCCGTCAATTCCGACGGGTTCCGGGACACGGAGTTTCCAAGGAGCAAACCAGCATCCAGCTTCCGCATCCTGTGCATCGGCGATTCCTGGACATTCGGAGCGAATGTGGGCCAGGAGGAAGCATATCCGCAAGGACTACGAAAACTGTTACGTGGCGAGTATCCTGGAGCGCCAATTGAGGTGTTCAACCTTGGCGTATTGGGCTACAGCTCATTTCAGGGGCTGGAACTGCTAAAGCGCAAAGCGCTCGCCTGGCAGCCGGACCTGCTGGTGGTGGGCTTTGCCATGAACGACGCGTCCGTCAGCGGGTATAGAGACAAGGACATGCCAGGTCAGAGTGAAACTGCCACATTCCGGACGCGAGTGGCCCAATGGACCGAACACGTTGAGTTTTACAAGCTGCTCCGTTACTTGGCCTTGTTGGTCCGGTATCAGCCGAAGTCGACCGGAGACCGGCTGAAAGCCCTCCGCGACTCTCAAACGGGCGAAGCCACCGCAGAGCAGTACGCGGAATGGGAACCCTGGACGCGGGTCTCCATGCCCGATTACGAAGAGAACATCGGCGAGATGATCCGGCTGGCACGGACCAACAATGCCTCCATTCTGTTGCTATACAACTCGCTGGAAGAGAGTCCGTACCGGACGTCACTAAAGAAGTTGGCCTCGCGCCACAATGTGCCGCTTATTGACAGCAAGGCGATCATTGAGGAGGCACGCCAAGCCATCCAACAGAGGCTGGAAGCGGGCCTGGGTTTGGTGGATCCGATACCACTCACGAGCGGGGAGGCGGGCGAAACGGTGGTTACGTTCCGGGTCTACGCGGGTAAGCACCCCGTGCCGCGTGCGATCTACATCGCCGGCACTCACCCCCGCCTGGGCGACCTGGTGCCGAACACGGTGGCGATGCACGACGACGGGACGCAAGGGGACCAGCGAGCGGGCGACAAAGTGTGGACCTATCAAGCTGCGTTGCCTGGCGGGACAAAGATACTGTACACGTACACAAACAGCGGAGAACAGAAGAAATGGGAAGGCCTCGACGTTCCCGGCGCGAGAAGGTTCACCGCGGCGGAGGGGGCCGCGCATCAGGTTCTCCCGATGGCAACTTTCGGCGAGATCCTGCTGAAAGCGGACACCTGGCACACCAACGCGGCCGGCTACGAGATGATCGCACAGGCGGTACTGGATTCCCTCAAGCGGGATGCCGGTTTTCGCGGGTTTGTGGGAGCAGACAGGAACGATGGCGAGAGGGAGGGCTCGACCAGGCACAACGTGCGAGAATAAGGGGAGTACTGGTATCCTTGTGAGCCGCCGAGCCGAAGCTGCTTCTCCACCCACCAAACCGGGCAAGTCCGCCAAGCGCGGCCTCCTGCGGCGTTTTTTCTCCCACACCATCGGAAAGATCGTCCTGGCGCTGGGCGTGCTTTCCTTTAGCTCCGGGCTGGTGATTTTCTCCTATTTCTATTACAAGTACGCGACGCTCATCGAGCAGAAACTGGCGCAGGGCCCGTTCGTCAACACATCGAAACTGTTCGGAGCGCCGCAGGTGGTGAGCCTGGGCGACGAGACGACGCCGGAGGAGATCGCGGCGGGGTTGCGGCGCGCCGGCTACGGCGAGTCGCGCAGCAACCGGATGGGCTGGTACCAGATCCGCAAGGGCGCGATTGAGGTGTTCCCGGGAGTGGAATCCTACTTCCAGCAGGAGGCGCACGTGGTGCGGTTCCAGGACGGGGAAGTGTCGCAGATTATTTCCCTGAGGGACAACACGGCTCGCACGCAGTTCTGGATGGAGCCGGAGCTGATCACGAACCTGTTTGACCGGAACCGGGAGAAGCGGCGGATACTGCGGTTCCAGGACATCCCGCAGCTGGTGGTGAACGCGGTGCTGTCGGCCGAGGACAAGCGCTTCTTCCTGCATGCGGGATTTGATCCGTTCCGGATCCTGAAGAGCGCCTACGTGGACATCAGGACGCAAAGCCACACGCAGGGCGCCTCGACGCTGAGCATGCAGTTGGCGCGCAGCCTGCTGTTGACGACGGAGCGGACGTGGAGGAGGAAGGCTCCGGAGATTCTGATCACGATGCATCTGGAGCGGAAGCTGACCAAGGAGGAGATCTTCGAGCATTACGCCAATCAGATCTACCTCGGGCGGGTCGGCAGCTTCAATATTCACGGCTTCGGCGAAGGGGCGCAGGTGTTTTTCGGGAAGGATCTGCGGCAGCTGACAACGCCGGAAGCGGCGCTGCTGGCCGGCGTCATCCAGTCACCGAGCCGGTTCAATCCGCTGCGGTATCCGGAGCGGGCGCGGACGCGGCGGAACATCATCCTGCTGATGATGCGCGACAACCGGCACATCACGCAGAAGGAATATGAGGATGCGGTGAACGCGCCGCTGGGTGTCTCCTCCGGCAGCAGCGAGTCGGAAGATGCGCCGTACTTTGTGGATCTGGTGAACAGCCAGCTGTTGGCACAGTTCCGCGACCATGATTTCCAGGCCAACAGCTACCGCGTATACACGACGCTGGACGTGAACCTGCAAAAGGCGGCGGCCGAAGCGATGCGGACGGGGTTGAAGGAAGTGGATGAGTTGCTGACGCGGCGCGGGCGCACGGCGGCCAAGGGCTGGCCGCAAGTGCAGGCGGCGATGGTCGTGCTGGATGCGCGGACGGCGGAGGTAAAGGCGCTGATCGGCGGGCGGAATTATGGGACCAGCCAGCTGAATCGGGCGCTGGCAAAGCGGATGCCGGGAAGTGCGTTTAAGCCGTTTGTTTATGCGGCGGCGCTGAACACGGGTCTGGAAGGCGGGCCGAAACCGATCACGCCGGTGACGACGGTGATGGACGAGCCGACGACGTTCTGGTTCGACGACAAACCGTATGAGCCGAACAATTTTAAGGGGGAGTTTCACGGGCTGGTAACGCTGCGGCAGGCGCTGTCGAAGTCGATGAACATCCCGACGGTGAAGTTCGCCGAGCAGATCGGCTACGACGCGGTGGTGGATCTGGCGCGGAGCGCCGGCCTGAACATGGAGATTCTAGCGACGCCGGCGGTGGCGCTGGGCGCCTATGAGGTGAAGCCGATCGAAATCGCCGGCGCTTACACAATCTTCTCCAACCGCGGAGAGTTCGTGGAGCCGAGCTGGATCAAGCTGATCCGTGATCAGGACGGCAAGATCATCCACAACCACAAGCTGGAGCCAAAACAGGTGCTCGACCCGCGCGTGGCGTACATGATGGTGAACCTGATGGAAGAGGTGCTGCGGTCGGGCACGGGCGCCGGAGTGCGCGGGCGCGGATTCAGCCTTCCGGCGGCGGGCAAGACCGGGACCTCGCACGATGGCTGGTTTGCGGGGTTCACCTCGGAGCTGATCTGCGTGGTGTGGGTGGGCTACGACGACAACCGGGAGTTGAAGTTGGAAGGCTCGAAGTCGGCGCTGCCGATCTGGGTGGAGTTCATGAAGGAGGCGCACCGGTTGCGGCCGTACCGGCGGGCGAAGCCGTTCATGGCGCCGGACGGAATCGTGACGGCCGACATCGATCCCGCCTCGGGGCGGCTGGCGAGCGCCGGATGCGGGTCACCGCCGAAGACGGAGGTGTTCCTGGCCGGGACGCAGCCGCTGGACTATTGCGGAGGCGGAGCAACGCAAGTGGCCAGCTTCCACGAACCGGTGGAGACCGATGAGGAGCCGCGGGAGGCGGCAAGAGAGCGGCGGGTGGCGCGGCGTCCGGCGGCGGTGGTGGTAGCCGAAAAGCCGGAACCTCGCGAGGCGGTGAAAGCGAAACCAGAGCAGCGAAAGGGCATCCTCGGCCGGATCCTCGACGTGTTCAAGTAATGGTGACGACGGCTCGGCAGTTCAAGGACGCGACTCGTGTGCTGGTGGTGGACGACGAGGAAAACCAGCGTCAGGGCCTGGCGGGGATGATCCGTGGATGGGGCTTTGTGACGGAGACGGCCGGGGACGGGCAGGAGGCGCTGGAAAAACTGGTCGAGTTCCCGGCGCACGTTGTGCTGACAGACCTGATGATGCCGCGCATGGACGGCTATGAGCTGCTACGCAGGCTGAACGCGCAGGGTAGCAGGCTGCCGGCGATCGTGATCACGGCGTTCGGCAACATCGAAACGGCGCTACAGACGATGCATGAGCTGGGGGCGTTCTGGTTTCTGGAAAAGCCGATCCAGGCGCAATCGCTGCGGTTCCTGTTGGAGCGGGCAAGCCAGCAAACGCGCTTGCAGGAGGAAGGGGAGCTGCTGCGGAGGCAGCTGAGCTATCAGGGAGTGCTGGGGGAGTTGGTGGGCAACTCGGCTCCAATGCAAGAGGTATTCTCGCTGATCCGTCAGGTGGCGCCGAGCAAGGCGGCAGTGCTGATCACCGGAGAAAGCGGAACCGGGAAGGAGCTGGCGGCGCGTGCGATTCACCAGCTGAGTCCGCGCAGCGGCGGCCCCTTTGTAGCGATCAATTGCGCGGCGCTGCCGGAGACGCTGATGGAGAGCGAGTTGTTCGGACACGAGAAAGGCGCATTCACGGGGGCGGTGGAGAAGCGTGCGGGCTGTTTCGAGCTGGCGCAGAACGGGACGCTGTTGTTGGATGAGCTGGCGGAGATGCCGGTAGGGACGCAGGCGAAGCTGCTGCGTGTGTTGGAAGATTCGCGGGTGAGGCGGCTGGGGGCCAAAAGCGAAGTGCAGGTGGATGTGCGAGTGCTGGCGGCGACGAACCGGAACCCGGAGGAGGCGCTAAAAAAGGGACTGCTGAGGGAAGACCTGTACTACCGTCTGAACGTGTTTGCGATCAATCTGCCGGGGCTGCGGCAGCGGCTGGACGATCTGGGGCTGCTGTGCGAGGCGATGCTCGGGGACTTAAACCGCAAGCACGGGGCGAACGTAACGGGGGTGGATGCGGAGATGATGGGGCGGCTGCAACGGCACGGGTGGCCGGGGAATGTGCGGGAGTTGCGAAATGTGCTGGAGCGGGCGGTGATTCTGGCGGGATCGGGGAACCTGAGCACGCGGCACCTGCCGCAGGGATTCGGGGGAGGTGAAGGTGTGATGCCGGCGGCGACGGTTGGAGGAGGCCCGGACGGGATTACGATCCCGGTGGGCTCCACGGTGGAGCAGGCGGAAAAGGCGCTGATCCTGCTGACGCTGGCGCACACAAAGAACAACAAGACGCGGGCGGCGGAGATGCTGGGAATCAGCCTGAAAACGCTATTCAACAAGCTGAAGGAGTACGGCAGCGGGGAACCGGAAGGGTAATGGCACGCGGCTTGCAGGCCGATGGTAGCTGAGAATGTCGCTGAAGACACGGTTGCGGATCTCCATCGTCACGCTGGTGACGCTGCTGGTGATGGCGCAAAGCGTGGTGAGCTTGCGGATGACGGCGGAGGCGATCTTCCGGGACGCGGTGGAACGCTCACAGGGAATCGCGAGCCAGGTGCGGCACCTGGTGCTGCAACGGGTGAACGAGCAGGCGGCGCTGGCGGCGGAAAAGCCGGAGACGATTGAGGGGCACCGTGAGCTGTGGCAGCGGATCGTGGCGGATGATCCGGCGCTGCCGTCATTGCTGGAAAAGACGATGGCGAGTTCGAGCGCGGTGGTGGAGATCCTGGTGTGCGATGAGGCGGGATTGATCCTGGCATCTAGTTCGCCGACCAGAACGCGGGCGACCTATCAGTCGCTGCCGGATTTCAGCGAGTGGAAAACGCGGCCGGTGTTCGACCTTGTGCTGGAGGTGATGACACAGAGCCAGGATTACGCGATTGTGGTGCCGCTGGGAGTGCCGCAGATGAGCCTGCCGGTGCTGTCGATCCGGGTGGTGGTATCGAGCGTGCTGATCCGGAACGCGATCATGCCGCAGGTGCGTAGCCTGTCGGCAGTGTCGGTGCTGAGCCTGCTGGCGTCCGTGCTGCTGGCGTACCTGTTTTCGAACGTGGTGCTGCGGTCGCTGGCGCGGCTGAGCCAGCGGATCGAGAGCATCGCGTTGGGAAGCAGCGTGGCCGAACCGGGATCGCTGGCGAGGGAGGGCAAGGAGTTCGCGGACATGGAATCGAAGCTGGACGTGCTGAGCCGGCAGTTCCGCGGGGCGAAGGAGGATGTGCAGCAACTGCGGAACAACGTGGAGCTGATGCTGGAACGGCTGGAGGAGGCGATTCTTCTGTTCGACAATGAACACCGGCTGCTGCGCGCAAGCCGGTCGGCGGAACATTTGCTGGCTCTGCCGCTGCCACGGATGGCGGGGCTGAAACTGGAGGAGTTGTTTCCGCCGCCGTCGCCGGTGCACGCGCTGGTGGAGGAGTCGGTGCGGAGGGGGAAGCCGATCCACGACGCGCCGGTGATGTGGGAACGCGGCGGAGCCGGACAGGCGCGGCTGCTGGTGAACGTGGAGCTGCTGGAGGCGCCAAGCTCTTCGCCGTCGCAATTCAGCCTGCTGCTGAGTTTCCGTGACGCCGAGACGCGGCGGCAGCTGCGGTCGCAGCTGGACATTTCGACACGGCTGACGGCGATCAGCCGGCTGACGGGCGGAGTGGCGCACGAGATCAAGAATCCGCTGAACGCGATGGCGCTGCACCTGGAGATTCTGAAATCGAAGCTGACCGGATCCGAGCAGGTGCGCAATGAAATGGACGTGATCACGGGCGAGATCGCGCGGCTGGACCGGGTGGTGAAGACGTTCCTGGATTTCACGCGGCCGGTGGACCTGCGGCTGAAAGACGTGAACATGGTGGAACTGGCGCGGCAGGTGGCGGCGCTGGTATGGCCGATGGCGGAGCAGGCGCGCGTATCGGTGCAGCTGGATGCGCCGGAGGAAACGGCTGTGGTCCGCGGGGACGAGGATCTGCTGAAGCAGGCGCTGCTGAACGTGGTGAACAACGGCATCGATGCGATGAAGGAAGGCGGAAGGCTGCGGTTGCGGGTGTTCCGGGATAGCGAGGAGGTGGTGGTAACGGTGTCGGATCAGGGCGCGGGCATCCCGGAGGAGATCCGCGATAAAATATTCCATCTTTACTTCAGCACGAAAAAGAAAGGATCAGGGATCGGGCTGGCGATGACGTTCCGCGTGGTACAGCTTCACAACGCCTCGATCGATTTCGTCAGTTCCAACTCATCGGGGACTACCTTTTCGCTGCGTTTCCCGGCGGCCGAGGAGTCGCCGGCTTCTCCCGGCGTGAGAATCGCCGGGGCCGGAACCATGGAGAGCGAAGCGGAACGATGAGCAGGACAGGAGTCCTTGGCCTGTTCATGGCGCTGGTCCTCATCGTACCCGGATGCGGAAAGAAGAAACCGGCGACGGTGCTTGTCGTGCCTACGCCACCACCGCCGCCCCCTCCGGAACCGATTCCCGCGCCACCGGAGGTGAAGTCCTCTGCCACCCAACTGCCCGAGGTTCCCGCGCCGGAGATTCCCGTTCCTACGCGGCCTCCGGCCCCGCGAACGCCACCGCAACGTCAGGCGCAGCAGGCGGGAGCCCATCCAACGGAACCGGCGGCACAGCCGGCAACGCCCGCCCCATCCGTTCCGCAGCCGCGGCTCACCCAGTTGCTGAGCCCGCAGGAACAACAATCCTACCACCGGGCAATAGAAGAGGCGATCCGGCGGACGGAGGCCAGTCTGGCCAGTTTGGCCGGTAAGCGCCTGACCAAGGAACAATCGATCAACCTGGAGCGCACGCGGACGTTTCTGCGGCAGGCGCGGGAAACTCGGCAGGCGGATCTGGTGACGGCGCGCAGCCTGGCGCAAAGGGCCGAGGTGCTTGCCGAGGACTTGGTGAAAAGCTTGCGCTAAAAAGGCGAGGCGACTGCGGGATCACGGTGCGTCCCCTTCCGTCATCTCGAGCCGCCTCGCCTCGGACGCCTTGAAAAGCCGGCGCCCGGCCTCGCCCAGTTCCAGAAAAACGGGCAAGGAAACATCAACACCGTTACCAGGCGTGAACTAGTTCGCCTTCGGCGTGTACAATCTGACTTCTACTCTGCGGTTCTGTTCGCGGCCTTGCCGGGACTTGTTGTCTGCGGCCGGCATTTCACTGCCCACTCCATTCACAAAAAGCCGGTGCAGCGGGACCTTGTGCTGCACGGTAAGGTACTGCACGACGGCGTCGGCGCGCTTGCGGCTGAGCATGAGGTTGTACTCGGCCGAGCCGGTCTTGTCGGTGTAACCCTGCACTTCGACCACGTAGCGATGCTCGTCCAGGATTTTCCCGGCGGCCGCATCGAGCTGTTTCTTCGAATCGGCGCTGAGCGTATGGCTGCCAAACTTGAACAATACGCTTTCGGAATGTTCCACCTGATAGTTGTCGAGGTTGGTGATGCGCTCATCGATGGCGGCGATGCGCTTCTTTTCGGCATCGATGGCGGACTGGGCGGAAGAGGCGGCGCGGCCGGCGGCTTCGGCCTGCTCACTGCTGCGGGCGGCGCGCTCATTGGCCTTGGCCGCTTCCAAAGCAGCCTGGTTGGCGCGCGCATCGGCGCCGCGCACTTGCTCATCGGTCTTCGAGAGGTTGCGCTCCAGCTCGGCAACGCTGGAGTCGGTCTTCTTGGTTTTGGCTTCCAGTTCATCGACGCGCCGCTCCAGCGGCTCGATGGAAGTCTTGACATGTTTCTTGGTGGCGCAGCCGGTGACAAGCAGGGCGCTTGCGAGCAGGGCGCTGGACATGAGGGGACGCACAGCAAACTTCATAACGAATCGAAATCTCCTTAAAGAGGAATGGAACGGTTCTTGTTGTTTTGATTGGTTCTAACGGAAAAACCGTAGTCCGATAGTTCTAGGGCAATTCAGATGCCAAACTGGAGTACTGGGTATCGCGCCGCGGAGAGGGAGACCGCGGCGCGACTTCCATCGGAGAGGTCCGGGAGGAGACGGACCCTCCACCGTTCATCATGCATTGCAAATAAACGGCGGATCCGAACCTTACATTGCAGGGGCACGATCGTTGTTTGGAGGAGAAGAAAAAGCGAGAGAAAACCGGCATTCCGGATGAGGTAAGAATTACCGGCTGGTTCGGAACTTGGTAAAATTTTCCTAGCCGAGGCCTGCATTTTCTTCCTGATCCTTCCTAACCGGGTTTGTTTTCTCTGCTTGCTTCGTTATCTGGTTGAATACCTTGCAAATGAGGGGCCAATCGGGTGGCGGCGGAGAACGTTGGCATTGCTAAGATCAGCGGAGGTCGCCTTATCGAGTCGAGCTTGATCGCGGGTCCCGGGCGACCCACCGAACCGGGCGATCAAGCGCGAGCGGACCAGGACATCTATCCGGGGATACCTGGTCACTGAGCAAGTCGTCGCAGCAGTTCCGGATGCTGTTCGATGAACTCATCCACCGCGCCGAGAAAGGGAGATTGTGAGGCGTCTTTCTCCTTCAGGAACTCGATGCATTTCAGTACCGATTCCTGTTGATCCTGAGTCAGCGAATCGATCACTTGCATCAGGCTGTCCTTGACCATGGCTTCCTTTACTTCCCAGCGTGCACCACGGTTTGGAACTACGGCCGCGAAACCGGCCGGCGCAGGCTGGGGTAGGCGCTACTCGCGGAGGCGGCGGTCGAGGTCGAGACTAATCTGCGATAAGCGTTCGGGGCTTTGGAGGAGGCTGCGGACGCCGTCGGGGCCGTAGCTTTCATAAAGCAACTCGGCGGCGGCGAGGGAGACCTGGTAGGCGATGGAGGCGTGATAGCTGCTCATGCCGGCGAAGGAGGCGCTCATGCGGGCCAGGGGAGGCAGCTCGTCGGAGCGGGCCATTTTCGAAACGGTGGCGCGCTGTTGGGAAGAGAGCGTATCGCCGGAGATTTTCTGGGCGAGTCCTTCGTGCAGCCAGGAGGGCCAGTTGCCGGTGCGGGCCAGGCAGGCGTGGACGATTTCATGCGACAAAGCGCGGCGGGTCTCCTCGCCGGGCTGCGGCTCGAGCAGGGCGACGCGGATGCGGCCATCGTAGCGGCCGCCGCTCCACTCCGAAGCGCCGGTGGTGTTGCGGTAGGCCTCGCGGCTCTGAATGATGGTGGGGATGCGCTCCTGGACCTGGCAGCCGAGCAGAGGCGCCACGCGCGACAGCTCGGAATCAAGCAGCGGCACAAGCTGGCTGGCCTGATCGGCGGTAACATCCTTGGCATCGAAGCGGAGATGGAACCTAGTGCCGAACAGCTTTTCCTTGCTTTGGTCGCCGGATGATTCGCGGCGGGCGCGCAACAGAAGCGCCTCCACCGATGGATTGGGCCTCACGGCGATGGATCGCTCCAGATGTTCGACGGCGGCCGGGATCTGGTCGCTGTGAAAGGCGGCCAGCCCAGCCAGGGCGAGCAGATCGGCGTCGCCTGCCTGGTCACGCAGTGCGGCTTCGAGATACCGGAGCGCCTCCGCCGGCTGGTTGTCCTTGAGAAGCTGTGCGGCCTGGGCGGCGGCATTGACCGCGGGTAGCGCGGGAGTGGGCTGCTGGCTCTGCGGCTGGGCTGAACCGGATGCTTGCGTTGTGCCCGCGGACGCGCGAGTGCGCTCAAACTCATCGACACCGACCATGGCATGGCCGGGAAGGTAGCCGAGCAGGCTGCGGCCGGCCTGTTCGACACTCACCTTGTAGCAGGTTTCCCGTCCGCCGGCGAGGGCAAAGCGGATTTCGACACGATCCCCGGGATGGACAGTGGCCACCGCCGGCGAGCCGGTATCGCAACCGGAGCGTAGCGGGAACTGACCGACCACGGCGTGCGTGGCGGCGGCGACAAGGACGAGGAGAGCGGCCATATCCCCATGCTACGGATAACGGGGAGAGAAGTCGCTCAGGGAAAGAGCTTAAAAGGAGGAGGAGAGCTTCTCCCAGGTGGTGCTAAGATCCTCGGGCAGGACGCGGGTCTCGGCGACGGTGGTCATGAAATTGGAGTCAGCCGGCCAGCGGGGCAGCAGGTGGAGGTGAATATGGCCGGCGACGCCTGCGCCGGCGCATTCGCCGATATTCATGCCGAGGTTGATGCCCGGGGCGCGGTAAACGGCGCGCAGCTTCGCCTCGGCCCTGCGCGCGAGTTGCATCATCTCGATCAAGGCGGGTTCCGGGGTTTGCTCCAGGGTAGCGACGTGCTGGTAAGGGGCGATCATGATGTGGCCATTGGTGTAGGGGAAGATGTTGAGCAGGATGAAATTGAAGTTACCGCGCAGCAGGATCAGGTTTTCGCGGTCGCAGTCCTGGGCCGCTTTTTCACAGAAGATGCAGGCGTTGGAAGGGGAGGATTTGCTTACGTATTGGTAACGCCACGGACTCCAAATACGGTCCATGCGGTGAATCTAAAAGATGGGAGCGGGACCAGGAGTGGGCTCGGGCGCGGCCGCCGCGGCAGAATCGGTGTTGACAAGGTCCTTCAGCTCCTTGGAGGGCTTGAAGTAAGGGATGCGTTTGGCGGGCACCTCCACGCGGGCGCCGGTTTTCGGATTGCGGCCGATGCGCGCCTGGCGCTGCCGGGTGCGAAAGCTGCCGAATCCGCGGATCTCGATCTTGTCGCCGCCTCGCAAAGCCTTGACTACGCTGTCGAAAATCGCCTCGACGATCACTTCTGAATCCTTGCGGGTCATTTCCACAACCCGGGAAACCTCTTCAATGAGATCCGCTTTTGTCATAGTTGTGCTCATCTCCCGTGTTTATCTCCAGTGCGCCCCACGGGGCCTTTTTTCGGAGTTGACAGCTAAGTCCCATCCTAGCATGATTTTAATCCGGCTGGTGATCTTGTTGGCTGCTTTTTAGATTGATAACCTCTTCTATTGTCATGGTGGCGGCGGCCGCCTGGCGGTGATAATCCTCCAGCCGCGTGCGCTCTTCATCTTCCTGGACGGCGCGAAGGCTAAGCCCGATTTTCTTATCCGACTCTATCATCTTGATGATCTTGAAGTCGGTTTCCTCGCCTATCGGCAGCGCCGGTTCATCCTTTCCACGAGCCTGCGCGCCGGGGATCTCCGATTGATGGCAAAGGGCTTCCACGCCGGGAGCCAATTCGACAAACACCCCGAAGCTAGCGGCGCGAGTGACGCGTCCACGGACAATATCGCCGGGCATGTGCGCATGGAAGAAGGTCTCCCAAGCGTCTGGCTGAAGTTGTTTGATGCCGAGCGAGAGGCGCCGCTCGACGGGATCAATCTGCAGGATAACGGCTTGGGAAACCTGCCCCTTTTTGAGGACCTCGGAGGGATGCTTGACGCGGGTGTACCAACTCAGGTCCGAAGTATGGACGAGCCCGTCGATACCCTCTTCAATCTCGATAAAGGCGCCGAAGTCGGTGAGCTTGCGGACGCGTCCTTCGACGACGGAGCCGACCGAATAGCGGTTGGCGACGGTGGTCCAGGGGTCGGGCTCGAGCTGTTTGATGCCGAGCGAGATGCGGTGGTCATCGGGCTTGACGTCAAGCACCACCGATTCCACCTGATCGCCCACTTTCACCACCTTGGAAGGATGCTTCATGCGTCGCGACCAAGTCATCTCGGAAATATGGATGAGCCCTTCGACACCGGATTCGAGCTCGACAAAGGCGCCGTAATCGGTGATGCTGACGACACGGCCAACTACTCGGGAGCCGATGATGTAGCGCTCATGGGCGGTGATCCACGGGTCAGGCACAACCTGTTTGATGCCGAGCGAGATGCGTTCCTTTTCCCGGTCAAGCTTGAGGACACGGACGGTGATTTCCTGGCCGACATGGAGGACTTCACTGGGATGAGCAATGCGGCCGTGGCTGATGTCGCTGACGTGGAGAAGGCCGTCAATGCCGCCGAGATCGACGAAGGCGCCGTAGTCGGTGAGATTTTTCACGATGCCGGTGACGACGGCGTCCTCCTGAAGCGCCTCCAGCGTGGCATTCTTTCGCGAGGTGAGTTCTTCCTCGAGCGCGGCCTTGCGGCTGACGACGACATTGCCGCGGCGGCGGTTGAGCTTGACGATGCGGACGGCGATGTCCTGTCCCATGAGGGATTCGGGGTTGTGAACGGGGCGGACGTCGATCTGTGAGCCGGGCATGAAGGCGGTGACGCCGACATCGACTTCCAAGCCTCCTTTGATGCGGCCAAGAACACGGCCGGAGATCAGCAGGTTCTCCTGGTAGGCCTTCTCAAGAGTGTCCCAGCAGCGGAGGCGCTGGGCGCGCTGATGAGAGAGGCGGATGTAGCCTTCCACGTGAGGAGCGCCGCGGTCGACCATGACATCGACGATGTCGCCGGGCTGAACGGGGATGGAACCGTCGGCGTGCTGGAACTCCTGAATCGGGACGAGGCCTTCGGACTTGTAGCCGAAATCGACGATGACATCCTGCTCGGTAATGGCGAGCACATTACCTTGCAGGACTTCGTCGTCGGCCGGGGGCGCCAGATGCGAGTAGTCCTCTAATAGGTGCTCGTACTCCTCCCAATCCATCGGCGGAGGAGTCCCCGGCTTTAAGTCCTCTTGGTTGCCCGGCATGGCGGAATCTCCAAAAAACATCCCGACCCCATCACGATCCTGCATCGAGCGGTCTGTAGTCTCGGGGAGTTGCATCCAGCGATCAGAAGGTGAGACAGCACTGACAAACCGTTGATAGATCGGTACTTCAGAACTATAGCGGACCATAGTATAGATGTCAACCTAGGCAGATTCCCGGCCTAGCCCGGAGGCTCCTACCGGAAATGCAACTGATCTGCCATGGATGCCCGGTCTGAGCGCAGGTAGCCGTGGATACTCGCATAGTCCGGTGCCACGCGATGCACTACGCAAGCCGCCGGCAGAAGAGGGCGGCCATTTCAAACTACAACATATCGCTTTCGGCCAGTTGATCCAAAAGCGCGGTTGTCAGAGAGATTGTTGGAGCAGGCATGCAAAGAAATCCCCGATGACGTCGTGATAGCGCCGGAAACGTCGCTTCAATCTTCTCGGCCCGGCGGGTACGTCGAACGGCCACATGTGAAGCGCGAAGTGCGGATTGGCTTCCCAAAGCACGACGCTGCCCCCGGCCGGTGTCGAGTAATCAATCGCCGCCACATCCAACCCAAGCACGCGCGCGGCCTGCGCTAACTGGTCCTTGTATTCCGGCTCCGATTGAAAGAACTGCCAGTCCAGCTCGATATGCTCGCGGCAGGCTCGCGCGCGAATCCAGCGGCGGATGGGATTCAGGCTGCGATAGTGGGAGAAAGTGTGGTGCAACTGCCGACGACCGGATGCGGTCCGAAGAAAACATGGTTATGAACCACTGTGCCGCCAAAGCCAAGCGCTCTCTTCTTGTGAAAGAAAAGCTCCCACGCGCTGCCGGGCATCGTCTCCTGGTAGCCCTTGCGCGTGTCGATGTATTGCGAGATCGAGCCGGGAAGCATTCGACAGCGCTTCCGGCGGATTCATCAGCCGGATCCCCAGCCGCCTTGCCTCTGCTGCCAACTCTGCCGCCTCTTGGGAGCAGTCCGGAAACAGTTGCCGTAGCGGGTCCTGCAGCAGGAACACCACGGCCCGTGTCGAGCGCAGATCGGGTAACGCATTCCCGGTCTCCCATGTCCGCACGCGGCTGAACGGATCCGGACGCCGCCGCGCCAGATCTTCAAGCGCAGGATCCAGTTGCCGGTGGCTGCAAGGCGCAACTGGCGCTACGAATGCCCGGCTCCAATCAGGGTACGGTTCACGATGTTGGGGGGGGAAAGGGAGGGCACCACTAGCTCGAACGCAAGCGAATCGAGCTCTTAACTGACTATGCTTAATAAGGTTAGCCTAAAAATTAAAGAAAGTAAATGATGTAGAGCGCACACCAATCGAGCATGGCGCGGAGCTGTGTTCAACGGACGACGACTTACCTTCCGTTGCTGCTTCCCGCCTTCGACGGATGATGCACCGGAAACACCGGCCGCTTCGGCAATTGCACCGGCTTCTTCGCCAGCTCCTGCATCACCACCTCTACAGCCTTCTCCAGCTGCGGATCCTTGCCCTGGCGTACCAGTTCCGGATCCATGTCCACTTCAATGTCCGGCGGCATGCCGATATTCTCGATATCGTACTTGCCGTCGGGATTCCAAACGTGCGAGCTCGGCGCGGAAACAAACCCGTCGTCCATCAGAGAAGGCGCCGCGGCGCGGCCGACAAGCCCGCCCCAGGTGCGCTTGCCCACCAGCTTCCCCGCGCCGGCGCGCTTGAAGTACCATGGCATCGCGTCACCGCCGGAACCGGCCGATTCATTGATGATCATCACCTTCGGTCCGAAGATGGCCCCTTGCGGCTGCTGCTCATCGGCGCCGTCGCGTGTTGCTACCAGGCTCAGCAGCGGTCGCGTAAGGTGCTCGACGATATCGGTCGCCAGCGCTCCGCCGCCGTTGTAGCGCTCGTCAATGATCGCCGCCTCCTTGCCGACCTGGGCAAAGAAGTAGCGGTTGAAGTTCGTGTAGCCGCCGAAGGAGGTGTCGGGCATATAGATGTAGGCGACGCGCCCGCCCGTCATCTGGTCCACCTTGCGCCGGTTGTCTTCAATCCAGGCCAGGTTGCGCAGCCCCGATTCGCTCGGCACCGGCACCACCGTCACTTCACGGGAACCGGCGCCGCCCGGGTCAGCGCTCACGCGCAACTCCACCGACTTGCCCGAAGTTCCTTCAAAGAAGCTGTACACGTTATCCGTATCGCGCAGATCGCGTCCGTTCACCGCCAGCAGGTACTCGCCGGCGGCCACGTTCACGCCCGGCTGCGTCAGCGGAGCCTTTAACTGCGGATTCCAGTTCTCGCCGTTGTAGACGCGCACGAAGCGGTAGCGCCCGTTCTCGAGCTTGTAATCGGCGCCCAGCAGTCCGGTGGGAACGCGCTTCACCTCCGGCAACTCGCCGCCGCCGGCCGAGAGATGACCCACCGTCAGCTCGCCCAGCATCTCCTGAAACAGGTAGTTTAAATCGCGCCGTGAACCGATGCCTTCCAGGAACGGTTGATAACGGTTGGCCGCCCCTTCCAGGTTCAGCCCGTGATAATTCGGATCGTAGAAGAAGTCGCGCTGGATGCGCCACGCCTCGCGGTACATCTGGTTCCAGGCCGCCTTCGGATCGATCTTCACTTCAAGCGATGCCGTTCGCAGCGGATTCGACGGCGGTCCTGCGGAGGGCGGCGCCGGAGGCGCGGGCCCTGAACCTGTCGCCATCGGACGCGGCGACGTGATGACCCAGTTGTCGCCCTGCTGGTACAGCATCTTCTCCCCGTTATGCGACATGACGAAGCCCCGCACTCCGCCGATCACCACGTCCGACTTGCGCGCTTTCAGATCAAAGCGGTGCACCGTGTTCGACGCCGGCCCCTGCTGGGCCGGGCTGAAGGAAGGAAGCTCCACCGCCAGCAGCACGCCCGCCTTGCCCACTTGCAAGCTGCCGTAGCGGCGAGGCGGCATCGGCAGCGCCAGAATCCGTTGCCCGATATTCTCGAAATCGATCTTCACCACAACCGGCTTTGGCCCCGCCGCGGGTTTGGGAGCCTCGGGTTTGGGAGCCTCGGGCTTCGGCGCATCCGGCTTCTTTTCCTCCTTTTCCTCGTCGCTTTCCGGCGCCAGCGGGGATACCTCATCCTTAGCGAGCACGGCCAAGTAAATGCTGCGCGAGACGGATCGGAAGCTGCTCTGAATGTCGGCCTGCAACGCCGGTCCCGAATCGGTGCTCGCCGTGAAATAGAGATACTTGCCGTCTTTATCGAACACCGGATGCCGCGCATCGCTCATCCCATCGGTGATCTGTGTGCTCTTGCCATCGGCCACCGAATGCAGGAACACCGCCGCCATGTGATTCTTCAGCCGCCGCGAGTAGGCCAGCCAGTTGCTGTCCGGCGACCAGGACGGCGTCAGCGCGCCGGATGCGGCGAAGGTCCAGTACGTGTCCTTATCCACACGCACAGGGGTCTGCTTCTCCAAATCGATGTACCAAATCGTGAGATGGCTGTCTACATAGGCGATCTTCTTGCTGTCCGGTGACCAGCGTGGCGTGAAATAGAAACCCGGCTTGTCGGCCAGCTTGATCTTCTTCACGTCGCCCGCGCCCGTCTGGTTGCGTAGGTGCAGCTCATACTCGCCCGAGGCATCGGAGAAATAGGCGATGGTCCGCCCGTCCGGCGACCATGCCGGATCGCGGTCCATCACCGAAGGCGATTCGGTCAGATTGCGAGGATCGCCTTTCTCGGCAGGCACCGTGAGTATCTCCCCGCGCGCCTCAAACACCGCCCGCGCGCCGGTCGGCGAAATTCCCGCCGAACGCAACCGCCGCCCCACCTCGATGAACTTCGGCCGCGTCTCCAATAAATCCGCCGCCACGCGAACCTTCACGGGCGTTGTCTTCCCGCTCTTGATGTCGTAGATATGCAGCGACCCGAACTGCTCATAGACGATCCCATCCGGCCCCGCACCCGCCGACTTCAGATCCAGCCCGCGATTCTCCACCACCTGCTTCACCTGCTTGGAACGGGGATCGTAGGAGTAGAGCGTCACCACGCCCGAGCGATCCGACAGGAAATAGACCTTGTCGCCCACCCAAAGCGGATTGAAGTCGTTGGAATTCTCGCGCGGCACTTTCGTCACCTTGCCCGTATCCAGGCTCGCCAGCCACACCGGAGTCGTCCCGCCGCCGCGGTACCGCTTCCAGGCCGTGAACGCACGCCGCAGCGGCACGTACGCCATCTGCCCTCCATCCGGCGAAAAGGCCGCCTCATAGCCCGTAGGCAAATCGATCCTCGCCGGGAACCGCCCCTCCAGATCCACCGTGAACAACTCCCGGAACCGCGAGTTCGCCGTCCGGTCGGAGGTGAACAGCACCGCCTTGCCATCGGGCCTCCAGCAGCGGACGAAATCGGGAGCCGGATGCCACGTTAGCCGCTTCGGCACCCCTCCTTCGGCGGGCATCACAAAAACGTCGGTGTTGCCGTCATACTCGCCGCTGAAGGCGATCATCGTTCCGTCCGGGGAAAAGACGGGCACCTCCTCCGCGCCGGCGCTCACGGTCAGCCGCTTCGCATCGCCGCCGGCGCGCGGCACGCTCCACAGGTCGCCGGCATGGGAGAAGACGATGTGCGTCCGGTTCATCGTCGGGTTTTGCAACAGCAGCGGCGCGTCGGCGGCCCAGGCCGCGGCGCACAGAAACAGTCCAAGCACGGTTCGAGTCATGGGGGCTCCTTTGGTGTCTCTCTATAGACGGAACTATAGCCTATTCGTTCCCGGAAATTAAGCGTCCCAGCGCCCAACGTGCATGCTCGGCCACCACCTCATCCCCGCCGGCGGCGAGCTTCTCCAGCGCCGGACGGAACCGCGCCAGGCGCGAGTTGCCCATCGCCACCGCCACATTCCTCAAGAACCCCCGGTATCTGGCCCGGCTCACCGGCGTGTCGCGGTACATCGCGCGGAACTCCTGGTCGGTGAGGGCGGCAAGCCGCTCCAGCGGCGGGGCGAACTCGCGGGGCCGGTACTCAGCATCGCAGTCGGTGGGGGCGCGGCGGTTCCAGGGGCACACATCCTGGCAGATGTCGCAGCCGAACACATGCTGGCCGATCCCGGAGCGATTCTCCTCGGGAATCGAGCCCCGCAGTTCGATCGTGAAATAGGAAATGCACAGCCGCGAATCCAGCGTGTAGCGGCCGCCGGGTGTCGGGATGATCGCCTGGGTCGGGCAGGCGTCGATGCAGCGGGTGCAGGTTCCGCAACGGTCCGGCGGCGGGGTGTCGGGCTCCAACTCGAGCGACGTGAGCATCTCTCCCAGGAAGAACCACGAACCCTTTCCTTCATGGATGAGGCAGGTGTTCTTTCCTATCCAGCCGAGCCCGGCCATCCTGGCATAGGAGCGTTCCAGCAAAGGGGCGGTGTCGACACAGATACGGCAATTGGCTTTGTTTTGCAATTTCGCGGCAACCTGCGCAAGTCCTTGACGGATAAGCAGATGGTAATCATCCCCCCAGGCATAGCGGCTGATCCAGCCGCGCTCGGTACTGTCGAAATCTGTCGAATATGGCAACGGCCCATTGTATCGCTTGCCGACGCACACAATCGACCGCGCCGAGGGCAGAATCCGCCGCGGGTCCAGACGAATATCTGCCCTATGATCAGTGAGATAGCGCATCTCACCGGCCCGCCCCCCGTCTATCCACTCCTTATAAATGGCCCAATCCAGCCCCGGCTCGACGCGCGCGATCCCTGCCAAATCGAACCCGGCCTCACGGGCCAGATCCTTTACCCGTTGAGCCGTTGTAATCGCCATACGATGCCCAAACCAGCAGTTTAATTCATTTGCATAGGCTTAGCCCGCTTGGTTGACTAAAATGAACAACTTGAGAGCTGTGTATCCGCGCGTTGGACGCCCCCCAGGGCAGCCGGATAACAAAAACCAGGAGTCATTGAGACAATGCACAAGCCAATCAAGTACGTGGAGAAGGTGCTTACGTACGGCGCCCGCGGCGCCTGGGTCGTCTTCGACAGTCTGAACCAAATCCGCCAGAACCCTGGCTTCACGCCGAGATGGTCCGACAAGCCCTTGCTGAAATCCTGGGAAAAGACCAAACCCCCACTGGGCTGGCCCCGCACCACCGATTCGCTTTGCCCCAAGTGCGTCCAGGAAGCCCGCAAACAAATCCTCGACGGAGAAAAGGACTACCTGGTTCTGCTCGATGAGAAGGTCGGCGAAATCAAGGCCCAGATCATCGAGCGCGACGGCAAGATCCTGATGGTCAAGGACTGCCCCAAGCACGGCCACTTTGAAGACGTCATGGCCATTGACCCGGCCTTCTTCAAGCACCTCGAAGAAGTCTTCCCCGGCCGCGACATCCGCGCCCACAACGACGAAAAGCTACACAACCACGGCAGCTCCACCATTACTCACGGCCGCGGCTCCGTGCTCACCATCGACCTCACCAACCGCTGCAACATGATGTGCGACCCCTGCTTCATGGATGCCAACCAGGTGGGCTTTGTGCATGAGCTGAGCTGGGAAGACATCAAGACGCTGCTCGACAACGCCATCTCGATCAAGCCGAAGCGCAAGATGAGCGTCCAGTTCTCCGGCGGCGAGCCGACGCTTTCCCCCTACTTCCTCGACGCCGTGCGCTACGCGCGCAAGGTCGGCTACGACAGCGTGCAGGCAGCGACCAACGGCATCGAGTTCGCCAAGAGCCCCGAGTTCTGCCGCCAGGCCGCCGAGGCCGGTCTCCGCTATGCCTATCTCCAGTTCGACGGCATCGGCAATGAAGCCAACTCGCACCGCGCCGTCGGCAACCTGTTCGACGTGAAGATGCGCGCTATTGAGAATTTGCACTCGAACGGCATCGATATCGTTCCGGTTATCACCATCGTCAACGGCATCAACAACGAGCAGGTTGGCCACGTCATTCAGTTCGCGCTCGACAACCCCAAGCGCATCCCGTTCCTCAGCTTCCAACCTGTCAGCTTCACCGGCCGTGACGAAGACGTCACGCCGGAGCGCCGCGCCGCCCAGCGCTACACGCTGAGCCACCTGGCGCACGACGTCAAGAACCAGGTCGGCCTCGGTGAGCCGACGCGCGACTGGTTTCCGATTTCGTTCATCTCTACCTTCTCTGACTGGGCCGACCTGGTGCATGGTCCTCAGGAGTCGTGGGGCCACCTGAGCTGCGGCTGCCACCCCAATTGCGGCGTCGGCATGGCCGTCATGGTGGACAAGGAAACCAAGGAAGCCGTTCCCGTCACCGCCTTCCTGAACGGCGACCGTCTGGCCAAGGACATCGCCCGCGTCAACGACGCCGCCCGCGGCAGGTTCCTGTCGGTAATGGGCATGGCACTGGCGCTGATGCGCAACTATGATCCGTTCCAGTCGCCCACGCATTTCAAGCTGGTCGACCTGATGAAGAAGTTCGACAAGACCTTCGGCGCCACCGGCAAGAGCTACGGCAGGGTGAGCGGCGAGACGCGCCTCCAGGACATCGAAGTCCGGCGCTCCGACCGGTGGAACTTCCTGTTCATCGCCGGCATGTGGTTCCAGGACCTGTTCAACTACGATTTCCGACGCACCGAGCAGTGCATCATCCCCTACGCCACGCAGGAAGGCGAAATCAGCTTCTGCGCCTACAACACCGGCATCGGCTGGCGCAACATCATCGAGAAAATGCACATGACGGCCACGCTCACCAAGTGGTATGACGAGCACGGCCGCCATGAGATCTTCGCCGGCGGCAAGGACGTCAACCTGCGCTCGAAAGACCACTCGATGAAGCTGAACGCCGAGCACGTGGCGCACCGCCGCCAGACGGATCTGGACGAACTCGGCATCGCCAAGAACGCCCGCGAGGAGAAGATCCGCCAACGCGATCTGAAGCTGAAGCTCCAGCAGGACGCCGAGAACAAGCGGATGGCCAAGCTGTACCGCGAAGTGGTGCTGAAGGAGCAGAAGCAGGAAGGCTTCGTATCGCTCGATAGCCTCACCCCGGCCAAGCCCGCCGCCGCCGAAGAAGTCGGCAGCTTCGGCGATTAGCTCCCAAGTAACGATCAACTCAAGGCCGCTGGACACGCTCCAGCGGCCTTCGTGTTGTGTGCCGAGCATGATCGACAGTTGGAAGGGGAAAGTCCTTTTCACAACCTGATGGAGGTGAAGTGATAGCGAAGCGCAAGGGCAGGACCGTGAGGAACTGTCTGAAACAAGCGTGGAGCAAAAGCGCGAGCCGATGAACAAGAACCGGATAAGAGGCATACGGTGCTGGACGAGCGGGCAATTGATCGCGAAGTCCATATCCATCAAGTGGTCGCGCCGATGCCGAGCGCCAGCGTTAACACGGCTACCCCGGCAAACACCGGAGCATTGCAAAGCACCCTGCACCCGTAACGGACATCCCGGAGAATCGTTTCCATTCTCGCCCCCATACGAACCTCCCTTACCTTTTCCTTCACCTGCTCCGGACCGCCGAACTCCATCCGCGCCGCCCGCCACGCTTGCCCCGGGGAAAGCCCGCGCTCCATGTGACGATCGGCAAGAACGCCAAGCCAGCCGTCTGCTTCCTTGCTCAGCTCCTCTTCGGAGGGTCAAGCACTTGACTCATTGCCGTGGCCACCCTCTCCCAGTCGCGCCTCTCCTTCGCCAGTTGCCTTCGGCCGCTTGGAGTCAGCGAGTAGGACTTCACTCGCCGTCCGCTTTCCAGTTCCTCCCAACGCCCCTCGATCCAACCCTTCTCGGCCAGACGATGGAGCGCCGGAAACAGCGACCCCGGCCCGACCGCGAAAACGCCCCGCGTGACCTGCTCAATCCGGTCCGCGATCCCTACACCGTGTAGCGGCTGCAAGTCCAGCGTCCGGAGAATCAGCAGGTCGAGTGTACCCGGCAGAAGATCGACGCTTTTTGGCATCGGGAACAGTATATCGACAGTCGATATCGATAGTCAATACTCATTCTCCACCGCTTCAAACCCTCCCCTGTGCTACAATCTCCCCACACCATTACTTGGAGGCGCGAACTGGCTACGCTCAAACGCTGTGCTCTCGGCATTGTGCTGATTCTGCTGGCTTCGAGCGTCCTGCTCTTCTCCGACTGGAACCAGCGGTCCACGCGCGGCTCCATGCGCCGCATCGCCATCCTCCAGCACGTCTCCCAGCCCCTTCTCGATGAAGGCGTCGCCGGCATTCTCGACGGACTCGCGGCCGCCGGTTTCAAGGACGGGGAAAACGTCGTCATCGATCGCTACAACGCCGAAAACGACATCGCCACCGCCAACGCCATTGCCAAACAGATCGCCTCCAGCGTTTACGACCTAGTCGTCACCAGCAGCACGTTTCTCTTCAGTCAATGGCCAACGCCAACCAGGCCGGCGCTGTCAAGCACGTCTTCGGCATCGTCGCCGACCCGCCCGGCGCGGGGGTCGGCATCAGCCGGTCCAACCCGCTAGAACATCCCAAACACCTGGTCGGCATCGGCACCTTTCTTCCCGTCAAGCCCGCCTTTGAACTCGCCAGAACCCTCAACCCCGCGCTGCGCACGGTTGGCGTTGTCTGGAATCCCGGCGAATCCAATTCCGAAGCCTTCACCAAACAGGCGCGCCAGGTCTGCGGCGAACTCGGCCTCAACCTCCTCGAAGCCACCATCGAAAACTCCTCCGCCGTTTCCGAGGCCGCAACCTCCCTGGTGGCTCGCGGAGCCGATGCGCTCTGGGTCGGCGGCGACGTCACCGTCATGGTCGCCATCGATACCGTCGTCGCCGCGGCCCGCAAAGGCGGCATCCCCGTCTTCTCCATCGTTCCGCCGATGGTCGACCGCGGCGCGATCTTCGACTACGGAGCCAACTTCTACGAAGTCGGCAAGGACACCCGCTTTGACGCATCCGGCCACGAGAGTCCACTCCCGCTCCGCAGGCTTTCCGAAGCGGCCCTTGACATCGCCGCCGCCGGCGAGATAGTCCTCATCATCGTGGCGGAGACCGCGGGACTCGTGGGCGCTGCCCTCCGGAAATCCCCCGCCGCGGACTCCCCAATTCAAGCGGCCGCGCGATTCTCCCACCCGGAAATACGCAACTGGATCTCCTTCACCGGTGAGCCCGCCTTCGCCGGTTCACTCGCCGTCGTCGCCGGCGTCGTGGTGCGCACCGCCGGTTCCAGGCTTGCGCCCATGCTGCGCCCGATGTCCAAAAACGGCGGTCTCGACGGACACTTCCACGCCGCTGCCTGCCGCTACAGGCCCATCCGCAAAGGGGCACTCGACTTGCAGGCAACCATGAAATCCCTCATGGAACCGCAAAGCCTCCAGGGAGTGCTTCATCTGCTGCACGACACGCGCCAGGCCGGAGGCTCCGGCGAAAGTGAATTCATCCGCGGCGCCTGCTGGATCGCACCCATTCGCAACCAGGAGGTAACGCTTTGACTCTTCTGCTCGGCGCCTTCACCATCGGCCTCATTCTCTCTCTCCTCGCCATGGGCATCTTCGTCAGCTTTCGCGTCTGCAACTTTCAGGACCTCACCGCCGACGGCTCCATCACGCTCGGCGCCGCCGTCGCCGCCACCCTGCTTGTTCACAACGTCGACGCGGTTGTGGCGACAATGGCCGCCGTCGCCGCCGGCATGCTCGCCGGCCTCGTCACCGGAGCGCTCCACACGCGTTTCAAGATCAGCCGCCTGCTTTCCGGCATCCTCGTCATGACCGCGCTCTATTCGGTCAACCTGCACGTCATGGGCAAGAGCAACGTGCCCCTGCTCGGCAGCGCCACCCTGCTCACGCGGATGGAACAATCCGCCGCCGCCGCGCTTGGCCCCGAACCGCGAAATCTGCTTGGCTGGGAAGTCAGCCTGCGCGACCTGGCGGCTCTCATTGCCGTCACCTTCACCATCATCACGGTCGCCTTCCTCCTCTACTGGTTCTTCCGCACCAACCTCGGAACCGCCATGCGCGCCACCGGCGACAACGACCAGATGGTACGCGCCCTCGGCGTCTCCGACGGAACGATGCTCACGCTCGGGCTCGGCGTTTCCAACGGCCTTATCGCCTTGTCCGGCGCACTGCTCGCCCAGTATCAGGGATTCGCCGACGTGCAAATGGGAATCGGTATGGTCGTGCTCGGTCTGGCCAGCGTCATCATCGGCGAAACTCTTGTCGGTGACCGCAAGCTTGGCCTCATCATCACCGCCTTCTTCGTCTTCCTCGCTCTCATCATGCCGCGCTTCCTCGCTAAGCTTGCCAGCCGGAAGAAAGCCGAGCCCGCCCATGCTTGAGCTCCAAGGCGTCCGCAAAACCTTCCACCCGGGCACCGCCAACGAAATCCGCTCCCTGCAAGGCGTCGACCTCTCCGTCGAGGACGGCTCCATGGTCATGGTCATCGGCACCAACGGCTCCGGCAAGTCCACACTACTCAACGCCATCGCCGGCACCTTCGAAATCGACAACGGCAGCATCCGCATCGACAGCCAAGTCGTTACTGGCTGGCCGGAATACCGCCGCGCCCGCTACATCGGACGCGTTTTTCAGAATCCCTTCTCCGGCACTGCGCGCCCAACCTCACCATCGCTGAGAATCTCGCCCTCGCCGCCAAACGCGGCCTGCCGCGTGGCCCTGGATGGGCGCTGTCCCGCCAGTTGCGCGAGGAAATGCGCCAGGCCGTCGCCCGCCTCAATATGGGCCTGGAGGACCGCCTCGACAATTTGATCGGAAGCCTATCCGGCGGACAGCGTCAGGCGCTGACCCTGCTCATGGCTACCTGGCTCAAGCCTTCTCTCCTTCTTCTGGATGAGCACACCGCCGCGCTCGACCCCAAAAGCGCCGATCAGGTCATCTCTCTCACCGAACAAGTGGTCACCCGCGGCAAGCTCACCACGCTCATGGTCACGCACTCCATGCATCAAGCCACCAGCCTCGGCGACCGTCTCATCATGATGCACCGCGGCAGGGTGATCCACGATTTCCGCGGCGCCCCAAAACGCCGGCTGCGCATCGCCGACCTCATGTCGCACTTTGAAGAGGTCCGCCGCGCCGATCAACTCGACGAGAGCGCCGCCGAGATGATCCGCGCCTCTTACGTCTGATCTACCACGCCAGCCGGCCCGCCAGCTGGATCTGCCGCGCAGGATTTGCCCGGTTCGCGATATTGTTGATCCGCCCGAACGACGGCGTCCCGAACGACACACCGGGATCCGCGAACGCCGGATGGTTCCAGATGTTGAACGCCTCCCCGCGCAGTTGGAACCGCAGCCGCTCGCCGATCCGCGTATCCTTGATCACCGAAATGTCCCAGTTGTGCAGCCCGGGTCCAAGCACATCCGGAAGCGTGCGCGACAGGTTGCCGAACTGATAAGGAGCGGGATTGGCGAACCGCGACGTGTCGAAGTAGCGGGCCATCCGGTCCTTGACCGGACCTTCAAACTTCGGAGAAGCGCCCGTACTATTGGGACGCTGGCCTCCGCCCTGCGACTGGGTCGTGTTCACGGCGCTGGTCACCGACAGCGGCGTGCCGGTTTGCAGAGTCCCGATCCAGTTCAGTTGCCAGCCCTCCAGCAGCTTCCGCGAAATGGAGTTCCCACCTGTCAGCCATTTTTGCCGCGGCCCAAAAGGCAGCTCATACACGCCCGTCATCACCAGCCGTTGCGGCGAATGGATTGTCGATAGCGAACGTTCCGCCGCCCTGTTGTACACGTTCTGGCGTCCGCCGATGTCATCCAGCATCTTGGAATTGGTGTAACTGGCAAGGAACGTGAAGCCCTTCGCAAAACGCCGCTCCAGCTTGAACAGGAACGCGTGGTAGGTGGCGCTGCCATCGGTGAACTCACGCAAGGTCACGCCGGTAAAGTGCGGGTACGGCCGCAGCAGCTGCGCGCGCGTCACGGTAGTGGCAGACAGTGTGCCCACCGAAATGCGGCCCAGGAACGGGTTCGGCACACGAACCAGCAGCGCATCCTGCAACCCCATCTGCTCCGTCGTCAGCTGGTTGATGTTCATGTTCGAATTCTGCAGATGGATTCCTCGGTTACCCGAATACGTCGCCTCGATCAGCAGATTCTCCATCGGTGAATACTGGAACCCGAAGCTGTACTGCTGCGAATAGGAAATCGGCCGCGTCACCTCGGTAAACGTGACCCCCTGGCCGATTAACGTCAGAAGCCCTTGCGTGGAGCCGATCGGATTCAGTAGACCGTTCGGGAAAGGATTCGACAGCCGGTCGGTTGGATTCACGCCATCAATGCTGGCCAGCATCGGCGTCGCCACGCTAAAGCCCGGCGAAGCCGCCGTTCCGCGCCCCTGCGTCGTCGTGCCCGCAAAAAAGACTCCATAGCCGGTCCGGATCACCAGCTTGCGGTTCACCTCGTAAGCAAGCCCGAACCGCGGCGAGAAATTCTTCCACACAACATTGGTTTGTCCGCGCGGCTGGCCATCCACCGCCGCGAACATCAGCCCTCCATTCACTGTCAGGTTCGGCGCCAGTGGCTGCAACGGGCTCGGCGTATTGTATGCGAACCCGCGAATCATCTGGTTGTAGCGTTCCGTGCGCGGCCCTTCGTACTCCCAGCGGAAACCCAGATTCAGCGTCAGCTTCGAAGTTGCTCGGATATCGTCCTGCAGATAGGCGCTGTAGAAGATGTTCTGGAACGCCGTCGCCACATTCTTGTCCACCGAGCCCGAGTTGGCGGTCCCCAGCAGAAACGATGCCACCGAGTGCCCGCTGATCAGGTTCCGGACCGGGTCCGGACCCCGTGTCCGCGCGTCATTAAACGAAAACGTCCCGGACGCATTCCCCACGCTGTTGCCCACGTCCCGGTAGACGCGCGGTTCGAATCCATACTTCAGGGAATGCCGGCTTCCGATCCGCGTCATATTGACCTGCAGCGTGTGCACGTCGCTCAAATCCTCTGCGTCCCCCGTCCGCCCGATCGACTGGATCCCCGCGATCGAAATCACCGGGAACGATTGCCGAACCACTTGCGAATCCAGTGCCTGCGGGAAGCCAAGTGAGCTGAGTTGGAAGTCCCGCGGACGGTACTCGGTAATGTTGCCGAACCGCGACACCCCGTAACGCACATTCAGCAGCAGCGTCGGCGTCACCGTATAGACATAATCGAGCGCCGCGCCCCGGCTCAACCGGTTCAGAAAGCGCGACTGCGTCGCCAGCGTTCCAAAAATGTCATCGTCGCCCAGCCGCGGACGCCGGCTCGCCGACAGACGCACAAACAGACGCTGTTGATCGTTGAAATTGTGATCGGTGCGGATGATGAAGGCATCGTAGTCGTCCGGCGACGCGCCCGACCAGAAGAAATTGTCCACGCCGCCAGGGCCGCCTGCTTTGTTCGGCTGACCGTATTGTTCCAGCAACTTCAGTGCCACCGGGTCCATCGCCGATCGCGGAATCCGGTTGCCGGGGAACGGATCGCGCAGGAATCCGCCGGAGATCGCCGGGTTCGCGCGCGACGAAAAAGGATTGAAGATCGCCAGCGCGCGACCCTGCCCGTCCACCGTCCCGGAGAAATCGCCTTCGCGCTGCGCCGCTGCCGGTACCGTCGTCAGCAGCGACGTCGGATCCGCCTGCCGGATCGCTTCCCAACTCCCGAAGATGAACGTCCGATTGCGCCCGTCGTAGAGCCTCGGAATGTAGACTGGGCCGCCCGACGTCGCACCGAACAGATTGTAGCGCTGCCGCGGCTTGCCCTCATTCACCGAATTGTTGATGAAGCTGTTTGCCTCCAGAACGTCGTTCCGCCAGAACTCGTACATCGACCCGTGAAACTGATTGGTGCCCGATTTCACCGTGGCATTCAGCACGCCACCGGAAGCGCGTCCGAACTCCGCGTCATACGTATTGATCTGCACCTTCATCTCCTGCACCGCATCGGGCGACGGCACAAACGCAACCTGGCTGGTGATGTTCATGTTCGCGATGCCGTCCAGAAGAATGTTGTTCGAATTGGCCCGGCTGCCGCCCATCGATACGTTGGACACCGCTCCGTTGTCGAACGGACGAGTGAACAGCCGCGTGTCAGTCGGCACCATGCCCGGCGTGATCCGCGCCATCAGGTACACAGCGCGCCCGTTCATCGGCAGGTTGATGATGCTCGTCTGGCTCACTACCTGCCCAACCGATGCCGAGGCCGTTTCCAGCAGTGGCGTCTCGCCGCGCACGACCACGGTTTCCGTGATCTGCCCCGGCTCCAGCACCGCGTCTATTTCGATACGGTCCTGCACCCGCACGATCACGCCTTGACGCTGAAAGGTGCGGAACCCGGCCGCTTGTGCCGCAATGGTGTAAACGCCAGGCACCAGGAATGGCACCGTGTAAGTGCCCGCCTGCGTTGTCGTTGTCTTCACCACAGTGCCCGTACTCTCGTTGGAGACGGTCACTGGACAGTTGGCGACAACGGCCCCGCTGGAATCGGTAACCCGGCCGAGGATCGTGCCGCGGAATTCCTGCGCCTGCGCAACCGCCGCCAGGAAAACTACCACGAAGAATACAAACCGGCTCATAAGAACTCCCTTCTCCATAGACCTGAAAAAGCTGCCAATAGTATATACCCGGTACATGAATCTGTAACAAACCAGGGAACCAGGGAACCAGGGAACCAGGGATTGACAAGGAATACGGGCAGAGCCTACAATCACAACAATGTAAAGCCTTGCAGAGGCGGCTAATCCACCAATCCTCATGCACATCCAACTTGCCTTTATCGATTACGCCATCCTCGCCACCTACCTCGCCTTCGTACTCGCCATCGGCTGGGCTCTCAAACGCCACACACGCACCAGCCACGACTTCTTTCAATCAGGCCGCTCCATTCCCGCCTGGATCACCGGACTCGCCTTCCTCTCGGCCAACCTCGGCGCGCAGGAGGTTATGGGCATGGCCGCCTCCGGCGCGAAGTACGGCATCGCCACTTCGCACTTCTACTGGGTCGGCGCCGTTCCCGCCATGATTTTCGTCGGCGTCTTTATGATGCCGTTCTACTATGGCTCTCGCGCGCGCTCGGTCCCCGAATATCTCCGCCTCCGCTTCGACGAAAAAACGCGCGGCTTCAACGCCCTCACATTCGCCGCGATGACCGTTTTCAGCTCCGGCGTCTCGCTCTACGCCATGGGATTACTCATGGCCGCCCTGCTCGGCTGGGACTTCCACTTCTCCATCCTGCTCAGCGCCGTCATCGTGCTCGCCTACATCTTCCTGGGCGGCCTCACCTCCGCCATCTACAACGAGGTCCTCCAGTTCTTTCTCATCGTCGCCGGATTCTTCCCGCTCGTCATGATCGGTCTCGCCGACGTCGGCGGCTGGGGCGGCCTCAAAACCCGCCTCGTCGAAGTCGCCACCGCGCGCGGTTTCGCGCCCGGCGCTTACAGCGAAAGCTGGCGGCACATGACCAACGCCTCCTCAAACCCGATGGGCGTGGAATGGTTCGGTCTCGCGATGGGCCTCGGCTTCGTCCTTTCCTTCGGCTATTGGTGCACGGACTTCCTGGTCGTCCAGCGCGCCATGGCCGCCGACTCCATGTCCGCCGCGCGCCGTACGCCGCTCATTGCCGCTGTTCCCAAAATGCTCTTCCCGTTCTTGGTCATTCTGCCCGGCATGATCGCCATCGCGCTCACCCAGGCCGGCGGCGATTTTCAGCTCCCGACCAAGCCCGACGGCACACTCAACTACGACATGACGATCCCCATGATGCTCGGCCACTATTTCCCGCCCGGCATCCTCGGCCTCGGACTCACCGCGTTGATGGCCTCCTTCATGTCCGGCATGGCCGGCAACGTCACCGCGTTCAACACCGTCTGGACCTACGACATATACCAGTCCTACTGGAAACCGCAAGCCTCCGACGCGCATTATCTGATGATTGGGCGGCTGGCCACTATCTTCGGCATCGCCGCCTCGGTGGCCGCCGCCTACGTCGCCACGGTGTTCAACAACATTATGGACCTGCTGCAGCTGGTCTTCGCCTTCGTCAACGCGCCGCTATTTGCCACCTTCCTGCTCGGTATGTTCTGGAAGCGCGCCACCGGACATGGAGCCTTCACCGGCCTGGTGGCGGGAACCGCCGCCGCGGCCGTGCATCACGGCCTCTCTCTGCCCGCGGAAGCCGCCGCCGGCATCAAGGGCGGCTGGATCGCGGTCATGACTGACTACCCCAGCGAGATGGCGCAAAACTTCTGGACGGCCATCTGGGCCTGGACCGTCTGCTTCCTCCTCACCATCTTGGTCAGCCTCGGCACGCGCGCGCCGCAAGATAGCCAGCTCACGGGGCTGGTCTACTCGCTCACGCCGCGGCCGGAGGAGACCGAAACCCGCTGGTACCGCAAGCCCGGCCCGCTCGGCGCCGTCATTCTCGCCGCGGCCGCGCTTTTGAACCTGCTGTTCTGGTAAAACTATGGGACTGGATATTCGAAAACCAATTGGAGGGCTGCTCATCGCGGTCGGATTACAGCTTGCCGTCTACGGCATGCTCAGCGACCCTTCCATCTACAAGCGATCCATGGACATCAACGTGAACCTCGCTTGGGGTCTCGTGTTGACCGGCGGCGGAGCTCTTTTCCTGCTGTGGAGCCGCCGCGCGGAGAAAACCGTGCGATGAATCTTTCGCGCCTCAGTAATATCTTCGAGGAGCGCTTTCACTCCCCATGCCGCTTATTCCGCGCCCCCGGGCGCGTGAACTTGATCGGCGAGCACACCGACTATAACGCCGGACTCGTATTGCCCGTCGCCATCGAACTTTCCGTCGTCACCGCTGCCGCTCCGCGCGGCGACAACAAGATCCGCGCGATTTCCTTGCAGCTACCCGAAGAGCTGGAATTTGATCTCGCCGAAACAAGTCCTTCCGCCCGCGGCCAATGGACCGATTACGTCCAAGGCGTCGCTCACACCCTCACCCAGGCCGGCTATCCGATCCGCGGCGCTAATCTCCTGATCGATTCCAACCTTCCCGTCGGAGGCGGCCTGTCCTCTTCGGCGGCGCTGGAGGTCTCCGCCGCCAACGCGCTTCTGGCTCTCTCGTCAGTGGAAGCCCCAGCCGAGGAAGTCGCGTTCCTCTGCCAGAAGGCGGAAAGCGACTTTGCCGGCATGCGTTGCGGCATCATGGACCAGTTCACCTCCTCGCTCGCCCGCGCCGGCCACGCCATGCTGCTCGACTGCGCGCTGCTGGAAATCGAGTTCGTGCCGTTGCCCGCCGATGTGCGCCTCGTGGTGGCCAACACCATGATCAAGCACAAACTGCAAGACAGCGATTACAACCAGCGACGCGCGGAATGCGAACAGGCCGCGCGCCTGCTCGGCGCCGCCTCTCTCCGCGCTGCCTCCGATCTCTCCTCCCTCCCCGCTCATCTTCTCCCCCGCGCCCGCCACGTCATCAGCGAAAATGCACGTGTTGCCGCCGCCGCCGCTGCGCTCCGCCGGGCCGATCCCGCCGAATTTGGCCGCCTCATGGCGGAATCCCACGCAAGCCTCCGCGACGACTACCAGGTCAGCTGCCCCGAACTCGACACGATGGTCGCGATTGCCTCCGCGCAGCCTGGCGTCTGGGGTGCGCGAATGACTGGCGGCGGTTTCGGCGGTTGCACCGTCAACCTTGTCGCCGCCGATGCCGTCGACAGCGTTTGCCGGGCGCTCGCCCATGGTTACCGCGAAGCCACCGGCATCAACCCCGTCATCCACGTCTGCCAGCCCGCCGGCGGCGCCTCGGAATTGCCCGCTCCCTCCTCACGCACGAGCCCGGAACCCGCTCTCCGCCAGAGCGAATGCTGAGCCAGTCTCCGCACCGCCGCCTCAATCCGCTTACCGGCGAATGGGTCCTTGTCTCGCCTCACCGCACCACACGCCCTTGGCAAGGCCAACAAGAGACCGCCGCCCCCGCCGCGCCTTCCTACGATCCCTCCTGCTACCTCTGCCCAGGTAACGCGCGCGCCGGCGGCATCCTCAATCCTCCCTACACCTCCACCTACGTCTTCGATAACGACTTCGCCGCCCTGCGCGCGGAAGACCCCTCCGAACCCGCGCACGAGTCCGCCCTTCTCCACGCCGTCCCCGAACGCGGCATCTGCCGCGTCGTCTGCTTCTCCCCCGATCACAGTCTCACGCTCTCACGCATGCCGCCGGATGCCGTCCTCCGCGTCGTCGAAACCTGGACCGAGCAGTTCGTCGAACTCTCCCACACCCCCTTCATTAGCTCCGTGCAGATCTTTGAAAACCGCGGCGGCATGATGGGCGCCAGCAACCCTCACCCTCATTGTCAGATCTGGGCCTCGGAATCGCTCCCCAACGAACTCGGAAAAGAGGACCGCCGCCAACGCGATTACTTCGCAGGGAAAAACAGCTGTCTGTTATGCGATTACCTCGATCTGGAAACGCAGATCCGCGCTCGCTTGGTATTCGAAACCGATCATTTCCTCGCGCTGGTCCCTTTCTGGGCCGTGTGGCCCTTTGAGACACTCATTCTCTCGCGCCGCCACATCGCCTCCATCGACCAACTCACCGCGGCCGAGCGCCTCTCGCTCGCCGCAACACTCCGCCGCCTCACCGCCATCTACGACAGGGTCTTTGACGCTCCCTTTCCCTACACCATGGGTTTTCATCAACGCCCCACAACAGGGCAGCAGGCGCCCCACTGGCACTTCCACGCACACTTCTATCCCCCTCTGCTGCGCTCCGCCACAGTCCGGAAATTCATGGTCGGCTTCGAACTGCTCGGTTCTCCGCAGCGCGACATCACGCCGGAATCGGCCGCCGACTGCCTCCGTACTCTTGCGAGGGAGATCCCTTGAAATCCGGTTCCCCAGCTACAGCCGGGTCCTTCACAATTTCGCCAGGGCATAGGTAAGAACCATCTCTCGTGTGGAACGAAGCCGGCACCCTGTTGCGTATAATACGCACATGAAACACTTCACACTGGGAATCATCCTGGCCATCGCCGCGATGGCCCAACAGGAGCGGCCCGCCGGACTCACTGTCCATACCTGGGTGCGCGAGGATATCTTCGCGGGCTGGATGGTCAACGACATGGCCCGCCACATGAATGGCGTCGCCAAGCTGAACAAGATTCTCGAGGCCAAACCGGACGATGCTGTGGCGCTCTCCTGGCTCGGCGGATCCTACCTCTACCGCGCCGCCGTCGCCCACGAGGCCGGCAAATCGGCCGACTTCGACCGCTACTACGCCGAGGCTATCAAGGCCATCGACCGCGCCAATGAACTCGCGCCTCGGGACGCCGGCGTGCTCTCGGTCACCGGCGGCTCCTTCGGCCTGTTCGCCGACCGGCTCCCGGCCGACAAGAAGGCCGACGGTTGGAAACGCTCCCGCACCGCCTACGCCGCGCTGCACAAGGAGCAGCAGCAGTTCGCCGATCAGCTTCCGCTGCACATGAAAGGCGAGTTGCTAGCCGGCAACGCGATGGCCGCCCAGAGGGTCGGCGATACGGAGGAGTCGCAGAAGTACCTGACAAAGATCGTCAAGGACTTGGCTGGCAGTCCTTACGCCGCTCGCGCGCAGCGATGGATGGATCAGCCGGAAGTCGCCTCCAAGTCGAGCCTCCTGTGCCAGACCTGCCACGAGCCTGGACGGCTGGAAGCGCGGCTGGCCGCGATGAAAAAGCAGCAGTAGGCGGCCCTGCCGGGAGAAGAATACCCCACGCGGCCCACTCTTTTCTTGATGGAGACGGGTTGGGTCTATTGAGTTCGGCGCTCGCCTGGCGCCTCGGTTGGATCTCGGAACTGGACCGCGCGGATAAGCGATGGCGTAAGTTCGCAGACGCTGCTCTTCAGACCCCTTTCTACAGCAGCCCCGCTCACCGCCGGCCTCTGGAGCAGTCCATGGAGACTGCCTTGTCCAGGCTGCCTGTGGTCGAGCTCGCGCAGTTCTATTCGCGCTTCCGTGAGTTTGAAAACTCCTCAGCCGGGCGCCGGCTGCAAGAGCTGGGAGCCGCCTGCAACCCTCCACCACGCGCCGTCGCCATTGACCCCTGGTTCCACCTCAAACCCGGGATACCCATCGCCACAGGAGCCGCCGCCGAATTCGATGCCGCCGACTGCATCGCCGGACCACTGGAGCCGCTGCGCAACCTCGCTCGAAACGGCAGGCTCCCGCTTCGCCACAGCGTTATCGTATTTACCGGCATTGGACGCCTTGCGGCACGGCCCGCCGACCGCGACCTGCTTTGGCGCGCCTTCGAGGTCCCCCTCTACCAGCAGCTGCGTGGCTTTCAGGGGGAACTGCTCGCCGCCGAATGCGAACGCCACCAGGGACTCCACATCCTGCCCGATGCCGTCGTCGAGCTGCGCGGGGAGGAACTCCTGCTCACCAGTCTCAGGAACTTCCGCCACCCCGTCCTACGCCTGGCTTCCGGACTCACCGGCCGCATCGATCACGAACCATGCGCCTGCGGCCGCAAGTCGCCGAGAATCGTTGGGCTCAAGAACAAGCCGTCTGTGACAATACTCGGCAATGAAACTGCACGATCCGGTTGAGTTGATCCTGAATCAGAAGGGCTCCACCGTTCACTCCATCTCACCCGAGGCAACCGTTTACGATGCTCTGCGCAAGATCCGCCAGCTGGAAAATAATATTACGGGCAAGTGTCCGGCCTGATCAGGCCGCTTTCTGGATCTTGCCGCTGCGCAGGCAGGAGGTGCACACCTTGATGCGCTTCGTTGCGCCGTTAATCAGCGCCCGAACCGGCTGAAGGTTCACGTTCCACCGCCGCTTGGTCACGTTGTGCGCGTGGCTGATCCGGTTTCCGAACTGCGGCCCCTTGCCGCACACTTCACATACTCTCGCCATAAATGGGGATCTCCTTTGGGCCGGGGCCCAAAGCTTGAGTGTACCAGAAAACCTGCTTGTCTTTCTATCGAGCCAGCCGCAGCAGGATGATCCCGTAGCCGACACCCGCCTCATCCTCGGCGCGCGCCACCTGGAAAGCGATGTATTTGCCGTCCGGAAAGATGCCCTCCACTTCGTTATAGATGGAGTCGGCTTGGCCCAGGTCGCTCACCTGGCCCGTTGCCATGTCGATGCTCATCACACCCGCCAGGCCTTTCGGCCGGTAGCAGGTGAAAGTCATCTTCGTGTCGTTGTCGTAGAAGTCTTGCGCCTCGACGGGCCTCGATCCGGGTTCCTTGCCCAGGTACCACAGCTCGTTGTCGCGTCTGCGGCTGGTGCGAATGTCGCTGAAACGCTCCGGTCCGATCAGAATGTAGTTGCCGTCGGCCAGGTGCATGATGCGCAGGAAGGCCGCTCCCGGCACGCTGCAGGTGAGACAGCGGATGATCCGCGTCTTCAGGTCAATGACAAAAGCGTCGCCGAAGCTCTTCGCCATGAAGGCGATCCGCTGGTTGTCGGGAGAGGAATCGGCGCGTTCGCCGAAGTGAGTGATCATCTCCATCGTCCGGGGAAGGTGTTCCAGCGGGCTGCCTGGTTTGCGCTGTGCCTCGGCGGGCAAGCACAGCAGCATCACCGGTGGCAGGAACAGGAGTGTGCTCTTCATGCTTCGAGGACACCTAAAAAATCCGCTCCTGCCGGCGCAGGGTCCCGAAGGAGCCGATATTGGCCACGGTGAAGGCGAGCCGGAACTGGTTCTCGTTCCGCGTGCCGAAGCTGAAGCGCCGGTACTGGACCGACAATCCGCAGCAGTCGCTGTTGAACGACACCTGGGTGGTGGCAAACTGCATGACCGCGAGGCGAAAGTCGTACACTCCCTGAAACCCGACGCTCCAGCCTCGGCTGCTCGGGTCGCCGTAGCCGAAGATGCCGATGAACTGGTTCGCCGGGGGCGACAGGCGGGGAATCGACCGCACGTGATTGTGCCCCCCCGAGATGAAGTAGTTGTCGTAGCGGAAATTGGCCAGCAGCGAGGAATTGGTCACGCGCTTGCGCAGCGGGTCATAATCGCTGCGCCATTCGGCGCCGAGCAACGGCAGAGGATTCAGCCGCAGTACGCTCGCGATCGGCGATTGGCGGCGAGGCCCGCCGAAAAATGCATAGGCGGTCATTTGCGTCTGCGTCAGAAACACGTTTCGGATCTCCGGATCCACCGCTCCGCCGAGGTCCGGGTCCAGATACCGCTTCTGCCACAGCTGCCAGCTCAGAACCTCGTTCACGCTGCCGCCGCGCTTCACATACAGCCGGTTGGTCAGCGAATAATCGTACTCCCGAGTGTTGGTCACCAGATCGGCGTCGTCGAAACGGATGATCTGGGTGAAATCCTTCACGCCGCCTACGTAGCGGAACCCGGCGCGCGGCTCGATCACGTGCTTCATGCGGTCACCCAGCCACTTCGGCGCATCGAACACACGGGCCAGCGAAGGCGGAATCAGCTCGAGCGAGATTTCGTGCGTCGAGCGCAGAACGCCGTCGCCGACGATCTGCCCCTCGCGCTGGCTTGAGCCGTACTTGGTCTCGCGGACGGAAAACGACGGCAGCAGGTGGAAATCCTTCCACCGCAGCGCCGTCATCACGCGCGGGGCGATGTCGATCCGCTCCACAAAGCGCCGCGTTTCAAACAGCGGCTGGTTCCGCCGCACCAACGCGGCGCTGGAATCAAGCGATACCCAAACAGGAAGAACGCGCCGCGAAATCTGCCGGTCACGGCTGTTGAACTCCACCGACGGCAACTTGCGAAGCTTGATCCGGTCGCCCGGCGCCGTGGTTTGGTAGTTCACCATCTGGTCGAAGGCCACGTGCAACGTGTAGCTGGACCACTTGCGCGTTGCGAAGGCGATCGAGCGGATCTCCGCGTTCACCGCCTCGTTGAAGCTCTCGGTGAATGCCTGCCGGAACAGGAACGAGCTGAGATGGTTCACCTCCGCCATCGCTTCGAATTTCCACGGCAGCAGCGCCTTGCCCCGGACGCTCAGAATATAGCCGCCTTGCTTGATCCGCTCCGTTGAGTTGGGGATCTTCTCGCCACGGTCGTTGACGCCGTATACAAAAGCGTCGAAGTCGGCCGTCTGCGTCGGCTTGCCGCGGAAATCCACCGTGTGCGCGAAGCCGCGCTGGGTGAACAGTTGGCTGCGGTACATCAGATCGTAGCTGCGGTCGATCGCCCAGTAGTATCCGGCGCCGAGCATCTTGCCGCGCCGGTTGCTGTTGCCCACGTTCGGGGTCAGGAATCCGCTCTTGCGCGGCTGTTCGGCCAGCGATTTATGAAAGACCGGCGCATAAAAGATGGGGATGTTCCGCACCCGAAACCGGGCCTTGTAGGCGAGCGCCCGGTCGCCGGGGATGATGTCGAACTTCGGCGCCCGGAGTGTCCACCAAGGGTTCGGCAGCCGGCAATTGGTGATAAACCCGTTGTGGAGGATGTACTTGTCTTTCAGACGCTCAGCCCATTCTCCTTGGAAAACAAAAGGGTTATCGGCGATTAAGAGGCCCGGACGGGGATCGATTTTGGCGGCTGAGGTTCCGCGCGGGTTGAAAAACTCGCCCGTGTCGTCCTTGAGGGAGTATTCGACGCGGGAGGCCTCCAGCCGGTCCCCTCGCACATAGCTGATATAGGTGACATTGCCTCGGGCCTCGGCGTAGCCGGTATCCTCGTTGTAGTCGATTTCATCTGCGCGGAGCAGCAGCTCGCGGGTCTCGAGTTCGGCGATTCCCCTGAGATAATGCCATGGTTTCTTCACTATACAGGGGGCGCAGCGTGCGATGAGGTCGTTGGCGGCCAAGGTGTGGATGCGAGGAATATGTACGGGATTCGGTGCGGGAACGGGTTGGGCAAAGCAAACAGCCGTAAAGAAAATAGGGCAAACAGCCGATATTAGGTAGTGACAAAACCCTTGGAATATGATACAGAAAGAGAGCGGGACTTCGACTTTTAAGTGAAGTCCGGCGTCAATGCTGGGTCGTCGCGAGCTACGCTCCAACCGAAAACGGTAGCATGCGCCGCGCGGCTCCGCAAGCCGATGAGATAGTCAGCTGGGGCTGGAAGAAGAATGGAATGCCGACATTGTGGCGCAGCCAATCCGGAGGATGAGCACCGCTGCCATCGCTGCGGCCGGCGCATCCATGCCGGCAGCGCCCAGGCTGGTCCGGAGTTGTACCCTATGAATCGTGGACCGGCGCTGGCTCCCAAGGCTGTGCCCACACAATACTCGCCGCCGGAGCCCGCGCCTCAAGCGGCGCATCCGACTCCCGCGCAAGAACCGGAACCCCAACCTTATCAGCCCGCACTGTTTTCCACGCGCGAAATC
>Ga0194128_10000462_pt1 | contig 74364 bp, 62 predicted proteins | sample TA2KigCa65mmetaG_FD_148650 | JGI IMG/M metagenome (GOLD analysis project Ga0194128, IMG submission 148650) | Freshwater microbial communities from Lake Tanganyika, Tanzania - TA2015037 Kigoma Deep Cast 65m | ecosystem: Environmental > Aquatic > Freshwater > Lake | place: Tanzania: Lake...
GGCCGTGCGCGCCGCGATCGCGCGCGCCCTCCGCGCCGCGCCGCGCGGCTTCGAGGCGCTCGCCGCCCCGGCCCAGACCGGGGTTCGCGTGGTCGGCGCCGACGTGGAGCCGACAGGCCCCCGGCGCCGGCGCGTCACGATCGATCTCAGCCAGAAGACGCTCACCTACGACCCGTCCGGCGAGGTCGAGGCGCTCCTCGACGATGTGATCCGAAGCACGGCGGCGCTCACCGCCGGGGCCGGCGACGTCGAATACCGGTTCCTGGTCGACGGACTGCCGCTCGACCGGCTCGTGCGCGGCGGCGCGGGCAGCGGCGGCCGCCGGCTGCAGGCCCACGGGAGCGGTCCGATCGTGCCCCGACAACGACGCCCTCCACGACGAGCGCTTCCAACGAGTCGTCGCCCGCGCCGTCCGCGACGCGCTCCTCGCCTGGGCGGCGCTCGACGATTGAGCGTATGATCCCTAGCCGGTAGCCGGTAGCCGGTAGCCGGTAGCCGGCAACCGGTAGCCGGTAGCTGGTAGCTGGTAGCCCGTAGCTGATAGGGACATATGCAGCGCTCCTCTCTCAACGCCCGCGTCCTGCTCCTGGCCGGCGTCATCGCCGCGGCCCCCTGGGCCGTCATGCCGTCTGCCCAGTCGCCGCATCCGTTCGGCATTCCCTCGCCGGACGCCCCGAACCCCGCCGAGTCGATTCAGACCGTGCCGGGACTCCGCGCGCAGGGCTGGCGGGGCCAGGGCCGATCGGAGGTGCTCGCGCGTCATGGGGTCGTCGCGACGAGCGATCCGCTCGCGGCCCAGGCGGGCCTCGAGATCCTGCGGCAGGGCGGCAACGCCATCGACGCTGCGGTCGCCACGGGCGCGGTGCTCGACGTCACGTCGCAGAACGACACGGGCATCGGCGGCGACCTCTTTGCCCTGGTCTGGTCGGCCCGGGACAGGAAGTTGTACGGGCTGGCGGCGGCCGGGTGGGCGCCGGCGGGCTGGACGCCCGCGTTCTTCCGCGAGCGGCTGAAGACGGGCGCGATCCCGGGCCGCGGCGTGAACGCGGCGACCGTGCCGGGCGCGATTGCCGGCTACGACGCGCTGCTCGCGCGCTTCGGCACGATGAGCTTCAAGGAGACCTTCGATCGGGCGGCCCGGATCGCGGAGGAGGGCTGGGCGCTCGCCGAGCGGCGCCACGACGATCTGTTCGCCGTGGCCGGGTCGCTCGGCGCCGACCCCGATTCCGCCCGCACGTTTCTCGTCAACGGCGCCGCGCCGCCGCTCTACAGCATCATCCGCAACCCCGGGCTCGGCGCCGCGCTGCGGCTGCTGCAGCAGCAGGGACGCGACGCGTTCTACACGGGCGAGATCGCCGCGGCGATCGTCGAGAAGGTGCAGGCCGGCGGCGGCGTGATGTCGCGCGCGGACCTGGCGGAGTACCGGCCCGAGTGGGTCGAACCGATCTCGACCACCTATCACGGCTACGACGTCTTCCAGCTCCCGCCGCCCGGCCAGGGGTTCGCCGTTCTCGAGATGCTCAACATCCTCGAGGTGTGCGCCCCGCGCCTGGGGTTCGACCTCGCCAAGCTGGGACACACCGACCCGATGTACTGGCACCTGGTCGTCGAAGCCAAGAAGCTGGCCTACGCCGACCTCTACGCGCACAACGCGGACCCGGCGTTCGCGCAGGTGCCGGTGGCGCGGCTCCTCTCGAAGGAGTATGCGGCCACGCTGTGCGGCCGGATCGACCCGAACGCGGCGTCCACGCCGGGCGCCGCCGCGCGCACCGACGGCGGCACGATCTACCTGGCCACGGCCGACCGCTGGGGCAACATGGTGTCGCTCATTCACAGCGTCTACAGCGTGTACGGGAGCGGCGCCACGGTCGGCAAGTACGGGTTCGTGCTGCACAACCGCGGCAGCCAGTTCTCGCTCGACCCGCGCAGCGCGAACGTCGTCGCGCCGCGGAAGCGGCCGTTCCACACGATCATCGCCGGCTTCCTCATGCGCGAGGGGCGGCCGCTCATGGCGTTCGGCAACATGGGCGGGAGCGTCCAGCCGGAGTCGCACGCCCAGCACGTGCTCAACCTGATCGACCTCGGCATGAACGTGCAGATGACGACCGACGCGGCCCGGGTGACGCACGGCCAGGGCGCCAACGTGCTGTCGCTCGAGGCGAGCCTGTTCCAGGTCGTGGGATCGGCCCTGCGCGCGAAGGGGCACGTCGTCCAGCCGGTCGACGGCGGGGCGGTCGGCGGGTATCAGGGCATTCTCTTCACCCGCGATCCGAGCCTCCCGGAGCCCACCTTCGACCGCCGCAGCGTCACCGACGACCTGCCCGTCAACGGCATCTATCGCGCCGGATCCGACCACCGCAAGGACGGCCAGGCGGTGGGCTGGTAATCAAAGTCACAAGTCACAAGTCAGAAGTCACAAGTCACAAGTCAGAAGTCACAAGTCACAAGTCAGAAGTCACAAAGCCCAAGTCACAAGGCTCGAGTCACGAGGCTCGAGCCCCGACGTCGGAGGGGCTCGGTGATTGGCGATTCGTGACGTGTGACTTCTGACTTGTGCTTTGTGCCTCGTGGCGATAGAGTTCCCGCCCGAAGGCACTCGAGGAGGCGTTATGGGCAGAAGGATGGCGACATTATTCGCGCTTTCGATTCTCCTGGTGATTCCGCTTGCGGCCCAGACACAGACGCCGCAGGCCGTCCTGCAGGCGGCCGTCGCGGCCATGGGCACTGACACGCTGAAGTGCCTCACCTATTCCGGCGCCGGCGGCTACGTCGGCATCGTCGGCCAGCATTACAGTCCCGAGGACGACTGGGCGCGCGTCGAGCTGGCGAGCTTCTCGCGCAACGTCAACTACGAGGCGCGCGCCATGCGCGAGGAGCAGGTCCGGCGGCAGGGCAACCATCCGCAGCGCGGCGGCGGCGGCATTCCGCTGCAGGGCGAGCAGCGGATCGTGAACCTCGTGAGCGGCACCTACGCGTGGGCGATGCAGGGGACCAACGCGAATCCGCAGCCGGCCGCCGCCGAGGCGCGGCAGCTCGAGATCTGGCTCGACCCGCACGGGTTCCTCAAGGGGGCGCAGGCGGCCAAGGATCTCCGGACGTTCGAGCGGTGGGAAGGGGGCGGTCAGCGGCGGCACATTCTCGCCTACACGATGGGCAAGTTCCGCATCCAGGGGTCGCTCGACCGCGAGACGAACCGGGTCGTCCGCGTCCAGACGTTCGTCCCGACGCCCTTCTACGGCGACACCGTCGAGGAGAAGACCTACGGCGCCTACAAGCAGTTCGGGAGCGTGTGGTTCCCGACGAACTTCCACAACCACACGAACTGGGACCACGAGCTGCGGCCGCAGGGGTTCTTCGGCGTGCGGGACGGCGGCCACAACTCGTTCGGCATCACGATGAACACCGTGCAGCCGAACGCCTGCGGCGACGCGATCACCGTGCCCGAGGCCGTGCAGAAGGCGACCGTCCCGCCGGTCCGCGTGGAGGCGCAGAAGCTGGCCGAGGGCGTGTACTACCTGGCCGGCGGCTCACACCACAGCGTGGCCGTCGAGTTCGCGGACTTCGTCGCCGTGGTCGAGGCCCCGCAGAACGAGGCGCGGTCGCTGGCGGTCATCGCCGAGGTGCACCGGCTGATCCCGAACAAGCACATCAAGTACGTCGTGAGCACGCACCACCACTTCGATCACTCGGGCGGGCTGCGCACCTACGTGCATCATGGCACGCATCCGGTCGCGCACCGGGAGATCGTCCCCTTCTACTACTACGCGGTGATGGAGCGGCAGCCGCGGACGCTCGAGCCCGACATGCTCTCGCTCTATCCCCCGGACGAGTTCCAGGAGACGTTCGTGATCGAGGAAGTGCAGGACGACAAGTACACGATCAGCGACGGCCGGCGGATCATGGACCTGCATCACGTGCAGGGCAACCCGCACGCGCTCGGCATGCTGATGGTCCATCTGCCGCAGGATCGGATTCTGATCGAGGCGGACCTCTTCACGCCGCCGGCGCCGAATGCGCCGTACCCCCCGAAACCGAACGCAGCCCAGATGAGTCTGTACAACAACGTGCAGCGGCTCAAGCTGCAGGTGGACCGGATCGCGCCGCTCCACGGCCGTGTCATCCCGTGGAGCGAGTTCGCCTCGTTCATCCAGAAGGGCGGGACGAACTAGGTCGTAGCCGGTAGCCGGTAGCAACACGCTACCGGCTACCCCCTACCAGCTACCACCTGCCAGCTACCACCTGCCAGCCAGCTCAGGGCCTCACCCGCACGTACTTCCGGAGCATCTTCGGCCGCGGCTCCCCGCCGTAGATGTTGCCGTCGCGGTCGACGGCGACGAACTCCGCCCCGTTGCCCGCCGTGTCGCGCGGGTCCGCCCAGGGGAAGAGGATGAACTCCTGCACGCCGCCCGTCTTGAGATCGCCGATCCGGATCCCCATGTCCCACCCGGGGTTCTGCACGTCGTCGGACTCCGAGTCGGCGACGAGGATCCGGCCGCGCACCTGGTCGAGGAAGACGCCGCTCGGCCGGCCGAACTGCAGCCACTGGGCGAGCGGCTTGCCGTCCTGATCGAGGATCTGCACGCGGTTGTTGAACCGATCGGCGACGAAGAGCCGCCCCTGCGCGTCCATCGTGATCCCGTGCAGCGTGCGGAACTCGCCGGGGCCGTAGCCGGTCTTCCCGAACGCCTTGATGAACTTGCCGTCCTTGGAGAACCGCACGACGCGATTGTTGCCGTTCTCGTTGTGGCCGTCGGCTACGAAGACGTCGCCGCTCGGCGCCACGACGACGTCCGCCGGGGAGTTGAAGTGCATCTGATCGTTGCCGGCCATGCCCGCCATCCCGAGCGTCATCAGGACCTTCCCCTGCGGGCTGAACTTGACGACCTGGTGTCCGCGCTTGTCTCCCTTCGGGATCCGGTTCTGCGCGACCGCGTCGGTCACCCAGACGTTGCCGTCCGGGTCGACGTCGATGCCGTGCGGCCAGATGAACATGCCGCCGCCGAAGCTCGCCACCACGGTGCCGTCCGGCGCGAACTTGTACACGGCGTCCACCTTGGAGTCGCGGCACTCGTCGCCGAAGCGCGCCGGGTCGGCGAGCGGCTCGCACCGGATCACGGCCCAGATGTGCCGCCCGTCGCGGTCGATCGTGACGTCGCCGACCGCGCCCATGCCCCGGCCGCCGGGCAGCGTGGCCCAGGTCTCCACCATCCGGTACGGGTTCGGCAGCGCCTGCGCCAGCACGTCGCCGGCCGGACCCGGCAGGGCCGCCAGCACCAGGCCGATGAGTCCGAGCACGGCCGCCTTCGCGGGTCCCACTCGCAGTGCGTGTCCCATGGCTGCACCTCGCATGTGAAATTCGAGACCACTTGTACACCAGATCGCCGATAATGCCGCACGGCGCCAGCCGGCAACCGAGGTTGCCGCCGAGGCGCGTGGGAGGTGTGCCGTGAGGAGACGTCTGGTGATCGCCGCCACAGTTCTGGCGCTTGCCGCCGCGGTCCTGGTGCGGGCGCAGGGGCAGCCCCCGCAGCAGGAAGAGCGTGTCCGCCAGATTCCGGCCGGGCGACCCGGCCCCACCGAAACCGATCCCAAGGTCATCAACCTCCCCGTGCCGCGCATGCACGACGGACGGCCGGATCTGACGGGTCCCTGGGTCGGAGGCGGCTCGGACGCCGACATCGAGCGCGAGGGCGGCCTCAAGCCGGGCGAGCTGCCGCTGCTGCCGTGGGCGGTCGAGCTGCGCGCGAAGCGTGAGAAGGCGACCTACGAGGAACCCTACATCTACTGCCTGCCGATGAGCGTCCCGCGCGTCAACCCCTACCCGTGGAAGTTCGTCATGGGGTACACGGCCAAGGGGCTGACGCACATCTACATCCTTCACGAGACCGGCGACGCCGGCGCGCACCGCGTCGTCTACATGGACGGCCGCACACACCCCGATCCGGACCGTCTGTTCCCGACCTGGTGGGGCCATTCGATCGGCCGATGGGACGGCGACACGCTCGTCATCGACACCGTCGGCTACAACGACAAGTTCTGGTTCGATGCGCGCGGCACACCGCACACCGAGCAGCTGCACACGATCGAGCGCTGGACGCGCGTCAACAACGGCACGCTCGTCAACAACTTCACCCTGGACGACCCGGGGGCCTTCTCGCGCCCCGTGCAGCTGCGGTTCGAGGCGCGGCTGGCCGCCGCGGGCATCGATCTGATGGAGTACATCTGCACGGAGAACAATCAGCTCGGCATCGCGGGCGGGTACCGTCTCAACACCGACGGCAGGCTGGAGAAATAGGCTTCAGGCTTTTGGGAGGGTTGTGAGATGAACCGGATACTTGGGCTCGCCGCCGCGGCGATCGCGTCGGTCTCCCTGACCGTGCCCGCGCTCGCCCATCATGGGTTCGACACGGAATACGACGCCAAGAAGCGCGTCGCGCTGAGCGGCGTGGTCACGAAGATCGAGTGGACCAACCCGCACATGCACATCTACATCGACGTGGCCGACCCCGCCGGCACAGTGACCAACTGGAACATGGAGATGGCCAGCCCCAACACCGTGCAGCGTCAGGGATGGGGCCGCAACACGCTCCTGCCCGGCGACAAGGTCGTCTTCGAGGGCTACGGCGGCAAGGTCGTGGAGTCGCACGGCGCGCTCTCGCGCATTGCGAAGGCCGACACGCCCGACAAGCCGCTTTTCATCCAGGGCGGCCCCGAGGCCAAGCGGGAAGGGTTTCCGGGGCAGTAGGCAGTAGGCAGTGGGCAGTGGGCAGTAGGCAGTGCGTGCTGCCTACTGCTTCCGCTCTCCGCGTACTGCTGACTGCCTCCTTACTGCCTACTGCCTACTGCCTACTGCCTACTGCCTACTGCCTACTGCCTACTGCCTACTGCCTACTGCCCACTGCCTACTGCCTACTAGGTCCCCCGTCCCCACAGCGCGCAGTAGCGGCGCAGGACGAAGATCGCGTTTGCGTCATAGCCCTGCCAGCTCGCGTACTGCGGCAGCCTCAGCTCCTTCTCGACCGGTTCCCAGCAGCGCCCCTGCTGCGCTTCCTTCCTGACGGCGGCGGAGTGGTCGAGCAGGTACTGCAGCTGCTCCTGCGCGTCCTTCTTGGTCCCGAGCCGACCGCCGGGCCCGGGATGGCCTGGAATCATCCGGTCCCAGTCCATCGCCATGATCTGCTTGATCGACTGCTCCGCCTCGAGCGGGTAGAAGTCGATGAGGCCGCGGCCCGGCGCGCCGCCCACGGGGATCAGGTCGACCAGGAAGATGATCCGCTCCTTCGGCAGCCGCATGACGAGCGTGCTGTCGGAGTGGTTCAGCCCGATGTAGGTCAGCTCGAGCGCGGTGCCGCCCAGCGTGATGGTCCGGCTCTTGTCGAACGTCTCGTCCGGCAGCACGGTGTTCGGATCGTTCAGGACCTTCAGCCGGTCGAGCGCGCGGCGGTGCGCGACGAACCGGGCGCCGGCCTCCTTGAACGCGCGCCCGCCGGCGATGTGGTCGAAGTGGTGGTGGCTGTAGACGAGGTACCGGATCGGCTGGTTCGTCACCTTGCGAATCTCGGCGAGATACTGCGCGCCGCCCTGCGGCCGGCCGTAGCCGACGGGATCGGTCGCGATCACGCCCTCGTTCGTGACGATGAACATCGCCTGGCTGTTCTGGTTGCGGAAGGTGTAGACGTTCTCGGTGCCGTCCACCTTGCGTACCTCGATCTGCGGCGCCTGCTGCGACCAGGCCTGGCTGCCCAGCACGCTGCACGCGAGTACCGCGAGTACTGTCCGTCTCATGGTCGTCCCCCTCTCTGCTCTTCCAAGGCTGCGCGATACATGGCTTCCTGAATGTCGGCTTCGAGGCGGCAGTTGGCCCCGTCCACGAAGGCGTTCGGGCTGCCGGGCTGATGCCGCTCGTACTTGGCGTGCATATCGTACTGCGCCGGGTGATCGCCGAGCGGCACGTCGCACGGCAGCGAGCGCACCAGCGTGAACGTGCGCTCGAACTCGCCGACGATCTCGGGCGTCAGCATCGCGGGCGCGCGCAGGCTGCAGTGAATGACGACGTTGTACGTCCGCCCGCCGTCCTGGACGGCGGCCGTCCACGTCGTGCAGCCGCGCGTGTGGCCGGCGGTCAGCCGCGCCGTCAGCGTCGTCCCGCCGAGCGTCACGGTGTCGCCGTCGCGCAGCTCCCGGTCGATCGTCTGCTCGCGGTCGCCCACCTTCATCGCCCGCATCGCCGGCACGTCCTCCGCCATCACCATCGTCCGCGCGCCGGCCATCTGGCGGACCAGCGCGTCTCCTTCCTGGTGGTCGCGGTGCGCGTGGGTGCCCAGCACGATCCTGACGTCGGCGAGCTTGAACCCGAGCTCCTCCAGCGACTTCGCGATCGTCGGCACGTTCCGCTCGTACGTGCTGTTGATCAGGATGTGCCCCTCGGGCGTCGGGATGAAGAACGAGCTGAGCGTCCGCGTGCCGACGTAGTAGATGTTGCCGATGATGCGGTGCGGCGGGAACGCGGTGGTCTGGTCCGCCTCGGTCCCCATGTTGCGGGCCAGGATCGACCGCGGCGTATACGTCTGGCCGCGCACGGTCACAGCCGGCCGGTCGGGCGGCGGCTGTCCCTGCGCCTCGACCAGGCGCCCACCGGCCGTCACGGCTCCCACCATCACCGCGGCCGCTCCGACGCAGCACAGGTGTCTCACGACGACCCTCCAGCGGCTGAATTGTAGCCTAGGTGTCCAGCGTGCTCTCGAGGAACTGCCGAAGCCGCTGGTAGTGCGACCCGCGCCAGTAGGTCCGGCCGCACGCGTCGCACACGTGGAACTCGTCGAACGCCGCGCGCGTGCGCGGCGGCAGTCGATCGAGGACTTCGTCCCTGGCCGCCGCGCGAAGTGGCTCGTTGCACCGCAGGCAGCGCGAGAACGGCTGCGCGCCGCGCGCCAGGTCGAAGCGGCGGACGAGCTCGAGGAACTGGCGCGCCGGATCGGTGTGCCGCACCCAGTACCCCCAGCGCACCTCGCTGCGCTTGAGCAGCTCGAGGTCGCGCGTCAGCACGACGCGCCCGTCCGCCCGGCCCCGTGCGGCGATCGCGGCGTCGTCGTCGAGCACCACCGCGTCGAACCCCGCCAGGCGCAGCAGGGAGGCGAGCTTCTGCAGGTGGATGTCCAGCACGAAGCGCACCGGATCGGGCACCGGCTCGCCCACGCGCGGCAGGTCGCCGAGGTCCATCGACTGGAAGCGCGGATACACCGCGATGCGGTCGCCGTCGCGCGGCCGATACGCGAAGTCGACCGGCTGCCCGTTGACGATGATGACGTCGACTTCGGGATGGGGCACGCCGAGCGCCTCGATGGTGTCCTTGACCGAGGCACGCTCGCGGAGCTGATGCCCGAACCCGCGGCCGCGGCGCTCGGGCCGCATGAAGTCGTTCAGCTCGCCGTAGAACCGGAGCCAGACGTGGAAATGCATGCCGTCATTTACGAATTGACGAATTTACGAATTGACGAATTGACGAATTGACGGATCTGCAGGAGCACGAAGATCGAACGGTTCGCAAATTCGTGAATGCGGAAATCGTAAATGCGTAAATCCGTCAATTCGTCAATTCACGCTCTCTTCCATCGCCTCCGGCCGGCCGTGCGCCAGCCGCTCGCGCGCCAGCAGCCCGAGGGCGACCAGCACGAACGCGAACGACGAGAGCTCGAGCGACCGGTGGACCCCGATCCAGGTGCCGACCACGCCGACGGTCACGCCGGCGCCCGCACGCAGCCCGAGCATGGAGGTGTTGAAGAGCCCGACGATGGTCCCGCGCACGTGGGCGGGCGCCAGGATCTGCACGAGCGTCTGCGCCATCGACGTGAAGGCGATGCTGAAGACGCCCGCGACCACGAGGAGCCCAACGGCGCCGAGATAATTCTGCGCCATGGGGAACAGCCCCATCGTGATGCCCCACAGGATCGCGAACAGCATGGCCCCGCGGACGCTCGGCTGCAGGTTCGCGCCGGCCTCGAGCCAGACCACGCCGAGGATCGCCCCGGCCGCGTTGGCCGCCAGCAGGATGCTGTACAGCGCGCCGCCGTCGTCGGCGCCGAGATAGTGCGCGTACTCCGGCATCTGCGCCTGGAACGCGTTGCCGATGAAGAACGACGAGGCACCGGCCAGCACGATCATCGTCATGATCCGGGGGTCGGCGCGCGCGATCGCGAGCACACGGCCGACGTCGCTCCAGGCAAACGGCCTTGCGCTCCGCCCGGCCGCGCGTCCGCCGTGTCCGGTGTAGGGCGTCCGCCACGTGAAGACGGTGAACGGCAGGTAGATCAGCACGTTCGCCAGCAGCCCCCAGGCCGGACCGAGCAGGAGCATCAGCGCGCCGCCGACCGCGGGGCCCAGGAGAATCGCCAGGTAGCGGCTGCTCGCGTTCAGCCGGATGGCGCTCGGCAGCTGCTCGAGGCCGACCATCTCGTGGATGATGAGCTGCGAGGCGGGCGCCACGATCACGCCGGCTGCGCCGTGAATGAGGAGAATGACGACCGCGTGCCACATCTCGAGCGCGTCGGCCAGGAACAGCAGGCCCCACGCCATCGACGCGACGATATAGAGCGCCTGCGAGATGTGAATGAGCTTCCGGCAGTCGTAGCGGTCGGCGAGCGCGCCCATGTGCAGCGAGAAGAGCAGGAACGGCACCCAGTGGCTGATCACCGCGAAGCCCGCCAGCGCGGGCGACCGGAACGCCTCGAACATCACCCAGTAGCTGATGACGTGCTCGATGTTGTCGGCCATCATCGACAGCAGGAGCACGACGAAGTAGCTCCGGTAGGCCGGGACGTGAAGCGCCGCGAATCTTGCGGGGGCCCCCACCGCGCGCGTCGCCGCGCGGCGGGGCGGAGATGACTCGGGGGCCGTACCGGTGGTCATTCCGTCGAGTGTACCCTCACCGTGTCGCGCCGCCGCGCATCACCAGCTTCTGCAGCCGCCAGTTGTTGAGGTCCGCGACGTAGACTTCGTTCTCGGACGGACACGCGATCCCGTGCGGCCAGTTGAACTGGCCCCACTGGCGGCCCGACTCGCCGAACCAGCCGAGGATCTTCCCGTCGAGCGTCAGCTTGTAGAGGCGGCCCGGCTCCGCGTCGGCCGCGAAGAGGTACTGGGTGGGGCCGTTCGTCGTGATGCACAGCGTCCACGGCGCCGTCTCGTCGGGCCGGTTCCCGGTCAGGTTGCCGAGCACCGGCTGGCGCTTCTTGTCGTACGGCACGTTCAGGTGGATGAAGCGGAGGAAGTTGCCGTCCTTGTCGAACACCTGGATGCGGCGGTTGCCGCGGTCGGCCGCATAGACGTTCCCCTGCCGATCCACCTGCATGTTGTGCGGGTTCCGGAACCGGCCCGGGTTCAGGTTGGCGCGCTCGCCCCCCTCCCCGAACGCCCCCCACGACTTCACCCAGTTGCCGTTGTTGTCGATCTTCGCGATCCGCGAGTTGATGTAGCCGTCGCTCACGTAGATGTTGTCGTCGGCGTCCCAGCCGACGTCGGTCGGCGCATTGAACAGGCCGTCGACGTGCACGGCCTTCTCGGGCTCGGGCCGGTGATACTCCCCCTCGTACCCTTCGGGCCGGCGCCCGAGGTTCATGGTGACGTAGCCCGCCGGGTTGAACTTCACCACGGCGTTCGTGCCCTTGTCGACCACCCAGACGTTGTCGTACCGGTCGATGCGAATCGAGTGCGAGTACCCCAGTCCGTACACGTTCTGCCCGATCTCCCGCGACAGCCCGCCGTTGCGGTCGAACACGAGGATCTGCGTCGTCGCGTTGCCGTAGAGCGGGCCCGTCATCGGCGAGCCGGGATGGTTCAGGATGAAGATCTCGCCCTTCGAGTTGACCGCCACGCCGAGCACCTCGCCGAGATTCATCGACGGCGGGTACTTCAGGAAGTCCTGCACCACCTCGAACGGCAGCCGCGGCGCAGTGCGGTTGTCGAGCGGCGGCGGCGCCTGGGCGCCCGCCGGCGCCGAGAACGTCCCCTCCCCGAACAGATACAGGAGCGGCGATGCCAGCAGCAGCGCCGCCGGAAGCACGTAGAACCGTCGCACGGCAGCCTCCTTGATCAGTTGGGTCTCTGGTCTCTGGTCTCTAGTCTCTGGTCTCTGGTCTCTGGTCTCTGGGACGAGAGACCAAAGACGAGAGACAAGGGACGAATGTGAATCGGGATTATGGCACGCACGCGTCCGACGAGGCGCCGGCGGCCGGCTACACCGTGACGACCACGTTGCCCTTCTTGTGGCCCTGGTCGACGTATCGGTGCGCCTCGACCATCTGTTCGAAGGGATAGCGCCGGTCGATCACGGGCCTGTACCTGCCCTCCGCAGCCAGCTGCCCGAGCAGGCGCACGTCCTCCGGGCGCTCGGCGGCCGGCCCCGCGACGATCCTCGTGCGGCTGATCAGGGAGACCAGGGGGGCCTGCATCATGTCCCGAAGCCCGCCCAGCACGAGCAGCAGGCGTCCGTCGTCCGCCAGCGAGGCGCGGCTGCGCGCAAAGGGCGCCGTGCCGGCGGTATCGACAATGACGTCGTACCCGACGCCGGAACTGGTGAAGTCCTCCTTCGTGTAGTCGACGACTTCGTCCGCTCCCAGCGACCTCACCAGGCCGACGTTCGCGGTGCTGCACACGCCGGTGACGTGCGCGCCCGCATGCTTCGCCAGCTGTACTGCCGCCGTGCCGACGCCGCCGGACGCGCCGTTCACCAGCACGCGCTCCCCGGGCCGCAGCGTTCCACGCCTGAAGAAGTCGAGCGCGGTCGTGCCGCCAAACGAGAGCGCGGCGGCTTCCTCGAAGCTCAGGTTCGGGGGCTTCACCGCCACGCAGCCGTCCTGGTGCATGACCCTGTACCCCGCGTAGCACCCCATCCGCGCGCCCGCGAAGCCGTATACGTGATCGCCGGCGCGGAACCGTGTGACATCAGGACCGACCGATTCGATTTCTCCGGCGAACTCGGTGCCGAGGATGGGCTGCCGCGGCCTGGTGACACCCAACATCAACCGGCCGATGAGCGCAAACCCGGGCGGAAACGTGAGGCTGCGCACCCTCCAGTCGCCGGCGGTCACCGTGGTCGCCCGAATCCGAATGAGGATCTGGTTGGCCCGTGGCACGGGCTTCGGAATCTCCCGCAGCTCGAGCACCTCGGGGGGACCGTAGCGCTCGCAGACGATCGCCTTCATTCCTCCCCCGATGCCCGCCTCGTTCGCTGTGTGGGAGGCATCAGCAGGGTCGGTACCTGCCGCGTCACGCCTGCGGACCGCGGGCGTCGACGAGCCGACGGGCCTTGAGCTCGAAGCGCGGCAGCGAGCCGGCCGGGACGGCGCGCGTCTGCACGCGCACGGCCAGGCGCTCGCGCAGGGCGCGGGCGATGGCCGCGGCCGCCTCCTCGCTCGCCTCGACTTCGACCGTCAGCTCCTCCCGCTCGCCGTCGCGGCTCCGCACGAGCCGGAACTCCCCCGCGTCGAAGGCCCGCACGATGGCCTCGACCGCCGATGGATAGACGTTGACGCCGCGCAGCACGACGAGGTCGTCGGTGCGCCCGACGATGCCGCCCGGCAGCGTCAGGAAGGTACGCCCGCAGCCGCAGCCGCGGCCGCCGGCGACGACGACGTCGCCGGTGCGATAGCGGACAACCGGCCACCCCGCGCGCCCGAGGCTCGTGATCACCAGCTCGCCGCGCGCTCCGTCCGCACACGGGTCTCCCGACTCGGGATCGAGCACTTCGGCGATGAACTCGGCCTCGTTGACGTGCAGCCCCTCGCGCCGTTCGCAGGCGTAGCCGTAGGCGCCGATCTCGGTGCCACCGGCGTGATCGAAGGCGCGCGCGCCCCACGCGTCCTCGATCCGCGCGCGGACGGCCGGAATCGACGCGCCCGGCTCGCCCGCATGAATGGTGACGCGCACGCCGGAGTCGCGAATCGGCAGCCCATGCTCGCGCGCCACTTCGGCCAGCCGCAGCGCGTAGGTCGGCGTGCACAGGAGCACGGTCGCCTGCACGCGCAGCAGCAGCTCGAGGCGACCCCGGGAATCGAGCCCGCCGCCTGGAACGACCATCGCGCCGAGCCGCCGCGCCGCCTCGTGCGCGCTCCAGAAGCCGATGAACGGGCCGAAGCCGAAGGCGAAGAAGAGCCGGTCGCCGGCGGTCACCCCGGCCGCGGCATAGACGTACTGCCAGCATTCGGACCACCACGCCCAGCTCTCCGCCGTGTCGACGACGACGAGCGGGCGCCCGGTGGTCCCCGATGTCTGGTGGTACGTGGTGTAGCGCCCGGGCGGATAGGTCGCAATGGCGCCGAGCGGCGGCACAGCCGCCTGGTCCGCGGCGAGCTCCGCCTTCGTGGTGAACGGCAGGCGCGCGAACCGCTCCCACGACATCGGCGCCGCGATCGGGCCGAGCTTCTGCGCGTAGAATCCGTTCTGCGGCAGGATCGCACCGAGCAGGTCGTTCAGCCGTGCGAGCTGCCGCGCGCGGATGACGTCGGGCGGCGCCGTCTCGAGATCCCGCCGATACACTACCGGACCGGATCGGGCCGCCTCAGCGTCGGATAGCTGATGCCGAGCTGTTCGAGGTACGTCCCGTAGCGCGACGGGTCGTAATAGAACTTCTTGAGCTCCGGCCGCCACCGCTCCATCGTCTCCTTGTTGAGCCAGGTCGGCGGCGGCGTGTCGGCCGCGATGAAGGGCGTGTAGGTCGTCTCCTTCGTCTGCACGTTTCGAAAGTAGTCCCACGCGTCGGACACCAGCTTCGGGGTCAGGAGCAGATCCAGGATCGTCATCGCCTGCACCTTCGCGCCCGCGACGACGCCCTTGTGCGCAATCGGCGTGGCCATCGCGATCGCGTTGACCCAGTTGTGCCCGGGCAGCCCGGGGATGTTCGACGGGTAGCGCAGCGCCACCGTCGGCACGGTCCACGAGACGTCCCCGATGTCGTCGGATCCCCCTCCCCGCTTGTCCTCGTCGGGGATCGGCTCCTCGAGCTTCGCCAGCTCGACGTCGAGCCCCTTCTGGTTGGGCGCGCGGATCTCCGTCTGCACGGCCCGGGCGAAGGCCTGATCGTCTTCCGTCCACGTCGGCAGCCCGATGCGCTGGATGTTGGTGAACATCGCCTCGGCGACCGGTTTGTTGAAGTGCTGGGGCCACGCGGCGCCGATGATGCGGGACGTCCACGTCGTGTCGGTCATGAGCGCCGCGCCCTGCGCCATCTTGTTGCCGAGCTCCCACATCTCCTTGATGCGCGGGTACTCGCTCTCGCGGAAAAAGTACCAGACCGTGGCGCGGCTCGGGACGACGTTCGGCTGGTCGCCGCCGTCGGTGATCACGTAGTGCGACCGCTGCTGGAGCCGGAGGTGCTCGCGCCGGTAGTTCCACGCGGCGTTCATCAGCTCGACGGCGTCGAGCGCGCTCCGCCCGCGCCACGGCGCGCCGGCGCTGTGCGCCGTCTCGCCCTCGAACGTGTACTCGACGGAGACCAGGCCGTTGCCCGACCCGCCGCCCCACGACGTCTTCAGGTTGCTGTCCACGTGGACGAAGATGCAGACGTCGACGTCCTTGAACACGCCCTCGCGGACGAGCCACGCCTTGGCCGCCAGCAGCTCTTCGGCGATGCCCGGCCAGAGCATCAAGGTGCCGGGGATCTTGTCGCGCTCCATGATGCGCTTCACCGCGAGCGCCGCGACGATGTTGAGCGGCACGCCGCTGTTGTGCCCCTCGCCGTGCCCCGGCGCGCCGGCGATCAGCGGAGCGCGGTACGGGATGCCCGGCTTCTGCGACGCCTGCGGAATGCCGTCGACGTCGGAGCCCAGCGCGATCACCGGCCGGCCCGATCCCCAGGTCGCGACCCACGCCGTCGGCATGCCGGCGACGCCGCGCCGCACGGTGAAGCCGTGCTTCTCGAGCATGCCGGTCAGAAAGCGGGAGGTCTCGACCTCCTGGTGCGCCAGCTCCGAGAAGCTGAAGACCGAGTCGACCATCTCCTGCGCCAGCTTCGCCATCGACTCCACCGACGCGATGGCTTCCTGCTTGTAGGCATCGGCCTTGCTGCCGGGCTGCGCCGCGCCCACGCGCGGCATGATGCACGCCAGTATGAGCACGACGAGCGCCCGGATATCGATGCGGCACATATTCCCTCCTCGGCGGCGCGGACTGCGGACGGGATTATACCGACTGTCGTGCTACTTGAAGTTGTAGCTCACTCCGAAGAATAGCGCCTCCGCGCGGCCGGAGCGCAGCGGGTCGCGCCGCAGGTCCTCGGAGTATTTGAAGGCGCCGGTCGCATCCTTCTCGCTCAAATCGGCGCCAATCTGGAGCCTCTCGTCGGGTATGGGAACCCAGAGTCTCGCGTACCCCACGTTCACACCGAGGTTCGACAGCACCATGAACGAGACGCCCCCGCTCACGCCGATGTCCGGGTTGAATACCACGCCTGCAAACGGCCGCGCAAACGCTCGCAGGTTCCATCGCCGGGTCGTCTTCTGCTGAAAGCCCCATGGACTCCAGTTCAGAACGACCATCTGCAGGGCCTGCGGCAGGCCGGCGGCGGCGATTTTGTTGCCGTCGAGCATGGCGCGCTCGCCGCGGGCGCGAATGCTGGGCGCGAAGGCGCTCACCAGGCCAAACCCGAGATGTGTCAACGGAGAGTTGTCCATTGAGAAGCTGCCCGCGGCGCGGCTGGGCTGGAAGGCATCGATCGCCGCGTGGATGGCAGATGCGAGATCGACGAGCTGGTCGCGCTGCGGAAGGGCGGGATCGCGGAGCTCCGGGGCCAACGCCTCCGTTGCAGCCCGGTGGAGCGCGCGGCGGCACTCGACGCTCGATCCGACACACGCTCCATCCACCACCGCCTGCCGCATTCGCGCCGCTGCGCGGCTGAGCGCAGCTTTCTGCGCAGGCGTAATCGCGAGGCCTCGTCGCTCGAAGTCCCCTTGCAGGTCGCCAATGGCCTCATCCGGCGAGCCGGGCATCGTCACGACCATCTTCGCTTCCACGCCCGCGCGCGACTCGGGTAGTTGCACCTCCCGTACGAGAGCGTAGAGCGCGACCGGCGGCTCCGCGACGGCCAGGATTCCGAGCATGTCGCGGCCGACGGTGGCGTCGAGCGTGGTGAAGAGGGGACCGAGGAATCTGTCGACGACCGCTGGCACCTGATCCAACAGCGGATCCGGCAGCGGCTTGGAGACGTAGTAGCTGGCAATCGACGAATCTCGGTTCGGTGTGACAAACACTTCGTAGAGTCGCCCGCTCTGGCGACCCTGCAGTCCAGGGAGCACCTTGGCGAACGGTTCTCCGATCGGGTTATGGAGGATCGCAGATAGCAGCGCGGGCTCGCTCGCGGTGGGAAGCGTTTCCGTCCACAGGAACAGGACGTAGTCGCGCGTGAGGTCCGGCGACACGGGTGCGGTGATCTTGCCAACCAGCGCAGTCGCCTTCTTGACGAAGTCCGCCCATCGGCCAGCCACGAAGTCCTTCGATGCCGCCGCGAGCTCTGACGGCGTGGCATCCTGCAGAAGGACAGGGGTCGGTCGCTCGGGGACGGGTACCGTGAGTATTTCCTGGCTCTGCCCGGCGACCGCGGACCCGAGTCCGACTGCGAACAGCACCACGAACGCCACGCGCATCGCACTCTCTTTCGTCATGGCCTTCCCTCCAGCGGCAACGTGGCCATCAGCGAACCGACAAGACGGCGCAGGCGCCGACTCCGGCCGCGAACGACATAAAGAATAGCCAACGGCGGCCGAACCAATGCGGATACCGCGGCGCCCGCCCCGCGTGAATTCCGCGCACCTGCCGCGTCAGGAAGGTCTTGTAGAGCTCCACGCCGACGCGCTCGGCGCCGATCGTCGCGAGCGCCACGAGCAACGGATCGGCGGACAGAGGCAGGAGAACCGCCGCGCCCAGGATCGACACCATCGGGCTGCGGACGAACTTCTTCGGCTTGAACCCTTCCAGCTGCGAGTCCTTGAGCGCACCACCCGCGGCGACGATGGTGCCGATCACGCCGCCAACGACGAGCGCGGCGAGGCCATATGGAAGAACCGGTTCGCGCACGGCCTCCACGAAGCGTCCCAGCCACCAGTAGAGCTGCAAACCGCCCGCCAGGAAGACGAGGCCCAGTGCCGCACGCACGCCGCTGCGATGGATCGGGAAGCCGGCGCGCTCGAACAGGCGCGCGTACTCGGGGTGGAAGCCGGGCCGCAGGAACCCTTTGTAGATCTCGCCGGCGAGCCGTTCGGTCGCCAGCGCCGCCAGCATCAGCAGGCCGAGGTTATCGACCTGGATGATGCGTGTCTCGCGATCGAGCCAGAAGGCCGCTGCGCCGGCCGCAGCCCCGATGAGGGGGCTGCGGACGAACTTGAGCGTGGAGAACCCCTCCCACGGCGGGTCTTTGAATCCCTGCCAGCTCGAGACGATGAGCCCGGCGAGCAGCCCGATGGCGGCGAAGGTCTCCATGCGCGGTCAGGGCTGCCGCGGATTGAGGCGAAGAGACACGGCGAGACCCGTCTTGCGCGCCTGCTCGGCGTTGGCGGAGGTGCCGAACACCGCGACGTCGAGACCCATGCGACCGGAGAACCCCACGCCGACCCCAACGGTCGGCTGCCAGGCGTCGCGGATGTAGAGGCCGCCGCCGCGAACGGCGATCGGGCCCAGGTGCCGCTCGTAGCCTCCATGGAAGAACGGACCCTGCACGCCGCGCCCGGCATCCGCGATCGTGGCCCACCGATCGCCGCGGTAGCCGCCGTTCACGCGCACGTCAACTGGAACGGTCACGGACAGCTGCGGAATTCGCGTCTCGGCCGACTCGGTGAACTCCCGGTTGCCCATGAGCACGTTCGGGAGGGTGTAGGTCACGCGCTTGACGTCGCGCCAGTCCATACGGTTCGCCAATCCGGTCATGCCGAAGCCCGCCTCCCACCGACCGAGCACCACGCCGGCGCCGACGTCGACGGCTCGGCCGCGGCCGTTGAGGAACCGATCGTCGACGACCACCTGCAGGGGGGACGCCGTGCCGCTCATCGCCACGAGGCCGCGCGCGTCGGTGTCGAGCTGGAGGACCGGATTCATCTCGAGGTAGCGGACGCCGATCAGGTAGCTGTAGTTGAGCGCCGCGTAGACGCCATCACGCGCGTCGCGTTGCCCTGGCAGCGCGAAGCGGCCGCGATAGCCCACCGTCGCGGCGCCGGCCGCCTGCTGCCGCAGCATCGCCGACAGCCGGAACTGCGTCCGCGGCAGGTAGACGTTCTGCTCGCTCGCCCAGACCTCGAGGAGGCGCGGGTCGACCGACGTCTCCGTCTGGAGCGTGGTGTACGAGCCCCCGCCCAGATAGAGGCCCTGGAACTGGCCGGCCGCTCCGCGCCAGACGGGAATGGTGCCCCCGAGGTGCGCGGGGGCCACGCCCTGCGCCGAGAGGCGGGCCGGCGGCGTGAAGCCGCGGTAGGCATTGAGGTCGCGGCTCACGGTCCCGCGGCGAACGTCGTTGGCGAAGGACGGTTCCGTTCGTCCCTTGTCGCGGTCCATGGTGTAGTGGATCGGGGCCGCCGCGTATTCGATGGCACGGACGAAATCGAACTGGTCCGAGCGGGGATCGAAGATGTCGATATCGCGCAGGACCTGGATCAACCCGAGCGGCACGACGAAGGCCCGATAGTCGCGCTCCTCCTGAATCATCTGCGACGCGAGGTTCTGGGCCCCGGAGGCCGCGCCCATGCCCACGCGCCGCGCGTCGAAGGTCCAGTGCTGGGCAAGCGCCGTACCGGGCGCGCACGCCAGCACGGCCGCCAGCAGCATCGGCTGCGCTGCCTGGACGCCCGCCTTACGGATGGTTCGCATCGCCGTCTCTCCTTTCCTCACAGGGCAGCGGCCACATGGCCGCCGCTGCCGGAAGAGACGGACGCGTCGCGCGGATTCCGAGCGGCGTCACAGGCGACTGCCCCAGATCGGCGTGCCATCCGCGCCGTAGACCACGAGGTTGCCGTCGTCCTGGAGCACGAGGAACGCGTTCGAGTGTCCCACGGTCCCCGACGACCATATCGGGCGGCCACCCTGGTCGTAGACGACGAGGTTGCCGTCTGCCTGCATGACGGCGCGACCGGGACGTGTGCCGACCGTATTCGACGCCCAGAGCACGAGTCGCTCACTGTCATCGTAGAGCACGAGATTGCCGTCGCTCTGGTAGGCGAGCCGATACCGCCCGCTCGCCGAGCGTGCGGCCCCGCCTGGCAGGAGCGCGTCGCCTGCCAGAAGGTGGCGCGGCGTGAGATCGGCGCGGCTCTGCCGGTATCGAGCGACCACCTGGAACATGGTCGTAAACGTGTGCGCCACGTCGGCGTCGCACATGACACGGGACGTGTCTCCCGGTGTGCAGCCCATGCCCGTGCCCGTCGGGATGCCTGTGGGATGTCCGTCTTGCATCACGCGCGGATTCGCATAGGCGAGGAGCTGCGTACACTGGGTGCGCGTCGCCGCGCACAGATTGCCGTAGGCCATGAGGTCGAGAAACCGCCCGGCGACGTTGACGTGGCCTTTCGAGTACGGGAAGGCACCGCCCGCCGCCGTGACGTACCAGTCGTGGTTCGCCCCGAGGTTGTGGCCGATCTCGTGCCCGAGGACGCGTCCGCCGCGGAGGCAGTTGCGTGCGACCAGTGAAAACCCATACTCGCCGTTCCGCCGGTGCGCGGGCGAGTTCACCCATCCGCGCCCGCAGACATCCGATCGTTCGACGACGAGTGCCACCAGGTCCGCTCCGTACTGCTCGCGCCGCCTGAGGAGGTCGTCGAGGAAGCCGTCGTTGGCCCGCTCCAGCCGCGACAGGTCCAGCAGGCCGTTGCCGGTCTCCGGGTACGTGAGGCCGGCATGAACGAGGCGCACCCGAGCGCCGAGACGGCTGTTCTGGAACGCCTGGTTGACTTCGGCCACGGCGAGATGAATCCCTACGAGCGCGCGCAGCTCGCCCCCGAAGCCGCCGAGGGCGTCGGACGTATAGGCAATCGCGACATCGATGACGCTGCCGTCGTCAGTGCTTGCGGCCTCGGATCGTGGCGAGGCGTCCGCGTCTGCCGGCTCCGGCGGCGGCATGACGGCGTCGGACCCCTCCTGCGATGCGAGCGGGTCGACCTGCTGGGCGAGGTAGCTGCCGTCCCGCTGCCGCTCGATCCGGATGAAACCGAATGGCGCGTAGATGTGGCCGGTCAGCTCGTCGCCGACCGCGGAGAAGACGGCGGTGCTGTCGGGGTAGCCCTCGAGAACGCCCGTCCACGTCCAGCCCTGCGGGGTCGGCTCGATGCGCCTCCGCACGGCCCGCACGCGGAGATCGCCAAAGAGGTCCAGGACGAGCACACGCGATGGCGCCGCTTCGTGCAGGACGGCCGGCGACGCCACCTCGACGCGCTGCTGTCGGAGCACCGCGGGATCGACAAGGGCCGGAGCCGGCGTGGTCGACCGGGCCACGAACGGCGGGGGTGACTGGGCCGATGCCGGCGCGCCCTCAAACGCAAGACCGGCCAGAAGCACGAGAGCGGTGCGGAACAGGACCTGCGGCATGGATGACCTCCATGCTGCAGAGACGGACGCGCTTGCCGATTTTCTGTGAGGTTACCGCCCGACGATGATGCCGGGGACAAGGGAGCACATCCGGCGCTTCGCCGGGTCTGCTTCTTGGCAGGTGTTGGCGAGAGGTCGGGGTGGCGTCAGCGACCGCGCGTCACTTCGTGAAGGCGTAGCCTACGGATAGGAACCACGCGCGTGCATGAGCCGTATCGAGGGGATCGCCTGGATCCGACGGCTTCTGCCCGAAGAGCTCGCGCGTCGCGGTGTCGTACCCGAGCCACGCCCGGCCGACGCTCAGCGAGAGCGGTCGCGTGAGCAGCACGGAGGCGCCGGCCGCTACACCGAAGTACGGCGTAAAGGGGAAGCCGACGAAAAGCCGCGGCAGGCGCTCCCGTACACTCGGCTCGAAGGTCGAAGGCTGGTACCCCCACGTCAGGGCGACCGTTGCCATCGTCAATGCGCGATTGAACGGATGTGGCTGGATGGTGTTGTTCGAAATCTGCGCCCGTGGCCTCTCTGGATCGCCTTCAATCGCCGTGATGTAGCCCGACGCGAGGCCGAATGAGTACCACTGCCGCGGTGTGTTCGACAATTCCGCACTTCCTGTAATGCGGGTTGGCGTGCTCAAGACGGGCAGGAACGCCGATACAGCCGCCCTCGCATGTTCAACGGAGCAGCCTTCTAATTTTGCAACGACGGCCGCATTCAAGGACACGTACGCAACGGCCAGAATGATGGCGAATCTTCGCATCGTTCCTCCGCGAGGGTGTCACGCTACGATGATCGACCGCGTGCCGCAGTTTGAATTCCCTGGGCTCAGTATCAACCCGTCGATCAGCGCGAAGGGATTCACGCTCGCCGGGGCGAACCCGCGGTTCACCCCCGCCGCTCCGACCGGCTGCGGCCGCTCGATTCTTCGGCCCATGTCGAATTTCACGCTCTGCCGGTCCGCGACGGCACACAAATGCAGCATGGCGTCCATATGCGCGAAGTCGAGCTGATGCGGTTCGCCGAGCTCGTACTCCCCGGCCGAATTCACCGCCCCGTTGAGCACGCTCGCAAACGCCAGAGACGTTCCGGGAAACGAGGCCGTCTCGATCGTCGCCGGCTCGCCTCCGCGCAGTGGCGTCAATGTCAGCGTCCGCGTCTGGAGGTGATCCGACACGTGAACCGCCAGCGAGCTGACGAACCGCCGCTTGGCCTGCTCCCAGCGGTCGAACCCCCATCTCAACTCGGCCTTCCCCGTCATCGCGTCTGGAAGAGCTCCCAAAGAGCCTCCTGGAAGAGCGACGTGTGCCTGAAGCACGTGTGACTCGCGCCAGTTCCTGCCCAGTCTGAGCCCCCGGGTGAATGTTTCGGCGGCCGGAACAAGGTTGAAATCAAGGATGTCCTCGGGCGGCTCGGTTTCGAAGTGCCCTTCTTCGGTTTCGCGCCGGACGATCAGGCGCGAACCGGAACCGTCGCCGTACGAGAGCCGCAGGCCGTCGAGGTCAACGAAGACGACATCGTCGATCTTCTCTATCCGGAGATCGCCTTTCGCGATGTCGCGCACGCATGCTGCCGGCAGAGCAAGCCTCGGCAGATGCCTTTGCAGCGCACACGTCGGAAAGACAATAGCCGGGCATACCAGACGGTCGTTCTCGTCGCGCTCCAACGGACAGACGCTGAACCCGTAGGCGGACAAGATGAGCTGTTGTTTGCTCGGATCGATTAGAGAGTCGATCCCCGTTCCTGGCCCCGTCGATGTTCCCGCCATCTGTGCCTCCTCTCTCAACGTGCCACGGATGCTCCAACCACCAGCGCGGCCGCCCAATCACTGAGATCACTGCCTTTCCGGATCATCGCGATCTGCGCCTCGCGAAGCGCGTCCGCGGACGCATGCCCCTGAATCCAGCTCTCATGAAAGGCCGTGAACAGCGCTTCGGTCGATCGATCGTCGACGGCCCAGAGCGTCGCCACCACCGAGGGCACACCAGCCGTCAAGAACGCGCGCACCAGACCCGTGACACCTTCTCCGCGTGTGACACGCCCCCGCGCCGTGTCGCACGCCGAGAGCACGACGAGGCGGGTGACCCCGAGTGGCAGGCGCTCAATCTCCCGAGCGGATACGGCGCCCTCCGGATCCGACAACGACGGCGCGAGCAACAGGCGCGACTGATCGGGGCGGGTCTCACTGACGACCGCGTGGCCAGCGAAGTGAATCACCGGCGCGCGCGGCATCCGTTCGATAAAATACGCCGCAGTGGCCGCTTCGCGAACGGCCAGGGCCGCCGGCGTATAGAGGGTTGCGACGGTCCGAGCTTCCTGTTCCGCCGCCAGCAGATTGGGCAGCCGGTCCTGCGTGGCGCGCGTGCGATCCGGATTACCGATGACCAGCGCCTGTAGGTCACCAGCCGGCAACCGGGGGCGACGCGGATCGCGCGCGTAGAGCGCCAGCGACGGTGTGACGACGATAGAGACCTGCTCGATCAGAAAGCGTCCGGTGCCCGAATCCTGCAAACTGGCGAACGGGAGATCGTGCAGCGGACCATCGGGCACCAGCACCAAGTGCCGGACGCGTCGAAGCTCCCCGGACAGCGGCTGTAGTAGCAGCGCGTGGAGGCGGCGGGATTGCTCGATCGCTTCCGCATGATCGCGCCGCTGGATGGCCCCCCGGTACCCATCGATCACCGTCGCGAGCGACTCGATCGATTCGTCAACCCGATAGCGACGCCGCCCGGACGCGGACGTCACCCAGCCGTACGTGCCGGACGGCAGCACCGCGTACTCGACGGCCAGGGTGTCCGGCGGCGGGATGTACTCGACCGAGGCATCGAGCGAACCTCGTTGCGCGACCGTGGCGACCGCCCGAGCCTGGCGCAGCCACCCGAGTGCCTCGCGTTCATCCCGGCGCAGCGTCAGATCCACGAGCCAGGCGTACAGCTCCCATCGGGCGGCGAGCGCCGACGCGCGCTGTCCATCGGTCGTAACGCTCTCCCTGTCGCGCTCGGCGGCGGCGATCCCGTCCGCGAGCGCCCCCTCCGCCAGGGCAACGCGCCCCGCGCGAACGAGCGCGCGCGCGCGGTCGAGCTGCAGCTCCGGCACGAACACCGACGTGTTCCTTCGGCGATAGATCCCGATTGCCTCCTCGAGGAGGGCGGCGGCCGCTAACGGCTTCGTGTCGAGCAGCGTCCGCCCGCCTGAAATCCGGATGGTTGCTTCCGACATCTCGCGCACGCCCGAATCGTCGATGCGCGAGGCCCACCGCGCAGCCTCCTCGAGGCGCCGCTGCGCCTGCTCTGCCAACCCGAGCTCATGGAGATCCACGGCGTCTTCGGCCAGTCGCTCCGCCATGAGCACCAGGTGGCCCGCGGCCTCCGCTTTGCGAACCAGGGGCGCGCGAAACGCGAGCGCGGCAGCATCGAGGCCGAACGTGCTCGAGAGCGTTCCGGCCTGCTGCAGGACGAGCACGCTGCGGCTATCGCGCGCAAAGCGCAGTCCCGCGAGCGCGTCGAACTCGCGCGCCCATGCGCGACCGGGATCGTCGAGCTCCATGTGGACCTCGGCGAGCAGCGAGTTCACGACCGCCTCGCCCTCGCGGTCGCGCGCGCGGCGCAGCAGATCGAGCGCGGCCAGATAGGTGGCCAGGGCGCGGCCCCAGAATCCACCTTCGCTGCGGAAGAGCGCGGTCTGCCAATGCAGCCGCCCGGCAATGGTCCAGTACCGTCGCGCCTGCGCATACGGTCGGAGTCTCTCGAGCTCACCGGTCGCCTGGATGGTGTCTCCTCTCACGCGCAGTACGCTCGTTCGCAGGGGCGTTCTCCACGCCGTCGTCGGCGATGTATCCGTCCCGAGGAGCGCATCGGCAGTTCCGCTGGCCGACGCCGCGCCTCCCCAATCGCTCGCCCCCTGTAGCTCCAGCGCGCGAAGATGGTGCAGCCAGCCCTCGGCGCACCGCGGGGCGGAATCGCACGCTGTCAGCGCCTCGAGAACGTCGCCGTACGCGGCATCGCCCGTGGCCTTCAGTATCGCCCCGGCGATGGCGGCACCCTCGGTGGTTACGTCTTGCGCACGTGTCCCGTCGCCAGCAAGCACGGCGTCCGCCCACGCACGCAGCACGCGTTGTTCGAACACCTCGCCGACGAGGTCCGGATCGACCCGAGCCGCGCGGACCAGACCATCGATGTCGCTCGCGTTGTACAGCGCCTCCAGCCGCGCGAGCGCCTCGGCGCGGCCGGTCTCCTGCGGAACCAGCTGCTGGCGCTCCGCCGCCTCGCTCCCCCACCGCTCGTCCTCGCCCTCCGACGCCTGGAGCCATGCCTCGCGCGCATCCTCGTGCAAGCCGAGCCGCTGCAGCGCCATCGCCTGGTTGAACCACCCGGTAGACGCCGCCGGGTCCGCCAGCGTGGCACGCCGCGCGGCGTCGAGCGCCCGCACGTTGTCCAGCAACTCGCCGGACGCCTCCGCCCGCACGAGGTAGGCAGCCGCCAGATCCGAGCGCACCGCCGGGTCGGCGATCCCGGCGCGGACCGCCTCTTCGAGCAGCGCCACCGCCCCGTGCGCGTCGAAGGTCGCGAGCCGCGCGACGGCCGCGCGGCGATACGCGAGCGACGAGGGCGCGCGCTCCGCTTCCTGCGCGAGCAGCGCCGCTGCCAGCGCCCGCTCGGTCGGCACGGCCGGCGCCTCCGCGCCGCGGACGGGCGACCACCTGGCAAACGGCAGATCGGACACCCGCGGCTCGAACAACCGTTCGTCCGGCAGCGTCGCCAGCAGCTGCCGCCACGCCCGCGCGCCGCCATCCCACGACCGCCACAGCGTCGCAGACGCCCCAGCGGCGCCGACCAGGGCGACGAGAAGGAATGGCCGGATCTGCGTGAAGCTCATGGCCGATCTCGCGCGTCTGTCTAGGGGACGGACACCGCCGCAGGATTCCCGGGCTCGAGGCGCTGCAGGCGCTCCCGCGCTTCGGCGGCCCAGGGAGACGCCGCCTCGACGCGCAGGAAGGCACGCCAGGCATCGGCCGCCTCGGGACGGCGGTCGAGATGCTCCAGCACCACCGCCCTGTTGAACAGCGCCTCCGGCAGTTCCGGACTTCGTGCCAGCACCTCATCGAGGATCGCCAGCGCCTTCGGCAGCGCATCGGGCACCCGGAGCTGCGCCGAGGCATCGACGTAGGCGACCGACAGATCGACGGCGATCCCCACGGCGCCGGGGTCGGCCGCCCGCGCCCGCTCGAGCAGGTCGACGGCCTCGCGAACGTGGCGCAGCTGCAGCTGCGCCACGCCCGAGGCATGGAGGTTGGCGGCGCTCGGGTCGGCCTGTGCGCGCTGCTCGAGCGCGGAGGCCGCCGTCAACAGATCCACGCGCGCTCCCGTCTCCGCGGGCCCGCGCGTGGCCGATCGCAAGACGCCGTACGGAAAGTCCGTGAGGCGGCCGTCGACGTACCGGTCGCCCCCGACGGCGGCAACGAGATCGCCGAGCGCGGCATTGCCCGATCCGCCCAGTCCGACACGCGACAGCAGCGATGGATCGACCCGGATCGCGAGCGCAACCGCAGCCGCGGCAGCGACCGTTCCCGCGACCACCGCCCACCGCCGATCGACACGGCGTGTGCCCGGCAGCTGTACCACGACCCCGCGGCGGGCGTCCTCGGCAAGGAACGCTGTCGTGTCCGCAGCCACCGCGCGGCACTCGGCGCACTCGAGCATGTGCCGCTCCACCGCGGCACGCTCCTCGGGTGACAACAGGTTCTCGGCGTAGTCCGCGAGAACGCCGGCGTCGGGGCACTCCGAGCGCGCCGCGAGCCGATCCCGACGCTCGTCTAGCGCCACTCTGGGGCTCCTTCCTTTAATGACGGACGCCGTGCCGCCGTTCCGTCGAGCGCCCGGGGCCATTCCACCTCCGCGGCCGAGCTCTCCAGGATCTCCCCCACGGCCGCGGCGCCGAGCCCGGCGGCTTCGAGCCCCATCCGGAGGTCGCGGAGCAGCCTGTCGATCCGCCGGTAGAGGCGTTTCTGATCGAGCCGGAGCGTGGCCGCGATCTCGGCGACCGTCCGCCCGTCCTCGAACCGCATGGCGAGCACCAGTCGATCCTGCACGTCCAGCGAGGCGGTCAGCGCCTGGAGCGCCGCCGTGAGGCGACCGGCCTCGAGCCTGGCGTCTTGCTCCGCCAGGATCTCGTCCGCCGGGGCGTCCCGGGCCGGCACCGACGCGAGCGCGTCGTCGGTCTCGAAGCGCCGCTTCGTCCGCACCGGCAGGCGGCCGGCCAGGCGCTCCAGCTCCTCGCGGCTCTCCGCGACCGCGTGGTTGGTCTTCATCAGCTCGCAGGCTTCCTCGAAGGGGTGCCCGTCCCGCACGACCAGGCGCTCCAGCAGCACCGCCACCGGACCGCGTCGGCGGGCTTCGGCCGAGGGGCGCCACTTGCCCCACGCGCTGACCCGGTAATCGAGGAAGAGCCGCTGGATGACGACGGTGAGATAGGTGCGGAGACTGCTGCGGCCGCGGAACTGCCGGAGGACCGCGTAGTCGTTCTCGATGAGCCGCAGCTTCACGTGCGAGGCGAAGTCGTCTGCGTCGGCCCTTGACAGATGGTACCGCCGGCACGTGAAGGCAATCACGCGCTCGATGACGTCGAGCTGCGACACGAAGCGCATCTCGCCGGTGTCGGCGACGGGAACCTCCTGACCTGTCACGGGCGCGCGAATTATAGCCCACCCCCCGGAATCTCCTGCTCAGGTCCGTCACTGATGACGAGCCAGGCCCCAGGGCCTGAAGGGAGGAACGCAATGCGTAAGTACGGAGTGCTATCTACGCTCGTCTTCTTCGCGTCGGTCGCCGCAGCCGGCGCCCAGGACGCCACCCGCTTTGGCGCCAGCGTGTCGTTCGTGCCGGCGTGGCGGATGGCCGAGCAGCTGTCCGACCTGCTGGTGGCCGTGGACCGCGACGCGGAGTCGTCCGCGGTCGACGTTCGTGGCTCGGAGTTCCGGCTCGGATTCGTGCGCGGCCGCGACCTGGGGGGCGACTGGGGCGTGTCGCTCGTGCGCAAGCGGCTTCGCGACTCGCGCGTGGCGCAGATCGACCGCTTTCTCGTGCCCGACCGCACCGGCCGATTCCTGCGGGAGCAGACATTCGGGTTCGACTACGACCTGAACAACGTCACGCTCACCGGCGTCGAGTACCACCGGTTTCGTCCGTTCGTGACGATCCGGGAGCGAGTCCAGATCGGGCTGACCTATGGCGGCGGCGTCGGTTGGCTCGGCGGAAGCGCGCGAGGCGTCGAGTTCGACGAGACCGGCGCCAACGAGGTGGAGCGCCGCCCGGACGCACTGTTCGACGGCGGCGACGTCGGGTTGTTCAGCGTCTTCGACAAGACGCTGACGCCGACGCCGCTCGCCCGCGCCGAGCTGTCGGTGGCGACGCTGATCCTGCCCGGCCTGAAGGTGCGCGCCAGCGGCGGCTTCAACTTCCCCGGCTACGAGGTCGGCGGCATCAGCGTCGTCTACCTGTTCGGATCGCGATAAGGAGACGGCCATGACGCTGACGCTTCCCTTTGCCGGCAATCTGCTCCTGGGCGTCGTGCTCGGACTCGCAGCGGGTCTGCACGCCGCGTCGTACGGCGCCTACAAGGACTCGCCGCACGAGTCGTTCCTGCTGCGACGCTTCATCCGTGAACTGGTGTTCGCGTCGGGTCTCGCCGTGGCCCTCGCATGGGCCCGCATCTCGGACGGCCAGTCCGCGTTCGTCGTCTACCTCTCGGCGTTCGCGCTCTCGCGCATCGCAACCGAGTTCTGGAAGCTGTTCGTCCGCGTCGAGCCCCAGGACGACTACCGCATCCCGACGCAGATTCACTGGGTCAAGGGGGTCGTCCACAATCCGGCCCTCCGGCTGCTGCTCGGGCTCGGCTTCCTCGCTTCGATCTACGGCATCTATGGCCTGGCGACGGTGCTCCCGCAGGCGTGGCCGCTGCCGGTCCGCGGGCTCGTGGTCGGGCTGAGCATCGGCCTCTGCGAGGGGCTCGCCGGCGCCTACAAGGACGGCTCCATCGAAGGGTTCTACTGGCACAAGTTCGCGAAGAGCCCCGCCTTCGGCGCGCTCGGCGGGCTCATCGCCTCGGGCCACACCGCCGATCCCGGCTTCCTGCTGCTTGCGGCCATCGGCAGCATGCGGATGTTCCTCGAACTGCTCTTCAAGATCGTGGTGCCCGACTACGCGCCGGGCAAGTTCCGATCGATGACGGGACCGTTCACCCGATGGATGACGCTGCGCCGCCGGTTCTTGCTCCCCTACGTCCTGACCTGGGCCCTCTACATCGTGCTCAGCAGCCACGCCGAGGCCGGCGACCGCCGCACGGAAGCGCCGGCCCCCCTGCCCACGGCGGCCGCGATCTGCGAGTCACCGGTCTCGCGCACGGTCACCCTTCAGTACACGGTCACCGGCCGCGCACGACCGCTGCTCGCGTGGACCGGCCGGCGCGAGGTCGGCGAGGCCTGGTTCGTCTCGCGCGAGGGCGGCGAGGGACGGCGGCAGGAGCTCCTGATCGGCACCGACCCCGACCGTGCGCCCATGCGCATCAACCGCTGGGGATACGTCTCGGAAACGTCCTGCGGCGACCGCGCGGAGCTGATTGGCGTGATGACCGAATCGGGCGAGCAGACGATCGAGGAGGCGCACGCGAACACGGCGGCGCGAGCGGGCGGGCAGGTGTTCCGGGCGGTTCGTTCGCACGCCTCGTCCGGTACCGTCGCGACGGAAGTCTTCAAGGTCTCGCACCCGGGCCAGGCCACGTATCGCGACCTGGACGGCGTCCTTGCGCTGCTCCCGGCACAGGGTGTCTCCCGCGACAGCGTCAGGCCGGCGGGCGTCGACGCGGGCTTCCTGGCTGCGGTCAGCGGCCTCATCCAGGAAACGCTGGCGAACCCGCACGCCGAAAGCCAGCTCCGGCGCGGCCTGCGGCGGACGTACGTGTACGGGGGCCGGATCTACGACCTCGCGCTGACCGCGTCACCTCATTCGGATCCGGGGGGGACGCCTCTTCTCGACGCCGCCTTTCAGATCCGAAACCGCGCGACCGGCCGGACGACGGACTTCCGCGTGGTGTACCGCGCCGACGGCCCGGAGGCAGGAACCCCGATCCGAATCGTCTATCGTCCCCGGTGGTGGCTGGAGCTCGAGCTCCAGCTGCAGCCGGCGGCGATGGCGAGGGCGAACCCGTGAGCCTCGCCTGGACCTGCATCGGCTGTTTCGCCGCCACGTTCGTCAGCGCGATCGTGCCCTGGGTGAACGCCGAAATCATGGTGCTGGCGCTTCCTGCTCTGGCGTCCTCGTCATCGGCCCTCGCGCTGCTCGTGGTGATCGCGACCGCGGGGCAGATGACGGGCAAGCTGGCCGTCTACTGGGCCGGGCGCGGGAGCGCCGCCTGCCCCTCGCCGCGGGTGGCACGGATGATCGCGCGATGGGAACCGCTGTGCGCCGCCAGCCCCGGCCGCGCCGCGGGCCTCGTCGCGCTCAGCTCCGCCGTCGGCATTCCGCCGTTCTTCGTCATGACGCTCGTCGCGGGCGCGCTCAGGATGGACGTGGCGCGGTTCCTCGCGGCGGGGACGTGCGGCCGGCTGATCCGCTTCGGCACCCTCGTCCTCGTGCCGCACGTCCTCGCTGGCAGACCGTGGGCGTGACGCGGCCTCCGCCGCGGCTACCGCGCGAGCGGGTTGGGCCGCAGCTGGAACCGCGCGGCCTTCGGCCGGTTCTCCGTGCCGCCCTCGAGGTGGAACATCGTCCGCGTTCCCGAGGTCGACCAGAGCCCCCTCCCCTTCCATCCGGCGTTGGGATCGTCGATCCGGCCGTCGACGTTTTTCGCGAAGAAGCCGCTCGGGTATGGAATGCGCAGCGTGACGAGCTTGCCGTCGACGAAGGCCAGGAGCGAGTCGCTCAGGTTGCCCATCGCGATCGGCACGTCCTTGCCGAGACCGAACGTGTCGAACCAGTCGACCCACACGTAGTAGCTCGCCTCGGCGCTGCCCGGGTCGGGCACGTCGCGCAGCTGCGGGCCGGGCAGCTGGTAGAGCGTCCACCCTTCGGGGCAGTGGGCTCCCGTGGCGGCGGGGCCGCTCAGCACCTTGCAGCGGCGCCGATCGAAGCGCCCGAGATGGCCGCTCGCGAGCGACACCCAGTAGACGCCGGCGCTGTCGACGTCGCCGCCGCGCGGGCCGAAGCCCGGCGCCGGGGGCTGGTAGATCTCGGCGAGCGCGGTCTCGGTCGGGTTCGGGCCTGGCCGCACGCGCACGATGGCGCCCGGATACCCGACGACCGTGCCCCAGACCGTGCCGTCGGCGGGGCTGACCGCCACCGCGTAGGGCGTCACGATGACGCGCGTGTCCTTCGCCGGGTCCGCCGGCTGGTTCGGCTCGACGTGCGCGTCGCGCCGGCCGTTGCCGTTCGTGTCGAGCACGAACGGCGTCCACCCCTGCGACCGCGCCTCGTCGCCCGTCTCCTCGAAGAGCCGCCGGTTCAACCAGCCGATCACGCCCGGGCCGCCCTCGACGCCGCCGCTCAGCCAGAGCGTCTGGTCGCGATCCTGCGCGAAGTTCAAATGATGGGTCGCAAAGCAGGTGCTGATGAGCGTCCACCGGTCGCCGGCGGGGTCGTAGACGGAGAGATGCCGGTTCGACTGCTGGAGCGGCGCCACGCGCGCCGACGGATGCGTCGATCCCGCCTTGCAGAAGTCCGGATTCTCCGCCGGGCGGACGCGCGAGGTGAACCAGACCCGCCCGCGCTCGTCCATCATCGGGTTGTGCGCGAGCGTGCGGCTGTCCCAGATCGGCTCGGGCCCCCAGTAGGCGGACGGTCCAAACGGATTGCCCTTCGACGAGGGCGTGTTCGGATCGCGCACGGGATGATGCACCTCGGTCACCGTGTGCGCCATCGGGTCGAGGACCGGCAGGTCGTCGGTGCTGTCCTCGGCCGACCCGTAGATCCGGCCGCGCGCGTTCACCCGCGGGTTGCGCCGGTCGGTCGAGATGGCATCGTGCAGGTACGCGGTCGGCCGGCTCCAGTCCCACAGCGTGACGACCAGGTTTCGCTCGATCCCCTGCGGCCGCGCCGGATGGGCGAACGGCAGCTCGCCCTTCGCGATCCGCTCCGTCCAGTCGGCGAAGAGCGCGAGCGCGCGCGGGCCGTCGAGCCGGTTGATGTCGCGCGCCATCAGCGCGCGGGCGCTGCCGGCTTCGAGCCGCCGGCGCCACGCCTCGACCGGCGTCGCCTCCGCCGCAAACGCCGGCGGGACCGTGCGCATCCCCGGCGTGCCGAGCGCGTGACACGACCCGCACGCGCCCGTCTTGATGGTGTTGAGCCATTGGCCCTGCGAGGCCACGGGGCCCAGCGGGAATTCGTTCGGCTGCGGCACCCGCATCAGCGCGAACCAGTACATCGCCGGGTAATAGGCGGCCGCCTGCGCCGGCGTCGGCGCGGGCGTCGCCGTCAACGGCACGATCTGTCCGGGTGTGGCCGTGACGCGCGGCGAATCGATCAGGCCGTAGCCGCGAACCCAGAGGCGGTAGGTCGCCGCCGGCAGATCGGGAACGAGGTAGCGGCCCCGCTCGTCGGTGACGACAATCTTCGCGAATCTCGTGGGCAGGTCGACGGTTTCGGCCACGACCCAGACGCCCGCTTCGGGGCCGGCCGGCCCGCTGACCGCGCCGCCGATGTCGTCGCGGTCGATCGTCACGGCCGGCGCCGGCCCCTGGCCGGCGCTCTCGACGGCAGCGCCCGCCACCACCGCCACCACCACCAGCGCCGCCGCACGTGCAAGACCCATCATTGTTGGACGCCCTCAGGGAGGAACCGCTGCGCTGGGAGGATACCGCAAACCGCCGGCCGGACGCGCGTATTCGGTAGAATCGGGTACATGAGCTTCTGCGAGCACTGTCAGGGACAGCGGTTCGATCGGGCGCAGGTGCTGCGCGCGCTGCGCGCCGCGCGCAAGCGGCTGCGCGCCTCGCAGACCGCGTGCAGCGCGGACCAGACGTTCGCGATGGCGATCGAGGCCGTGCGGTCCCTCGAGATTCCGCATCTGGAGCCGCTCGACGAGGTGGTCGACGGCGAAGTCGTGCACTGATGTCTTCCCGGCGCGCCGCCCCGCGCGCCGGGGAGCCCGCCCGAACCGACCCTATGCTGGCCGTCCTGCTGCTCGCCGTCGGGTTGGCGGCCCAGGCCGACGACGCCGACACGCTGTATGCCAACCGCGCCGATCCCGGCAGCGCCGGACGCGCCGCGGCCATCTGGGACGCGCGGCTGGCCCGCGACGCCGGCGACTTCGAGGCCGCCTGGAAGCTGGCGCGCGCCTGTTACTGGCTGGGCGGACACGAGGCGCCGGCAGACCAGCGACGGCAGTACGAGCGCGGCGTGGAGGCCGGACGCCGGGCCGCGGCCCTCCATCCGGAGCGGCCCGAGGGGCACTTCTGGATGGCCGCCAACATGGGCGCGCTCGCCGAGTCGTTCGGGCTGCGCCACGGCCTCCGCTACCGCGGCGCCATCAAGGACGCGCTCGAAACCGTGCTCCGGCTCGATTCCGCCTTTCAGCAGGGTTCGGCCGATCGCGCCCTCGGGCGGTGGTACATGAAGGTGCCGGGGCTGTTTGGGGGGAGCGACCAGAAAGCGATCGAACACCTGCGCCGATCGCTGGACTACAACCGGCACAGCACCGCGTCGCGCTACTTTCTGGCGGAGACGCTTCTCGAGATGAACCGCCGGGTCGAGGCGCGCGCCGAGCTCCAGCAGGTGCTCGACGCGCCGCTCGATCCGGACTGGGCGCCCGAAGACGAGGAGTTCAAGGCGAAGGCGCGCGCGCTCGTCGCCACGCTCGAGTAGCGCTCACGCCGCCGCGGTCTTGAACGGATTCTCGTCGGCGCTCGGGCCGTAGATGGATGGGACGCGCGCGCCCACCTGCCGCAGATAGACGGACAGCTGGCCCCGGTGGTGATACCAGTGGTTCAGCATGATGGTCCGCACCAGCGCCCCAATCGGCATCGCCATCACTTCCCGGCCGCCGTCCACCACCTGCCAGAGCCGGCCGAGCGCGGCGTCGTCGAGGCCACGCAGATAGGCCCGCGCGGTGTCGACGCTCGCGTCGAGCGCCGGCAGCAGCTCCGCCGCGCTCGACGGGCTCGATTGCCTGAACTCCGGCAGCGGGTACGGCGACTGCTGCGCGATCTGCGCGATCCCGCCCGGCGTGGTGGCCACGTGGAGCGCCAGCTGGCCGAGCGACATCGACTTCGGATGCGGCTTCCACTGGAGTTGATCGGCCGGCACCTGCGCCAGCACGCGGCGCGTGATCTGCGCCTCCTGTTCGAGTTCCTGCAGCAACGCCTGAATCACAGAAGACATGGCTCCTCCTTCAGCGGCGTGCGCCGCCCTGCTCCGCCTGCCGCCTGATCCGCTCGAGCAGCGGCGTCCAGCCGCGCGCGAGCCCCTGACGATAGTCCTCGGGAACGAATCCCAGTGCCGCATGTCTGAAGGTCATGAGCGTCCCCCCGGCGACCTCCGTGAGGCGGTACTGCACGTTCGAGACGACCGGATGGGACAGGAAGAGCGGGCCGGTGATCTCGAGCAGCGACGGACGCTTGATCGCCTGTACCTGTCCCCAGAAGTGCCCGTTGTCGCCGCCGAGGTCGCGGAACCAGCGGCCCCCCGGCCGCGCCTCGAGAACCATCGGCAGCGGCACCCCCTCCGGCGTCTCGTTGGCGGGGCCCATCTGCTCCAGCAGCGCATCGAACGCGACGTCGAGCGGCGCGCCAATCTGGATCTCCTGTGTCAGTGTGAAGGTCAACCCCTCGAGCGTTGGTGTCATGACGGTCACGGCTTGCCTCCCTTTCCCGATGCGGACCGCTCGGCCCGCTCCCTGACGCGCGACAGCTGGTGCCGCCAGAAGCGCTGGAAGATGGCCGCCCAGTCCTGGAGCGGCCGGATGGCCAGGACGTTGGTCCGGTAGAACACCTGGCGCCCGTCGCGCCGCACGTGCACCAGCCCGGCCTCCCGCAGCACCTTGAGGTGCTTCGACACCGACGGCTGCGCCACGCGCAGCGCGGCCACGATGTCGCCGACGGCGCGTTCCCGCAGCGCGAGGTACACGAGAATGTCGCGCCGGCGCGATTCGGCCACGGCATTGAAGACATCGGCGGCTGCCGGCGCACGGGGCACGCGCGAATAATATTCCTACTACGGAATATGTCAAGCGCCGCCGCTGCTCCCGGCGTGCACCCGGCGAACAGCGGGCGGCACGACCGGCCCACCCGTGACCCGTGGCCGACGTTGCCCCGGACATTCCTGCGCCACGCCGCCCCGATTCGTGTAGAGTAAGGCGCAATCAGGAGGGCACCTTCATGCGCACAGTGCTGTTCGCGCTCCTTCTTCTCCCGCTCGCCCTGGGCACCGCCCAAGCGCAGACAGGCAATGCGCAGGCGGGCAAGACGCTGTGGGAGGGCCCGGCCACGCAGTGCCGGAATTGTCACGGGACGAACGGGGAGGGCGCGTTCGGCCCGGATCTGGCCGGCCGCCGGCTGACCGTCTCCCAGTTCATTCATGCGGTCCGCCAGCCGTGGGGGATCATGCCCGCCTACATCGAGTCGCAGATCAGCGACTCGGAGATGGCGGACCTCGTGGCCTACTTCAACACGCTGCAGCCGGTTGCCAAGCCGGGTCCGTGGCGGTTCCCGGTACCTCAGAACGCGCCGGCCGGGCAGCGGATCGGCCTCGCCACGGTCGGCTGCCTCCAGTGCCATGGACCGACGATGAACGGCCCACGCCAGGACATGGGCGCGGTCGGCGCGGACTTCGCCTGGTTCACCGCGATGGTCTACAACCACACCGGCGCGATGCCGAAGCAGTGGCAGGTGCTCGAAGAGATGCCCGCCATTCGCATCCGCATGGGCAACTACAGCGCCGCGCGCGTGCCCGAGGCGCTGCTCCGTGAGATCTGGACCTTCGCGCAGGACCTCGGTCCCCGTCCGGCGGTCGGCGGCCGCGTGAGCGCCGGTGTCTCGGGCGCCGACGGCGTCACCTATACCGTGAACGTCGAGAACATCGGGCTGAAGGGCAAGGGGCTCACCGCCGAGGACCTGACCGTGAACGTGGTGGTGCCCAACGGGGCCAAGGTCGTCCGGACGACGGGTGCCAACTACCAGGGCGAGCGGCAGGACGCGGACCTCAAGGCGAACGTGGCCGTGTGGCGGCTGAACCGCCTGGCGCCCAAGGAGCACCAGACCTACACGCTGACGCTCTCGCGTGCGGCGACCGCGAACGACAACGTCCGCGGCGTCATTCGCTGGACGAAGCCGACGGTGAAGACCGGGGCCGTCGATCAGGCGAACATCGCGCCGGCGCCGGCGACGGCGGCCACGCAGTAACCCGCGTCCTCCGATCGTGCGTCTCCCTAGACCAGCAGGGCTCGCTGTGGCCCTGCTGGTCGTCGCCTCCGCCGACGCACGCGCCCAGGACGCGGTCACCGTTCTCGGTCCGCCTCCGCCGGAGGCCCCGGAGGTCGTCGCCCGCGACGCCGCCGGGCGCGTCACCGTGCGCGCCGTGCGCCTGGCGGAGCCGCTCGTCCTGGATGGGCTGCTGACCGACCCGGTCTACTCGCAGGTGCGGGCCATCAGCGACTTCGTGCAGCAGGAGCCGCACGAGGGCCAGCCGGCCACCGAACGCACCGAGCTCTGGATCTTCTTCGACGACACGACGCTCTATCTCGCCGTGCGCTGCCACGACAGCGAGCCCGAGCGCATCATCGCCAACGAGATGCGGCGCGACGGCAACATCTTTCAGAACGACAACGTCCAGTTCGCCATCGACACCTTCTACGACCGGCGGAGCGGCTTTTCGTTCCAGACCAATGCGCTCGGCGCGCTCCGCGACCAGGAAATCGGCGACGAGCGCACGACCAACACCGACTGGAACACGGTGTGGGACGTCAAGGCCACGCGGACCGACGAAGGCTGGAGCGCCGAGTTCGCCATTCCGTTCAAGTCGCTGCGGTACCGGGCGAGCGGCGCGCAGGTCTGGGGCATCAACATGCAACGCCAGGTGCGCTGGAAGAACGAGCGGTCGTACCTCTCGGGCGTGCCGGCGTCCTACGGGGGCCGCGGGATCAACAAGCTGTCCTCGGCGGCGACGCTCGTCGGCCTCGCGGTGCCGCCCTCGGGCCGCAACCTCGAGATCAAGCCGTACGCCATCTCCGCCGTCACGACCAACCGCCTGGCGTCGCCGGTCGTCTCGAACGATCCGAGCGGCGACGTCGGCGTCGACCTGAAGTACGGCCTGACGCGCGGCCTCACCGCCGACTTCACGTACAACACCGATTTCGCGCAGGTGGAGGAAGACGAGCAGCAGGTCAACCTGACCCGGTTCAGCCTGTTCTTCCCGGAGAAGCGCGACTTCTTTCTCGAGGGACAGGGGATCTTCCAGTTTGGTCCGAGCCGCGAAACCACCTTCTCGGGCGCCGCGACGACGCTGCTCCCCGTGGTGTTCTTCAGCCGCCAGATCGGCCTCAGCCGCGGACAGAAGGTGCCAATTCTCGCCGGCGGACGCGTCACCGGCCGCCAGGGGCGCTACGCCATCGGCGCGCTCAACATTCAGACCGAGGAGGCATCCGCCGTCGACGCGGCCGCCACGAACTTCTCCGTCGTCCGCCTGCGCCGCGACTTCCTGCGCCGGAGCGCCATCGGGTTCATCGGCACGCACCGATCCCCGCGCGTGGCGGGCCAGCAGTCGAACCAGGTCGCGGGCGTCGACGCGGCGCTGGCGTTCTACGAGAACGTCACCATCAACAGCTACTACGCGCGGAGCGCGACGCCCGGCCGGCAGGGCGACGACAGCAGCTATCTGGGCCAGTTTCAGTACGGCGGCGACAAGTACGGGGTCAACGTCGAGCACCTCGCGGTCGGCGACGCGTTCAATCCCGAAATCGGGTTCCTGCGGCGCGAGGCCTTCCGGCGCAGCTACGCCCAGGGGCGCATCAGCCCGCGGCCCCGCTCGAGCACCTGGCTCCGGAAGTACTCGATCGAAGGGAGCCTCGACTACATCGCCGACCCGCACGGGCGGCTGGAAACCCGCGAGAGGCAGGCGTCGTGGCGCTTCGAGTTCAACAACGGCGCCTTCTGGTGGAGCGACTTCACCCGCAGCTACGAGCTGATCAAGAGGCCATTCGAGATTGCGAAAGGGGTCGTCATCCGGCCGGGTGAATACCGCTTTCAGTGGGTCCAGACGACGCTCTTCGTCCCGCCGCAATGGCTGTTCACGGGACGCGTGAACGCCTCCACCGGCGCCTTCTACGGCGGCACGCGCAGCGAGGTGGGCTACGACGGCCGCGTCGAGGTCACGTCGCAGCTGGCCGTGGAGCCGCGCGTGTCGGTCAACTGGGTCGATCTCCCGGTCGGCCGCTTCGCCACGCGGCTGTTCGGCTCGCGGGTGACCTATACGGCCACCACGCGCGCCGCGCTGAGCGCGCTGATTCAGTACAACTCGAGCAACAGCACGCTCTCGTCCAACATCCGCTTCCGGTGGGAGTATCGGCCGGGGAGCGACCTCTTCGTCGTCTATTCGGACGGCCACGAGATCGTCAGCCCGCGGCCCGCGATGCTCCAGAGCCGCGCGTTCGTCGTGAAGATGACGAGACTGTTTCGATTCTAGGGACCCCTTTACATCGTCAGCACGGCGGCGATCGTGAGAATGCTCGTGAACAGATGGCCGAGCCGGATGTTCTCGTTCTCGGCCGCCTGATTGTTGTCGAAGTTCACCGTCGGCAGCACGATGGCCGGGGCCCCCATGCCCTCGATGAACTCGGCCGTGCTCATTCGCTGCCCCATCGTCCGCATCAGCACGGGCGGCTCGCCCAGCATGCGCGTGACGGCGGCGGTGACGCGCTGGGCCTCCGGCGCGAGCGGCGGCGTCCGCCACGCGTCGCCCGCGCCGCCGCGCAGCACGACCTTGACCAGGTGCGGGTAGCGCGCGCGGGTGTCGTCATCCGGCTCGGAATGGACGACGTGGTAGCCCTGCGCCTGGATGTGCGCCTGGATCTTCTCGGCCATGGCGTTCGCGGGCGTCTCCTTCACCAGGCGGACCTCGAGAAACGCCGTGGCCCGATCGGGGATGACCACCGTGGCGGCGGTGCCAATGACGCCGCTCGCCAGCCCGCGGATGGTCAGCGCGGGCACCTGCAGCGCCTGCTGCAGCGAGAGGTCGGTGCGCTCGGGCGCCGCGATGCCGAACGCCTTCATCAGGCTGTCGGGCTCGTCGGGAACCGCGTCGAGCATCGCCTGCTCCTCCGCGGTCAGCGGAGCGACGCCGTCGTAGAACCCCTCGACGAGCACGCGCCCGTGGTCGTCCTTCATCGACGCGAGCAGCTGCGCGAGCCGGAGGGCCGGGTTCGGCACCCAGTTGCCGTAATTGCCGCTGCTGACGCCGACCTTCGGCCCGTAGACGGTCAGGTCGAACGCCAGCAGACCGCGCACCCCGAACGCGATCGTGGGGCGGCCGCTCGGGTGGGCCGGCCCCTCGAGCAGAAGCATGAGGTCCGCGGTCAGCTTGTCGCGAAATCGCGGGAACGCCGTCGTCAGGCTGGCCGACCCGACCTCGCCGTCGAACACGACGCGAATGGTCGACGAGGGCATCGTGCCGGCCGCCTTGAGCGCGTCGACCGCCGCGAGGAGCGCGACAATCGGCGCCTTGTCGTCGGAGGCGGAGCGCCCGTACAGGCGCCAGTCCGGGTCGAACTTCGTGAGGGAGCGAATCGACGGGATCTCCTTCGCGCCGTCCTCGAGCCGGCCCGCCCGCAGCACGGGACTGAACGGATTCGCCTGCTTCCACGCCCGCAGGTCGACGGGCTGGCCGTCGTAATGCGCCCAGATGAGCAGGGTCCGTTTCGCGCCCGGCACCCGCAGCTCGCCCCAGACGAGCGGGTTGCCGTCGGTTTCGAGGATCTCGGTGGTGAAGTTCCGCCGGCGGAGCATGTCGCGCAGCAGCTGCGCGTTCCGGCGGATGTTTTCGGTGTCGGCGGGCGTGTTGGGGATCGACACCAGCTCGACGAGCTCGCTGACGATCGCGCGCTGGTTGGCGGCGACGTAGCGGTCGACGGCGGCGCGGATGTCCTGGGCCGGCACGGTCGCGCCGGCCGCTGCGAGAAGAACGCCGACGACTGCGGCCCGGCGCACGGTCATGCCTGCACCTCCGTGCGGGGATTATACGCCTTGGTGTAGAGTGTCGCTGTCCGAATGCGCTCCGACAAGCGGCTCCGATCCCACTCGATGGCGGCGCTCGCTCTGCTCCTCGGCGCGGTGTCGGCTGCTGACGCCCAGACCGCGTATCCGCCCCTCGAGCGCGAGCCCGCGTGCCAGACGCTCACACCCGCCGCGGCCGGCGGTCCGCGTCCGCTCAATCCCGACGTCCTCGTCCTCCGCTTTCTCGGCGTCGCCAACTACGAGCTGGCGTACCGCGACACCGTCATCCTGCTCGACGCGGGGATCGATCTGCTCTCCTGGTGGGAGCCGAACGGCGTCACGCCCGAGGCGATGACGAAGGACGTGGACGCCATCTTCATCGGCCATGCGCACGGCGAGCATCTCTGGGACGCGCCGTACATCGCGGAGAAGACCGGCGCGCTGGTCGTGGGCGATCCGATCGCGATGCGTTGGGTCCGCGGGACAGGCCGCGTGGCGGACGCGAAGATGGCTGCCGTGAAGGGACTCGGCGGCGAGACGTTCCGCTTCAACGGCGTCACGGTCGAGGCCGTGCTCGGGCACCACAACGTCGTCCCGAACGACTACATGCAGAAGGACCGCGCGGCGGCCATGGCGATCACGCTGCGGGGCGGCCTCACGCCCGAGCAGCAGGCGCACGACAAGCGGCTCGGCGGCATGGTGCCGACCACCGCCGAGGAGCGCGAGCGGATCATCACCGAGGGCACCATCGCCTACTTCTTCACCTTTGCCAACGGCTTCACGCTCTTCTACACCGACAGCGCCGGGCCGACCACCGACGCCGAGCGCCGCATCATGCAGGGACGGCCGAAGATCGACGTCGGCCTGATCCCGTACTACGGCGGCGAGCTCGCCATCCCGATCACGATGGAGTACATCCGGCTGTTCAAGCCCGACGTGATGCTGCCGTCGCACCACGACGGGCATCGGAACCGGATGCTCGACATGCCGATGGGCCCGCTCGGCCTCGCGATCCGCGGCGAGTTTCCGCGGACGAAGGCGATTGCGCCGCTCATGCGGGCGCCCGTGTGCATCAACACGGCGACGCGAGAGTTGTATCTGGGCAACTGAGATGGGGCGTTCGGCCATCACAGGTCCGGTTGAAGCGGGTTGGACGTGTGTGGGGCGAGCCTTTCAGGCTCGCCGTGCGAACCCGAAGGGTTCGCGCCACATGCACGCCGTCCTCGTATTGGTGGTTGCCACGCTGGTCGCCGCACTCGCCGCAGCACCCGAGGCGCAGAGCGCTCGGCAGGCGATGCAGCAGGATCCCGCCTGTCAGTCGCTCACGCCGGCGGCAGCGGGCGGGCCACTCCCGGCGACTGGCGACACGCTCGTCGTCCGATGGCTCGGCACCACGAACTACGAGCTCGTCTACCGGGACCAGATCTTCCTCGTCGACACGTACTACGAACGTGTGCCTCGTATGCGCCCCATCGGCGTGACGCCGAGCGACTTCAGACGGGCTACCGCCATCTTCATCGGCCATCCGCATGCCGATCACATCGCGGATGCGCCCGCGGTCGCGAGGCAGACCGGGGCCACGGTGATCGCTGCCGAGCACGGGCGCATCGTCCTGGCGAGGGCCGGCCTGGACGCCCGACAGTTCAGGGCGGTCAAGGGCGGCGAGGTGCTGGAATACAGGGGCGTCGTCGTCGAAGCCGTGCGCGGGCATCACAACGTCATCGAGAGCACGCTGCCGGCAGGGTTCCGGGCCAGGATGCTGGCGGCGCTCGAGCAAGCCGCACTGCAGCAGCCCTATGCCGAGGCGGAACAGACGCAGGCGGCTGCCATCGCCGCGCGGGGCAGCAGCGACCCCGACATCATCGCGAACGGCACGATCAACTATCTGTTCACGCTGGACGGCCGCTTCCGCGTCATGTTCGTCGACAGCCCCGGCCCGATCACCGACGGGCAGCGCGCGTTGATGCAGCGGATCACCGGCGTGGACGTCGCAATGCTGCCGTACTTCAACTTCGAGGCGGGCATTCCGCCGCTCGTCGAGCTCGTCAAGACGTTCAGACCGGCGACGGTGTTCCTGGGCCACCACGACTGGTTCGGCACCATGGGCTGGGCGTCGAACTATCCGCCGGCGTACGCGATCCGCGCCGTGTCGCCCCAGACCCGGACGCTCGACGTGCTCTACCGGACCCCTGTATGCTTCAACACCACCACCAAGGACATGGTCATTGGCTGGTAAGGAGGGCACCGTGACTCGCACCATGATTTGTGTCGCCGCGCTGGCCGCCCTGGTTCTCGGGGCCGTCGGCATCGAGGCCCAGACGCGCAGTGTCCCGATGTTCGAGGTCGACAAGGCCTGGCCCAAGCTGCCGCCGAAGTACAAGGTCGGCGATCCGTCCAGCTTCTCGATCGACGCGAAGGACAATGTCTGGCTGCTCCACCGTCCGCGGACGCTGCTCAAGCCGGAGGAGGCCAAGATGGCCGCCCCGCCCGTCGTCGTCTTCGACGCGGCCGGGAACTTCGTCCGCGCCTGGGGCGGCGACGGGCAGGGCTACCAGTGGGTCGAACGCGAGCACGGCATCCACATCGACCATCAGGGATTCGTGTGGGTCACGGGCAACAACTGCCCCACCAACGGCATCAAGAACCTCCGTCCGGTCGCCGACGACCAGATCCTGAAGTTCACGCCGGAGGGCAAGTTCGTCCTGCAGATCGGCCGCACGAGCGAGAGCAAGGGGAACGCCGACACGCGGAACGTCCACCGCGCGGCCGACGTGCAGGTGCACGCGGCCACCAACGAGCTGTTCGTCGCCGACGGCTACGGGAACCGTCGCGTCGCGGTGTTCGACGCCACGACCGGCGCCTTCAAGCGGATGTGGGGCGCGTTCGGCGCGGCGCCGACCGACGAAGACAACTGCGAGGTGACGTCGCCCAAGTCCTTCCCCGCCGGCAAGGGTCCGGCGCAGTTCAACATCGTCCACGCGCTGCGCGTGGCGAAGGACGGCACGGTGTACGTGGCGGACCGCGAGAACCGGCGCGTGCAGGTGTTCACGGCGCAGGGCAAGTTCGTCAACCAGATTTACAGGCCCGAGACGCCGTTCGCCCGCAACCTGGCGCTCTCGCCGGATCAGCAGTGGCTCTACGTCGGCGACGGCAAGGAGATCGCCATCGTCGACCGCAAGACGCTGACCGTCGTCGGCGCGATCAATCCGCCCGGCATCATCGGCGCCGGACACCAGATCGCCACCGACTCGAAGGGCAACCTCTACGTCGCCGGCACGGGCGCTGGCATGCAGAAGCTGGCGTTCAAGGGGATGTCGACGGCGGCGACCCGGTAAGAACCGGTTCGTAGGTTCGTTGGTGCTGGGGTGCTCGAGGTCCGGTTCGTGCCGAGCCCGCCTCATCCCGAAAACCCGATCCACCGCCCGCCCCACCCGACGGCCGACCAGAGGCCGATCGACATGAGGGCGACGGCGCGGTGCCACGCCGGCGAGAACCGGCCGTCGGGTGCCCCGACCACGATCCGGCGGAACGTGAAGGTGAAGAGCACCGCGCCGACGAGCGCCGTCATCTTCACCCAGAACGCGAAGCTGTAATAGCACTTGATCGCTTCGGACAGGAACAGCGGAATCCCGGAGAGGATCATCAGCACGAGGCTGCCGACGATCCACGGCTGCATGTCGCGCGCGAGCCGCGCCACCGGATGGGAGCGGAGCGTCAGGCCGAGCAGCCGGAAGTCGACGACCAGAATGGCGCCGCCGATCACCGCCAGCCCGACGAGGTGAAACGCCTCGACGACCGGGAACAGCCACAGCGACCCTCGCACGGCCTCGCCCAGCGCGCTCGCCTCCAGGCGCTCGAACAGCGGCAGCAACATCATGTCCCCCTGACGCCGAAACCCTGGTCCCGGATCCCGAATCCTAGATCCCGGCTACCGGCTCCCGGATCCCGGATCTACTGAGAGTACGGATCGATCATGTCGGGCGTGCAGCCGGCGAACGCGCTGATGACCGCCGGCTGCCGCTTCCCGCAGTCGAACCAGTTATAGGCGATCATCCGGCCCGAAAAGACGATCGCGGTCCAGAGCAGCAGCGAGGCCACCCCCGCCAGGCGCGCCGCCCGCGGCGGCGCCACCAGCGTGTCCCACGCCTCCACCGTCCGGAGGGTCCGCGCGTGGAAGGCGAAGGCGTTGAGCCCGGCCAGCACCAGCAGGATGGCCTTCGCGCGGAAGAACACGCTGTGATACGTCCGAAACGGAATCGCGTAGAGGAGCAGCACGCCGCTCACGACCATCACCGCGAAGCCGACTTTCGTCCACGGCAGCACGCGCCGGATCATGTGGGTGACCGGCACCTCGCGGAGGACGAACCCGAGCAGCCGCAGGTCGAGCAGCACCGCGAAGCCGACGGACAGGCAGAGCGCCCAGACGTGGACCGACTCGATGATCGCGTAGGCATACTGCGACTCGTGGAGCGCGATGCTCCACTCGGTCTCCGCCAGCCGCTGCATCCATGAAGACATGAAGGGCTCAGGGCTCAGGCCTCAGGCCTGGGGCCTGTTCTATCGCCCGATGTCGCCGTCGCTATCGCCTCCGGTGGCGTTGTCCTGCAGCTCCGGGTTCGGGCCCTTCCCTTCCCGGAACAGCCGCTCGGCGGCGCGGGTGTTCGCGAGCATCCCGAGCAGGCCGTAGTTCCCCTCGTGGCAGCTCGACTCGAACGCCTGGTTCAGCCGGTCGGGTGTCCGCTCCCACGGCACCTCGAACGTCCACGGCCGGGTCCACGTCGTGGCATCCTCGACCGTCACGCGGTACCGGATGCGCGTGTCGGAGATGCGCGTCAGCCGCTCGACGATGTGCAGGTTCTCGCGCGAACCGCGGAACTCCATCTTCTGCGTGAAGTTCGCCGTGTCGATGACGAGCGTGTTCCCCTCCCAGCGGCCCCGGGGGTCGCCGTGCAGCAGCCGGATCTTCGACGGCAGGTGCGGCGAACCGTCGACCGGGATCGTGCGCACGAATCCCTGTCCCTGGCCCGAGTCGTGGTAGATGCCGACGACGCCGCGCGACTGGACGATGCGGTACGTCGCGCCGAGGTTCGGCATCGTCGCGCCGAAGCAGCGCTCCGAGTTCTGCCGGTCTTCGGGGCCGTCGGACCGGTTCATCCGCGCGATGTTGTAGTACGGGGGCGGCTCGCGCCGGCGCGGCGAGATCGGACCGGGCCGGCCGCCCGACGTGCCCTGCAGCAGCGCCTCGAGGTACTCGCGCATGTCGCCCAGCCGCCGCTGCGCGCCGGGCGTCAGCGGGGGCATCTTCCCGTCCGGCGGATCCACGATGAGCGAGGTGCGCCGATCGGCCAGCCGCGCCGGCGGCGCGAGCCAGTGCTGGTTGTACGCCTGCGCAACGTCGCGCTCGGTTCCCCGCTCCGATCGGTCGTCGCGCCCGGGGCGCGAGGCCACGTCCTGCTCGACCGCCGCCGCCTCCTCGGGGGTCAGCACCGGCTTGTCCGCGAATCTGGCCGGCCGCTCGAGCGGCGTGAGCGTCTCACCCGTCCAGATGCCCTGCAAGTCCGGCTCGCCCCACAGCGTGGTCGGCGGCGTGTAGGAGCCTTGCGCGCCGAGGGCGGCGATCGAGAGTGCGGCAGTGGTCAGGACGAGCGCGGCGAATCGAACTCTCATGGCCCCTCCACTCGCCTCGGATCGTAGAGAGCGTTGGCGGGCAGTGTCAACAGGCGCTCCGTGCTACCATCCACGCCCGCCATGAGATTCCGGCCTCTGCGTGCCCCTTCGTCTCTGTGGCCGGCCGCCGTCTGCGCGGCGGCGTGTGCGCTCCTCGCCTCAACGTGGACCGCAGTGGCGCAGGCCCCGCGCACCATCGCCGACGGCGTCTACACCGACGCGCAGGCGGCGCGCGGCCAGGCCCTCTACAACGCGCAATGCGCCGCGTGCCACGGCCCGACGCTCGGCGGCGGCCTGGCGCCGCCGCTGGCCGGCCCGGGATTTCTGCGCGCGTGGGACAGGCGCCCCCTGGGCGATCTCGTCGACAAGATTCAACAGACGATGCCCGCGACGAGTCCGGGCACGCTCTCGCGCGCCCAGGCGATCGAGCTCGCGGCGCACCTGCTGAAAGTGGGGGCGTTCAAGGCGGGCCCCGCCGAGCTCCGCCCCGACGATCTCGCGGCGATTGCCGTCGTCGCGCCCGCTGGCGCGGCGCCGGCGGCGCCTGCGCCGCCCGGCAACCTCGCGCAGGTGATGCGCGGGATCCTGTTCCCCAGCTCGAACCTGATCTTCAACGTGCAGAACCAGGATCCGGGGCAGCAGAAGATGGGCTGGCAGCCGGGCGACACGCCGTTCGGCTGGGCCGACTGGGGCGCCGGCATCTATTCGGGCTGGGAGCTGGTCGACTACGCGGCGATCGCGATCGCCGAATCGGCACCGCTGATGCTGATGCCCGGACGGCGTTGCGAGAACGGGCGGCCGGTGCCGGTCGACCGCCCCGACTGGATCCAGTTCACGCGTGAGATGGCGGAGGCGGGCGGCGCGGCGTACCGCGCGTCACAGTCGCGGAATCGCGACGCGGTGATCGACGTGACCAACGCGATCGCCGACGCGTGCCTCCGCTGCCACGAGGTCTATCGCGACAAGCCCGGAGGCACGACCGTCGATCCGTCGAACAAGGCCGCCCGCTGCGTGCCGTGAACGCGGGGCCGCAGGCCTAGGGCCGTTCGATCGGCGCGCCCGTACCCGAGGACCCGAGGAACAGCGTGCGGCCGTCGGGGAGCGTCAGGTCGCGGCCGTTGGCCCGCCGCGAGCCGTCCTTCGCCCGGTACCCGTCGACGACGATCTCCGTCCCCGGCAGCAGGGCTTCCTTGGTGAACCCGCGCCGGAACAGAACGTTCGGCGTGCCCGCCTCGATCGCCCACATCTCGGTTTTGCCGTCGGGCAGCACCACCTCGATGTGAATCCAGACGTGCGGGTTGACCCACTCCATCTTCCGCACGACCGCCCGATCGAACTTCACCGGCTTGTTGGCGTCGAACTCCGCCGCAAAGGCATGATGCGCCATCGCCGGGCGCGGCACGAGTACGAGAACCCCTACGGCCAGGCCCAGAGCTGCAAGTTTCATGGCGTTAGGGATAACGCCGAATGACTCGCATGTCAAGGTATGATCGGCCGCCATATCGGTGCTTACGGAAGGAGACGTCATGCGCATACTCCCTCTCCTCGGGCTCGTCGCGCTGGTCGCCGCGCCCGCCGCAGCCTCGGCACAGACACGCGGCGAGATCCGGCTGACGCGGGACATCAAGGTCATTTCGAGCGCCGGCGCGCGGGCGCTGGTGGACGCCTGTGCGGCATGGGCCGACCGCAACAAGACGACCGTCGCGATGGCTGTCTTGGACTGGGGCGGCAACGTCATCGACTCCCATGCCATGGAAGGCGCGGCCCCCAACGCCATCGACACCGCCCTCCTCAAGGCCAAGTCGGCGCTCCGGTGGCGCCGTCCGACCTCGGAGACCAACCGGATCGTGCGGAGCGGCGAGAACCTCGCACCGACCTTCATGGACGATTTCCCCCAGCCGGGCGCCGTGCCGATCGTGCTCGACGGCCAGGTGATCGGGGCGATGGGGGTGTCGAGCGGCGATGGCGAGAAGTGCGCGCAGTCGGCGATCGACGAGGTGTTCAAGGGGCGCGCGGGGATCGCCGGGCGCTGACCGGGGCCGGTCAGCGCGCGAACTCGTAGGCGATATCGGTGATTCGCCCGCGCCAGTACGGCTTCTCGCCATCGGCCAGCAGCCAGGCGACCTCGCCGTCGAGCGGTACGTGCATCCCGCCGCGCTCCGCGTAGTTCCAGAAGCGGCCCCGCCAGGGTGTGGGGACGAGAGTGCCGGCCACCATCCGCCCACGGGCTTCGGCGGACACGGTGTCGATCACGCCCCGCTCGGTGAAGGTGAACACCAGTGTCGTCGAGAGGGCCCCGTCGGTCAGCACCGCACGAGCCGAGCGATCGTCCACCCGTTCCCAGCGCACGCCCTGGCTGGGAAGCAGCGCCGTCGGATACCAGGCGGCCTCGGCAACGAAGCGCATCAATTCGTCCCGTGCGACATCGCCGGGGCCGCGCACGTCTGCCACCGGCACGAGCCCGAGCAGGGAGGCGTGCAGGACGCCCTCACCCGCAACATAGGCGTCATGCACGCGTACGACCAGACCCGGCATCATGGAGATGCGGCCGTTCCAGTCGAAGCCCGGCCGCCGTGTGACGACCGCCTGGTCCGATTGAAACGGTTTCCATCGGTCTGAGGTGTCACCCATGTTGAAGGTGCCGACATGGCGCACGTGTACACCGGCCACCATCGGCTGCCCCTCGACGAGCACCGCGCGGAAGTATCGCTGAACCGCGGCAGGGAGCCCGTCGAGCTCCGCGAAGTCCACCACCTCGGTCGGGATTGGGGCGCGGGCCGCGGCCAGGCGCGCCCGCAGTTCCCGGGTGACGCCGTCCCAGCGGTAGGCGCCGTACCAGAGCGCCCCGCCGGCGAGGGCCACGAGTGCGACCACGGCGAAGAGAATTACACTCGACATTCCTGACGCGACCTTCCACGCGCGCGGCCCCGTCATGACAACCTTGCCGGGCGGCGACGCACGTCGGCAACGCTACTGCCCTCCGCGACCTCGATGGGCAGCGGCGGCGCCTGACGCGCCACGCGGGTCGTCGGCGCCCGGCGGAACATGACGGCCAGCGAGCACGTCGACCCCGGAAAGGTCACCGCCCAGAGCGCGGCAATCCAGATCAGCCAATCGACATACATCTGCAGGGCGATGAACGGGAGCAGCAGACCGTTTGCGGTCAAGAACCGTCGCACGACCCGCTCGAGCCCCACGCCCGTGAACACCCGTGCCGCGAAGAGCGTGGCGAGACTCATGAAGCTGTACCCGAGGAGGTCCACCGCGTAGAGGAACGAATCGAACGGCGTGAACAGGAACGGCTCGAGGCCTTCGGTCCGACCGGCCGCCAGTCGCGGCGCGACCCAGGCGAGCTGCACGTAGTAGAGTCCACGTTCCCACGGGCACGCCTGGTAGACGCGCACGTTCTCCAAGGCCACCGCCGTGGTATTGGCCAGCGCCTGGAGCAGTTCGACCGTGGCCCCGGAGGCTTCGCGCCGATCCGCCCAGTACACGCCGATGGCCCCGATCGGGTCGGTCTCCCGAATCGGCACCATCACGAGGCTCTTGACGAAGGTCGGCCTGTAGGCGTCGAGCGGACCGATGGCGTCCTCGTCGACGTAGTGACAGAGATCGCCGTCGCGCAGGACGAATGTCGCCCCGTCGGCGTCGGCCATCTGCCGCGCCGCCGAGCGCACGATCGCGCGGACGCGATCGAGATCGCGCGCCTGCGACAGCGCCTGCACGGCATCCACCAACCGTCGCGTGCTGCGATTCTCGTGGTTCTCCATCGGCTGCCCCAATCGGCGGGCCTGCTCGCACGCCTCTCGACCGACGCCGCTCCGGTGCCCGCCGCCTCGTCACCAGCGATCGGACTCGCCCATTCACCCCGTCGGCGCGGCCCGCAGCCCGGCGCGAATCTGCGATCGCAGCTCGTCCACCTCGAACGGCTTCGAGAGGAACCCGTCGGCGCCGCACTGCCGGGCGCGTGCCTCGAGGACCGATGGCTCCAGCCCGGTCATGATGATCACCGGCGTGTGCCGCGTCGCCGGATCCTGCTTGATGCGCTGGCACACGGCGAGCCCATTGGGCTCGGGAATCATGATGTCGAGCAGGACGAGGTCGGGATGCTCCCGGGCAACCGCATCCAGCGCCGACTCGCCCGAATCCGCCGTCAGCACGTCGTAGCCTTCTCGCTCGAGCCAGCGGCGCAGGAGGACGATGTTGGTCTCGAAGTCCTCGACCACGAGAATCCGGCGGTGCGCGAGCGCAGCACCCGAACCACCCGCCTCTTCCGAATCCTGGCCGGGCCATTCGAGCGAGGCCATCATGTCGAGAAAGGCGGTCGCGACGGCCGGATCCAGGTGGGTGCCCGCCACGCGACGAATGTGCTGGCGCACGTCGTCGGCGGGCAAGGACGGGCGGTACGGCCGGTCCGATCGCAGCCCATCCCAGATGTCGGCGGCCGCGAACACCCGCGCCGCCAGCGGAATCTCCTCGCCCTTCAGACCGCGCGGATAACCGGTGCCGTCCCATTTCTCGTGATGACAGTAGGGGATGTCGAGCGCTTGCTGCAGGTAGTCGATCGGCGCCAGCAGATCCCTCGCATACACGGGATGCCGGCGCATGATGTCCCACTCCTCGGGGCTGAGGGGACCCGCCTTGTGGAGGATGCTGTCGGGAATGGCCATCTTGCCGATGTCGTGCAGCAGGGCGCCGCGCCGGATGTGCACGCACTGCGACGGCGGAACGCCCATGATTCGCGCCAGGCGCACGGTCAGGTCCGCCACGCGCCGGCTGTGTCCTTCGGTCTGGCGATCCCGCAGGTCGAGCGCACGCGCCCACCCGTCCAGGGTTGCCTCGTACGCCGCCGCGAGCTCGAGCGCCGCCTGCTGTTCGCGCTCGCGCAGCGCCTGCTCGGCCGCGCGCCGGCCGCGGCGTTCGTCGGCCTCGGCCAGCTCGCGTTCGATCGCCGGAATCAGTCGGGCCAGCTTGCCCTTGAACACGTAGTCGCTGGCGCCCGCCTTCATCGCCTTGACGGCCCGATCCTCGCTGATGCTGCCGGAGACGATGATGAACGGGCTGTCCACTCCGGCGGCCCGCACCGTCCGCAGCGCGGTCAACGAGTCGAGCTGCAGCACGGAGTGATCGGCGATGACGAGGTCCCACGTTTGGCGAAGCGCCTGCTGCAGCGCCGCAGGCGATTCGACGCGTTCATACGTCGGCTCGTAGCCGCCGCGCCGCAACTCTGCCACCAGCAGTTCGGTATCGGGAGCCGAGTCTTCGACGATCAGCAGGCGAAGCGGCCCACCATAGCCACGCCTCCTTCGTAACGGGACTCGCGTCACGACTTCAAGCTCGGCCGTTGTCCAGGCTGTCCGCTTGTGGCAGACCCTGTCGTCATTACGGCATTCGGACGAGCACTCACTCTCGATGCTTATCGGCCGTTCTGCACGGCACGAGCGGGCTTTCCCGTCGTGCCTGGCGTGGACGTGGTTCGCTGGGTGGGCGCGACCCTTCGGGTTCGCGAGCCGGAAGATGGCGATGCGACGGGAGGGCGGCCCGCGGCCGACCGTGTCGCGCTCCCGCTACTCGCCGACGACGTCGATCAGAAACACTTCGAGGATCTGCGCGTCGTAGCGGCCGCGCGCGGCGCCTGCCCGCAGGCGGTCGGCTGCGTCGCACGCGGAGAGCGGCGTCTTGTACGCGCGCTCGGAGCCGGCAGACGTCAGCGCGTCGTAGTCGTCGGCGATCGTGACGACGTTGACCTCGCGCGCCCACCAGCATCCCTGCGTCGCGCCGCGGTTCGCGTCGAAGTCATGGCCGTGCCGCCGCGCGACGGTCGCGATGAACGGATGGTTCAGCTCGTCGCGTCCGGCGTCACGCAGCCGGTCGATCATGCAGGGGCCCTTGCGGGAGTGCACGTCCCGGACGATGTCGAGCAGGTACTCCTGCCGCGCCCGCGCCGCCGCGCCCGTTGCGCCGCGCAGGTCGGTCTGCCGCAGCAGCTCGAGAAACGGCGCGCAGTCCTCGTGCTGCTTGCCCAGGTCGTGCAGCAGCGCCGCCAGCATGATGTCGGCGACCGGGACGCGCAGCGGCTCGATCGGGAGCGCGGCGCCGGCGGCGGCGCGCCGGTTGACGCACAGCGCGAGCTGCCCCGCGAGCTTCATCACGCGAAACTCGGGACAGTCGTCGCCGGCGGCGTCCGGGGCTCCGGCTGAGCCGGACCGAAAGAAGGTGGCGGCCGACGGAATCCCGTCGATCACCACCCGCTGCTCGCCGGCATAGCGGGCGAAGATCGTCTCGGCGAGGCGATCGATGTCGAGGTCGACCTGGACGAAATCGGGCCGATCGCTGCGTCGCCGACGAAGGACAGTCGCGCTCATCCGTGCGAGGGCGATTCGAGACTCGTACCAACCGCCTACCGCATCAGCGGCGGCGGAATCACGAACGGCGCGTCGCGCAGCTCGTCACTAATCCGTCCGCCCACCTCCATGGCCGCCCGCGTATCGACCGCTATGCCCGACCCGGTCGAGCCGTTCAGGTAGCCAATGCGCATGTACGTCTCGTACATCGACTCGGCATCGACGATGGCCGGGTGATCGGCCACCTCGACCGCATGCTGCAGCTCGTGCCCGATCATCGAGAGCTGCTGCACGGCCGAGCGCAGCGGCGTCAGGCGGATGACGACGTACCGCGTGCCGGCGACGACCGAGAGAAACGTCAGCCGGCCGGCAATGCTCGTGGGGCCGCTGTACACGTCCGGCTGCAGGTACACCACGACATCGGACTCCTCCAGCCGCTCGACCAGCGCTCGAAAGGTCGGCGAACTGTTCACCCCGACTCCGACAAGCTGGCGAAGCCAGGGATCGGTGGTGCGGATGTTCGACGTGCCAAGGGGCTCCGGTATCGACTCGGCCGACGAGACCGTGGGGACCATGAGGAAAACGATCGAACAGACCACACCAGTGCGTATGAATGCCATCGTGTATGAAGCCGTCACTATCGCCGCAGCACACATGCGGCGAGGCCAGCCCGACGCGCACACGTGCCGCGCGCCGAGGACTCCGGCGCGGACGGAGCGCCGGGCGTCGAGTTGTTCGTGTCAGGGCCGGTCAGGCTGCGGAAGCGGACCGGAGAACCCTGTGTACGCGTCTCGCGGAGGCTCCTGGACTACAACGCGGTAGGCGACCGATCTTCCAACCCTGTAGCTAGGATAACAGATCGCCCCTCAGAACGTCAGTTGGCCGCTGAACTGCACGATGCGCGGCTCGATGATGTTCTGCGGCAGCAGCCACCGCGGGCCGTACGTGCCGGTGACCTGCTGAATGCCGTTGGCATTGGCCACGTTGTAGACGTCGACGTTCGCCTGCAGCCGCAGGCGGCCCGTCGGCGACAGGAGCTTCGTGAAACGGAGGTCGAGCCGCGTGCGCCGCTTCTCGAACATCGTCTGCGGCGCCACGAGCGGCACGGTCGCGGTGCGGGCGCCGCCGGCCAGATTGCGCCCCAGGGTCCGCGCGATCTCCGCAGTGGTCGCCGCGTAGCTCGCCTCGATCGGGATGCCCGACATGTTCTGGTAGACCGCGCTGACGACGAACCCCACGGGCAGCGGATAGCTGCCATGCAGCTTCAGGTCGGTCTGAGCGGCGAACGGCGTGTCGACGCGGCAGTTCAGCAGCTCCTGGGGCGAGTCGACGACGAAGCAGCGGTCGGTGACGATTCGGCCGGTGTCGATGCCGCCGCCGAGCTGGGCGCCGCCCCTCACCCGCGCGTTGAAGCTCACGTTGAAGAAGTTCGACACCTGACTCTGGTCGCCGAAGCTCGAGCTCGGCACCACCAGGTTCTCGACGTCCGCGAATTTCAGGGTCGAGATGTCGTACAGGCCGCCGACCACGTACCCGCCGCCGGCCGGCAGGCGCGGATCGGCCGGCGCCGCAATCGAGTAGGGGCTGTAGTCGCCCGGACCGAGGAGCAGATTGTCGGTGACGAGAAAGTTGCCGTACCAGTTGCGGTAGTAGCCCACGCTCGCCGACACGCTCGCGCCGAGCTGATGCTGCAGCTCCACCGACGTGTCCCAGTGGTAGTCGCGGCGTCCCCACCCCGTGATGGCTTCGTCCGAGTACCGCGTGGTGATGTTGGTCCGGCCGAAGTTCGAGTTCTGGATCGGGCCGCACTCGCCGTTGGCCGCGAAGTTCCGGAGGTCGCAGTCGGGGACGTAGTTGCCGTTGGCATCGGTCCAGGCGCGGTTCACCGTGTTCACCGACGTGGCGATCGGATTGTTGGCGGCGGCGATGTCGACGGTGGTCCGGCCGACGTAGCGGCCGAACGACCCCTTGACCGCCGTGCGGCCGTTGCCGAACAGGTCGTACGCCGCGCCGAGGCGCGGGCTGAGATCCTTCCAGTTCGGCACGTTCTCGACCGCCGCGAAGCTCCGCGCCCCCACGAACTGTCCCGCCGGGACGTCCTGCGGCGGGACGAACCCGTGGAAGTAGTCGAACCGGAGGCCGAGATTCAGCGTCAGACGGCCGAGCGCCCACTGATCCTGGGCGTACAGACCGACGTCGCGCAGCCGCTCCTTCATCAGGTACGGCGTCGCGTACTGGGTCACCTGGTTCGGGATGCCGCTGTTGAACCGGTAGTTCACGTCACCGGCCACCGTCGTCTCCGAGTCGCGGAATCCCTGCTCGGCCTGGACGCCGGCCTTGAACGAGTGCGTGCCGGTGACATACGAGAGGGAGAAGCGCTGCGACAGCCGCGTGTGCTCCCTGACCGGGAAGAACGTCGCCGGGGCGTTGTAGCGGATGCCGGTGGCCTGGTCGAGAATCGAGATGTGGTGCGGCTCGACGCCGGGCGCGAGGTACTGCGGCCAGTGCGAAATCGCCGCCGAGAAGCCGGCCTCGAGCAGCAGCCGGGTCGTCCGCGGCGAGGTCCACGACGACTGGACGAGCGCGTTCGGCCGGAAGTGGAACGCGGTGCCCACCTCGGGCGCCGAGCCGATGGCGCCCGACGACCGGCACTGGCAGGTGTTCTGGTAGTCGACGAAGTAATTGAACTTGTTGCGCGGCGACGCCTGCCACGTGATGCGCCCCAGGTGCGACTCGTACCACTGGTAGCGGTCGGCGGGGCGGCTCGGATCCGGAGTCCAGAACGGCGTCCCCTGCGTCGCGTTCCAGAAGACGCCGGCCATCTGGTGGCGGTTGCCCCACTCGCGGTGCGCCGTGTAGAACCAGAGCCGGTCGCGGCGAATTGCGCCGCCGAGCGTGACCGTGGCGTCGTAGATCTCGAGGATCTTGCTATCGGTGGTCAAGCCGCGGGCCCGCAGCCGTCCGTCGAGGTTCGAGCCGCTGAGCCCCTTGCCCGTCCAGAGCCCGAAGAGACTGCCTCGAAGGTCGTTGCCGCCCTCGCGCGGGATCAGGTTGACGAGCGCGCCGGCCGCCTTGCTCTCGGCCGACGCGCCGCTCGTCTGCACCACGAGCTCCTCGACCGCCGCGGTGTGGATCAGGTAGCCCTCGTTGCCGCCGTTGCCCGCCCAGTTCATCACGCCCATGCCGTCGATCTCGACGCGCGTGCCGGTGCGGCCGTGGAACGTGCGGCCGACGGTCTGATCGAGCTGTCCGGCGACGTCGGGCATGCGCTGGCTGCTCATGCCGGGCGTCAGCGTGGCGAGCGTGCTCCAGTTCTTCGTGCTCGTCGGCAGGATGTCGAGCAGTTCGTCGGAGACAACCGTCTGCCGTCGCGCGCTCTGCGTGTCGACGAGCGGCGCTTCGCCGCTGACCGTGATCGTCTCCTCGAGCGACCCGAGCTGCAGCTCGGCGTTCACGGTCGCGGCGAAGCCCGACGTCAGGACGATCCCCTCCCGGCGGAGGATGCGGAAGCCGGGCAACGTGAAGGTCACCGTGTAGGTGCCGGGCCGCAGGTCGACGATGTTGTAGCGCCCCTCGCTGTCGGTGACACCCAACCGGACCTTCTCGATGAGCGCGGGGCTCGCCGCCTCGACGATCACGCCGGGCAGCACGCCCCCGGACGCGTCGGCGACCGCGCCGCCGATGCTGCTCGTCTGCTGCGCGGCGGCGACCGAGGCCGACAGGAGGACGAATACGAGGACGAGGACGGCCATGTCTGCTCCCGGCGTTGCGGTCCGACCGATGCCGGACGCGGCGGACGTCACGTCGTGGCGCCCGGCTTTCATTTCACGTCGTGGCGTCCGGCTTTAGCCGGACCGCTGCTACCGGACGTTGCCGTGGTAGTCCCTCGTCACGCGATCGTCGACTCCGCGGTCCTCGCAGAACGCCGCTTCCTCGATCTCGGCGTTCGGCATGAGCGTGAGCGTGCGCGGGGTCACCTTCCAGGGCTCGAGGAACACCTCCGGGTCCTCGACGACCGCCTCCCACGTGAGCGTGTCGCCCTTGCGCGTGAGCCGCTCGGTGACCTTCGTGTCCTCGGTATGGAACAGCCCGTTGTCGCCGAGCCACGTCGTGTCGAGGAGGTTGCGCACCTCGATCACCAGCGTGTTGCCCTCCCAGCGACCGACCGAATCGCCGAGCGACGAGGGCTCGACGTTCGCGCGGTGCGTCCGGCCGTCGATCGGGACGACGCGGAAGAAGTTGCCGTTCAGGTCGTCGTAGAGGATCACGACCTCGCGCGGCGTCTGGACGATGCGCTGCGGCGGACCGATCCGGACGATCCCCGGCGGGCCGCAGTGGAACGACGGATCGACGTTGATCTGATCGTCGGTCATCTCCTTCACGCGGGCGAGGAACTCCGGCTTGTACCGCGGCCGCCCGGGGTTGTAGCGGTCGGGCACCGTGGCGGTGCCTTCCACGCGAACGATCGACTTGCCGACGCGCTGGGTGACCGGTCCGGCCACGCGCCGATACCACATGCCCGACAGATCCGGGCGGCCGTCGGCGGCGCGCGGCGTCGGTTTGGCGGCCGCGGCCGCCACCGCGGCGTCGGTCCCCTGCGGTGCCGCGTCGACCGAACCGATGCCGAGGGCGACCGCGATGAGCGTGGAGCAGATGACAGCCGTGACAGTGCGCAGCATCGGAACACTCCTTGTCTAATTCGACGCGCGAGCGATTTCGTTCTCCTCGCCGAAGAGATGGAAGAAATGGCCCTCGGGGAACGTGATCCGCAGCAGGAAGCCGGCCGCCGGATTCTTGAGCGCGGGATACATGTGAATCAGCACCGCCCCCGCCTTGGCGCCCTCCAGGATGTCGGCCCGCGTGACGCCGGCCCGACGCATGTGATTGGTCGGCAGCGTCTCCACCTTGTAGGTCGTGACCGCGCCGCTCCCGTCCCTGACGTCCACATAGATATAGATGTGCGGGTTGATCCAGTCGATCTTCGAGACCGTCCCCTTGATCACGGTCGTCTTGTTGACGTCGAAGGTGCCCGGGACGCTGTGATGCGCCAGCCCCGGAGCACCCATCAGCCCCGCGACGACGGCCAGCAGGGCCCTGACGCGTGCGCGCCTCCTCATCACGATCTCCTTTCTTCCCGATCCCCGATCCCCACTCCCCGCCTACCGCGGCGCGGGCTTCGGCACGTCCGGCATGTTGACGTACATCGTCTGGTAGCGGACGGCGCGCCCGCGTTCGTCGATCCACCCGATCGATTCGGTGAACGCCACCGGCGCCGGATACGCCGCCGGCACCGTCGCCTCGACGACGACCAGCCGGTCGTCGTGCATGTAGACCCCGACGAACGTCTGCGACTTGTCGGCGGTGTTGGTCAACTGCACCGCCTGCCCCTGCACGAGCGCGATCCCGTTCCAGATGATCTCGGTCACCCGCGCGTCGCGCATGAGGAACTTCGACACGCCGTAGACGATCGCGCCGCGAATGTCGTTCTTCCAGTAGCCGATGCCCCAGTCGGGAATCCCCTGGCAGGTGTTGGCGCCCTCGGGGCACGCACGCGCCTTCTCCACCTGCACGCGCTCGACATGTCGATAGTCCACCACGGTGATCACGTAGCGGCTCGGTCCCTGCGCCACGCTGTAGACCCGCGCCGGCAGCACCGCGCCGAACTGCGAGAGCCACGGGGTCTCTGCGACGACCGGCGGCCCGGGGAACACCGCCGTGAAGCGCTCCTCGCGGCTCACGAACTCGATCCAGTCGCCGTTGCCGCCGCCCACGGTCGGCGCGGCGCTCGCCGTCGCCGACGGCCACACCGGCCGGGCCGACGGCGGGAGCGAGACCGTCGTCCGCAGCGTGTTGCTGTCGGTGCCCTCCTCGTCGGTGACGCGTACCGAAAGGTCGCAGGCGCCACCCGCGGACGCCGGCCGCGGGAGCGTGACGCGGACGACGCTCTGCCCCATCTCCCGGCCGTCGGCGCGCCCGCGCACGACGCCCCGAAGCGTCTCCCCGCCGCAGCCGATCGTGAACCAGACGTGCGGGAGCTCGCCGAGGTCGGAGGCCGAATCGATGGCGGCGACATTCACGTCCACCGCCGCCGGGTCCGACTGCGCCGGAGCGGCCCGCAGATCCAGGATCCGGGGCGCGTGGGTCGGAATCGTGATCGTGACCGGGGCGGTCCGGCCGGCGGGCAGCTCCAGCACCAGCGTCCGCGGGCCCGGGGCCGCGTCCGGCGCCACCTGCAGCCGCACCTCCACCCAGCTCGCGTTCCCCTGGAACCCGCCGAGGCTGCGCGCCTCGACCACGCTGATTCCGTCGGGCGGCGCGACCGCCGCGCGCTGCACGGTCTGGCGGTTCGTCACCACGAGCGTCAGGAGCGTCGTCTGGCCCGGCGGCGCGTGATGCGGGTAGAAGTTCTCGACCCTGAGCGCCGGGAGCTGCCGGGCGTCGGCGGGCTGCGCCGCCGCCCCCAGCAGGACCAGCGCGACCAGTCCGGTGCCGAACCCTCCGCGCGCCGCCGACGCTCCCATGGTTGCCCTCCAGCCGATCCGCGACAGGAGTGTAGCGCAACCGCCCGCGCCCGGCCACGGGCGCCGTTTCCATTTGATCATTTCGCGCGCCCGGCGTATCGTCGCCTGTATGCGCGGGAGGAGGTCGAACGTATGACGAACCGAGCCGTAACTCTGGCACTCGTAGCGGCGGTGACCCTGGGAATTTTCTGGATTGGCGCGTCCGCGCGGACCAGCGCGCAGCAGGCCGCAGGCGCCGTAGCCATCGACAACGACGACATCGGCGGCGTGGTGACGGGGCCACGCGGACCCGAAGCGGGCGTCTGGGTGATCGCCGAGACCACCGATCTCCCGACACGCTTCAGCCGCACGGTCGTGACCGACGACCAGGGGCGCTATGTCGTGCCCGATCTACCCAAGGCCACCTACAACGTCTGGGTGCGCGGCTACGGGCTCGTCGACTCGCCGAAAACGCAGTCCGCGCCCGGCCGGACGGTGAACCTCAAGGCCGTGCCGGCGCCGAATCCGCGCGCGGCGGCGGAGTACTACCCCGCCGGCCACTGGTATTCGCTGGCGCGCGTGCCGGAGAAGAGCGAGTTCCCGGGCACCGGGCCCGAGGGCAACGGGATCAACCCGAACATCAAGTCGCAGGCCGACTGGCTGCGTCTGATGAAGTCGATGGCGTGCACGACGTGCCATCAGCTCGGGACCAAGGGTACTCGCGAGATGCCGCCGTCGCTCGGCACGTTCGGCTCCTCGATCGCCGCCTGGGAGCGCCGCATCCTCTCGGGCCAGGCGGGCAGCCAGATGGAGAACGGCATCAACAACATGGGCCGGCGCCGCGCGCTCGCGATGTTCGCGGACTGGACCGATCGGATTGCGGCCGGCGAGGTGCCCCCCGTGCCGCCCCGTCCGCAGGGGCAGGAGCGCAACGTCGTCATCACGCAGTGGGACTGGGCCGACCCGAAGGCGTACCTGCACGATCTCGTCTCGACGGACCGGCGGAATCCACGCGTCAATCCGAACGGCCCGGTCTACGGCGCGCTCGAGTTGAGTGCGGACTACCTGCCGGTGCTCAATCCGCGCACGCACACGCCCGCGCAGGTGAAGCTCACGGTCCGCGACCCGAACACGCCGCCGGCGGCCGCGCCCAAGATGCCGCAGCCGTCGCCGTACTTCGGCGAGGAAGTGATCTGGACGAGCAAGAACAACGTCCACAACCCGATGATGGACGAGCTCGGCCGGGTCTGGATCACGTCGGCCGTCCGTCCGCCCGCCAACCCGGACTTCTGCCGGGAGGGATCGACGCATCCTTCGGCGAAAGCCTTCCCGATCAACAACGCCGGCCGGCATCTGGCGGTCTGGGACCCGAAGACGCAGAAGCTGACCCACATCAGCACGTGCTTCGGCACGCACCACCTGATGTTCGCGGAGGACGCGAACCGCACGCTCTGGACGAGCGGCGGCGGGCAGGTCGTCGGGTGGCTCAACACGAAGATGTTCGATGAGACGGGCGACGAGGCGAAGTCGCAGGGCTGGACCGCGCTCATCATGGACACCAACGGCAACGGGCGGCGCGACGCCTACGTCGAACCCGATCAGCCGCCCGACCCGACGAAGGACACCCGCTACCTGGGCGCCTTCTATGGCGTCTCGCCGGCGCCCGACGGCTCCGTCTGGGGCACGGTGCTGGGCATGCCGGGCGCCGTCGTGCGCATCAATCCCGGCGCCAACCCGCCGGAGACGACGCTGGCCGAGGTCTTTCAGCCGCCGGTCAACAGCGCCGGCGTGCCCGTCGAGGGGTACTCGCCGCGCGGCTTCGACATCGACCGGAACGGCGTCGCGTGGCTCCCGATGGCCAGCGGTCATATGGCGAGCTTCGACCGCCGCAAGTGCAAGGGCCCGCTCAACGGACCCAAGGCGACCGGACAGCATTGCCCCGAGGGCTGGACGTTCTACACGGAGCCGGTGCCGCACTTCAAGAACGTGACCGACTCCGGGAGCGCCGAAGCGAGCTACTACACGTGGGTCGATCAGTTCGACACGCTGGGGCTCGGCCGGAACATCCCGATCAACACGGGCAACGCCGCCGAGGGGCTGCTCGTGCTGAAGGACGGCAAGTGGGTCGTGCTCCGCGTCCCGTATCCCACGGGGTTCTACACGAAGTGGCTCGACGGCCGGATCGACGATCCGAACGCCGGCTGGAAGGGCCGCGGCCTGTGGACGACCATCAGCACGCGCACGCCGTTCCACATGGAGACCGGGCCGGGCACCACGAGCAAGGTCGTGAAGTTCCAGCTCCGTCCCGACGCGCTGGCGAAGTAGGAAACTCGTCGCTTGTCTCTCGTCTCTGGTCTCTGGTCTCCGGTCCCACGAATGGCCGGGGACGAGAGACTAGAGACCAGAGACTACTGCGTTGCGCGTTGCCGTCGTTGGCGCCGGCGCGTTCGGCGGGTGGACTGCGCTCCACCTGCGGCGCGCCGGCCTTTTCGTCACACTGCTGGACGCGTGGGGACCCGGCAATGCGCGCGCGAGCTCCGGCGGCGAGACGCGCGTCATCCGGATGGGCTACGGGCCCACGCGGCGCTACGTCGACATGGCCGCGCGGGCGCTGGCGCTGTGGCGCGAGTGGGACCGGGCGACGGGCGCGGCGCTCTTTCACAACACCGGCGTGCTGTGGCTCGCCGCCCAGGGCGACGGCTTCGTGCCGCAGTCGCTGCCGCACCTGCTCGGCGCCCGGGCCAACGTCGAGCTGCTCACGCCGGCTGAGGCCGCGCAGCGCTGGCCCCAGATCGACTTCGACGGCATCCAGACGGCCGTCCTCGAGCGCGACGGCGGCTACGTGCTCGCCCGCCGCGCCTGTGAAGCGGTCCTCCGCGAGTTCGTCCGGATCGACGGCCTCTATCAGCCACTGGCGGTGTCTGCGATCCGCATGGATCACGGGCGTCCCTACGCGCGCCTCAGCGACGGCAGCCGTCTGGACGCCGATCGGTTCGTGTGCGCGTGCGGTCCGTGGCTGGGCTCGCTCTTTCCCGACGTGATCGGCGCGCGGGTCCGGCCGACGCGCCAGGAGGTCTTCTACTTCGGGACCCCCGCCGGCGACGATCGCTTTCTCGACTCGCGCCTGCCGGTCTGGATCGAGTCGGGCGGGGCGTTCATGTACGGCATTCCCGGCAACGCGTACCGCGGCTTCAAGGTGGCCGACGACGCGCGCGGCCCCGAATTCGATCCGACGAGCGGCGATCGCACGCCGTCAGCGGAGGGCGCGGCGCGTGCGCGGGCCTATCTGAGCCGGCGCTTTCCGGCGCTCGCGGACGCGCCCGTGCTCGGCGCGGAGGTCTGCCAGTACGAGGAGACGCCCGACGGCCACTTCATCCTCGACCGCCACCCGGCGATGCCCGACGTCTGGATCGCCGGCGGCGGCAGCGGCCACGGGTTCAAGATGGGGCCGGCGATCGGCGAGCTGCTCGCACGCTGGGTGCGTGAGGACGCCGCGCCGGACCCCTTCTTCGCGCTCGACCGCCTCTACTGAACCTCGATCTTCACCATCTTGGCCGGCGGACGGTACACCGGAATCCAGACTGTCGGCCGCGCCGCGTGCTCGTCGACCGTCAGATCGCGAATCTCGTACGGCTCCGGCATCACGAACTCCGTTGACGCGCCGGTCCGCATGTCGAGCCGGTAGATGCGGCTGCTGTTGAAGTCGTTGGTCCAGACCGCCTGATGCCTGTCGTCGACCGCCAGGCTGTACGGCGACGGGAACGGCGGGGTGTACGGCTGGTGGCCGGGAATGAGCGGGTATTCCCTGATGGCGCGCGCGTCGGCGTCGAACATCGCGACGCGCCCGGCCCAGTAGAGCGTCACCCAGGCCCGCCCGCGCGCGTCGAGGTCGCCGCGCCGCGGCCCCGAGCCCGGCGTCGGCACCTGATACGACGAGAACTGGTTCGTCTGCGGATCGAAGACGCCCATCTTGCCGAGCCGCCACAGGTTCATGATCGAGCGGCCCTTCGGATCGGTCTCCATGTCATAGGTGTCGTCGTCGGTGCCCGGCGGCACGTCGTAGCTCTTCACCTCGCCGGAGGCCATGTCGAGCGCGTGCAGCCCCTTGTCGAGGAACCAGACGCGACCGGACGGGTCGACGCCGAACATGTTGCTGCCCACGGCCCACGGCGTGAATGCCTGCGTGCGCGGGTCGAACCGCACGGTGCCGCCGCCCATCCCGATGACGACGTTGCCGTCGGGATCCCACGCGATGTCGTGCGCGCCGCCGCCGGGATTGCCCGCGCGGAGCTGCGCCGCGGCGATCGCGCCGCCCTCCTCCCGCCCCATGCCCTGCAGCAGGCTGTAGGGGAACTCCGTCACCTCGCCCGTTCGGCGGTCGAGCCGTCCGAGGGTGAACGTGAAGTGATCGGTGTAGTACGCGTACGGCCCTTTCGGCTCGAGCAGGATGTCGTGCGGCCAGGCGAACCGGCGGTCGCCACGCAGGATGTTCAGGTCGCGCGGCCCGCCCCGCGGAATGCCGTACTCCGTGACCACCAGCTTGGAGGCCTCCTCGCCGGACGGCCGCGGGCGCAGGCGGAACGGCAGGGGGTCAGTGGCGCCGGGGCCGCGAATCGCCGCCAAGTACTCGGCCAGCGGCTCGATGTACTGCTTCTGGCCAAAGGCGCGCGTGCCGGGCGTCTCACGCGACACGGCGCGCTCGCCCGCCATCCGCCGGATGACCTGCAGCCACTGGTCCTTCGTGCGGCCCGTCCGCAGCCCGAACTGGAGCGAATGGCAGTTGTCGCACTGGATGACGAGGTGCTTCTGCTCGTTCGTCCCCGGGAGCGCCGCGACGATGTCGGCCGCCGTCGCGTCTTCGAGGGTCGGCGGCCGCGATCGCAGCGTGAAGTCGACACGGGTCGTCTTGCCGTCGACGAGCGTCGCCGGCTGCGCCGCGCGCTCGTAGTCGGGCAGCTCAATCGTGACGCGGTGCCGGCCGGGTGACAGCGCCGACCAGTCGGGGAAGGCATATTCCCCGCGTCCGTTCGTGTAGACGTTGACCGTGATCGTGCCCCCGTCACGATGCGCCCGCACGGGGACGCCGGCCAGCGGCTGGCCGGTAGTGGACACCACCGTCCCGCCGAGCAGCGATTCCCCCGCGGCGAGCGGCGCGCGCGGCAGAAGGATGCCCGCGACGACGACCACGAGGAGGATCACCAGCGCGCAGCGGACGGCACCGGATCTCGTCACCATCGCATGCCTCCTTGATGCAGTCGTTCGGGTCGTTCGGGTTGTTCGGGAACGTTCGGATCGTTCTCGGCGAACGCCCGAACGATCCGAACCCCCGAACGACCCGAACGCCTTCCTACTGCGTCTTGTTCACGAATCCCTGGAACTGCGCCAGCGGCACGGGAGCGCCGTGGATGCCGACAATGGTCGCCACGTCGAGCCGGAGCCGCTGCAGGTTCTGCTGGAACGAGCGGTTGTTCGCGTTCGGCGCCGCGGCCGCCGGATTGTACAGATCGGCCTGCACGACGATCCTCTCGCGCGGGATGTACGCGATCAGCATGCCCGCGACGTGCGGCAGCCCCTGGATGGCATGCAGCTCGACGACGCGGGAACCGTCGGTCAGGACGTACTTCTCCCGCACCGTCTCGAAGATGTAGCCCTCCGACCACTCCTCGGGCGGGTTCAGCGCGAACCGGTCGGGCTGCAGCACCCACGGCCGCGCGCGGAGGACTTCCTGGTAATACGGCTTGTTGCCCTCGTGCGTGACGACGGTCGCGCCCTCGTGCACGTAGGTGCGGATGCCGCCCAGGTGGTCCCAGTGGTGGTGGGTGTTGACGAGGTAGCGGATCTCCTTCTTCGGCGCCAGCCGGTTGACCTCGTCGATGACCGCGATCGACCGCGCCTCGTTGAGCGGCGCCTCGATGACCGCCACGTGGTCGTTGAACTCGACGAGGACGCTGTTGTGGCTGCCGCCGGCGATGAGATGCAGCCCCTCGCCGAGCTTCGTGGTCTCCACGCGCACCGGCTGCGGCTTGGCGGTCCGCACGTTGTCGGGCACGGTGACGGCGGCGTTCGGCGGGTTCAGCGTCACGCTCGCGACCGTCTCGAGGCCGAAGGCATGGTCGCCCCCGCTCACGTTCGGCAGGTGCCCGCCGTCGTCATAGTCCTGGTGCTGGTGGAAGCGGGGCACCTGCACGCCGTTGACGTTCCGGTAGTTCGTGTAGACGTTCTCGTAGTAGAGGTCGCCGACGACCGGATTCGGGATCCACGTCTGCACGCGGTGCACCATGTTGTCCGCGTTGATGGTGCCGTTGATGCGGTACTTGCCCAGGGCCGTGAACGACACGACCGACACCCGCTGGTCGTATTCGCGGCGTGTGACCATCGTCGCGCCGGCGCCCGCCGCCATCGCGCCCTTCAGGAAGCCGAACGGCGTCGTGAGAATCTCGATCTGCCGGAGCTCCGCGGCGTCGGGCTGCGGGACCGCCTGCCCCTGGGCGTTCACCGTCCAGGCGTAAGTGCCGCTGACGAAGTTGACGACCTTCACCGGCTGCAGGAACGGGAAGCCGGCGCCGCCGCCCTGCACGGGGTTGTTGCCCTGGGTGCGGGTGTACTCCTCGCGCGACGACATCGTGTCGAAGTCGATCGTCCGCGTGTAGTTCTGCAGGTCGACGCGCGGCCAGTCGCGATCCGGCACGAAGTTCTGGCCGACCATCCCCTGCCAGCCCGCGCCGGAGTAGGTGATGGCCCGCATGTTCTCGACGCCCATTGCCTTGGCCGCGGCCTGCAGGACGCTCTGCGCGTTCTGCGCCGGGGCCGACACTGCCATCAGCGCCGCGAGGCTCAATGACAGCCACAGTCGCATTGCCATGATTCTTCCTCCCGTCTCTGGTCGCTGGTCTCTCGTCTCTGGGCCACAGCCTCTAGGGACCGAGGCGCGCGGACGGAGCGAGGGCCACGGTGGGGGCATTCTAGGCGAAAATGCCGTCATGTGCCGCAATATCCGGACGCTCGCGAACTTCGACCCGCCGGCCACCGAGGCGGAGATCCGCGCCTCCGCACTTCAGTTCGTCCGCAAGGTGAGCGGCATGCACCATCCGTCGCGGGCGAACCAGGCGGTCTTCGATCGCGCCGTCGATGAGGTGACGGGCGCCGCGCGCCAGCTCGTGGCGTCGCTGTCGACGAGCGCCGCGCCGCGCACGCGCGAGGAAGAACAGCGGAAGGCGCAGGAACGCGCCAGACGGCGGTTCGTCTCCCAGACGGGCTGAGCCGCGGCCTCGCGATGCCGGCCGCGGCGAGCCCGGCCGTGGACGCATTCCCCGTCCCACGGCATGCCGTATGCTGCCGCCCCACTGGATGTCGGGCGACGGACCCGAGCCGCTGGCCCACGACGCGCCGGTGCTGGTCATTGAAGCCGACTCGTCCGCGCGGCTGCGGCACGAGATCGCACTCCGCGCGGCCGGGTACCAGGTACGCGCGTTCCACCGCTGCCCCGGCGCCACCGATCTGCACGGCGCGGCGGCCGTACTCGCCGACCTCCCGAGCTTCCAGTGGCTGGGGACGCTCACAACGCGCCGGCTGCCGCCGATCGTGGTCGTCGCCGACGACACGCGCGCCGGCGTGGCTGCGTGCCTGCAGGGCGCCGCGGCGTGGGCGCCGACCGATGGGCAGATCGACTATCTCGTGGACACGGTCGAGGGCATCCTCCATCCCCGCCACGCGACACGGGGCGTGCGCGTGCCGTCGGATCGCTCGCGGACGGATTGAGACGGCGCGGTCCCCGCTCGCCTACGCGCCCTCGTCGGCGAGCGCGGTGAACTGGTCGCCAACGGCGGGCACGCCCGGGCCCGCACGGGGGCGCCCGCGCGTCGTGGATCTGTCACGGCGAGATCCGATTGTGCCATGGCGAGCGGGTCGCTCGGCGGTCGAACGGTCTGTGACGATCCGCCCACCCGAGCGCGGGAACGGCGGCGACGGGATCAGCTGCGGCTGTTCTGAGGCGGGAGGGCGCTGTACAAGCGCAGCGCACGTCGAAGGCGACGCGCGGCGGACTGGTCGAAGACGCTTGCACGTCTTCGGTTCCGAGAACCCCCCACTCCTCGCTCAACAAGCCGCGTGGCACCGCGGATGGCGAACATGCTTGCGCATGCTCTCCAGTCAGCAACACCCCACAGATTTACTGGTCGAGAATCGGCGTGTTCTCCTCTTCGGCAACGCGCACATCACGCATCGCGAGACGTCGTGTCCCCTCTTTCGAGATGACACTGCACATCGCAAACGCATCTGCCTCGCTCTGCCGAACCAGCGACGCTCGCTCGTCTCCTTACGGCGTGCGCAGCAACGTGCACTCTAGTGAGCGCCCTATGGCTTGTCAAGCGAATTGCGACGCGCGCGCGCAAAAAGTTTTGTCGCGCACGCACCTACGGCGCTGGTCACTTCCCCTAACGCGAACGCCGCAGCGAACCCGTCGAGCGTGCGGCTCTACCGGCGGCGGCTCACCCCGCGTCGTGCTTCGGCTTCGCTGATCTGCGCGCCGGTGACGAGGTTGATCAGCCCGTAATTCTGCTCGTGGCACGCGAACTCGTAGATGGGCGGACCGATTCTCGGGAGCGGCGCCTCGACCGTCCAGGGTCTCGTCCACGTTCGCGGATCCGTCACCGTGTACTCGTAGCGCAGCGTGTTGCCATCGACCACCGTGAAACGCTCGACGAGCTCCAGGGCGTGTGTGGATCCCTGGAAGTTCGTATCCGGGCTCTTGTCGTTGAAGTTGGTGGTGTCCACGACCAGCGTGTCGCCGTCCCACCGCCCGCGCGAGTCCCCCACCCACAGCCGGATGGACGGCGGCAGGTGCGGCCGCCCGTCCAGCGGGATGATCCGGATGGTGTTCATCGACTGATGCACGATCGTCACGTGGTCGGGCGTCTGGACGATCTGGATCTCCGTGGTCACTTCGGACCCGATCGAGCTCGACCCGGGCGACCCGCCCTGGACGAGCGGCACGGCCCCGTCGCCCACGAGGCAGCGCGTCTCCGAATTGCCAAGGGTTCGCACGCCCGTCTGGGGATTTCGGGCCCTCGCCCGCGCGGCCGCGTCGGCTCGTCGCTGCGTTGCCTCCGCTGTGAGGGGCGGGATCCGTCCGTCCGGCGGATCGACGATGAGCGACGTCCGCCGGTTCGGCCGAACGGGGCTTTGCCACGCCTCCATCCCGAATTCTTTCCAGTCGTAATGGACCGTGGCCGGATCGACGCGGACGTCGGCGGTGCTCGCGGCGAGGAACGCCTCGATCGCTTCTTCGACGGTATAGAGCGGCGTGGTGATCTCGTTCGGACGTTCGAGCGGCGTATACGTTGCGGTCAGGTAGTAGCCACGCAGGTCCGGCGCGCCCCATGGCATCCGGCGCGGATTCGGGGCAGGCGGCGCGTTCGGGTCGTATACGCGCGCGATCGCCTCGGCCGTCTTCCGCGCGAACTCCGCCTCGAAATATTTCACGGCCTCGTCGCCCGAGTGGGGCGACGCCTTCCGAGCCGCGTCCTCGATCGCCTGTCGGGAAGGGATCTGCACCGCCGCGATCACCGGCGTGAGGACCATAGCCAGAGCAACGAACGCGATGTGGCGCATCTCGCACTCCCCGGCGAATGTGAGTGGGCTTATCTTACGTGCCAGACTGCGGCCGGCCAAGCCCACCGCGAGAGCGGCCTCGATGACCAGCGCTACAGCAGATCGGGGCAGGCCCGTCGGAGCTCCTCCAGCACGCGTACGGGCGCCTGACACTGCGGCTCCCGTCGAAACACCTGGGCGAGTCTGGCATCGGATGGAAGTGGCACACGCGAAACGCTGACGACGAGCTGGCCTCCACCTCCACCCGCGCGATGCCTTCGCTGTACTCGGGCAGGCGTGCATGGTCTCCCACGACCGCCCAGACCTCGGGAACCGAGGCCATGAGGCGGAGTCGTAGACGGTGCCGCAGCCGTGCTCGAGTCAGCGAGGCGGCGCTGGGAGTGTCTGGGGGGGTGCGTGCTCGTCATCTGCGTCATGGCTCCTCCTTCCGGGTTTGTCACTGCTGGTCCGTTCACCCTGTTTAGAGGCGGTCCGGGAGGGGACTGTGACATCCCGTCCGACGGGGTCGGGCGGGGGCGTCAGAGGCGTGATGCGCTTCGGGATGCTGTGGATGCGGCTCCAGAAGGCTGGTTCCGCGAGGGCCGTGCGCCGGCAGCCGACCGGGCGCGAGCGGGTGTCGCGCCCGGCAGGATTCGTGTCCGCTCGCATCGAGCGACAGCGAGATGCGGCGTGCCTGAAGCCTGCGGGGCGTGGCCACCCCGCGAGGCGGGATGGCGCGCCCGGCAGGATTCGAACCTGCGGCCCCCGGCTTAGAAGGCCGGCGAAAGGAGGCAACCAGGGGCAGCGTGGAGCCGCTGCCCGCTTTTTCCTAGGATTTTCTCACACCCGAGGCTACCCGGACCCACCCCCAGCCGCTACCGATTGTCAGTCGATTGTCAGTCGTCCAGCGTCACGGCCTCTCACGACGGTTGCTTGTCCTTTGCGTTTTCTCGCCCAGCCCATCTCCGGACCCGTCCGAGCGTCGTGGCCGGCCAACTCACGTTTCAACCTGCGAGGCAGGCACTCGTCAAGCAGGACGCGCACGGGCGAGGAGTGCTTCCTTGGCTTGCTCCAGCGCGGCGATCGCCTGTTCCTTCGATACGGTCGGGAAATCCTCGAGGAACTCAGACAACGGCTGGCCTGCCTCGATGTAGTCGATCAGTGTCTGGAAAGGCACACGCGTCCCCACGAAGACCGGCGTCCCGCTCATGATGTCAGGGTCGCTGTGCACGACGGGTTCTTGCACTTTCGCCATTTTGAGCGCTCACCTTTTCCAGCGCATCGCCGACTGAATGTCCTCGCGCGTGAGGCGCGGATAGGCGGCCAACAGATCCGCCTCCGACGCGCCTTCGCTCAGCTTGCGAAGGATCAGTTCGACCGGGATTCGCGTCCCACGGATTACGGGCTTGCCGAGCATTACGCGCGCGTTGATTTCGATGCGATCGGGGATTGTCATCGCGAACCTTCGATCAGGATACCTCGGGATTACGACTCACGCGACGAAGACCGTGCTCCCACACGCGCCCGCGGCGGGCGAGTCGTGAGCCGGCGTGACGTCCGAGCCCGCGGCGACGGCAACGCGCCTTCCGCTATCCGCATGAAGCGCTCCGGCTGCAGCAGGCTTGCGACGGAGATGTCTCTTCGTCAATGGCGTCCCAGTGGACGCCGATGCCACCGCCGATGGGTTCCCACTGTTTTCGCTGCCGCGGCGTGGCTGCGGCGAGACGAGGAAACCATTCCAGCGGCACGGAGACGGAGCGGCCATCGTCGAGTACAACAGTCAACTCGTCGTCTGAACACGACACGTCAACTGCTAGCGTCTCTGTTGTTTCCAATAAAACAGGCATTCCGTCTCTCCAAGAAGAAACTCACGCTCGCTCGCGGCGGCGCATCTCCGCCAACAAGTCTTTGAGGGGCGTGACCTCTCCACGCCGGCACTGCGCCATCGCTTCGAGCAGCATCTTCTCGGTTTCCGGATCGGCCTCGAACGTTCCGTCGTCGTCCATGACAAGCACAGTCACCGACGCGCCTTCCGGCAGGTCGGCATCGACCTCAATCCGTCCACCGATGACCTTTCCAGGAGCGATAAGCACTTCAGCATTGTAGATCCATGAGAGTAGGAGGGCAGCAAGATGGATTTCGACCCTCGGGATACTGAAGGCGCTGCCTGGCTGGACGCTCCGCCTGGTGCTTCCGCAGCCGCTCGCCGATTCGGCAGCGCGTTTCGAGGGCGCGGTTCGTGACGAACTGACGCCGCTCCGGCGCGGCAGCACGCAAATCCGCGGGCGTTGTCGTTCGAGGACCCGGAGTTCGGGCAACACCAAGCGGCCTTCTCGTCGCCGCGATTTCAGCAGCTCTACAGGCGATGGCTGGCCGACGGCGACACCGTCTTCGAGGCACTCGGATCGCCAGCGAACACTGAGGCGCTGGAACGCGGAACAGGCAAGATCGAATCACGTATCCTGCTGCTCTCGTATCGCCACCTCGCACCCCTGGTCAGCCTCTTCCGTTCCTGTCGAAAGGGGGTCGAGGGCGGGGACACAGCGTCCGCACCGTCTCAACCCCTTCGATCGACGTCGCCCTCGATCACTTCTGAGTCCGTGCGTAGCTGACAGCACGCCTCCGCGGGCGCGGCAATGCACTATCACGCCAACGACTTGCACGTGGATGCGCCCACGTAACTGGGGCGGCGTTTTGTGCCGCCCCGATCACCAGCCGGGCTCAGTACACAGCCGGCACACAGACGTGAACGACCCCGGTCGGCGTCCCTTGAGACGTATTCGGCGCCGTTCAAAGGGTCGTTCACGTCTGTGTGCCGCAGGAGGAATGATGAGCCCGGCTGGCAGCGCACAGCCGAGCGCGTTTCAGATTGGGAGCGCGGTGCGGATCGCGTGACGATACGCGCGGTTTTGACTGTACAAAACACGGTACGTGATCGCGTCCATGGCGTGGTCCAGATCGCAGGCATAGCGGGCGCCACAAAGGTCGCCATGCACAGGTACACCGAGGCGGTCACCGCAGACGTACGGTCCCGGGGGAAAGTCGTGCGCCGGCGTACGCTGGCGTGCGGTCAGGGGGCGTCGCTCCGGTCCTTCAATTCTGCGCGACCGCGCGGGCGGGTCAAGGGTGCGCTTCGCCGCTCCCTGGTGACGTTGGGTCGCGCCCTTGACCCGCCCGCGCGGTCGCGACGAGGTTGGCTCTTACCGGAGCGACGCCGAAGTGTGTCGCTACACCTCGACCGGTACGCCGAGTTCGACCACGCGCTCGAGACGATAGGAACCATTAACGCGGGTTTCGCGCCCGTGGTTGACCGAATGCCCCTTATGCGGCCCCCGCCCTCCGCCAGCACAGGGATCTCAATGCGCGCCAGCTCGCCGAAGGCCCGCAGCGCCTCCGCCTCGCGCCTTCGCTCGCGGCTGTCCTGCGCTTCGAGCGCGTCGATGACAACGAGAAGAAACGGCGAGAGATCTCCCGCCCGACGTGGCGACATGACGTCCTCCCTCGGCGCGATCGGCGCCGAGTCCAGTCGGCGGGCCTGGGTGTGGAAGAATGCGCCCAGATCCGTCGGCCAGATCGTTCCTGGTTGACGGGTTCAGGCCTCCCGGACGTGTTACCGCACGCCGGGGGGCCGACTGTGTTCACATCACACCGGATGCCAGTGGAAAGCCTCGATCGAGTCAGGGGCGAGGAGGGTGGACTCGACCTCGTGCGCTGAGCGCGCACGCGCTTACGAAGAGCGGTGCAGAACGACCTTCCGCGAGTATACGCTTCGATTGACTCCTTCGATTGCCTCCCTCAAAATGCCGTCCTCGACAGCGCCGACTCACGCCTCCAGCTTCGCCAGAGCCTCGAAGTGGTCGTCGTCATGCTCGATCTCGAGGTCGTTAAGCTTCGCACACGCGAAGATCAGGAGGTCGGCCAATGGCGCGGTAAGACCGGCTGCCCGCCCACGATCCGCCACTTGGATCGCGCGCGTCCACGTCTCCGTAGTGATTTCGTAGTCGGGCAACAGCGCCTCATAGCGACGCAGCGTCTTCCGCTCCGAGTCGTTCGTAACCCCGCGCCACAATTCCAGCCGAATCGGCGCACACCACGCCGCTTCGCCAGATTCGAGCAGCGCGTTCACGCGCTGGCGCTTTACTGGGTCCCCACTCTTGCGGAGTTGATGGACCCACATCGAGCTATCGACGAGAACGGGCACCGAGCCTCCGGTCGCGGCGCTCGTCTACCGCTTCGATTTCCTCGTTCGTCGGGTAGGAATCGCTAAACGTGCCGGCATACTTGACCAATTCCGCCATCCGACGACGGCGATTGAAATCTTCGAGGACTTTTACGACGGCCTCCCGCTTTGTCTTGGCCTTCGTAAAGCGCATGGCATCCCGCAGCTCGTCTTCAGGAATATCGACTGTGGTCTTCACGCTTCCATCATGACGCAACCTGGAATCTAAGTCCACCGCATTCGGAATCCCATGCTGTGGGGCCAATGCTCTAGTCATGCTTGGCACGGCGGCGTGTTCCCGCTGGATTTGCCTTCGCATGCGGGCTTGGGCCTTACGTCCTCCAGTGTGAGATCCAGGCCAAGACCAATCGCGCGGCGAGGAGACTGACCTGCCTGAACGGCATTTATTCGCACCGCGTCGTCGAAAGATTTCGCAGGCGGTGTGTGATTTTCCTGGCGCATTCGCCAAGGCGGCGTTCGTCCTTGTCGGGTAGGTGCCTTAGCTTAGAGTTCGCTCCATAATTCTCGTTGCACACCTCGTGGAATGCGCTGCGCGCGAATCTCCGAAATCTTCACGACAATCCGCTTGCCGCAGTAGCCGCAGTTGATCTCGAGCTCGTCGTGTTCCATTGCGGGCCGCTGCCGAGCAACACTGCTGCCGTCATGAACCTGCGTCTGTTCCGCGATTGATCTCGGGAAAATCGAGGAACTCGCTTGTGGCCTATCTTTCCGACGCAACAGAAACTGGCGAGACGAGCAGCGGGTTGGATCGAACGAAATCTTTGCGACACAGTGGAACACTAACGCATCCTAAGCCGGCGTTCACGCATGTCGCGTTCGGATTCGCGGTCGGCTGCGTTTATGCCCGGTGAATCGTAATCTTCTTCGTCGGCGGCTCTGGTCAGGACGGGCGTAACATCTGGCCGCTCGTCATCGACACGAAGGGGAGCGACTCTAATCGCTCCCGTCGGATCAGTCCGGTTCGGTCGGGACCTCCTCACTGTTTAGCAAAGGAGACGTCTCATGGACAAAGTCTCGAATCTCGAAAGAGGTGCCATAGGAGTAATAGGGGGCCTCTGTCTCGTGCTGCTGAAACTGATCGACGCCGGGTTCTTCTACCCTGACGTCACCTCCACGATGGCGATGGTGTCGTACTTTACGTACGTCGCGTACCTGATCCTCGGCGGAATCGTCGCGGCGTTCCTCAGCGACAACGACGCGCCGCGCGACAAGGTGCGGAGAAGTGCCCTGGTGTCGGGGCTGCTGGCACCGTCGATCCTGCTGGCCGTGCTGACAGCGCCTGAGAACCGG